>Ga0207675_100000047_pt1 | contig 85113 bp, 77 predicted proteins | sample KBSSwiS42_FD_184305 | JGI IMG/M metagenome (GOLD analysis project Ga0207675, IMG submission 184305) | Switchgrass rhizosphere microbial communities from Kellogg Biological Station, Michigan, USA - KBS Switchgrass S4-2 (SPAdes) (version 2) | ecosystem: Host-associated > Plants > Roots >...
CCAGCAACGTGGTCGGCGACGAAAGCACCGCGCTTGCCCATAGGTTTCGGAAGACCTGTGGTTGTGTCCACAGCGGTTTGTAGCTCGAGCTCAGCGTTTATCTCGGCACCGACCAGAATGATGTAGAAGGAAATATACAGCCACAATAGTAGGATGATCACGGCCCCAAGGGAGCCATAGGTCTTGTCATAGTTCGCAAAGTAGGAAACGTAGATCGAGAAGGCCGCGGACGCGAGCAGCCACACGGTCGTTGCGAATACCGAGCCGACGCTCACCCAGCGCCATTTGGCGCTGCTTCGGCATGGTCCAACGCGGTACAGCACCGCTAACAAGCAAAGCACGAGTAGCGCGAGAAACGGCCAGCGCCCAACGCGCACCAAAAACTCAAACTCAGCCGAAAAACCTACAGATGCGAATAGGAGCGGTACATACACGATGGCGATAAGCATCACGAGTCCGCCGAAAATGCCTACAAGCGTAAAGGTCAACGCGCTGAGATAGAAATGAAAGAGACTGCGACGCTCGGGCTCCTCATAGGCGATGTTGAGTGCGGTGAACATGGCTTGCGCCCCGGCGTTTGCGCTCCAAAGAGCAAGTCCCAGGCTGATTAGAAGACTCCAGCCGAGAGTGCGATTCGACGCCTCTGCCACCCGCCTAATCTGATCAATGACCATGTCATAGGCTTGCGGCGGCAAGACGTAGGCCAGCATGCCAAAGTTTTGGGCGACATTGGCGGGATCCGCTGCAAGCCCGTACAAGGAAATTAGCGCGGAGAGCGCTGGAAAGATGGCGAGTAATGCGTAGAACGCGCAACCGGCGGCGACTACCGAGAGATTATCTCGGACGCTTTCGCTGTAGACCCGTTCGGCTACCTGCCACCATCCGCGAGTAGGGATGGAAAAGGGTTGGGTCGCATCGCGTCCGAATGGATCAGACTTCCTCTCCATCTAAGAACCGCAGCCTCCGCCTTAATGTGATCTTAGCCATAATAAAGTTTTACAATAATGATGACGACCTTGAGGACGAAAGTCACCGCGTCTGAGCAGCAGGCCTCGTGCCCTCATTGACACGATCACACGTCGTATTGGTCCCCTTCTCACGGCAGCCTGCGCCGCTCTCACCGAAGCGGGCAGCATTGAGCGAAGAAACCCGGCCAAAGCGGCGTTCTTGCAATATTGTATCCGCTATGGCTGCGAAGGTTTTAGTCTCTCCTACCTGGCCCCAGTAAGGGGCTAATCAATAGTAATACCGGCGGTGATGATAATAGGGCCGGTACCCGTAGTAGCGGTGATGATAGTACCGGTGGCGATAGTAGGGCCGGTAGCCGTAGTAGCGGTGATGATAGTACCGGTGGTGATAGTAGGGACGGTAGCCGTAGTAGTAGGCCGAAGCGGGTGTTGGCACGAATGTTGGGGCTAATGCACCGAACAATACGCCTAGCCCTATAGCCGATGAGATCAGAAGCCGACGCATTGTTTCCTCCAGACTCAGAAGTTTCAAAAGAAGCCCCGGCACGTTTTGGCAATGTTTGCCGACCGGGGCTTCCGCCAAGCAGCTCGACGTTGTCGAGTTGAGTTCGTTGGCTACCCTCAAAAGCCGTGGACGCTCGTGGATGTTCCAAAACGAGAAGCCCGGCGAGGGGCACCGGGCTTCAAAGATCATTTCCGAAAGGCGCGGCAAAGGGCTGGTGCGGGGGACACCGGGGGGATGAGTCTCCGCCGCGCTAGGACTGAACCAAGCTGCATTAACAAGGTTCCACAGCGGAAGCTCGGGACGGAAAAAAGAAAGCCCCGGCGACCCTGCCGAGGCTTTCCTTGCCGTTACACGTTCCCCCGTCTCTTCGCGCGAATCTCACTGCTCACCAAAGTGGTTCAACGTGGCGAGACGAGGGCGACAAGATGGCACGAGGTTCAATTCAACTGACTGTTGCTCAAAAAATACAGCGGGTGTAACAGCCACATTCTGATGGGGCTTCCCTCCCCATCACAGGTTCCCCCCTTACAGGAACCCCGAAGCCCCGGTGTATCCCCCCATCGCCGGGGCTTCACAATGAAGCGGTCCCAAAGGCCGGGCCTAGTGCAGGGGCGACCTATTCTTTACCCTGCGCGCACTGCTCCGTAGTAAGCGTCCGGCAGATATGGAGGATTGCGGAATGGGAAGGCTAATGTTTTCGCTTTCAGCGACGGCTGCGCTGTGCGGAGCGGCATTTTCAGTATCTCAGGCGACTCCGCTGGCCAGTTCTATAGGCATTCCCTCTCAGCGCTACTCGCCAATAGAAAAAATCGGCTGTCGGCACGCAGGAGACAACTGCCCGTATGGCAAGCGCATAGTGCGTCATAGCGGACACGGAACCTCGTGTGAGCCTTGTGAAGAGTCCAAAGAGGACGATTCAGGAAAGGACAAATCTTCGTCGAAAAAAGAAGAATTTAACGAAGGACGGCATCCAAGCGGCTCATCACATTACGACCAAGGCCGCGGCGATTACGACCGCAGGGATGAAGGCTACGCTCATGGATATCAGGGGCGCGACAGGACCTACGACCCTGGCGATGAAGGCTACTCTCGTGATGACGATGGGTATGACCAGCAAGGCTATGGTCGAGGTAATGGCGGCTATGACCCTAGGGAGCAAGGGTACGATAGCAGGGGCGAAGGATATGGACGGGCGTACGGGCCTTCACGTGAGGGGGATTACGGGCCTTACTATGACCGTCCCTATGGGTGGCAACAGCGCGACTGCCTCCAATTTGGTCAAGAGTGGTACTGCCGCCAGTAGTCATTCGCGGCTGACAACATCAGGGCCTTACAAGCGCTCAGGCCACAAAACCCGAAGCCGAGTTCTAAAAAGCGAGTTAATTAAATCAAAGAAAAAAGGCGGAATCATAATCCGCGTGTCGGGGGTTCGAGTCCCTCCTCCGCTACCACCGTTATCATCCAATTTTCTCCTTAGCAGCTTCGTCGTTGCCTCGCCGGACCGACGTGCGCTGCTGCGTCAATAGACTGGTTCCCACCATTGCGGGCTGGCTCGGCGCAGCGCGGGGATCAATGCCCAGCAGCTCACGGCTGCGGCGACACTCGCCGCGACAACCAGGCTGAAGGCCGTCTCGTGTCCATAAGAAACCGATGTGGTCTCGAACAGCCAGCTCCCAAAGGCTTCCGATCCGGTGCCTGCAAAATTGGTGAGTGCCATGACGGTAGCGAAAATCGTCGCCGCAGCCCGCACCGGTATGATGCGCGCGGTCAGATCCAATTGAATGAGCGTGCCGGTCATGTAGGCGGCTCCGGCGAACACGGAGATGACGTAGGCGGAGGCCAAGCTGCTCACTTGCCAGTAGACGGCGTTGGAGACAATGGCGGCCAGGATGGAAAGGTGCAGCAGCACTGAAAGTCGCACCGATCGACAGTAGATGCCATAACCGACGCTGCCGAGCAGCGAGCCTGCGAAGAAGGCAGAGGTGACATTGCCGTAGGCCTGCTCGGAAAAGCCGAGCCCTTCGGTCATATGCAGATAGAGCACCGAGCCCCAAACCGGATTGAAGCTCCATAGCGTCAGCAGTGCGCACACCGTGAGGAAGAGCGGTTCGCGGAAGGCTCCGATCAGCGCGGCGGCGGTGTCGCGCAAGCTTGCAGTGTCTAAATGTTCGGCTCGGTCGTCGCCTGCGTAACGCCACGTTATGGCGAGGGCCACCATCCATAAACCTGAGCAGAGCGCGAAGGCAAAGGACTGGAGCCTTTGCTCAGCGATATAGCCACCAAGACCTCCCGTTAACAGTAGAGCCATATTCGCGGCCGTCCACTGGATGGACTGAAAGCGCCCCGTGAGGCCGAGTGGCTGGCCCTTCTCGACCATAAGCGCATCGACGATGACGTCCCCCAAGGCAATACCCACCGTTGTCGGCAGCAGGAGCGCGAATAGCAGCCAGCTTGCTCTGGGCGACAAAGGGATGGATGCGAGCACGAGCAGGCTAAATGCCGCCAGACCGTTGGCGAGGAGGAGATAGTTGCGACGGCGAGACCCAAACAACGGCACAAAATCCGAGAGCAGACCGAAGAGGGGCTTGATCGTCCAGGGGAGGGCGAGGAGCGCCATCAGCGCGCCGAGAGTGGCAGGCGATTCGCCCCAGCTCCTGAGCAGCGACCTGACGGGCTGAGCGATAAGTCCGGAGAGCGTCGGTTTGGCGCTCGCGACAGGCCAAGTAGCGGGTGTGCTTGGACAAATTCCCGGCGGCGCTATCACCGACGCCATTGCTTGGAAAGTGATGCTGGGTACCAGTCGTTCGCTGCGGAGCTAGTTTGGCCGCCAGGGTGGATCCATACCATGACGGGAAGCTTGTTATTCGCATACCTAAACGGAACGAATACATTTCAAATAAAAGCAATCCTCGTCGAGACTGGCGTATTGACCCGTCTGCGGGCACGGGGTCCTTGCCTGAAAAGCATCTAGAACGCCCGACCACGGTGCCGGCGGCTGTGGGGCTGCCCAACGCAACGATCCCACTGGGGGCGCTGCGTAAGGGATGCCTCGGAAAATTTCGATACTTCCGTCATCGGAGAATTGGCCTCGCACTAACCCCGAGGTGGTAGGCACCGTTACAGTCGGCTGCTTCGAAAATCCCGACTGTGGGATGCACATCGCAGCGAGTGCCACGGTTACAAACGCGCACAAGGTACGACGAGCGCGCGAACCCAGACCCGCAGCCCTGGCGGACCGCAATGAGAATTGCAATGCATGATAACCCTCCTCCGGCGTCGCACTCGGTCAGTGCGCCGTGCGCGGAAGACTAGGATTTTGGCGAGCGTAAAATCTTCCAGAATGTTGCCATTCTTTCACTATCTTGCCGGGTTTGTGCAAATTGGTGCTAACCTGACCTCCACGGTTAGCACGGACCAGGAGCGCTGTTGGGCATCGAGCTGGCGAGAGACCGGGAGCAATCAAGGAGGCGCAGCATGTCTGACACTACCATCAAGAAAGTTGAGGCTGCGTCGTCCCCCAGGGGAGAGATGGGTCAAAGATATCTTGTTGCCGGGAAGCGCGTTTCGATGCGTATCTGGATTGACGAGCCCGGCGGAAAACTCAAGGGACCTTCTTCGAGGGAATATGAGACGGTAGGGTACGTGATATCCGGCAGCGCGAAGCTCGATATTGAAGGTCAAACTCTGAACCTAAAGCGCGGAGACTCGTGGCTGGTGCCAGCAGGCGCCATGCATCAATACACGATCATAGAGCCATTTACGGCTGTGGAGGCGACCGCTCCTCCGGCCGAGGTTCATGGTCGTGATACCCCTGAATAAAAGGCGTGATCGCTTGTTGGAGGTTGAGCTGTTTTGGGTGCGAGCCACCACAATCGCCCGGAGGCGACTGTAAACGTTCTTCTCCAATCTTGGCTGCCGGCATCAGACAAAAAACAAAAAGAAGCCCGGCCTACGGGGGTCAGGACCGGGCTTCTACTTTTTACTTAGCCTCCCTGACATGAAGCGCGTGGCCCATGACTGCGAGCCGCGCGCCCAATGCCAAAAGACTTAAATTTGGCAGCCCCGCTTTGGTTCCCGGGACGCATGCCCCCGGGACTAATCCTTGTTCTGTTGTGTCTGGTTTGGCGGGCTACGATCTTGGTGACCGCTCGCCGTCGACAGGCGCTTCAAGAGCGTAGCCAATTTCTCCGGAAGCGGTGCCTCTGAGGCATGGCCTAGGAAATTCCGTAGCGCGCGAGCGATGCCTTGAAGGCTTGCGCGGAGATCTACTTTGCGTGCCTCTCGTGACATGAGGCGGCTCCAAAACGCCTGCCTTGGTTCTGCCAAAATCGCCGTCAGGCGACCAAGTTCGATCAGTCGCGGAATTTTTTTTGCCGGGGGCTTTTCGCTCATTGGTCAAAACACCAGCGACGTACCAATTGGATTGGCGCTCGGCAGACAGTGATCGGCTGCGCTCAAGCGAAATTTCCCGTGGGCACGCTCATGTGGGCGATGGAAGATTGCCTTTCTGGTTCCGTAGCCGGGCGTCGCCCTCGTTCTTCGCCATCGCGATGGACGCGGCATTCGTTAAGCAACTCTGGGAGATGGAATTCGATCGGGCCGACGATTTTGAACTCAACACCGCAATCGGCGTGCGCGACCCAGTGATTAACCGCATTGGATTGCTCGGTCGGGAAGAACTGAGCGAAGGCGGAATCAATGGTCGATTGTATGGAGAAAGCCTCAGCGCTGCGCTGGGAGTACATCTTCTCCGGCAGTACGGCACCTTTTCGAGACTACCCGCAATTCACAAAGGCGGCCTAGCATCGGGACCTTTGACGCGCATCATCGAACACATCAACGAGCATCTGCAGGACGAGCTTAGTCTCGTCGAGTTATCAAGGATTGCCAAGTTAAGCCCGCATCATTTTGCGACCGCCTTCAAGGTGAGTACGGGAATATCGCCACACCGCTATGTCATCGAGCGGCGCATAAATCGTGCCCGCGATCTGCTACTCCGGAAAGAGAAGACCATATCCGAGATCGCCGGTCGCCGTCGGGTTCTCGAGCCAGAGCCACCTAACGGTGAATTTCCGCCGGAAGATGGGAGTGACGCCGCGGAAGTTTCGCCAGTCCCTGGATTGAACCAGCACATGTTCGTTCTGGGTGAAAATGCTGGCGCGTTCCCAACGCCGCTTGTGCCCGATTTGAACCCTTCAGCAGAACGTCTTGTGCTGAGGCGCCCTGATGTCTGCTAAGTGCCACAGAAGTCCTTCGATCGACACGTATCCGTCGAAGTAAACATGTGATGCCACGGACCCCCGACCCATGGGATAATTCGGAAGGGATCGGTCCAACGGGTTCTCCATATAGGAGGCGAGCTCCCCAAGCACCATTGAGTTGGTCGGTCATCACGTTTGACCTCAGTTTGCCTCAGTGAATTGACGGGGCACTTGGCGATTTCGTCATCGAGCATATCGGGACGGCACAATGGGCAAAGTCATCGTCAAAAGAGATACGCCTCAGCAGTGTTTTGCCCGCCTGGAACTCAATAACGGCGATCAGGTAATGATCTCGGTCGCTGAGGCGGAAGTAAAGGTGACCAAGATGAATTGGGCGGGCATGCTGCCGGGTCCGACCCTTTGGCAATCAGGAAGCGGCGCGGAAATAGCCCAAAAGTTTTTCGATGAGACGAAGCTGCCGCAAAGACTTATCGATGCGGTGATCGACAGGATAATCGACTGCCGCAGTGCCGGGGACATTGCGGCCAGGCTCTCAGCCAAATCAGATGAGGTGCTTAGTCGGTATGCGGCTGTTCTCGAAAAGGCGGCCGATAGAGCCATAAGAGATGTCTCCGAAGTGGCCTATCCAAAGGATCTGATCAAATCTGCCCTGCGGCATCACCTGAAAAACGTGAACAAGACGGACAAGAAAGCCATCGCTACGTTGGAGGCGGCCTATCTCTCCCTGTCGAATTTTCAGCCTCTCACAACAGAGGAGCGAGACGCGGTCCTAATAATGGAGGGTTCCGGCGACGCCTCGGCGGTGGAACGCGTCAGACATGGAGATGTGTACGGCGCCTTGCGGACTCGATGCCAAGCCGAGCGGGCCGCTCTTCTCGATGAGCTGTACTCTTTGTCGAGATCCCGATAAACGACATTGATTGGCTTCTGCGCCTGATTGCCAGGGCGATGTTTCGGCGATGAGTGCAGCTCTAGATTAGAATCGTCACTCCCCGCGACAGTTTGTCAGTCAGCGAAACAAAGGCCGGTTACGTTGAAGGAACTAATGATCGGCCTCTTGCCTAACTGTGCGGGCGCTAAACCCTCCCTTCGGCGGCGAGCAGTCCGGCGTGTCATGCTCTCCGACCTTTCCATCATGGGAAGCGGCTTTGTCGACGCGTTCAACTCATTGCCATTGATGACAATCGTGATGCTGCGGAGCTCTTAAGTTTTGAAGGTAGTTCGCGCAGTTTGGGCGGGTGGGGCAAACGCGATAGAAAAGGAGCTCTTTTAAGCCAGGTCAGATCGGGAGAATTCATGCGCCTGCCTGATCGGGGCTCAACCCCATACCAACCCTATCGGCGGCGTGTTCACCGACCAGGGGTTGGGGGCCCTGCCAGGCGCTCCAGGATCTTCCACTTACGATCCCTTCGGAGTGCTGCCATCGCTCAATAATCCGGGCTCTGCCCTTGCACCCACGCCTGGAACGTCGGCTGCCGGTATAATACGCCGAGCGCAAGCAGCGGAACGACGAGTGGCACGACAGGTGGCATGTAAAAAGCTGCCACCGAGGCGACATCCCGAGGCGCCGTTTACGAAAGCCTGACGATCGTCGGAGACGGCTATCGACGCCCGTCCCTTAGGCTTAGCCAAAACGCGATGTATGCCGCCACAGTAAAAAGACACAGCGGCACAACCGCGCCGAGGATGACGCCTGCGACGCCATACTGAGTGTAGAGACCCCAGTAAGCGATATGGCCAAGCGGGTCATAGGCTCCGTAGAAAATTACTATCGGGGTCCAGTCGTCGTGGCCAAACTGGCTAGTCCAGTCCAGCAGGTTATAGGCGAGCACGAGCCCGGTCACCACGAGCAACGCAATAAGCAATTTCTGGGCGTCGGTCATTCTTGATTTCCCGCTACTCTTCCCAGCGGTCGAGAAAACTAGGCATCGGAAGTGCCAAAGGAGGACTATCGCGTCCGGTTTAGAAGATGTACGATCAGAGCGCAGATGCGACAGGGCGGTGTAAAAGCTTTAAAACTCAGAGGTTGGGCGCGTGCTGTAAAGCGGGACGTGCACGCGATTTTTCTTGCAGCACAAGACCCTCGGGTTCCTTGGCACGCAAAGGCGCTTGCCATTGGTGTGGCTGTTTATGCGCTAAGTCCCGCCGATCTCATACCGGACTTTATTCCGGTGTTGGGTTATCAGGACGACTTGATGGTTTTATCTCTGGGCACCCTAGCCGTCGCACAGCTCATCCCGCCGGAGATTCTGGCCGAACATCGAGCCACCGCTGCGATGGCGTTGGAGAAGGCCGATAAGCAAAACGGCTGAAGCGACAGCCCAGCGATGACAAACCAGATCCGAACACCCTAATGCTTATGAGTTCAGATCTAGCCCGATGCCCGGCGCCTATCTCGTCAGATCCTGAAAATCGACCTTGCCGTCCATGACTAAGGTATTGTCGCCGTAGTTAATGTAGGTGTGCCAGCCTCCGCGAGCTCTTTAGGCTGACTCCCTTTGTTAAGGAATCGGAGATAGCGCAGGTCCCTATCATCGTCAGAACTGTTCGATTTCGCCGGGGGCTTGGAGGGACTGCCTGGAGCAGGCAGGGGTGCCGGTAGGGGCGCCGCGTTCTCGGCCACAGAGGCCGCCGAAAATGCAAAAACGAGAAACAATGCAGGAGTCATGAAAGGCATGCGTCGGGCATGCATCGCAGCTCCTCCCATCCGGGTCGTGGTAATCGCATCATCGCTCACGTTGTGGTGGAATTCCGCAAATCAATGATGCGTCCGCCGGCTGGCGGCTTCTGCAATCTTACGATGACACTGAGAAGTCAGTAGGAAACTGGGGCTTAGTGGACCTACCGGGCATCAGTCTGGGCGAGTTCGGCGGCGCAGTCCTCTTGTCCAAATTTTAGCCACGAGGAAGAGCGTAGCTAGCTGATGCGCAGGGTTCACATAACGCTATGGATCGTGCCTGTCCTCGCTGGCTGCGCCACCACATCGGACGCGGGACAGGTGAAAGAGGTCTCCCCTGGGACCTACAGTGTTGGGGTCGCTCACGGCAGCTCTTCAGTGGCATTTGGCGGGACAGAGGGGGCGAAAGAGGCCGTCGATCGGGCAGGCCAATTCTGTCACGCAAAAGGGCAGAAACTCGTAATCCTTCCGGACAAAGGTAAGGACGTGACGTTCCAATGTGGAGACAAGCTTAAGCCCGACGAGCAATGACCTTCTCTCGGCGGATTGCCCTTCTTCAATCGATTACCGCCGCGCGGCTACGGATGGCCGCGACGGCGAGAATGGCGCGAGAGAAAATTCGCCGGGCAACGGCTCGTTGATCGTTTGCGATCCGGCGAGCGACTGCAGGAAGCGCGAGCTCCACACCGTACCGCCGTTACACGCAAGCGCTGCGAGGTTCGCATTGTGGCGCTCGCGACGCTCCTCCAGGGGCATTTCGAGAGCGCGCGCGATTGCGCCGGCGACGGAATCTGCGTCATAGGGATTGACCAGCAACGCGCTTTGGCATTCCGCCGCGGCTCCGGCGAAGCGCGAAAGAATAAGCACGCCGGGGTCATTCACATCCTGTGCGGCAATATATTCCTTTGCGACAAGATTCATGCCGTCGCGAAGCGGCGTCACCAAGGCCGCGCGCGCCGAGCGATAGAGGCCGGCAAGGCCGGAGCGGCTATAGGCGCGGTTGAGGTAGCGGATCGGGGTCCAGGCCACTTCGCCATATTTGCCGTTGATGCGGCCGGCGGCGGCACCCACCGCCTGTTCGAGGTCGGAATATTCGGGGATTTCGGATCGGCTCTTCGGCGCGATCTGAAGATAAGTGACCTTGTTCTGCCACTCCGGATGCAGCGCATAGAACCGCTCGAAAGCCTCCATGCGCTGGATCAGCCCCTTGGAGTAATCCAGGCGATCGACGCCCATCACCAGCGCCCGCCCAGCGAGGCTATCCACGACGTCGCGTACGAAAGTGGACTTCATCGCCCGTTGGGCGAGATGCTGAAATTCCTCGGAGTCGATGCCGACGGGAAAGTTTCCGATCCTGGTCTGGCGGCCTCCGCAGGTGAAGACGAAGTGATTGTCGGTTGCCTCGAACACATGGCGGCTCGAGCCGCGATGCTCGGCGATAAGGTAACGGACATAGTTGCCGACGTCGGTGTCAGTTTGGAACCCCACGAGGTCATATTGCAGGAGCAGAGGCAGCAGCCGCTCATGGTTGGGGAGAACGGTTGTCACCTCCGGCGCCGGAAACGGCACGTGAAGGAAGAAGCCGATGCGGTTAGCGTGTCCGCGCCGGCGCAGCTCCTCGGCGATCGGGATCAGGTGATAATCGTTGACCCAGATGATGTCGTCGGGCAGGACGATCTTCGACAGCTCTTCGGCGAAGTGCCTGTTCACGCGGAAATAGCCGGTAAGATCGCGGCGGCTGAACTCGGTCAAGTCGATGCGGTAATGCAGGACCGGCCACAGCACGCGGTTGGCAAAGCCGTTGTAGTATTCCTGGTAGTCTTCCTCGGAGAGGTCGGTAACGACGTAAGTGGTGTTCGCGCGCTCGACCGTCTGCGTCATGACCTTGCCCGCCTCGACCACGTTGCCACTCCAGCCGAACCATACGCTCGGGACCTCTTTCAGGATCGGCTCGAGCGCGACCTCGAGCCCGCCGGCGCGCTGAGCGCCTGCGCCGCGCGGAATGGCAACCCGGTTGGAGACAATAATTACCCGCGCCAATAGCGGTCCTCCCAGCTTCGCGACAGTCGCATTGCCGTCAGAATGAGTCCGGCCATCGAGTAGGTCTGCGGAAAATTGCCCCATAGCTGTCCAGTCTCCGGGTGGATGTCTTCGGCCAGCAGGCCGTATCGATTGCGGTGCCTAAGCGAGTCGACAAAGAGGTCGCGAGCTTCCTCGCGCCGGCCGAGCCACCACCAGGCGTCGATCAGCCAGAACCGGCAGGTGAGGAACGCGGCCTCGGGCATGCCGAAGTCATCCTCGTTCGCGTAACGCATCATGTGGTTGCCGCGGAGAAGCTCGCGCTCGATGGCGTCAACGGTACGCACAAATCTGGGATCGTTCGGCTCGATCAGGCCGGTCTCCGGCAGGAGCAACACGCTCGCATCGAGAACGTCGAGGCCGAATCCGGCGGTAAAGGCTTCGCGGGTGTCGCTCCAGGCCTTCTCGAGCAAAGTGTCCTGGATCTTGGCCGCCTCATTGGCCCATCGCCCTGCCTGATCGGCGAGACCGAGATGCGATGCGATCGCCGCGAGCCGGCTACAGGCCGTCCAGCACATCGACGCCGAGTAGGTGTGGACATGCGCCCGGCCGCGATATTCCCAGATGCCCGCGTCGGGGGTGAAGGCAAGCTTCGCCGCCTTCTCGCCGAGATGCTCCAAGAGATGGAACAGCGCCTCGTTTCCCGGCCGCGGCAGGCGGCGGTCGAAGAACATGGGCATGGCCGCGAGAATGATGCTGCCATAGGTGTCATGCTGGTTCTGGTAGGCCGCGGCATTGCCGACCCTGACTGGCCCATCGTTGCGATAGCCCTTGAGGTTGGGCGCTGTCATCTCGTCGAGCGGCGTGGTGGGAACCACGCCGTAGACTGGCCGAACCACCTCTTCGGAGGCGATGCCGAGGATGAAGGAGATGAAGCCCTCCATGGTCTTCGTGGCGCCCAGCCGGTTCAGGGCCTTCACCACGAAATACGCATCGCGCATCCAGCAATAGCGGTAGTCCCAGGTGCGTCCCGACCCTGGGGCTTCCGGAATCGAGGTCGTAAGCGCGGCAACGACGCCTCCGGTCTCTTCGAAATTGGATAGCTTGAGCGCGATCGCCGCGCGAATGATGGCGTCTTGCCACTCATAGGCGATCGAAAGGCGCCTGACCCACTCGACCCAATAGTCACGGGTGCGGTCGGCGAATTGGCGACAGGTGGTGGCAATGTCTTCGACGAGCGGCTCGTCGGGACCAAACACCATGTGAATCGGCTTGGTCAGAACGAATGTGTCCTCGCGCTCGATATAGGACAGGGGTCCGTCGGTGGTGAGCCTGACGGCGAGGCCGTTGGCACGATAGCTGATGTGGTTGCTGCCGACCGAGCGATCGGTAATCGGGCTGCCATAGTCCGCGGTCGGTCGCACGCGAATGGCGATACGCGGCAAGCCGGCGACGGGCTCGATGATCCGCATGAGCTGCGGCGGCCGGAAGATGCGCTCAAAGTTGCGGAAGCGAGGCGCGAAATCCGTGATCTTGACTGAGGCGTTCTGGCTGTTGGTCAGGACCGTGGAGACCACCGGTGTGTTCCGCTCGTAGTCGGACGAATAGTCCACCATGTCGTCGAGAACGATGTCGCAGAAGCCCTTCTCCTCGTCTCCGGCGAGCAGACGCGAGAAGACAGGGTCGCCGTCGAAACGCGGGTAGCACCACCACACGAGGCGGGAGGCCGGCTCAAGCAGCGCCGCGGTTTGGCCATTGCCGATGACGGCGAGGTCAAGTCCGAAGTCGTTGAACTCATTCATCAGGCACGCCTCGAATGGATGGATAGCCTCGCAAGCCAAGACCGGACATGTTCGGGCGATCGGAAGGTGCCCTGCACGCCGGGTATGGTCCGGCCCACCGAATAGCCGATCCCCGCGAGCTGCGGCAGAAGTCCGAAAACCGACTCGTCCGTAATGTCGTCCCCAATGAACAGCGGTGTCCGTCCGGCAAAAGGGGGATGGGTCATCAGCTCACAAACGGCTGATCCTTTGCTGAAGAGCCGGGGCTTGATCTCGATCACTGCCTTGCCGAACAGGATCTCCACGTCACTCGGGTCCGCCGCAGCGATGGCGGCGACCTCCTGCTTGAGAAAATTCTCCTGCTGTGCCGCAAGGCGATAATGAAGAGCGATGGAATGCGACTTATCCTCCACGATTACCAAGGGATCCACCTTGGCAAGTAGATGAAGCTGGTTGCGCACGGACTCGCTAAGTGTCCCCGGGCGCTGCCTCAATTTCGGGCCTTTGGCGGTGAGCCGTATCTCGGCGCCGTGGCCGCCGATGGTTGGAGCGCTCAACGGCGCGAACAGCTCGTCGATGGCCTCGATGGTCCGTCCGCTGACAAGCGCAACGCCGCCTCCTGATAGGTCGAGCAGGCTGCTCAGGGTCTCGCGCAGCGTCTGCGGCACCACAACGCGGCACGGCGTGTCAGCAATATCGATGAGCGTTCCGTCTATGTCGAGAAGCAGGGCGGTGCTCGCCAAGTCGATGGACTCGGGCGCTAGGAGCGACCCGGGTCGATGGTGGGCCTCGGCATCCATTTGCATTTTGTCCTTAAGCGGTTCTGGTCTCGGCATGCCAAGTGCTATGGCACGGTGGGCTCCCGATTATTGGAACGACGACACCAAGCGGACCGTTCCCTGCTGCGGCATCCTAAGCGGCCAAATCATTGGAAAATTTCGGGGAAACAAGGACCGAGCGTAAGATCCGCTTATCGTTTAGCCGTCGTGCTGCCTCATGCCGGCGTTAGAACGGCTCGAACAAAGGGGAGCGTAAGTGTCGCAGCACAAAATAAAGGCACATTGGAGTCTGCTGGCTGGCTGTGTGCTCGGAGCGTGCGCCATAGGTTTGGCCGCGCCGGCGATCGCGCGCCAAGCATGTGTCGAAGCCCCCACTTCAGCTCTTGTGATCAACGTCAGAGACAAGGGCGCGAAGGGGGATGGCGAGACCGACGATACCGCAGCGATTCAGGCAGCAATTGACGAAGTTGGCGGCACCGGTGGCACAGTGCTCGTGCCGAAAGGCACCTATACGGTGGACGCGGTGGGCAAGAAGCGGTTGACCCTCAAAGGCGATATGACGCTCAAACTTTCAGACGATGCAACTCTCAAAGCGATTCCCAACGACTCCAAGAAATATTCGGTTCTTTCGATCTCTGGCGTCTCGCATGTGACGATAACAGGTGGCACACTCGAAGGAGAGCGCGACCAGCATAAAGGCGAAAAAGGTGAATGGGGCATGGGCATCCACATCGATGATGACGCCAGTCACATTGTCATAAACGGCGTGACAGCGAGGAAGATGTGGGGCGACGGGTTCTACGTCCAAGGGGCGAGCGATGTGAAGTTTTGCTCCGTGATCGCTGACGGCAACCGCCGCCAAGGGCTGTCGATCATCTCCGCTGATCGCGTGATCGTGCTGAACTCGATTTTCAAGAACACGCAAGGAACGCGGCCGAGCGCCGGCATCGATTTCGAGCCTGATGACGCCGATCAGAAGGTCACGGACGTTCGGATCGAACGGTCCCAGTTTCTCGATAATGCAGGCCCCGGCATTCTCATTGCGGGAAAGCGCGGGGCGGTTGCCAAGGTCGAGTTGACGGGCAACGTGTTCAAAGGCAACCGGCCGATCGTGGTCAAGAATGCGCCCGAGGTCCTGTCCACGGATATCTGCAACAACCGGCAGATCGCATCAGAGTTGGCCCCTTCACAAGGGCTCAATACCTTCACGGAGCCAATTGACCTCGTCATGCACCAGAACGATTGCCGCGAAGGCCAGGATCTTCGCTTCGAGGCAAAGAAAAACACCGCGAAGAAGAAGAAAAAGGCGTCGAAGCCGTCCGGATAGCGCGCCCGTACTCAGGCAAGACTGCGGTGATAGGCGGTGGGGGTCAGTCCAGTCGCCTTGCGGAACGCTGCCGTGAACGAGCTTGTCTCGCTGAACCCGACCGTCAAGCCGATGTCGGTCACCGAAAAGGCAGGTTTGGCGAGAAGCGTCTTGGCGTGCTCGATCCGCTGGCTGGTGTGATAGCGGTGCGGCGGAAGGCCGAAAGACTGCTTGAAGGCGCGGCAGAAATGGTACGTGCTCAACCCGGCAAGCTCGGCGAGCTTGGCAAGCGGCACAGGCTCCGCAAGATGCTCCTCGATATAGGAGGTCACGATGCGCTGCTGCCAGGCGGCGAGCCCGCCTCTGACCGCAGCCTTGCCTTTGGTGGTGCCTTGGTTGATGCGCACGAGCTCGTGCGAGAGCACGGCGCCCAACGCCTGTAGATACGAACAATCGTCAGGCTGAGGGCCTTCGATCAGCGCCATCAGTTTCTGCGCAGTGGCGAGCAGCGCGGTGTCTTCGAAGAAGAGGCGAGGCGTAAGAGCCGTCTCCCCCCCGCTGGAAGACAGCGGCAGCACCTCAGGCGCAATATAGAAGAACGCCATGCGCGCGGGCGTGCGCGGATCATGCCAATCGTAGTACTCGTGACCTACCGGCACGAAGCTGAACTTCCGCGTAACGTCACGCAGCGTGGACGAGGGAAGACCCTCGATGGAAGTCTCGCCATCCTTGCGCGCTCCGCGCTCGCAGAGAACCAGCATGTGGACGTGCGATCGAGCACGATAGGCGATCCGCTCGGAGCTTGTGGCCTGCACAATCTCGGCGGTGAGGCCGGGCCAGCTCAGCGCTCTGCGCTTCACGCTGTTGACGGGAGTGATTTCGACGGCAGCGTCCGGTGCCTCAAGCCTCTCTTTCTGAACAAAAAGGCTTGGGCGGTCGGCTGACTGGATACGACCAGCCGGGAATTCCGAATGACAATCGACCAGACGCAGATTGGTCTTCCGTCGTGCCGTCGGCATACGCCCATCAAAGAACGTGTCCGAGGAAAGCGCCGTCGAGAAGGAGCTCATCGCCATGTCGTCACCTTTCGCTATCCCGCTGTTGGCTAGAGGATAGGAAGGAGAGGGCCGTTCGCTCCATTCTACGAAGGGTCAGCAGGGACGCGGATTGGTTTGAGGCGCCTATACTTAGGTGTATGAGACATTCTCCTGCGATATAGCGTTTCGAGTCGGCGAACCTCGGAAATTCTGCGATCCGATCGCGGGTATGACAGTGTCGTGACGCTTTTTTATGCAGACGTCACTTGGTCACGTCATCGCTCTCGCGGCGGAGGGCGAGATCGAGGCATTCGATCAGCGTCGCGCTGTCGAACGGCTTATCGAGATAGCAAATCGCGCCGGCTTGCAGCGCTCGAGCGCGTGCTCTTTCTTCCGGGTAGGCGGTAATGAAAATAATTGGCGGCGTGCGACCTTTCTCGCGCAAGCGGTATTGCAGTTCCAACCCGCTCAGGCGCGGCATGTTCACATCGACGATCAGGCAAGCCGCCTCGTCCAGATAAGGCGAATTCAAGAACTCTTCGGCCGAGGCGAACGTGCGCACGACATGGCCTACCGACCGCAGCAGACATGTTGTCGCCACACGGACAGATTCGTCATCGTCAATGATGCAAACAGTTTGCAATGCCCTAGCCCTGGCTCGCTCGCGCGGCGGCTCTCAGCCAGACCAAAATTCGCGCGTGCTCCTGGGACCAAAGTGGCCCGCAAAGTCGCGAGAGAGAAGACATACTTAAGTTTATCCGAAGGAATCCCGGGTGTTCCCGCCCAGGTTTAACCACTGGCTGGGCGTGTTTCGCGCGAGACACCTAGCACTTCGGCCATCCGCACGAGATCGGCGAGCGAGCGAGCACCCATTTTGCGCATCACGTGGCCGCGGTGGATCTTCACGGTGATCTCGCTCACGCCGATCTCGCCGGCCACCTGCTTGTTCATCAGACCGGCGGTGACGAGAGACATGACCTCGCGCTCGCGCGGCGTGAGAGTCTCGAGCTTGGCCTTGAGCGCGGCCATGCCCTTCTCCTCCTCCCGCCTCTTGCGATCGCGTTCGAGCGCATTGGCGACGGCGTCAAGCAGGTCTTGATCGCGGAATGGCTTGGTGAGGAAATCGACCGCGCCTGCCTTCATCGCCCTCACCGACATAGGCACGTCGCCATGGGCAGTAATGAAGATGATGGGGATCTTGATGCTGGCCTTGATCAGCTCGTTCTGAAAATCGAGGCCACTACGCTTCGGCAGTCTGATGTCGAGCACGAGACAGCTTGCGACGTCGGGCAGGGGAGCTTCCAGCATTTCCGGTGCCGAGCCGAAGACCTCGACGCGCAGACCCACAGAGCGAAGGAGACTGCTCAAGGCGTCGCGCAAAGAGGGGTCGTCATCCACTATCAACACGACTGGATCGTCGGGAGGCGGCATAGCGCGCGATGTGGCAGAACGGGCCATCACTTGGCGACCTCCTGCCGAGGGCGTTCTTGAGCGGCTCCCGGCTGAGTCTGCACGGTGAATGAAAAAGTCGCGCCGGGTCCGTCATTGGGCGACGCCCACATCTCTCCCCCATGGGCCTCGACAATCGAGCGACAGATCGACAACCCCATGCCCATGCCGTTGGGCTTGGTGGTGAAGAAGGCGTTGAACAGCCGATCCATATTGTCCGGATCGAAGCCGGTGCCGGAGTCCTGCACGGCAACCAGCGCCTGATCGGGTTCATGCCGGCGGGAGCGGATCACCAGCTCGCGCGGCCGGTCCGTCACGGCACCCATCGCTTCAATACCGTTCATGATCATGTTGATGATGACCTGCTGTAGCTGAACGCGGTCAGCGAATACCGTCGTCAGCTTCGGGTCAAGGTCCAACCGCAATCTGACACGATGGTTAAGCACTTCACGCTGCACCAACGCGACCACGTCCTGGACTACGTCGTTGATGTCGAGCGGCATCTTTTGCGGGTCGGATTTCCTGGTGAGGGCGCGTAAGCGGCGGATCACCTCGCTTGCGCGATTGCCGTCCCTGATCATGCGGGCCACCGCGCCGCGCGCCTCTTCGAGATTTGGAGGCTCGTTTCTCAGCCATCTGAGGCATGCCTCGCCATTGGTGATGATACCGGCGAGCGGCTGGTTCACCTCATGGGCGATCGAAGCGGTCAGCTCGCCGAGGGTGGTGACGCGCATGACGTGAGCAAGCTCGGCTTGCGCCTGTTGCAGCGCCCCTTGGGCATGCTTGGCGGCGGTCACGTCCATCAGCGCGCCGACATATTCCAACCGATCTCCGGAGTCGCTCGCGGCATGGGCGACGACTTGGATATGCTTGATGCGGCCGTCGGGGAACAGCAATCGATGCTCGATGGTCCAATTTTGTTTGGCTGCACAAACCTGGTCAAGGAGCCGCTTTAGTCGCCCGCGATCGTCGGGATGGGTGCGTTGCATCGCGAGGTCGAGCGTCGGGGCGATTGTCGGATCGTGCTCGAAAATGCGGAACGCCTCGTCCGACCAGCCGATCCTTCCGCTCGCAACGTCCCAGCCGAAGCTTCCCGTGTGGCTCAGCGCTTGTGCCTCTGAAAGGTAGGACTGGCTCCGGCGGAGAGCATCTTCCGCCTGTTTGCGGTCTTCGATGTCGGTGTTGCTGCCGTACCACTTCACGATGGTTCGGTTTTCATCGCGAAGCGGCGCGACGCGAGTGAGGAACCAGCGATAGATGCCATCGAAACGCCGGATGCGCGCTATATGCTCGTAGGGTGTACCGGGACCGAGACTCGCGGTACGGATTTTCATCACCGCCGGCAGATCTTCGGGATGGTAGGCCTTCTGCCAACCCAATCCCTGGGCTTCGGCGAGAGAGAGGCCGGTATAGTTGAGCCAACCCTTGTTCAGGAAATCGGTCCAGCCATCGGGCCGCATGCTGTAAACGAACGCGGGGATGGTATCGATGATGAGCTGAAGCTCTTTCTCCTGCTGTTGCGCTTTGGCCTCAGCGCGCTTGCGCTCGGTAATATCGTTGTTGGTTTCGAGGATGGCGATCGGCCGGTGTGCCGCGTCGCGTTGCACCGACCAGCGGCTTGCCACCACGACTTGAGTGCCGTCGCGCTTGGTATGCGTGAGCTCGACCTCGAGCCGATCGGCATGGATCAGCGTCGCCTTGAGATCCTCAAGCCCGGCCGGAAACACCGTGCGCAACAGGTCGTGCGAGACCCTGCCGGTCGCTTCCTCTCTGGTCCAGCCGTAGAGAAGCTCCGAGCCACGGTTCCAGTAGGTGATGACATCGTTCATGTCGCGCACGAAGACCGAGTCGTGGGTGAGATCGAGAAGGCTCGCTTGCTCGCGCAGCACTTTCGCCGCCGCTTGGCTCTTCAAAGCGAGGAAGGTGGTGAGCGCGATGGCGAAGATGCTGACCAGGCACCTGACGAGCGATGGCCCGTAGGTGAGGCCATGCTGAAACAGGAAACTCAGTGCGGTGACGGCGATGCACGCCCCAGAGATGAGCAGCAGTCCGCCGCGCTGCACGAAGCGGCCAGCCATCAATACCACCACGGCATAGAGAACCGCGACGGCGAGCCCTAACGGGGTGAACGTATCGATGATGAAGATTGCGACGGCAAAGGCGATGGCGACGGCGGTGAACATCACGCGTGCGGCAAACTCGCGCGAGCGGGAGCTGGGGTCCAGTAAGGCGCTACCGGAGATCATCGCGCCAGCTTCTCCCGCCACGGATAGCGGTCTGTCAACGGTTTCGCGCTCCGGATGCCGTGCTCAGCGCGCTGGATTAGCGCAATTCCTCGACAGGATCAGCAACGGCCGGCAAGCGGTTTGCCGGGCTTCTGTCTACAAAAGGGACCAAAGAGATGGGGGCGTACAAAAAAGGACATCAATCCATGACCTCCGTCGAACATCACTTAGAGGACAATCACCTGTGCCGTTACGCCCCGGCCCTGAGACACTATGAATCCCCGCAACCGCATGAATCGCCGCAACCGCCGGTGCTGCATGACTCGATCGCCAGGCTCCGCGCCTTCTCAATGCTTTTGTGCATGGATACCGACCTTGCCGACGAGCTGGTCGAGGTCACGCTGTTGCGGTCGAGCGTCGGCGCGGACCCCGCCGCATTCGGCCCCAATCTCTCGACTTGGCTGATCAAGAGGCTACGCAGCTATTATTACCGCGAATATGCGCGCCGGCCTGCCGTAACGCCGGTGCAAAGGACGAGCGGCGATCAAGCCGATATCCTTACCGCCCTTGCAAAGCTTCGGGCCGAGCAGCGCGAAGCCCTTATACTGGTCGACGCCATCCGCATCTCGCTCGGCGAGGCGGGCCGGATCTGCCGACAGCCGCCGGTCAGGTTCAGGGCCTTGCTCGAGGGCGCGCGGGCCGATCTTGCCCGCCACCTCGAGAGGCAGGGCTTGGAGAGGCCGAATCAGGACAACGTCTCGCTCAATTTCCTCATGACTGTGTAGCATCCTATGAGGGTTGGGCCTCTCCCACCTGCCGGGGAAGGGCTGCGTCGATTGAGCGGGTTCGTGCGTTTAAGGGTCAACCCGACCCCGCGATCGCTCAACACTCGGCCAATTGCAGCAAGCTCGCGCAAGGCCAATGCGGGCCGAAGACATAGATTTCCGTAGCAAGCGGCCGTCCGGGCAAGCCCACTAATCACAAGTGAAGGTGAGAGATGCGACGACTCGATTTTGATGGGATTCGGACGCTGTTCACTGTCAGTCTCGCCGTCGTGCTGGCTGGCGCCTGCACTTCAGCCGGCGCTGCGACAGAGAGCAAGGCCTCAGCTCAGAACGACGCCGTGAGCTGCCCCGGTAAGGATCCGGGTATTGCCTTGCCGCCAGGCTTCTGCGCCACCGTCTTTGCCGACAACTTGGGTCATGCCCGGCATTTGACCGTCACCAGCAATGGCGTCGTCTATGTCAACACGTGGAGCGGCCTCTATTACGGCAATGACAAGCCGCCCGCCGGTGGATTCTTGGTTGCGCTACAGGACACCGACGGCGACGGTAAAGCCGACATCGTCGGCCGCTTCGGCAAGATAGCGGCGCAAGGCTCCGCCGGCGGAACCGGCATCGCGCTCTACAACGGCGCGCTCTATGCCGAGGTAAACGACCGCATTGTGCGCTACAAGCTGCCGGAGACCGGCGTGGTGCCCACCGATCCGCCCAAAACCGTCGTCTCAGGCCTGCCGCTCACCGGCGACCATCCTATGCATCCCTTCGCCATCAACGACAAAGGCGAGATGTTCGTCGATGTCGCGACGGCCACCGATTCCTGCCAGAAGAAAAACCGCATGGCAAAGTCTCCGGGTCTCAAGCCTTGCAAGGAGCTCGAAACGCGCGGCGGCATCTGGCGATACGATGCTAACAAGACGGGGCAGAAATTCTCGCCGGCGGAACGCTACGCGACCGGCATCCGCAATGCCGACGGCATTGCCGTCGATCCCCAAGATCAGAGCCTCTACGCCGCGCAACATGGGCGCGATCAGCTCTCGCAGAATTGGCCCAACCTCTATCAACCGAAGCAGGGCGCTGAGCTCCCGGCGGAGGAGCTTCTCCGCGTCGAGCAGGGTGCAGACTATGGCTGGCCCGAGTGCTACTTCGACGACAAGCAGAACAAACTCGTGCTCGCTCCCGAATATGGAGGCGACGGCGGCAAGAAGGTCGGCGTTTGCGCTGGCAAGAAGCCGCCCATTGCCTCGTTTCCGGCGCACTGGGCGCCTAACGATCTTCTCATCTATCGTGGCTACAGCTTCCCCACGGCGTATAGCGGCAGCGCATTCATCGCTTTCCACGGCTCATGGAACCGAGCCCCGTTCCCGCAAGGCGGCTACAACGTGGTGTTTCAGCCGCTCGCAGGCGGCAAGAGCTCCGCAAACTACGTGGTCTTTGCCGACGGCTTTGCCGGCGCGAAGAAGGAGCCCGGAGAAGCGGCGCATAGGCCTTCTGGCGTCGCCGCGGGGCCGGACGGATCACTCTATATTTCCGACGACCAGAAGGGACGGATCTGGCGCGTGACATTCCACGGCGATCCCAAGACGACAGGGATCACGCCGGCTCCCTCCTCGACTGCGGTGAATGAAACGACCGGATCGGTCGGAGGCGAGGCCCAGCCGCCGGAAGGCATCCATCCCAATGCCGGCTCCGTAGCTGCCGCCAATCTTCCAACACCGCCGGGGCAGACCAAGGACCAAGTCGCCCTCGGCGAGGAGATCTTCCATGGCCGGAGCGGGGCGACCTGCACCGGGTGCCATGGGACCAATGCTAAGGGCACCCCGCTTGGGCCTGATCTGACAGCAAAGCATTGGCTGTGGGGCGACGGCAGCGTGCCGTCGATCGCTCAGACCATCACCAATGGTGTGCCGAATCCCAAGAACTACCGCAGCTCCATGCCGCCCATGGGCGGGGCGCAGCTTACGCCCAGGGACGTGTTGGCGCTCGCCGACTACGTCTGGGCGCTGAACAACCAAAACGAAGCAAAGGACTGACGAAAAATGCAGAAGCGTAGATTGGGACGCGAAGGGCTCGAGGTCTCCGCCATCGGCCTCGGATGCATGGGCATGTCGGAATTCTACGGCCCTCGCGACAACCAGGAGTCGATCGCGACGATCCATCGCGCGCTCGAGCTCGGCATCAATTTTCTCGATACCGCCAATGTCTACGGGCCATTCACCAATGAGGAACTGGTCGGCAAAGCCATCAAGGGCCGGCGTGATCAGGTGGTCATCGCCACGAAGTTCGGCATTGTCCGCGATCCCAACAATCCGTCGGCGCGGGGTGTGAATGGCAGCCCAGACTATGTGCGAAGGTCCTGCGAGGGAAGCCTGAAGCGTCTCGGCGTCGACACCATCGACCTTTACTACCAGCACCGCGTCGATCCGGACACGCCGATCGAGGAGACGGTCGGCGCCATGGCAGAGCTCGTGACAGAAGGAAAGGTCCGCTATCTCGGGCTGTCCGAAGCCTCACCCAACACGATAAAGCGCGCCGCTCGCGTCCATCCGATCGCGGCGTTGCAAAGTGAATATTCGTTGTGGACCCGCGATCCCGAGGACGAAGTTCTTCCCACTTGCCGCGAACTCGGCGTCGGTTTCGTCGCTTACAGTCCGCTCGGCCGCGGTTTTCTCACTGGCAAGCTCAGGCAAGCCGACCTCGCTCCCGACGACTTCCGCAGGACGGTGCCGCGCTTCGGGGGCGAGAATTTCGTCCGCAATGCCCAACTTGTCGCTCGCGTCGAGGCGATGGCAAAAGAGAAGAGCTGCAAACCTGCGCAGCTCGCCCTCGCATGGGTCCTCGGGCAAGGCGACGACATCGTGCCGATCCCCGGAACAAAGCGGCGCAACTATCTCGAGGAGAATGTCGGCGCGCTGGCGGTGCAGCTATCGAATGACGACCTCGCGCGGCTCGATGAGTTGATGCCGCAGGGCATCGCAGCGGGGCAGCGCTACCCCGAAGAAATGATGAAAGCCGTCAATCGGTAGCTCGACTACGCAGTCTCTCTTCGGTTGCAGTCACATAGCTGACCGCTCGGAATTCGGCTGCGTGCCTGGCGTTTTTCGTCGCAACTGCTGCCGATTGCCGCAAACCTGGACCAAATACCGCAATGCACAACCGGCGTTCGCCCGGTGCGTTTCCTATGTCTCAGGACGCAGGCAGCGTTCCTGGGTCCAAACCCACCAAGGAGCCCGATCATGTCATTGCAGCATCAAGACAAAAGCCGCGAGACCCATTCCGGCAAGGCGGCAATCGAATTTGCCGAAATCAAGGGCACTGACCTGAAAGTGTCGGGTGTCGGCCTCGGCACCTGGGCCATCGGCGGATGGCTGTGGGGCGGGACCGACGAGGCTGACTCGATCGAGACGATCAGGGCCGCGCTTGCGCTTGGGCTCAATGTCATCGACACGGCGCCGGTCTACGGCTTTGGCCGGTCGGAGGAGATGGTAGGCAAGGCCTTGGCCGACGGCTACCGCGATGGCGCCGTGATCGCCACCAAGGTCGGACTGGAATGGAGTGATGGAAAAATCACGCGCAACTCCAGCCGCGACCGCATCATGCGCGAGGTCGAGGACTCTCTTCGTCGGCTGCAGACCGATAGGATCGACGTCTACCAGGTGCATTGGCCCGATCCCAAAGTGCCGATGGCCGAAACCGCCAATGCGATGCGCGATCTGTTCGAGCAGGGGACGATACGCGCGATCGGCGTGAGCAACTTTTCCGTGGCGCAGATGGATGTGTTCCGTAAGGTTGCGCCCATCCACGTCGTGCAGCCGCCCTATAATCTGTTCGAGCGTGCGGTCGAGCGCGACGTGCTTCCTTATTGCAAGAAGCACGGCATCGCGACCTTCGGCTATGGCGCGCTGTGCCGAGGGCTTTTGTCTGGCCGCATGCGGGCCGACACCAAGTTCACCGGCGATGATCTTCGCCTGCACGACCCCAAATTCCAGCAGCCGCGCTTTCGGCAGTATCTCGACGCCGTGAAGCGGCTCGATCAGCTCGCTCAAGAGCGATATTCGCGCGGCGTGCTTGACCTTGCCGTGCGGTGGGTGCTCGATCAGGGCATCACCACGGCGTTGTGGGGCGCACGGCGTCCCGACCAGCTCGATCCTGTCGGCGAAGTGATGGGCTGGCATCTCGATAGCTCGGCCAAGGCCGACATCGAGCAGATCCTGAACGACACCATCACCGATCCCGTGGGCCCGGAGTTCATGGCGCCTGCGGAATATTGATACCCGCAGCTTCCCACGGCGGGGCACGAGTGACCCGCTGCATCGAAGGCAAAGACTGGAACCCAAGTCATGGGCATCGTCAGATTCGCGCTCAGGTTTCCGCACACGTTCTATGTGCTCGCAGCGCTGATCGTGTTTCTCGGCGTGACGGCGATCCGCGCCATGCCCACCGACATCTTCCCGCAGATCAACATCCCGGTCGTGACGGTGATCTGGCAGTACACCGGGCTGTCGACGCCCGAGACGGAACAGAGAGTCTCGACCTACAGCCAATATTCCATCAGCTCCAATGTCACCGGCATCAAGGACATGGAGTCGCAGACGCTGCAGGGCCTCTCGGTGCAAAAGATCTACTTCCAGCCAGACGTCAATCTCGACCTCGCCATCGCGCAGATCGTCTCGGCCACCAACGCCATTCGCGCGTTGATGCCGCCCGGCATCCAGCCGCCCATCATCGTGCAGTTCAATGCTTCGAGCGTGCCGGTGCTGCAGTTGAGCCTCACCTCAAACAATCTCAACGAGCAGCAGCTTTACGACTACGGCATTTACCGGCTGCGCCAGCAATTGGCACCGGTGCACGGCGTGACCTTCCCCACGCCAGCCGGCGGAAAGTACCGGCAGATCATGGTCGATATAGACCCGAACAAACTGCTCGCGCGCGGGTTGACGCCTAACGACATCGTCAACGCCGTCAATGCCCAGAACCTGACGCTGCCCGCCGGTCAAGCCAAGATCGCCAACACCCAGTACACCGTGCGCACCAACGCCACGCCGGCAAGCATCGCCGATTTGAACAACATACCCGTCAAGTACCAGAACGGGGCGACGGTCTTTCTCAAGGACGTGGGCCAGGTGCGCGACGGATCTGCGGTGCAGCAGAACATCGTGCGCGAGGACGGCGTCCGATCCGTCCTGCTCAGCGTGATCAAGAACGGCAACGCCTCGACGCTCGACGTGGTGAACGGAGTGCGCAATGTGCTGGACGTTGCTCGCAAGGCGGCGCCTCCCGGCCTCAACATCAACGAGCTGTTCGATCAGTCGGTGTTCGTGAAGTCGGCCGTTGCCGGCGTGGTGCGTGAGGGCGCGATTGCGGCCGGGCTGACCGCGCTCATGATCCTCCTGTTCCTCGGTTCGTGGCGCTCGACCCTCATTGTCATGGTGTCGATCCCGCTCGCCATCCTCTCGTCGCTCATCGTGCTGTTCTTCCTCGGCTACACCATCGACACCATGACGCTCGGAGGCTTGGCTCTTGCCGTCGGCATCCTGGTCGACGACTCGACGGTGACCATCGAGAACACGCATCGCCTTCTCACCGAGGAGAAGATGCCGTTGCCGCAAGCCACATTGTTCGGCTCGGCCGGCATCGCTGTGCCGACACTCGTCTCGACTCTCGCCATCTGCTGCGTGTTCACCTCTGTGGCGTTTCTCCAGGGCCCGCCGAAATACCTGTTCACGCCGCTCGGCCTGGCTGTTGTGTTCGCCATGCTCGCCTCTTACGGCCTGTCGCGGACGCTCACGCCGATCACCATCGGGCTTCTGCTCAAGGGCGAGCGGCACGGCGACGAGAGGGGCCGCGCGCAGTCCTGGTTCGCGCGCTTCAACGCTGCCTTCGAGCGCAACTTCGAACGTATGCGCGAAAGCTATGTCAGCCTGCTCCACTTGCTGCTCAAGCGGAAAATCATCGTGCCGATTGTTGCCGGCCTCGTGCTTGCGCTTGGCGGGGCCATGTTCATGCTGGTGGGTCGGGATTTCTTCCCGCAGATCGACGGCGGCCAGATCCAGCTTCACGTCCGCGCCCCGGCCGGAACCCGCATAGAGACCACCGAAAGTATTTTTCAAGCCGTCGAGGACAAGATCAGGCAGGTGATTCCCGCGAGCGAGCGGCAACGCATCGTCGACAATATTGGCCTGCCGGCGCGCGCCTATAATCTCGCCTTCAGCGACGGCACGACCATCGGCCCAAACGATGGCGTGATCCTTGTCGCGCTCAACGAAGGACACGCCCCGACGGCAGACTATGTGCGGAAGCTCCGCCAGGTTCTCCCGAACGCTTTTCCCGAGGAGACCTTTTATTTCCAGGCGGCTGATATCGTCACCCAGATCCTCAATTTCGGCGTGCCGTCGCAGATCGATGTGCGCACCGTGGGCTATGACCGGGCCAACAACCTCGCCATTGCCAAGCAGTTACGCGACCGCATTGCCGCGATTCCGGGCGTGGCCGACGCCCATGTCCAGCAGGAGACGAACGCGCCCTCGTTTTATGTCAACATCGACCGCGTGCGCGCGGCGCAGCTCGGCCTCACTGCCAATGCCGTTGCGTCAAACATCAATGTGAGCTTGAGCTCCTCGGAGCAGGTCTCGCCAAATTTCTGGACCGACCCCGCTTCCGGCATCCCGTATTACATCGCGGTGCAGACGCCTGAGCCGAAGCTCGCCTCGCTGAACAGCCTGCAGAATACCCCTGTCTCGACCGCTCTGGCACCTGCGGGCGATCCCATCCCCGGGCTTCTCAGCAACGTGGCAACGCTCACGCGCACCAGCCTTCCGACCAACAGCAACCAATCCAACATCCAGCCCGTCTACGACGTCTATGCCAACGTTCAGGATACGGACCTTGGCCGTGTCTCCAACGCCATCAGCAAGGTCGTCGCCGAGTACCAGCCGAAGCTTCAGCCCGGCAACTTCATCCAGGTCACTGGTCAGATCGAGAGCATGAACGAGAGCTTCCGTGATCTCGGCATCGGCCTTTTGTTCGCGGCCGTGTTCGTGTTTGCGCTGATGGTGGTGAACTACCAGAATTTCGGCGACCCGTTCGTCGTGATCCTGGCCTTGCCCGCCACCTTCTGCGGCATCTTGGTCATGCTCTTTATCACCGGTACCACGCTCAACGTGCCTTCGCTCATGGGTGCGATCATGGCGGTCGGCGTGGCGTCGGCGAACTCGATTCTGCTCGTGACCTTCGCCCATGAGCAGCAGCTTGCCGGCAAGACGTCGTTTGAGGCTGCAGTCGATGCCGGCCATACCCGGATCAGGCCAGTGTTGATGACGGCAGCGGCCATGATCGTCGGCATGTTGCCAATGGCGATCGGCGGCGCCGGCGAGGAGCAGAACGCCGCGCTCGCCCGCGCCGTGATCGGCGGTCTGTTGTTCGCCACACCGACGACGCTCCTCGTCGTCCCCTATCTCTTCGCCATGCTCAGGGGACGTAACGACGGCAAGAAGGCGCATGGCGTCTTTGCGGAGGCTATCTGATGAAAAAGGTGATTCCGGACGACCGCCAGCCGCAGCGTGGCGAGATTGAGCCCGAGATACCGCCTGCGCCCAAGTCAGGGAGAGGCAAGTGGCTTGGCATTGGCGCGCTGCTTGCCCTGCTAGCCGGGCTTGGTCTCGGCGCTTGGGGCTATCGTGAGCAGCATAGGCAAGTTGCCGATGCCGCCGCGCAGCATGAGAACTATGTGCCCAAGCTCCGCGTCGCCACCATCAAGCCGAGCGATCCTACAGTGGTCGTCACGTTGCCAGCCACGACGGCGGCGTTCGCCCAGGCGAACATCTTCGCCCGCGCCAGCGGCTATATCGACAAGCGCAACGTCGATATCGGCGACAACGTGAAGGCCGGCGAGTTGCTTGCGCATATCACCGCACCGGAGATCGAGCATCAAATTCAGCAGGCCCAAGCCTCAATCGGACAGTCACAGGCCGCTTTGCAGCAGGCGCAAGCTAATGCGGAGCTCGCCAACGTAACCTGGGGCCGCGACAAGCCGCTGGTCCAGCAGGGCTGGGTCACCAAGCAGCAGGGTAGCGTTGATGAGCAGACGCTCCAGGCGCAGCAGGCCGCCGTCGGCGTTGCGCAGCAGAACCTTGCGGCACAGCAAGCGCAGCTCAAGGTCCTCCAGCAACAACAGGACTACCAGAGCGTGGTCGCCCCATTCGACGGCACCATCACCCAGCGCAATATTGACGTGGGTAACCTGGTGCAGGCGGATGCCACGACGGGTACGTTCATGTTCACCATCATGCAGAGCAACGTGATCCGCACCTATGTCCATGTGCCGCAAGACGCGGCCTTCGGGCTCGAGCCCGGCGTTGGTGCGAAGGTTCGCGTTCCGGAAATTCCCGGCGGGGAGTTTCCCGGCAAGGTGACGCGCGTCGCTGACGCGCTAGAGCCGAACACGCGTACGCTGCTCACTGAGGTCGATATCCCCAATCCCGATGGCGCGCTGTCCCCCGGCATCTATTGCGCCGTCGAGCTCGACATTCCCCGTAAGGTCCCGTCTCTGACCGTCCCGGCCGATGCCGTGGTATTCAACGCCGACGGTTTGCGCGTCGCGGTGGTCGAGAACGGCACGGCGCATTTCCAGAAGATCGCGGTCACGCGCGATCTTGGGACAGTTGTCGAAGTGAGCGAAGGCGTTAAGCCCGGCGATCAGGTCGTCCTCAATCCGCCGGTCAATCTCGCCGAGGGTGGCAAAGTGGACGTCCGCCCCGAGACCCCGGTCCCGACCAGCTAGAGCGGAGATCACGACAAAAAACGGCGGGCTCAGGTCGTGCAGCTCGCCGCTCTTCGTTCCTTGCTAGGCAGGCGGGGTCAGTCGCAAATCCATACGCGACGCCAGCGGGAGCCAATGCGTTCGGTGGTCCAGCAATCCGAGCCGTAATAGCCGTAGTCTCCGAAGAAGGGTCCGCCGAAGAAGCGGCGCCCATGGTCATGGAAATTGCCGGCAAACCGGCCGCCATGGTCGAGGTGGCCCCCATTGAAGTGGCCGCCGCCGGCGAAATGGCCACCGCCAAAATGGCCGCCGCCCAAGCCGCCACCACCGCCTCCGCCGCCACCCCCGCCTCTTGCGAGCGCGTCATGGGCGAGGCCGACGCTGCCAAGCGCGAGGATCGCAGCAACGGCCGCAACTTTGAGTGAAACCGATCTCATCATGATGATTGCCTTTCTTTTTGAAGGTGTAAGCCCGTTCGGGCCTGGCGCCGATCGAAACGCCGGTAAGGCGAATTTATGAAAGGAAGAAAGCAGCTGCTTTGGCGATCTTGCTGCCATTGGCTCGGACTTGCCGAGGGAACCGGGAAGGGGCCATCGGCCGCACTCAGGCCAAGCTGTTGGATCAGTTAACCGGCGCCAATCTGCCGCAGGATTGCTTAAGTGTCGGCAAGAACCGCCAATCACCCGCACCGAAAACTTGATAAGGTTTCGCTAGACGTCGTGGAAAAGCTGGCGTCAGCGACCTGCTTGCTTTCATCAAGGGAAAAGACGTTGAAGAGCAGCAGCCGCGCCGCTTGATGAAACTCATGGGCCCACGAGGGTCGTGGGGCGCGTTGTCATCTTAGAGGAGGGAGTTATGAGACTGATCGCGACATTGTGGTTGGCAACGGCGGCTTTGGCGTTCGCCTCGCCTCGAGCACTTGCCGATGAGCAGGTCACGCCCAATGCTATGGTGAAGGCGCTCGAAGACGATTTTGGCGTTCATCCTGGGCAGCGGCGCAATCACACCAAGGGCACCTGCGCCACGGGAAGTTTTGTCGGCTTGCCCGACGCTACGTCCTATTCGCGCTCGGCGCTTTTCTCGGGCGCGACCATCCCTGTTGTTGCGCGCTTCTCACTCGGTGGTGGCGACCCAGACGCACCCGACGCAGGCAAGGGACCGCGCGGAATGGCGCTTGAGTTCAGGCTTCCCGACGGCAGCAAGCAACATATGACCATGATCAACGCGCCGATGTTCGTCGCCATGGTGCCAAAGACGTTCCTCGACAACTTGATCGCGCTAAAGCCCGACCCGGCGACGGGCAAGCCTGACCCCGCTGCGCTGCAGGCCTTCGCTGCAAGCCATGCCGACAGTGCCGGAATGACCAAATTCTATGCCGACCACAATCCGCCGCCGAGCTATGCGAACAGCGCCTTTTTCGGCATCCACACTTTCAAGTTCATCGACAAGAACGACAAGACGACATTGGTGAAGTGGCGGTTCGTCCCGGAAGACGGTGAGAAAGAACTCACCAATGCCGAGCTCACATCCATGCCCCGCGACTTCCTCGAGCAGGCCCTGATCGATCGTGTTAACCAAGGGCCGGTGAAGTGGGATATGTGGGTGACGGTCGGTCAGCCGGGCGATCCCGAAACTGATCCGACGGTGCTTTGGCCGAGCGACCGCAAGGAGTTTAAGGCCGGCACACTGACCTTCACGAGTGCAACGCCGCAAGAGGGCGAGGAATGCAAGAACATCAATTACGACCCACTGGTCATGAGCGACGGAATCGCGCCGACCGACGATCCGGTGCTTCTGTTCCGCTCCCCAGCCTACGCCATCTCTTTCGTGAAGCGGCTGCAAGGCAAATAGGAGGAAGAGATATGGCAAAACGGCCAGGGCAGGACTCGAAGCTGCTCTCGCCTGGCACGAAAGCGCCCGACTTCACGCTCCACGTCACTCCGGATCAGACGCTCGCGCTCAGCGATCTCGCCGGCAAACCTGTTGTGCTTGCCTTCTACCCGGCCGACTGGAGCCCGGTGTGCGGCGATCAGATGGCCCTCTATAACGAGGCGCTGCCCGAGTTCGAGCAATATGACGCCACGATCCTCGGCATCTCCGTCGATGGGGCGTGGTGTCATGACGCCTTCGCCAAGGCTCGCAACCTCCACTTTCCGCTGCTCGCCGATTTCGAGCCGAAGGGCGCGGTGGCCACGCAATACGGCGCCTATCGCGAGGGTGACGGCTTCTGCCAACGTGCGCTGTTCGTGATCGACCGCGACGGCGTCATCGCCTGGAACTTCCTGTCGCCCATTGCCATCAATCCGGGTGCCGATGGCATTCTTGATGCTCTTGCACGCTTGCCGAAGTAAGGAGCAATCGCATGTCTACCTTGCAGGTTCCGGTCACCGACGCCGATTACATAGAGGGCGACCCGGATGCGCCGGTCACGCTGGTCGAATATGCCGACTATGAGTGCCCATATTGCGGGGCCGCTTATTCCGTCATCAAGCGCGTGCAGAAGCATTTCGGGAAGCGGCTGCGCTTCGTCTTCCGCAACTTTCCTTTGACGCAAATTCATCCCGAGGCGGAGAATGCCGCCGAGATCGCAGAGTTCGCCGGTGCGCACGGGCGGTTCTGGGAGATGCACGACGCCCTGTTCGAGAATCAAGAAGCGCTTGGGCCGGCGCTTTATGTCTCGCTCGCGAAGACGTTGGGTTTATCGGCAGAGGCATTGGAGGAGGCGCTGGAGCATCGTACTTTCAGGCCCAAGATCCGCAGCGACTTCATGGGCGGGCTGAAGAGCGGCGTCAATGGCACGCCGACCTTCTTCATCAACGGCAGACGCCACGATGCCGGTAACGAGTACGAGGATCTCGTCACCGCGATTGACGCCGAATTGGCGACCGAGGCGAGGCGATCAAGCGCCACGCGCTGACTTCGTGCTAGGCGCCGACCACCTCGAATTTGACGTCCACGTTGTTGCGCGTCGCGTGCGAGTAGGGGCAGATCTTCTCGTGCGCCTCCTTGACCAGCTTGGTGAGCTCGCCTTGCGGCAAGCTTTTGTCCTCGACGCGCATCTTCACGGCGAGCCCGAAGCCGCCACCGTCGCGCGGCCCGATTGAGACGGCGCAGGTGACCTTGGCCTTGGTGGCGTCCTGCTTGTGCTGCTTGGCAACGAAATCGATGGCCCCGCCGAAACAGGCGGCGTAGCCGGCGGCGAAAAGGTGCTCAGGCGTCGCGGTGCCCGGTTTTCCAGGACCGCCCATCTCCTTCGGCACCGATAGATCGAACGCGACAATATGGTCGCTCGATTCGGTGTGGCCGTTGCGGCCGCCGACGGCCGTCGCTGTTGCAGTATAGAGCGGCTTGATCGTGTCCATGGCGATTCCTCTCTTGGTTCTCGCCGATCCTACCAGCGTCTAGCTCATATGCCAGCCATGGCTCACGCAAATCGACTGGCCGGTGAGTGCGTTGGTTTTGAACGCAGCGAGAAAGAGTGCCACTTCGGCAACGTCGTCCAGCGTGGTGAACTCCTTGTCCACCGTCTCGCCGAGCAGGACTTCTTTGACGACGCGCTCCTCGGAGATTCCCAACTCTTTCGCCTGCTCGGGAATCTGCTTCTCGACGAGCGGGGTCAGGACGAAGCCGGGACAGATGACGTTGGAGCGGACATTGTGGTGCGCGCCTTCCTTGGCCATCACGCGGGCAAGACCAAGAAGCCCGTGCTTTGCCGCCACATAAGCCGCTTTGAGCGGAGATGCCTCGTGGCTGTGCACGGATCCCATATAGATCAGCGCGCCGCCCTTCTGCTTGTACATGTGCTTCACGCAGGCCTTGGTGGTGAGGAACGCGCCATCGAGATGGATGGCGAGCAGCTTTTTCCAGTCGGCGAAGGGAAACTCCTCGATCGGATATACGATCTGAATGCCGGCATTCGAGACTAGGATATCGACCCGGCCGAAGGTCTTGACCGTCTCCTCGACGCCGGCATTGACCTGATCTTCCTTCGACACATCCATCCCGACGCCGATTGCCGACTTCTCGCCGGCCAGCTCCTTGGCCGATGCTTTTGCGCCATCGGCCTTCAGGTCGGCGATGACCACCCTGCCATCGGCTTCCAAAAAGCGCTTGGCAATGGCATGACCGATGCCGCTCGCGGCACCGGTGATGAGAGCAACCTTGCCGTCGAGCTTCATGGGAACCTCCTTACGTTTTGAGGTAGTCGTAAACGATCTTGCCAAGACCGAGGGTGAGATCGGCGAGAATATGGGTGGCCGAGACGACCTCGCGCACCGGGAGCGCGGCGACCGGCGCGAGAGCATGCGGGCTCAGGTCGAGCGCCGCCGGGCCTGACCAGGCGCCCTTCATGACGATGTCTTCAAGGCGGTAGTCGACGATTTCCAAGATGCGTGCGCTTCCGTCGACATGCGGAATGATTTTCAGAAGATAGTTCGGTTTGATGAGACTTGCGTGAACGGCGTCGAGATCGAGTGCCGTGTGCTTGAAGCCCATGGTGCCGGTGGCTACACGCACAGAGCCGTAGTCGAGCGTGCCGATCAGCGTGTCCTTGTCGATGCTGAGGCAGGGCTGGGCATATTTCTTGGGGAAACCCCACAGCTCCCGGCCCCCATAGATCGGCGGGCCGTCGTTGAGATACATGGCAAGGGTGTAGTTGCCTTCCTTGCCGTTGAACTTCACCGGAATGACTTGGCCTGACTCCGTGTAGTTGCCGAACCCGGTCGAGTCCGGCATGCGGATGAACTCGTATTTGACCAAAGGCTCGTCGAAGGTAAGCGGCTCGGGCACGACCGCCTCGAGCGCCGCTGGATCGGTGCGGTAGGTGATGATGAGATATTCGCGATTCACAAAGCGATAGGGCCCGCGCGGAAATGCCGGGCTCGTCAGCGGCATGGCGAAAGCACGTTTCCGAACGTCGTCAATCTTCATAGGGCGCGTTCCTTGGGATGGGTGTCGAGCTCCCGGGTCAAGTCGAGGACCTGCACGCCTTCCTCGGGCCTGGTGCGGTTCTTCCAGGCAGGATCATTCAAGCTGCGCTCCACGTCGGCGCGGCCTGAGAGCCAATGCTCCTCCATCGAGTATCGGGAGAATTCATAGTCATTGGATTGAGTCCAATAGGCAGCGCGCCGGTGAATCAGCAGCACGATGGTCACGGCGGCGTCACAGCTTACGCTGTCGAGGAACTCCCAATCGGGGTTGTCGCACAATTCCGGTGGCACTTTCCCCCGCAAGTGACGAATGGCCCTGCGGATAGTCTGCATCTCGCGGAAGATATCGGTGTTGAGCCTGGTGCGGCTCGAATAGCGGATCTCCTTCTCCCTTTGTCCGATGTCGAACAAATTCTCGGGCATGCAGCCTTTGGCGCTGAACAGATCGATCTGGAAGATCACCATGTCATCGCGCGGTCCGGTTCTCTCGAGCACGAATTCGAGCGGCGTGTTTGAGACGAGACCGCCGTCCCAATACGGCTGGCCGTCGATCTCAATCGGCGGGAATCCAGGCGGCAGAGCGCCGCTTGCCATGATGTGCTCCGGCCCGATCCGCATCTTCTCAGTGTCGAAATATTTCATGTTGCCGGAAAGCACCTGCACGGCGCCGACGCTTAAGCGCACCGCGCCCGAATTCAGGAGGTCGAAGTCGACAAGTTCCTCGAGCGTGGCTCTCAGCGGCTCCGTGTCGTAGAGGCTGATCGCTTCCGGCGTGCCCTGAGGCATGAGTACCGCAGGAGGAATCCGCGGTTCGAAAAACCCGGGGGCGCCTCCGGCGGCCACGAGAACCGCGCTGGTTTCATTGAAAATTCGCCGCGAATTGTCGTCGTTCGAGAGCGGCCAGGCGAGCAAGCGGCTTGACACGCGCTCCCAGAACTCGCGCAAGCGCTGCACGCGGCGTTCCGGCGGGTTCCCAGCGACGATCGCGCCATTGACGGCGCCAATGGAAGTGCCGGCAACCCAGGTCGGAATCTCGCCGGCTTCGCACAGAGTCTCGTAGGCTCCGGCCTGATAGGCGCCAAGCGCGCCGCCGCCCTGGAGGACAAGAACGATCTTTTCCTCGGGACGTGCCACGCAGTACCTCTATAGGCAGACTGATGTGAAAGTGCTTAGCTGCAAAGGGTCCTGGTCTCCGCAAAGTATAAGACCGCTGCCCGGCGTGTCATCCACCCATCCACTTGATGAGGAGGTTCAAGGCAACGAGGAGCAGCGAGCGCCCTCCTCGTCATGCCCTGAACTCGACACGGCTACAGGCACCCATTCGGATCATAATCCGAATTGTAGTCGCATGGCGACCAGTAGGGATCGTTAGCCTGTCGCAAGTCTGGTACGCCCCGCATCCTCTCCGCATGCCGCTCGGACTTCGGTTCGCTGGTATAGTGCCGAGGCGTGATGGGCTCTTTGCCATAGTTGGCCAAGACGGGCGTGGCTGCAACAGACATCAAGGTAAGCGCAATGAGAACTTTTTTCATGGCCGATCTCCGTCATTGAGCGATGCTCCGAACGGGCCAAACGCGGGAGCCCGTTGCATCAGCTGGTTGCGGAGATAGGAAGCGTGCGCTTGGGGAACTTGACGCATCTTGCTGTTGATGTCCCGCGCTTGCGTCGATCGCATTTGGGACAGCCGTTGCGGCATGGTGCCCTGAGGCGAACTGGGCAGGTCTTCGCGCTGCCCTCAAGGATTGATGCGACTGATCTTTGATCCTTCCAGCGTCAAATTATACATCAGCCCCTTTTGGTCGATGATGAAGCCGATGACCGGCTGCGTAATTTTGTCCGTGTCGATCGAGCCACCGATCCCCACCGTGATGATCGCCACCGATCGATCGACGCCGACCTTCCAGCCAGCGATGCGGTCGAACTGGTCCAGCGCGTCCCGGGTCATGAACATAATGATGACTGAGCGCTCTTGCACGCCGAGCTGGAAGCCAAAGGAGGCCGAGATCAGATTGTAGTATCCGACCACCTTTTGCTGATTGAGCATGATGCCTTCGCCATACTCGCCGCCAAAGCCAATTCCGGCTTTGACCACCGAAGGAAAGACGAGAATCCCAGCCGCCTTGTTGGCAAGATCGCGCGCGCCTGGAACTTGATTGACGAAGCTATGCAGTGTGTTGTTCGCGTCGCGATCGATCTCGGCGGCAGAAGCCGCTTCGCTTCGTTGCGGTTCGGCAAGGATCGGCCCTACCGCGAGCAGAGCGAGGCAAATCGCTCTCAGCGCTGTCTGCATGATGAAACCCTCCCCAGAATCGCGAGCCAAGCTCAGCTTAAAATTGCGGCAACCCCACGATGATCAGCCCTATGCAACGTGGGTTTTGAGCTCCCCCTTGACGCGGTGCGGATGGGTGAAGATCTCGAACCCATCCTTCCGCGCAATGGCGACCAGCGTCATGCCGCAGGATTCGGCCATTCGCACCGCCAAGGCTGTGGGGGCCGACACGGCGGCGATAATCGGCGCGCCGATTGCGGCCGATTTCTGCACCATCTCTACAGAGACGCGACTCGTCAGCACCACGAGACCTTCACGCGCGGTCGCGCCGTCGCGGGCAAGTGCGCCGCCGAGTTTGTCGAGAGCGTTGTGACGACCGACGTCCTCGCGTACGGCGACGAGGCTGCGCTCGGGCGTCCAGAAGCCGGCGGCATGGACTGCGCGCGTCTCTCGGTTAAGGATCTGCAAGTGGAAAAGAGAATCGACCGCCGTCATGATCTGATCCGGCGTGAGAATGCGGCCCTCTCCAACCTCTGGCGGCGGGCGCATCGCCTCTACAAGGCTCTCGATGCCGCATAGTCCACAGCCGGTCGGGCCCGCCATCTTCCGCCGGCGCCCGAGGAACTCGGCGGCCTCCGGCGCCTTCAGCCAGATGCGCAGCTCGACGCCGACCTCCTCATCGAGGATGTCGATAGAGTCGATGGCATCAATCGAGGAGATCACGCCTTCTGTCAGACTGAAGCCTACTGCAAAGTCTTCGAGGTCCTGCGGCGTTGCCATCATCACCGCGTAGGAAGCGGTGTTGAAGGTGAAGGCCACTGCTGTCTCCTCGGGTATCGCGCGATCGCCCCCAGACAGGCCGCTATCCCGCCAGATGGCCCGAGGTACGCGGACGGCGGGTTTAGGCAAGGGTTTGCTCCAGAGCTACGATTCGGATGGAAGCTAGTCCCTTGCACCGGGCCTTACAAGCGCGTGAGAAGGCCGACACTGGCCGAATTTCGCCAATTTCTCTGATGTGGACGTGCGACGCAGACACCCCCGCCTCAGGCCGCATCTTGCTCTACAGTCGGATTCGCGATGCTTTCACCCCTGACTTCCCTGCATGCCGCGATTGGCATGGCTGCGCTTCTCTCGTGGGCGCCCGCGGTCGCACAGGCAGAGGATTCAGACCGCAAGCCTTGCGTCGAGGATGCCATGCTCGTGTTCGACGCCTCCGGGTCGATGGCTGGCAACGTGAACCAGGGCATCGCCACCATTACGCCGCGGATCGACGCGGTGCGCTCGGCGCTCGCCAAGATCTTGCCGGGCGTCACCCGGCTTCGCCGCGTCGGGCTCATCACCTACGGGCCGGGGCCTTATCAGCAGTGCAATGTGCAGCTCAATCTCAAGCCGACACTTAATGCCGGCGAGCTCATCATGCGCGAGGTGAATGCACTCACTCCCGGCGGCAAGACGCCGCTCACCGCCGCCGTCGGGCAGGCCGCCGAGGTGCTCGACTATCGTACGAAGCCCGGCGTGATCGTGGTGCTGACCGATGGCGAGGAAACCTGCGGTGGCTCGCCCTGCGATCTCGGCAAGGCACTTCACGCGGCGGCTAACAATCTCACCGTTCACGTCATTGGCTTCCGCATGAAGAATTTTTCCTGGACAGGCGAGCAGAGCATCCTCGACGTGAAATGCCTCGCTGACCAGAACGGCGGCCTCTATGTCAGCGCCGACACCGAGCAGGATTTGACCGAGGCGCTCGAGAAGACACTGGGCTGCCCGATGTTGTCGGAAAGGGTTCCTGATGTCGCCGGCCGGTCTCAATAAAGCAAATAGGGCTTTCTGCTCTCCTCGAAGTCGGCGACGCCAGGCGCCCAGCTCTCGGCGATCTCATCGAGGGGGGCTTGCTGCTCGATCTGCTCGCGGAGCCCAGTCGATCCGGCAAGAATGTCGATCGGCATCTTGTCCTGCTCATACTCGTAGGGCGGGTCGCGCCATTTGAATTGCTGCCGGGCGAGCCCGAAACATTCGCGGAGCAGCGAGACGCCGGTTTTGACCGGCTCGAAATCGACCCGCGAGGTCACATGGATCTGACAACCGCCGCAAGGAACTCGCGCGTGCTTCTGGAAGGTGGGTTCAAAGCCAGTGGGACGGAAATGCACGCCCCGCAGCCCCACCTTGTTCATGCGGGAGGCTAACTGATCGCCGTCGAGCCAGGGCGCGCCGATCAGCTCGAATGGCCGTGTCGTTCCGCGCCCTTCCGACAACATGGTGCCTTCTAACAATACCGTGCCAGGATAAACGATCGCCGTGTCGAGCGTCGGCATGTTCGGCGAGGGCATCACCCAAGGCACATCCGTGTCGTCGAAATACATTTCCCGCGACCAGCCACGCATGGGAACGACCTCGAGCTCTGCGCCGATGCCGTGATGTTCGTTGAACAGCCGCGCAAGCTCGGCCACGGTCATGCCGTGGCGCATGGGGATAGGAAACTGGCCGACGAAGGACTCGTAGCCCGGCTCGAGCATCGGTCCTTCAACGGCGACGCCGCCGATCGGATTGGGACGATCGCAGACGATGACCGGCAACTCGTGGCGAGCGGCAGCGCGCAGGCAATTCGCCATGGTGTAGATGAAAGTGTAGATGCGCGCGCCGACGTCCTGGATGTCGATCACCAGCACGTCGATCAGGTCGAGCATTTCGGATGTGGGCTCGCGCGTCTCGCTATAGAGCGAGAAGATCGGCACGTCGCGGCGGTGGTCCTTGGCGTGCGGGCTTTCGATCATGTTGTCCTGGAGATCGGACTTGAAACCGTGCTGCGGGCCGAAGATCGCGGCGAGCCTGCAGTCGGTCGCCGCGCCGAGCCGATCAACGATATGGCCGAAGTCGTGGTCGATCGAGGCAGGATTGGCGAGCACGCCGACGCGCAGGCCGTTCAGGCGCCTCGTCGCGAGCAGTCGTTCAGAGCCAAGCAGCATAAGATTTTGGGGCGGCAAACAGAGGAGAGGGGCGGTTCGTCAGGGCGGGACTGTGGCATAAAGCCGTCCCCGCTACCAAGCGTCATTAGCTCGTTTGCCGTCGGTGCTTGGCGAATTTCCGGCCGAGAATTCATGCTATCGTCCGCCACGCTTGGCTGATAGAAGCCAGCCACGGGTGCCCGGATTGTTGGGGCTTGCTAGGGGATTGCATGAACAAAGAGGGTAGACGGCCGATTCCGGCCTTCATCGATTTGGCTGCGCAGCGCCAGAAGATTGGCGACGGCATCGAGCAGGCCATTTCTTCTGTATTGAAGAGCGGCCAATTCGTTTTGGGCCCCGAGGTCGCCGAGCTCGAGCGCCAGCTTGCGGAATTCTGCGGCGCAAAGCACGTGGTTAGTTGCGCCAACGGCACCGACGCCCTGCTGCTCGTCCTGATGGCCGAAGGCATCGGTCCCGGCGACGCCGTGTTCGTGCCGGCATTCACGTTCGTTGCGACGGCCGAGGTGGTTGTGCTTGCAGGCGCAACGCCCGTCTTCGTCGATGTGCAGCGGGACAACTTCAATCTCGACGCCAGCAGTCTCGAGGCTGCCATTGGCGAAGCTGAGAGCCTTGGCCTCAAGCCTCGCGGCGTCATCCCCGTGGATTTGTTTGGTCAACCCGCCGACTACCAGGCCATCCGTCGAATTGCAGACGCCAACAAGCTCCTTGTGCTCGCTGACGCTGCGCAGAGCTTCGGCGCTACTCTGAAAGGAGGTAAGGTCGGCACGCTCGCCGATTACACGGCGACGAGCTTCTATCCGTCGAAACCACTTGGTTGCTATGGCGACGGCGGAGCCATCTTCACCGATGACAACGCCAAGGCGAAACTTCTAACCGCGCTCCGCTGCCACGGCCGGTATTCCGATGGAACCGAATGCGGGCAGGTCGGCCTCAATAGCCGGCTCGATACGTTCCAGGCCGCCATTCTGTTGGAGAAGCTCGCAATTTTCCCTCAGGAGATCGTCGCGCGACAGAGAAGCGCCGAACATTACGCCGAAAGTTTCGGCGCGGTGGTACAGACGCCGAAGCTAATGACCGGCGCAAGCTCCGTCTGGGCTCAATACACGATCGTCACCGACCGCCGCGGCGAGCTGGCCAAGGCTTGCCGCGAAGCCGGCGTGCCGACGGCGATCCATTACGCAAGCCCGCTGCATGTGCTCCCCGCCTATCGCGAATTCCCCACGGCGCCGGGCGGCCTGCCCAATGCGGAATGGCTGGCCGACCGTGTCATCAGCCTGCCAATGCACGGTTATCTCGCCGACGAGGCGCAGGATCTCGTCATCCGAACGGTGCGCGGAGCTCTCCGTTCGCTCAAGGCGCCCGGCGCTCATGCGGGCTTGGCAGGCGCCCCGTCAGCGGCAGAATAAATCTGCGCAATGTTGGCGTGCAGGTAGAAGCGGTTGAAGCATGGCAGATGAGATCAGCGTTGCCGTAGTCGGCACGGGTTATTTCGGACGCTTTCACGTTGAGCACTATGCTCGCAACAAGCGCGCCAAGCTGGTTGCCGTGGTCGACACCAATGAGGAGCGGGCGCGCGCGGTCGCTGCCGAGTTCGGCGCAGAGCCAGCCTTCGACTATCGCAGCATTCTCGGCAAGGTCGATGCAGCGAGTGTCGCCGTGCCTACCCCGCTCCATTACGAGATTGCCCGCGACCTGATGCAGTCCGGCATGCACGTGCTCGTCGAGAAGCCGATCGCCGACAGCGTGGGAAGCGCGAACGCGCTCACGAGCCTCGCCGAGCAGCGCAAGGTCGTGCTCCAAGTCGGGCACATCGAGCGCTTCTCGAGCGCCTACCGCACGCTTGCCAAGGTGATCTCCAAACCCCTTTATTTCGAGAGCTACCGCATCTCGCCGTGGAAGAACCGCGGTGTCGAGGTCGACGTGATCCTCGATCTCATGATTCACGACATCGACATGATCATCGGGCTCGTGGACTCGCCGGTAAGCAAAGTGGACGCCGTCGGCACGCCAGTGCTCGGCCGCAGGATCGATCTTGCCAATGCCCGCATCAATTTCGAGTCTGGCTGCATCGCCAACGTCACCGCGAGCCGGGTGAGCTACAAAACCGAACGGAAGATGCGCGTATTCGGACGCAACCATTATCTCAGTTGCGACCTCGGCGAGGGGCGCATTGCCGGCTATCGCCTGCGCGGCGATCCCGCCGTCATGGGGCTCGCGGCCATCGAAAGCGAAAACTACCAGGTCGAGAAGCAGGACAGTCTTGCCAACGAGATCGATGCCTTCCTCGACTGCATCGCGACGGGCTCCAAGCCGTTAGTCGATGGCCATGCCGGATGCGAAGCCCTTCGCGTAGCGAGCATGATCAATGAGAGCATCGAGGAGCATCTCAAGAAGGTGCAAGGCGAGCCCAGCCTCGCGGCGGCGGGCGCCGGCGAACGCTAGCCTGCAGCGGCGCGGCTTGCTTCGTTCATTCGCGCTTGCACGATATCCAGCACGACCTTGGCTGCGCGCTCGCTTGGGGCAGGGGTGGGCTCGCCTAAGACTCTGGCAACGTCGCGGAACCCCTGATCTTGCGCCTCGCGCGCCTTCCTTGAGCGCATAAGTTCATCCACCGCGGCGGCGAGACTCGAGGCGGTGCACTCCTCCTGTAGAAATTCAGGCACCACCTGCCGGCCCGCGAGCAGATTCACGAGCGATGCGTGCTCGACGCTTACCCCCATGCGGCGGACGATGAAGGCGGTCGTTGCGCTGACGCGATAGGCAACGACCATTGGCACACCGGCGAGAGCAAGCTCGAGCGTCACCGTCCCCGATTTAGCCATCGCAACGTTACACGCGGCAAAGGCATCGGGACGCTCCGCGATGTCCGCGAAGGTCACGTCGAGCGGCCAGTCTTGCGTCATGCTCCTCACCACCTCGGCTGTCGATGGCACGGCGGGAATGACGACACGCAGATCGGGGTGGCTCTTCTTGAGCAGAAGAAGCGCTTGGCCGAACGCTGGGAGCATGCGACGCACCTCACCGGCTCTGCTGCCCGGAACGACGCAAAGAAGCGTCACGTCTTGCGGCAAGCCATGGCGCGCTCTGAAACCTTCGCCGTCGCCGCGCTCCACGCTGGATTCGATCGCGGGGTGGCCGACATAGGTGCAAGCAATGCCGTATTTGGCGAAGAAGGAAACCTCGAACGGCAGCAGCGCCATGATGTGATCGAGGCGCTTCGAAAGCTTGCGCGCGCGCCCGGGACGCCAAGCCCAAAGTTGGGGCGCCACGTAGTGAATGATGGGAATACCCGACCCACGCAGGTAATGAGCGAGCCTCAAGCAAAAGCCCGGGGAGTCCACGGTAACGATCGCATCGGGCTCGAGCTGTCGCGCCGCAGCGACGGTCTGGTTCAGCCGCTTGATGAGGCGCGGCAGATGCGGCAGCACTTCGGCGAGGCCCATCACCGAGAGCTCGCGCATAGGAAAGAGGCTCTGCAATCCTTGACGTTCGCTTTGCGGGCCGCCCACGCCGGCAAAACGGACGCGGCCGCCGGTCTTGGCTTTGAGCGCCTGCATCAGGGATCCGGCGAGATTGTCACCCGACGCTTCGCCCGACACGACGAAGATCAGGGGCTCGGGCGCCGTCCTCGACGCGTCCGGGCGATTGGGCGCTTCATTTTCCGCCTCACCGAAAAAAACCATGCTTTGCCGCCCCGTCATGCTCCGGCCTCAAGTCCACGTGGAGCATTGAATAGACCGATGCCGATACGATTGGAAAAATTCTTCCATTCGAATGTGTCCGAATGTGTCTGAAGCTTGCTCATAATCTGCGCTGACATTGCCGATATTTAATTTTTGCGACCTTGTGCCACGGCTCGCACGACGACACCATTCCAACGTCTACATTGTCTAATGATGAGTCCGAAAGACGCGCTCTTGATGTCTCGCAGCTTAAGGCAGGACAACGCCATGGGGGAGTTGGACGAGCCGTCGGTGATGGATTCGCCCGTTCACGAGCGTATTGGCGACAGCGAAGCTTTTGAGCCGCTACAGCCCTCCTCGCCGGCGGAAGAGGTCCACGTCACGCCAAAGAAGAGGCGCAAGCGCCGGGGCTTCGCCTGGCTGCTTGGCATCGCCGCCCTTATGCTGGCGGTCGTCTTCGTCATTGATCAAAAGCCGGCGGAGGAAACCGTCAACGCGCCTGCGAAGCAACATCAGGCGCCTCCCGTGCCGGTGACGGTCGCCGAGGTGAGCCAGCACGACGTGCCGGTCTATCTCGATGGCCTCGGCACGGTGCAGGCTTCGAATACCGTCGCCGTTCACAGCCAGGTCGACGGCAAGCTGCAGAGTGTCAATTTCGTTGAAGGCCAAAAAGTGAAGGCTGGCGATGTCCTCGCCATCGTCGATCCGCGGCCGTTCCAGGCAGCGCTCGATCAGGCCAAGGCCAAGAAGGCGCAGGACGAGGCCCAACTCGTCTCAGACGCGAAAGACCTCGCCCGCTTCCAGGACCTGATGAAGAAGGGCGCCGGTACCACGCAGGCCGTGGACCAGCAGCAGGCGAAAGTCGACGCTCTCAAGGCAACGATTGCTTCCGATCAAGCCGGCATCGAGAACTCTGAGACGCAGCTAAGCTACGCGACCATTACCGCGCCGATCGACGGCCGCGTCGGCTTCCGTTTGGTCGATGCCGGCAACATCGTCCATGCCGGCGATCAAACGCCGATCACCGTGCTGACCGCCCTTAGTCCGACCATGGTGATTTTCACCCTGCCGCAGCGCAATCTGCCGGCGGTGCAGGACTCCATGGCAAAGGGCGAGGTGCAGGTCGCGGCGCTCGACCAAGACAACACTCACGAGCTCGGCCAGGGCAAGCTGCTTCTGATCGACAACCAGATCGACCAGACCACGAGCACTATCAGGCTCAAGGCCTCGTTTCCCAACAAGGATGAGCGCCTGTGGCCGGGCGAATTCGTCCATGCCCGCGTGCTCATCGAGACGCTGAAGGACGCGGTGACCATCCCGTCGGCGGCTGTGCAGCGGAACTCTCAGGGCCTGCTTGCCTGGGTTATCAAGCCTGATAACACGGCCGAGAACCAGCCCATCATCGGCGGTCCTTCGCTGAACGACATGACGGTGGTGAAGAGCGGCCTGAAGCCCCGCGAACAAGTGGTTGTCAGCGGGCAATATCGCCTGCGGCCGGGTGTCAAGGTTCAAACCACGCCAATGCAAGCGCCGCCGCTGCAAACGAGCGCGCAATGAATATCTCGGCGCCTTTCATCCACCGCCCAGTCGCGACCTCGTTGCTGATGGTCGCGGTCGCATTCGCGGGTCTTGTAGCGTATCCGCTGCTTCCCGTTGCACCCCTGCCTAAGGTGGACTTTCCGACCATCAGCGTCTCTGCCTCGCTCCCCGGCGCAAGCCCCGAGACCATGGCCTCTGCCGTGGCGCAGCCGCTCGAGCGGCAATTCTCCCTGATCGCAGGCGTTACGCAGATGACCTCGACCAGCACGCTGGGAGCGACCTCGATCAACTTGCAATTCGAGCTGAACCGCGACATCGATGCCGCCGCCCAGGACGTGCAGGCCGCGATCGCGGCAGCTGGGCGCCAGCTTCCCACCAATCTTCCGTCGCCGCCGACCTACCGCAAGGTCAATCCGGCTGATTCCCCAGTGCTCGTCATGGGTGTGCATTCGGATTCGCTCCCGCTCACCGTCGTCGACGACTACGCCGACACTATCCTCGCCCAGCAGATGTCACAAATCGACGGCGTATCGCAGGTCACGATTGGCGGCGAGCAGAAGCCGGCGGTGCGGGTGCAGGTCGACCCGGCTAAGCTTGCAGCAAAAAATCTTACGCTCGAGGACATCCGCGGCGTCCTTGCTGCCACCACCACCAATGCCGCCAAGGGAACGCTCTATAGCGATATTCGCAGTTTCACCCTTGCCGCCAACGACCAGCTCTCGCAGGCCTCGGACTACAACAACGTGATCATCGCCTATCGCAACGGCGGGGCGGTCAGGGTCAAGGACGTCGGCCAAGCGATCGACGGGCCTGAGAATCTCTACACTGGCGCATGGGACAACAACAAACCGGCGGTGCTGCTGGTCGTGTTCAAGCAACCCGGCGCCAACGTCATCGAAACTGTGGACAGGGTGAAGAACGCGCTGCCACGCCTCCAGGCCGCGATTCCTCCAGCCGTCACGGTCGACATCTTGTCCGACCGCACCGAGACCATTCGTGCCTCGGTCGACGATGTCCAATTCACGCTCGGGCTGACAATCGCGCTCGTGGTGCTCGTCATTCTTCTTTTCTTACGAAACTTGCGGGTGACGGTGATCCCCGGGCTAGTGGTGCCTCTGTCTCTGCTCGGCGCGCTTGCAGTCATGTATCTGTGCGGCTTCAGCCTCGACAACATCTCGCTCATGGCGCTGACGATCTCGGTGGGATTCGTGGTCGACGACGCCATCGTGGTGGTCGAGAACATTTATCGGCACATCGAGGATGGCATGAGGCCGCCCGACGCTGCGCTCAAGGGTTCGCGCGAGATCGGTTTCACCGTGCTGTCGATCAGCATCTCGCTGGTTGCCGTGTTCATCCCACTTTTGCTGATGGGCGGCATCGTTGGACGTTTGTTCCGCGAGTTCTCCATCACCGTGACGGCGGCCATCGCCGTATCGGCGTTCGTATCGCTGGTGCTGACGCCGATGTTGTGCGCGCGCTTCCTCCATCACGAAACAACGAAGCACGGCCCGATCTGGCGGGCCATCGAAGATGCGTTCGACGGGATGCTCGCCTTCTATCGGCGCACGCTAGACGTCGTACTTCGTCATCAGCTGATCACGCTCATCGTGTTCTTCGCCACTATGGCGCTCAGCGTCCATCTCTATGCCATCATCCCGAAGGGCTTCTTTCCCATCCAGGACACTGGCTTGATCACGGGCTTTGCCGAGGCCGGACAAGACATCTCGCCGCAAGAGATGGCGCGGCTGATGGTGCAGCTCGGCGACATGCTGGGGAAGGACCCGGATATCGCCGCGGTCGGCGCGGCGATGGGCAGCACCGGTAGCGCGCAGACCGCCAACACCGGCCGCTTCTTCATCGGGCTCAAGCCGCGCGATGAGCGAACCACTAATGCGAGCGCGATCATCGACCGGCTCAGGCCGAAGCTCGCAGAGATCGAAGGCGTGAAGCTCACGCTCCAACCCTCGCAAGACATCACCGTGGGCGGGCGCATCGGCCGCGGTCAGTTTCAATACACGCTGCAGGACGCCGATATCGGTGAGCTCAATGAATGGGCGCCCAAAGTCCTCGCCAAGATGCAGACTCTGCCTGAGCTTGCCGACACGACGAGCGACCAGCAGGGCAACGCGCCGCAGCTCATGGTCAGCATCAACCGCGACCAGGCTTCGCGTTTCGGCATCCAACCCGAAGTGATCGATGCCACGCTCAACGATGCGTTCGGACAGCGCCAGGTCGCGCAGTACTACACGCAGACCAACACCTATCACGTGATCCTGGAAGTGCCGTCGGCGATGCAGGGCGACCCAAACACGCTCGACCGCATCTATCTGAAATCGCCTTTGAACGGGGCGTCAGTGCCGATCTCGACGCTGGTGACGATCGACAATACCCAGGTCGGCCCGCTGTCAGTCTCGCATCAGGGCCAGTTCCCAGCTGTCACCATATCGTTCAACCTGCCGGCCGGCGTGGCTCTCGGCCAGGCCATCGACGCAATTCAAAAGGCCGTCGCCGACATGGGAGCTCCAGTGACGCTGGTCGGCACCTTCCAAGGCAACGCGCAAGCCTTCCAAGACTCCCTCGCCAACGAGCCGGTGCTGATCGGGGCGGCCTTGATCGTCGTCTATCTCATCCTCGGCATGCTGTATGAGAGCTACATCCACCCGCTCACCATTTTGTCCACGCTTCCCTCTGCCGGCGTCGGCGCACTGCTTGCGCTGATGGCCGGAGGCTTCGACCTTTCGGTGATCGGCATTATCGGCATCATCTTGCTGATCGGCATCGTGAAGAAGAACGGCATCATGCTGGTGGACTTTGCGATTGCCCGCGAGCGCGAGGGAGCGGATCATTTGACCGCAATCCGTGAGGCCTGCCTCCTGCGCTTTCGTCCGATCCTGATGACCACGGCTGCGGCGATGCTCGGCGGCGTGCCGTTGATGCTCGGCCATGGCGCGGGCTCAGAGCTCCGCCAACCGCTCGGCTATGCCATGGTCGGCGGCTTGGCGCTGTCGCAGCTTCTGACGCTATACACGACGCCGATCGTCTATCTCTATCTCGGGCGGCTGCAGTCCTGGCTCAGGGGCGATCGAGCGCGCGAGCGCAAGAAAACACGCGTGCCGGTTCCGGCAGAATAGTTCAGTCCCCGAGCGCGCTGTGGATCTGCGCCACCACCGCGGCACCTTCGCCGACCGCGGCCGCGACCCGCTTCGTCGATCCCGCCCGCACATCCCCGACGGCAAAGACGTGTGGTTTGCTCGTTTCCAGGGGAAGGGGAGGGCGGCCAATCGCGCCGTTGCCGGCGGCAAATTTGCTGCCCGTGATGACGAAGCCCTTGCCGTCGACGTCCACACATTGCTCGAGCCAATTCGCGTTCGGATCGGCGCCGATAAACAAGAAGATGTGGCGCAACGGGCAGGCATGGGTCTCGCCGGTGGTCTTGCACCGGAATACCGCCCCGGTGAGCCCCGTCACCTGGTCGCCTTCAAGGGCGACGATCTCCGTCTTGGTGTGCAGCTCGACATTGCGAAGCGCCTTGATGCGGTCGATGAGATAGCGCGACATGGAGGCTTCGAGGCCGTCGCCGCGCACCACAAGATGCAATCGTTTGACCTTTGGCGCGAGGAACACAGTGGCCTGCCCCGCCGAATTGCCACCGCCGATCAGCGCGACTTCCTCGCCCTCGCAAAGCTTGGCCTCGACGGGAGAGGCCCAATACGAGATGCCGGCGCCTTCGAACATGGAAAGATTGGCGATCGGAGGACGCCGGTAACGGGCGCCGGAGGCGATCACCACGGTTTTCGCGCGCACCTGCCCCCCGTCGGTAAGCTCGAGCGTGAATGGATCACCCTTACGCCCATCGCCGCAATCGAGTTTGCTCACTTCGAGCGGGATAGCGATCTCGACGCCGAACTTGAGCGCCTGATTGAAGGCGCGTCCGGTGAGCGCCATGCCTGAAATGCCGGTCGGGAATCCGAGATAGTTCTCGATGCGCGCCGAGGCGCCCGCCTGTCCGCCGAACGACTTTTGGTCGAGCACGATCACCGACAGGCCTTCGGATCCGGCGTACACCGCGGTCGCCAGTCCTGCCGGTCCTGCGCCGACCACGGCGATATCGTAGATCTTTGCCGGGTCGAGGTCCGGGGTGAGGCCGAGACAAATTCCGGCCTCCGCATCGGTCGGCCGCTTCAGCAGCGTGCCGTTGGGGCAGAGCATAATCGGAAGTTCTTCGGGCAGGACGCCGAAACGATCCATGACCGTCCGGCCCTCTTCATCGTCGGCGCTAAGAACGGTGTAGGGATAGCCGTTGCGGCGGAGGAAATTCTCCAGGCGATTGAGGTCTGAGTCTCCGGGCCGGCCTACCAGCACCGAGCCGGCGTTGCCGTCTTGGATCAGCCCGACCCGCCTCAGGATGTAGGCGCGCATCATGATCTCGCCAATCTCGGCAGAGCCGATCATCAAGGCGCGCACATGAGACGCATCGAAGGGTAACGCGCAGCAGCCTTCAGGGCCGGCGAGGCCGCGCGCCAGTGCCTCGCGTCCCGCGAGCTGGCTCACCTCGCCAGAAAATTGACCTGCGTGGTGGGTAGTAATTGGCGTCTCGGTCCCAAGCGCGTTTCGGCGCGTGACGTCGATTGCGCCTTTGAGTACGAGCCAGGCCGGAGCGTTGCGCTGGCCGATATCGAAAACGATTTCGCCCGGTTCAAAATGTCTTATCGGACCACTGGCGAAGCGCTTCGCGGTCTCGACCTGGCCCGCGTCAAGCGTTGGGAACATCTGGTCGTGGCGTGTCTCGATGATACTCATGGCGATCTCTTGGAAAGGCTAATTGTCCGATTTTAACCCGCCGGAGCGACTTGCGCACAACCCTCGTGCAGACGGCTCGCCCTACAGGCCAAGGTCGCTCAGCGGAGGATGATCGTGGGGACGCGGGCCGAGCGGCCAACGGTATTTCCGGTCCTTCTCGGCGATCGGCAAGTCGTTGATGCTGGCGATCCGGCGCCGCATCAGGCCGTTCTCAGCGAACTCCCAGTTTTCGTTGCCGTAGCTCCTGAACCAATTTCCGCTGTCGTCATGCCACTCATAGGCGAAGCGAACGGCGATGCGGTTGTCACGGAAAGTCCACAGCTCCTTGATCAGCCGATAGTCGAGCTCGCGGTTCCACTTGCGCATGAGGAAGTCCACGATCTCGGCGCGGCCGGATAGGAACTCGGCGCGATTCCGCCACACGCTGTCTTCCGTGTAGGCGAGCGCCACGGTCTGAGGCTGGCGGGTATTCCAGGCATCCTCAGCCTTGCGCACTTTCTCGATGGCGGTGTCGACACTGAAGGGCGGAAAGGGCGGGCGCTCTTCGCTCACGGCGTATACTCACACGATGGATTTGGCATAGAGGTCGGTGCGGCGGTCGCGGAAGAAACCCCATTCGGCACGGTATTCCGCGATCTCGTCCAAGTCGAAACGATGCACCAGCACGCCTTCCTCCGTCTCGCCGAAGCTCGCGACCAGCTCGCCGAGATGATCGGCGATAAAGGAATGGCCATAGTAGCTCTGGGTCGTGCCATCGTTCTCCTCGACGCCGATGCGGTTCGCGGCCACCACAGGCACTGCATTGGCCACGGCGTGTCCCTGCATTACGCGCTGCCATTGTCTATGCGTGTCGAGCGAAGGATCGTAAGGCTCCGAGCCGATGGCCGTCGGGTAGAGCAGCAGGTCGGCGCCTTGCAGCACCATCGCGCGAGCGCTCTCCGGGTACCACTGGTCCCAGCAGATGCCCACGCCGATCACGCCGGCCTTTGTCGTCCACGCCTTGAAGCCGGTGTCGCCGGGCCGAAAGTAATATTTTTCCTGATAACCGGGCCCGTCGGGGATGTGGCTCTTGCGGTAGACGCCGAGCACTTTGCCATCGGCGTCGGCGACTGCGACGCTGTTGTAATAGCGCGGGCCATCCTTCTCGAAGAACGAGATGGGGAGGACAACTTTAAGCTCCTTGGCGAGGCTCTGGAGGGCGAGCACGCAAGGATGCTCCTCTACGGGATAGGCGGTAGCGAACCATTTCGGGTCCTGCCGCGTCGGGAAGTAGATGCCCTGGAACAGCTCCGACGGCAGGACCACGTTCGCGCCCCGCTTGGCCGCTTCGCGGATGAAGCCTTCCGTCTTGGCGATGTTGGCCTTCATGTCGTGGCCATAGGAGGTCTGAATGGCCGCGACGGTGATCGTGCGCCCCGCCATCACTCCGGCTCCTCTCGGGTAATGCAGTGAAACGAGCCGCCGCCGGCGTCGCCGGTGCCGAGCAGCCCGCGCGACGATAGCCCGATGACCTTGCGGCCGTGAAACAGCTCCTGCAAAGCCTGGACCGCCGCGTCTGCGCTCGGTGTCCCGTAAACGGGCGCGACCACCACGCCATTGGCGATGACGAAGTTCATGTGCGAGGCGGGAAGCGCTTCGCCTTTGTCATCCAGCACAAGGCCAGGACTTGGAATGGGGGTCACGCGAAGTCTGCGGCCGCGCGCATCGGTAGCGCGCTCCAGCGCCTGCCCGGCAGCCTCCAAGGCTTCGCTATTGGGATCGTCGGCGCCGAAAGGCGATTGGCATACGATATGCCCTGGGGCGACGAAGCGCGCGACATTGTCGATATGACCATCGGTGTGGTCGTTCTTGAGGCCGCCGTGCAGCCAGATGATCTTCTGCGCGCTGAAGGCATGGCGAAGAGCGGCTTCGGCTTCGGCCTCCGTCCAACCGTTGCGGTTCGCGTTAAGAAGCACCTCGCTCGTCGTGAGAATCGTGCCCTGGCCGTCATGCTCAACGGCGCCGCCTTCCAGCACGAATCCGAATTTGCGGATCGGCGTGCCGGCCAGGTGGGCAATCTCGTCGCCAACGGTTGCATCGTCGGGCAGGTCGAACTTGCCTCCCCAGCCATTGCACTGGAATCTGAGCGCAACGGCGCCCTCTCCGTTCCGCGCAAAGATCGGACCCGTATCGCGGAGCCAGATGTCTCCGTATTTCGCCGGCACCATCTTGGCGGCCTCTCCGAGGCTCGCCCGAGCCGAAGCTTCCGCCTCCGCGCCGTTCACCAGCACCCGCACGCCATTGCTTGGAGCGAGAGCGCGCACCATCGCCGCCACGTCGCGTCGCGGCGTTTCCAAGTCTCCGTTCCACTGCTCGGGATCGGCCGGCCAAGCGGTCCAGATCGCCTTCTGCGGCGCCCATTCCGCCGGGATGGCGATCGTATCTTCGGCCACGGTGTCTCTCATGCCGCTTAGGTATAGAGAGTGTGCCGTGGCGCAAGATGAATCTAGTGGCCCGCCCGCTGAGGCTGCTTGCTTGCGACCGACTCGCGCTGCTCGCCTTTGACGATGATGCGCTCGGGCTCGAGCAGGCGCAGCCCGCCATCACCCGCGATTGCCAAGGTGTGGATATAAAAGGCGGTATCCACATCGTCGGTCACGCCCATCACGGGCGAGGGGGCGGAGATGATGGGAAAGCCGGCGCATTCGCCCATCCAGTCGATATGACGGTGGCCATGCATGAGGATTGCACGCCCGGCCAAAGGCTTCAGTTGCCGCAACACCCAATTGCCGTTGATCAGGGCAGTGCCGATGCGCTCCGATAGCGCCTTGGCGGCCCAAGGATATTCAACCAGATGGTGGTGCAGCCCGATCAGCCAGCAGGCCTCTGGATACTGCTCTTGGACGATGTTGAAGGCCTCGATCTGTTCGGCCGAGATCATGCCGAGCGCATTGGTGAAGGAGAAATGCGTGTCCGCATTGGAGTTGAACAGGATGATGCCAAGGCCGTCAGACTGATTGGGCGGAACTACCATGGGAAAGATCTTGGCCCATAAATCGGCCAGCTCGGTCGAGAAATGGGGACGTGCGGAATCGGCGAACCTGGCGATCTTCGCGCGGTGCGGCGCGATCGCTTCAGCAAGCGTCTTGCCAAGCCGGCGCCTGGTGCGATCGACCACCCGGACGCACGTTCCCTGCACCGCATCCATGGCGGACATGGTGCGCAACTCGCGTAAGCGTCGGTTGGGACTCATGGGCAAATCCATGCGGGCCGGATTGGCGCGGTCGACGATGTTGAGATCGTGGTTGCCGGGCAGCATCAGCACGAGCTTCGCAAGCTCTGGATGCCTCGCAAGATCGTCGAGGAACTCGGCCCATTCGGAGGAAATTCCCGCATCGGTCATGTCGCCGGTGAGGAGGATGCAATCGAGCGGCTCACGCACATGGGTCGCCTCGAGCTGTCTGAGCAGCCGCTTGAACCGCTCATTGCCGCGGGGGCCGAGCCTCCCGCTCTCCAGTCGAAAGCCGTAACGCTCGCCGACCCCATGCACATCTGACAAGTGCGCGACGCGCCAGCGCCGTGACTCGAACGGAGTCGTTTGAAAGGCCTTAAGAGTACGCGGCTGATCCATCGCGGCATCGGCGAAGCCCCAGACCAGCGCCGCCAAACCGAGATAGGAAGCGACGATGACCACGCTATTGGCAAACGCGGCTGATGCGACGCGGCTCCAGGAGTTCAGCTCCGAGATATCACCGAACAGATGAACCCCTGGCCACACCCACAGCACGACGAGGGCCGCTATGACGAAAACCAAAACACCGGCCACAGCCGCGGCGGCCGCCCGCACTTTGCCCCTCCTGACATCGCCGAGGCGGCGCGCGAAGAGCTGCTCGGCGACTTGGCGCAGCGCTTCGCGGCAGGTCGCGTAGCCGGGCTCAACCACAACAGAGTTCAGAGACCAGAAGCTAAGCTCCACCCAGCGAAACAGCGGCCTCCAGCCGAACCAGCCGAGCGCCAGAAGTCCCGCGAACAGCACTACCGACCACACGCCGATGACGAGCGAGGCGATCTTGTTGGTGACCGTAATCAGCCAGAAGGAGACCAGCATCGGAGCAAGCCCGATAAGGAGGCCCGGCAGGATGAGCAGCACCACCCAAGCCACAACCAGCTTGGCGAAACTGATTTCGACCAACATGCTGCCGGCAAGGGAAAGCAGCGAGCGCCGCTGGGTGCTCGACGCGTCGTCCTCGATATCGCCAAATCGAGGATCGATGACCGAGTTGAGATCGGCGCTTGCGCGCTTGGCGTCGGTTTTGGACGGCATGGGCGGCATGCTATACGAAGCTCGCATCCACCATTCGACTTCGATCCAAGATGATCTTCCGCCAACTATTCGATAGCACCTCGAGCACCTATACCTATTTGCTCGCAAGCCGCCATGGCGCAGAAGCGCTCATCATCGACCCTGTGCTCGAGCGGGTGGACCGTTACATTCAGCTCCTCAAGGAGCTGGATCTTAGGCTAGTCAAGGCAATCGACACCCATCTCCACGCCGATCATATCACCGGACTCGATGCGCTGGGGGAACGCACGCGCTGCATCACGGTGATGGGCGAGCAGACCAAGGCTGACGTCGTGTCCATCCGCGTGGCCGATGGCGACCGCGTCGATATCGAAGGGTTGAGCTTCGAGGCGCTCTATACGCCGGGCCATACCGACGACTCCTACAGCTTCATCCTGCCCGACCGCGTATTCACAGGCGATACGCTGCTCATTCGCGGCACAGGCCGGACCGACTTTCAGAATGGCGACCCGCGCGCGCAATACAATTCGCTGTTCGGGCGCCTGCTCAAGCTTCCCGACGAGACGCTGGTCTATCCGGCGCACGATTATAAGGGCGACACGGTCTCGACCATCGCTGAGGAGAGGGCGTTCAACCCGCGCCTACAGGTCAAGTCTATCGACGAATACGTCGACCTGATGAGCCATCTCAATTTGCCCAATCCCAAGATGATGGACGTCGCGATTCCCACCAATATGCATATCGGGCTCGCTCGCGACGTGGTCGCAAGCCAAGGCTGGGCGCTCAGTGCCGAAGAGGCAAAAGCCGTTTTAGGCAAACCGGACATTGCCTTGATCGACCTCAGAGAAGACCAGGAGAGACGAAAGGACGGAATCATCCCTGGCTCCTTGCACGTTCCATACCCCCAAGTGGAGGAAAGCCTGAGGACCGATGGGTTGCTCTATCAGCTCGGAAGGGACGGCGGCAGGCGTCTCGTCTTCTATTGCACCTTCGGTCAGAGGTCGGCCATGGCGGTCCAGGCGGCACAAGCCGCTGGGTTCGTGAGCGTGCGCCACCTTCAGGGCGGTATGCGGGCTTGGCGGCAGGCTGAAGGGCCGCTCGCGGGCTAGCGTTTGAGTGGCGGCAGGCTCGACGGAACGAAAAGAAGTCACTAAGAAAAACTGGTCATGCGCGCGTCCACCCATCGCCTCGCCGGCAACCTCTCCGCCATTTTCGTGCTTCTCGCTTTTCCCGTCACGGACGCGCGGGCCAATGCAAAAGTTTGCCGCAACCAGGAGCAGCGCTATGCGCAGATCGAGCGGCAGGCGAGCTCGATCGAGATCAACCTTGCGCTATTCTCGGCCGCCGACAAAGGCTGCCTCGACCTTGCCAAACGGCTTCTCGAGGAAGGTGCCTCGGTCGAGGCGAGGGACCGTCTCGGCGCCATGCCTCTTGCGCGCGCGGCTGCAGCCGGCGAGGCCGAGTTCGCGATATTGTTTCTGGAGCATGGCGCGCCGATCGATGCGCGAAATCTGGAGGGCTCGACCGCGCTTTATCAGGCGGCGGAGAACGGAAGGCTTCCCATGGTCAAGCTCTTGGTCGAGCGCGGAGCCAATGTGAGCGTCCCCGGCCGCAATGGCATCACCCCGCTTTCGGCAGCCGCCTATATGGGCAGCGTTCCCATCGTCGAGCTTCTGATGGAGAAGGGCGCCGACCCCAAGACGATCGACAACACGAACAAGGCCGCCATCGTCTACGCCGCCGGCCGCGGCTTCCCCGCCGTGGTGCGCGTCTTTCTCGACCACGGCGTTGACGTGAATGCCCGCTACGGCCACGACCTCACCGCGCTGATGTGGGCCGCGGGTCATTCAGATGAGGCTGGCATTAACGATGTGACCGAAGAGATGACTCTCTTCCTCGATCGCGGCGCACATATCGACGATCAGGACGATCGCGGCCGCACCGCGCTCATGATCGCAGCCGAGCTCAACCACGCCGCGGCAGTGGATCTCCTGCTTGCGCGCGGAGCCGACAAGTCGATCAAGGATAAACAAGGCAAGACGGCAAGCGATCTCACCTCGCTCACCGCCCTTCGCGACAAGCTTGCCGCCGCCCCAAATTAGATCGCGCCATGGTCATTTCCCGCGAAGGCGGGAATCCAGTAACCCCTGCCGTCGTTGATTTGCTAGGGCAGGGATTACTGGATTGCCCGGTCATTCCGGGCAATGACACATGCAGAATGACTGAGTCTTATTGTCCCTGACCGAGATAGGCGTCGATTTGGAGGCCAGCGAGATACTGACCCAAGACAGCGATGTCATCCGGCGAGATCGATTTCATTAGGTCAGACATGCCGGGATTGTTGCCGCGCGTCTTGTCGCGAAAATCGTTCATCGTCTTCACGAGGTAATCGTGGTTCTGGCCTGCGAGCCTGGCTGTCGTGCCGTCGCCCTGGAAATAGGCGAGGTGGCATCCCGGGCAGCCAACCGAGCCCGCAATGGACTGGGCCTTGGTGGCAACGTCGGCCGCTGCCGGCGGCTGCTGCAGATTGGGCCATTTCAGTTTCGAGAAATAAGTGGCGAGCGCGCTGACATCGGCGGGATCGATGGTCGCGGCGATCGGAGACATGATGTCGTTCTTGCGTGCGCCGCTCTTGAAGTCGCGTAGCTGATAGATGAGGTAGCCGGCGTTTTGTCCCCAAATCACCGGAATGTTCTTTTGCGTCGGGATGCCCGCTTCGCCGTGGCAGGGGGCGCAAACCTTGGCCTTCGCTTCGATGGGATCTTGGGCAAGCGCGCTTTGGCTCGCCAAAACGAGGGCTGCGAACAAAACGATGCGGCCAGCACTGAAGGGGAGAAGGAGTCGCACCATGGCGGCGGCCTTTCGTGACCGGGGTTCTAGAGATCCAGCTAAAGGAAAGGACGGGGCATTGCTGCCCCGTCCCGCAGGTCCTAGTATTGGTCGCCTTTTCCGGGCGACGGAAGCATCAATCAACCGTGAAGGCGATGATGTTGTTCCCGCGCTTAAAGTCGATCTGGGTGTTACCGCCCGCGCCGACCACGATGTACTGCTTGCCGTCCACCGAGTAGGACGCCGGCGGTGCATTGACGCCAGCCCCTGCGAAGAACGACCACAGGATCTTGCCGGTCTTGGCATCGTAGGCCCTGAACCAACCGTCGCCTTCGCCGGTGAACATGAGCCCGCCCGCGGTCGTGAGCGGGCCGCCCATCATCGGCAGCGGCGTCTTGACCTGCCAGGCGATCTTGCCGGTGTTGTAGTCGACGGCGGTGACGTTGCCGAACGACTCCTCGGTAGGGATCACCTTGAAGGCGCCGCCGAGCCACAGCTTGCCGCCAGGATAGTCGGAGGCCTCGACGAAGTAGTTCATGGGCTGGTGCAGATTGACCGCGTAGGTCAGCCCAAGATCGGGATTGACCGCCATCGGCGACCATTCGACGCCGCCATTGGCGCCGGGCAGCATGCGCGCGCCTTGAGGCGTCGGCAGCGTCCACATATTCTCCTGGGCCACCATCGCCTCGGAGAAGCGGATCAGGCTGCAGTCGTCCCGATTGTGCACGTAAACATGCCCAGTCTTGCCGGCGTGAATGATGCCCGGCACTGTCTTGCCGTCCTTATCCTTGACGTCGACCAGGATCGGCGGGCTGACCGCGTCGAGGTCCCACACGTCATGGGCGATATATTGGAAGTGGCAGACATATTTGCCGGTGTCGAGATCGAGCGACACGAGCGAGTCGGTGTAGAGATTGTCGCCCGGGCGAATGGCGCCGTAGAGATCGGGCGAGGGGTTGCCGACCACGAAATAGATGCGCTTGGTCTTGAGGTCGACCGCCGGGTTCTGCCACACGCCGCCGCCGAGGGTCTTGTAGGGATCGCCTGCCTTGGCGAGCTGGGCCTTCTCCGCCTCGATGTCGCGATGCATGTCGCGGCCCGTGGCGTCCTTGGTGGCCCACACGCCGACCGAGTTCTCCGGAATGGTGTCGAAGTTCCACACGAGCTTGCCGGTATTGGCGTCATAGGCGCGCACGAAACCGCGGATGCCGTACTCACCGCCGTTGGTGCCGATCAGGATCTTCCCGTCGATCGCGGTCGGAGCCATTGTCTCGCTATAGCCGAGCGACGGATCAGCGAGATCGGTCTGCCATACGATGCTGCCGGTCTTGGCATCGAGCGCGAGAAGCTTCGCGTCTAGCGTGGCGAGATAAACCTTGTCGCCATAGACCGCGACGCCACGGTTGTTGGGGCCACAGCAATAGGTCGTGATCGGACCCATATTGTGCTTGTAGTGCCAATACTGCTCGCCGGTTTTGGCATTGATCGCATAGACGTGATCGAACGAAGTGGTGACGTACATCACGCCGTTGACGACGATCGGCGTCGTCTCGAGCGACTCCTTCACCTCTGTCTGGAAGATCCAGGCGGGATGAAGGTGGGCGACGTTAGACGTGTTGATCTGCTTACCCGGGAAATAACGTGTCTGCGTGTAGTTGCCGTTGGTGTGAAGGAAATTGTTCTCGTCAGTCGCCGCTGCGTTGAGCTGGTCTTGCGTCACTGACGGCGCGGGGGCGTTCTTGGCACCTGCTCCACCCGCAGGTGCGGTTTCTCCGGACCAGGCCGGGCTCGCTGCCCAGGCAAGGCCTAATACGAGCGCGCCCGTCAGCGCGCCACGCACTTTCCAACTCACCATCTGATCCTCCCTTGGATGTGGTCCCGTATCGGCCCGTGTGACCGGTCGCTTCACTCGGGTTCGCACACTAAAAAGACTGCGCGCCGCCCTGCCATTTGTCAATAAAGCGCATGGTTAAGGGCCCAATGCGGGCGGCGGACATGCAGCAAGATTTGCCACATGCGCGTGCGTCGGGTGCTGTTTTGCGAGGCAGTGAGCGGGTAAATTCGCGACACGAATTGCAGGTACTGCGTGGCACAAGTCCTTGATGAGTGAGCAGGTCTTTTCCCCGTCGCGGTCGCGCCAGCGTTGGCGGCGGCCCTCCCGGCGACGTCCCCAGCCGCGCCACGCGTGCTGTATCAGGCGGGGCTTTACGCCAACTGTCTTGGCTGTGCTGCTTCTGCTGCTTGCACCTTGCGCGTTGGCTGAACCGCAATCCGAGGGCGAGCCACCGTCGCCATCGGCGCCGGCCGCGGCCTTGACCACTGTGCCGGTCGGCTATCTCAAACAGGAGGTGAAGCAGCCTCTCCCCTTGTCGCGGCTGAATGTCGAGCCGGACGATTTGGGTATCGCCGGCGCAGAGATCGCGCTCAAGGACAACAACACCACGGGCCGTTTCACCAAGCAGCAATTCACCCTCGACGTGGAGAAGGTGCCGGTTGGCGGCGACGCCGCGGGGTCGCTTCAGAAGCTCGCTGACAGCGGCCATCATTTCGTCCTGGTCGATGCGCCGGCCGACACGCTTCTGAAACTCTCCGATTCCATCAAAGGCAAAGACGTCCTCCTGTTCAACGTGAGAGCAGAGGATGTGAATCTTCGCCAGGAGGACTGCCGCGCTAATGTGCTGCACACGGCGCCTGACCGCGACATGCTGGCCGATGCGCTCGCACAATATTTTGTATGGAAGAAATGGGAGCGCTGGTTCGTGGCGAAGGGCGTCTTCCCCGAGGATCTCGCCTATCTCGATGCAATCCGCCGAGCCGCTAAGCGCTTTGGCGGCACCATAGTCGAGGAGCGCGAATATAAGGGCAGCTTGGAGGCGCGTCGCACCGATTCAGGCCAGCAGCAAATCCAGCAGCAGATGCCGGTCTTCACGCAAGGAGCGCCCGACTACGACGTGCTGATCGTAGCTGACGAGCGCGAAGTGTTCGGGCCTTATCTTCCCTACCGCACTTGGGACCCGCGGCCGGTGGCCGGCACCGCAGGTCTGAAGGCCATGAGCTGGCATCCAGCGCATGAGCAATGGGGCGCCACCCAGATGCAGAACCGCTTTCAGCGTTTCGCCAATCGCTTCATGCTTCCGCTTGACTATCAGGCTTGGGTTGCGGTGCGCGCCATCGGCGAAGGCGTGATGCGTACCGGTTCAGGCGAGTTCGCTCCGGTCAACGCCTATATCAGGGGCGACCAATTCGATCTCGCCGCCTTCAAAGGGCAGAAGGTGACATTCCGCAAATGGGACGGTCAGCTCCGGCAGCCACTCATCATCGCTGGTCCCGACCTGCCGGTGTCGATGTCGCCGCAACCGGGCTTTCTTCATCAGCATTCCGAGGTGGACACGCTCGGCATCGACGAGCCCGAGAGCAAATGCAAACTCCAATGAGGTGGGGGGATATGAGACGGCGCGCGCAAGGCCTCGCGGCGACAGTCATGTTGATTGGCACGCTAACCGCCGCGGGACCGACGTCGGCCTACACCGTCTACATCTCGAACGAGAAGGGCAACTCGATCACGGTGCTCGACAGCGCAACGCTCGAGATCAAGCAGACCATTCCCGTCGGTCAGCGCCCGCGTGGGATCATACTCACCAAGGACGGCAAATATCTCCTCGTCTGCGCAAGCGACGACGATACGGTGCAGATCCTCGACGTGGCGACGAGGAAGATCGTGGGCGACTTGCCTTCGGGACCCGACCCGGAGCAGCTCAACATTCATCCTTCAGGGAGTCCGGTCTATATCGCCAACGAGGACGACGCTCTGATGACCGCGATCGATCCCGCCGAGCGCAAGGTCGTGGCGGAGGTGCCAGTCGGCGTCGAGCCCGAGGGCGTCGGTATCAGCCCCGACGGCAAGACCCTGGTTGCTACATCCGAGACTTCCAACATGGCGCACTTCATCGACACCCAAAGCTACGAGGTCGTCGACAACGTGCTGGTAGGATCGCGCCCGCGTTTTGCCGAGTTTACCGCCGACGGGACGCAAGTTTGGGTGACCTCGGAAGTTGCCGGCACCGTGTCGGTGATCGACGCCAAGACCCGCAAAATCATAAAGACCATCGGCTTCGAGATTCCTGGCGTGCAGCCGGAGCAAATTCAGCCGGTCGGCGTCCGCATTACCAAGGACGGGACGCGCGCCTTCGTGGCGTTAGGACCGGCCAATCGGGTCGCGGTGATCGACGCAAAAAAACTCGAGGTCGAGAAATATCTGCTGGTCGGCCAGAGGGTGTGGCAGCTTGCCTTCACGCCTGACGACAGTCTGCTGTTCGTCACCAACGGCAACAGCAACGACGTCTCAGTGATCGACGTGCCCAGCCTGAAGGTGGTGAAGTCGGTGCCGGTCGGCGACGCGCCTTGGGGCGTCGCAATCTCGCAGCAGTGAGGCGCACGCAGCTCACACAGAGCCCAAAGAGCTCAGCAAAGAGTCTTGATCAGCTCCAGAGCCAGGTCAGGCTGCCGCGATCCACTCACCCGCCACATAGCCGAAGGCGACCGCATCAGGGTTATCCTTTGCTGCCTTCCGCAGCTTGGCTTCGGCATCGACGACCAGCGTGCGATGTTTCTTGACCCGGTCGTAAATCCCGTCCTTAAAGCCGCTCAGGAGAATGATCTTCCTGCCGCGCAGGACAACCTTTGGGAGTGCCATCCCACCTCCTATGGCCTGCCCCGAAGACGCTCTGATTGATTTAGCCGCGGGTCAGAGTCGCACTTCAAGGCGCAGGCCTTGCTGCAATTGGCGACCCCCACGTCAGCCATGATCACCATAGCAAGAAAATGCGACGATGATAAGACTGCGCATTTGCCAAAGTTGCTAGAATGTGGAGCATTTTGTGCTCTGCAGCATTGCAAGGGCACGGATCAATTCCTGACCAGCGCCGCCAGCCCTTCGGCCGTCTCGACCGGCGGAACCCAATTCAGTCTAGTAAGCGCCGAAGGATCGGCGACGAGTGAGCCGAATAACGGCTCGTAGCCCTCCTTATGCCCAGCTGCGCGCAGGGCAGTCTTAAGCAAAGGCTTAGGCACGTAGAACAGCGCGGCGCGACGCCCTAGCCCTTGGCGCATGGCGGCAATGATCGCGCCGAGCGTCAAAGCTTTCGGATCGGCGACGATGAGTGGGCGCTTCAGCGGCTCCTGCGCGGCAAGGACCCTGTCGACGGCCTCGACCAGATTGTCGAGCGCAAGCAGCGAATGCTCGGCTTTGAGCCCGGCGAGGGGAAGGGGATAGGGCGAGCGGGCGAGCTTGATCAGTCTCGCCATGTTGCCTTCGACGCCGGGTCCGTAGACGAGGGCGAGACGGAGCGCGACCCAATCGAGCGTGGTTTCGGCCAAGCCCTGCTCGGCGGCGAGCTTCGAACGGCCATAGGCGTCGGTGGGCTGCGGCGTGCGCTCCTCGGTGAGCACGCCGTCCGCGGTCGGTCCCGACTGTGCCCTGATCGAGGAGAGAAAGACGAAGCGCTTCACCCGCGCCCGCTCGGCCGCGCGGGCGAATTTTACCGTCGCCTCGGTGTTGAACAGGCGATAGTCGTCTTCCGGCAAGCCCGACATGGTGCTGGCAATGGCGGCCGAATGGATCACCGCATCGACGCCGGAAAGCGCTTCGGCCATATTGTAGGGCCTGGCGAGATCTCCGATCACGGCGCTCGCACAGCCTTCTGGCAGCATGGTTGGGCGGCGCAGGAGCACGCGTAAGCGATAGCCGCGGCTCGGCAGCTCTTTAAGCAGATATTGGCCGATGAAGCCCGTCGCGCCGGTCAGCGCGACGAGGGGTTTTGCCGAGGCCTTCTGCGCTTTTGGCGACACTTGACCCATGCTGCTCCGCTACGCAAGACCGCCAGAGCTCGGTACGCAGTTGCAACCCTACTTCACAACCACAATTGGGCCAGAGCAAGCCCCTCGCGACGACCCGAATTGATCCATGCCCACGGAAAATCCATTGGGTTGGGCCCCTTTGGCGAACTTTATTCGCCCGAAATAAAAAGAAGGCGGCCCCTTTCTCAGGCTGTCGGCCGCAGTACCCTCTTTTGCCAAACGGTCCGTGATCCTCCTATCGTCACAATAAAGAGCGATACTGATGGCTCGAATGAGCCAGGGAGGAACCGGCATGGATCAGGGATTCCCTTAGGCGGCATTTGCTGAGAGCAGAGCGCAGCGGTCGCACCGCCTTCGCACCGTAAACGGCCGCGCGCCTCAATATCAGTCGCATCGATATCGACTATCGACAACGCTGACTATCAGCAGTGTCAGCGCACAGGTACAAGTTTTGACGTCTAGAGTGGAGGAGGAACCTATGTTCAAAATTCCGATTGCTTTGGCGGAAGAGCAAGCCAGCGAGACAAAGCCCCCCACACGCGGGCGATGACCGCGATGGCGGCGATCCTTGCCGCGAGCTTAGTGGCGATTGGAGCGGCAGCGCCGGCGGTCGCACAGCAGAAGCAACCCAACATCCTTTTCATCATGGGCGACGATGTGGGGTGGTTCAATATCGGCGCCTACCATCAGGGCATCATGTCCGGAAAGACGCCGAACCTCGATCGGCTCGCGTCGGAAGGCATGCGCTTCACCGACTATTATGCCGAAGCGAGCTGCACCGCCGGTCGCGCCAATTTCATCACTGGCGAACTGCCGATCCGGACCGGGATGACCACGGTTGGTCAAGCGGGTGCCGATGTCGGTTTGCCGGCGCAAGCGCCGACCATCGCCACCGCACTCAAGGCGATGGGCTACACGACCGGACAGTTCGGCAAGAACCATCTCGGCGATCTGAACAAATATCTCCCTTGCATCCACGGCTTCGATGAGTTCTTCGGCTATCTCTATCACCTCGATGCCATGTCGGACCCGTATTGGTATTCCTATCCAACTGATCCCGCGATCCGTAACGCCGTTGGGCCCCGCAACCTCGTGCATTGCTGGGCGAGCGACACCGACGACACCACCGTCGATCCGCGTTGGGGCAAGGTCGGAAAGCAGAAGGTCGTCGATGAAGGACCGCTCGCGCCGGGCCCAAACACCGGCCGCACGCCCTATGGCGGAGAAGGCGAGGGAGTCGGGACCGCCAAATACGACATGACCACCATCGACGAGGAGCTGGTCAAGGATTCGATCGACTTCATGAAGAAGGCCAAGGATAGCGGCAAGCCGTTCTTCCTCTGGCACAACACCACGCGCATGCATGTGTTCACCTTCCTCGCCGCGAAGTACAAGGCGACGATGAATTCCGACACAAACTATGGTCTCGAAGAAGCGGGGATGGTGCAGCTTGACGACTCTGTTGGCGCACTGATGAAAGCGTTGGACGATCTCGGCATCGCCGACAACACCATCATCGTCTTCTCAACGGACAACGGCGCCGAGGTATTCACCTGGCCGGACGGAGGCATGACACCGTTCCGCGCCACCAAGGGCACCGTCTATGAAGGCGGTTTCCGCGTGCCCTGCATCATCCGCTGGCCCGGCAAGGTGCCGGCAGGCAAAGTCGAGAACGGGATCTTCTCAGGGCTGGACTGGTTCCCGACCTTCGTCGCGGCCGCTGGAAACCCCAACATTGTCGATGAGCTGAAAGCCGGCAAGGACCTGGGCGGCGCGACCTACAAGGTGCATCTCGATGGCTACGATCAGACCGACTTGCTGACAGGGAAAGGACCGTCGAAGCGGCATGAGATCTGGTACTTCGCCGAATCCAATCTCGGCGGCCTTCGTCTCGATGAGTTCAAGTATCGCTTCATCGACCAGCCGGAGGGTTGGCCGGGGCCGAAGGTTCCCATCAACATGCCGATCCTTGAGAACATCAAGCAGGATCCTTTCGAGCGGCTGCCGGTGTCGAATGTGCTCGAAGGCTCTCCCGGCTACTTCAACGACTTCTATGCGCGTGAATTCTGGCGCTTCGTCTACGTGCAGCAGAAGGTCGGAGAGCTGGCGCAGACGGCAATAGACTTCCCGCCGATGCAGAAAGGCGCATCCTTCAACCTCCAGGCAGTCAAGGAGCAGGTGGAAGCCGCAATCGCCAAGGGGAAACCTGGCGACTGAGACGCAAAACACCAGCGGGCGTCTCTCCGCGAGGCGCCCGCTTCATTCGCCAACATTGATTCAATCAATTTAGCGCATCGATGGTGCGGATATTTGAGCGCGACCCGACATCGGCTTGATTGTGACGGTGCGCAGCGAGAAGTTTGAACCTTTCGCCAGAGGAGGAAACGATGTGTACGATCATGACTGCCCATCGGTCAGGCGCTGTGGCTGAGGGAACTTCAGACCTACGTCGACTTCCCGCCGATGCAGAACCCTGCAAGCTACAATCTGGAGCAAGTCATGCAGCAGGTTCGGGAAATGAAGTCGGTCAGTCACGCCGGCGAGTAGGGCCTGTATAATCGAGAGATCGAGCGGGTGGCCGGAGGGCCGCCCGCTCTTACATCCTTGCGGAGATATCTCATGATTGCGCACTGGATGAAGCGTGTTGCTTTAGCCGCTGCATTGCTCGCCCTCTGCCTCGCATCAAATGTTGAGGCGGCACAAGATCCGCTGCCGTCGTGGAACGATGGTCCTGCGAAGCAATCCATCATCGACTACGTTACGCGCGTGACCAAGGAAGGCGGGGCCGACTATGTGGCGCCGAAGGATCGGCTCGCCACCTTCGACAATGATGGAACGTTGTGGATCGAGCAGCCGATATACACCCAGTTCGCCTTTGCCATTGACGAGGTGAAGGCGCAAGCGAACAAGCATCCCGAGTGGAAGACCAAGGACCCGTTCAAGTCGGTGCTCGCGGGCGACATGAAGGCCGTCGCCGGCATGGGCGAGAAGGGCATGGTCGAGATCGTGGCCGCCACCCATAGCGGCATGAGCACCGTCGATTTCGACAAGACGGTTAGGGACTGGCTTGAGACCGCCAAGCACCCGCGCTTCAAGGTGCTTTACACCGACCTCATCTACCAGCCGATGTTGGAGCTGCTCGACTACCTCCGCGCCAACGGCTTCCAGACCTTTATCGTCTCCGGCGGCGGTGTGGAATTCATGCGCGGCTTCGCCGACAAGACCTATGGCATCCCCTCGGAGCAGGTGATCGGCTCATCAGGCGTCACCCAATATGCGATGTGGGACGCGAGCCCGGTGCTGATCAAAATGCCGAAGGTCCTGTTCGTCGATGACGGACCGGGGAAGCCCGAGGGCATCAATCATTTCATCGGTCGGCAGCCGATCTTCGCCTTCGGCAATTCCGACGGCGACAAGGAGATGCTGGAGTGGACCGCGGCCTGTGGACGGCTGTGCTTCATGGGACTTGTGCATCACACCGATGCGGTGCGCGAATATGCCTATGACCGGGACTCTAGTGTAGGAAAGCTCGACAAGGCCCTCGACGAGGCAAATGCCAAAGGCTGGACAGTGGTCGACATGAAGAACGATTGGAAGACGATCTTTCCCGCTGCCAAGGCTGCTCAATGATGCGAGATCTCGCATGAGCATCGCGCGCAAAGTGAGGCGGTCGGGCGGACCGAAAACCCGGCCCAAGTCCGAGATGGTGTTCGTGCCCGGTGGCGAGTTCACCATGGGCTCGGACCGCCACTACGAGGAGGAAAAGCCTGCCCATCGCGTCAAGGTCGATGGTTTCTGGATCGATCAGACGCCGGTGACGAACGCCGAATTCGCCCGTTTCGTCAAAGACACGCGCTACACCACCTTCGCCGAGATTGCGCCCGATCCTAAGGACTATCCGGGCGCGCTGCCGCATATGCTCCGGGCGGGCTCGCTCGTCTTCGTGAAGAGCCAAGGCCCGGTTGACCTCACCAATTGGTCGAACTGGTGGACCTTCGGCTTCGGCGCCGACTGGCGTCATCCTTACGGGCCAGGAAGCGCCATCAAAGGCCTCGACGATTATCCCGTCGTCCACATCTCTTATCGCGACGCCGAGGCTTACGCGAAATGGGCGGGCAAGGAGCTGCCCACCGAGGCCGAATGGGAGTTCGCCGCGCGCGGCGGTCTCGAGGGCAAAGAGTTTGCCTGGGGCGACGTGTTCGAGCCCAACGGCAAGCCGATGGCGAACACCTGGCAGGGAGAGTTTCCCTGGCAGAACCTGCTCAAGGACGGCTACGAGGGCACCTCTCCGGTGCGCACCTTCCCGCCCAACGGCTATGGCCTCTACGACATGATCGGCAATGTCTGGGAGTGGACCACCGACTGGTATGTCGGGACCCACACGCAGCAGAAATCTTGCTGCATGCCGGTCAATCCGCGGGGCCCGCGCGAGGAGGAGAGCTACGATCCTTGCAACCCAACGATCAGAATTCCGCGCAAAGTGATCAAGGGCGGCTCGCATCTCTGTGCGCCGAGTTATTGCCGCCGCTACCGCCCGGCAGCCCGCCACGCCGAGCCGATCGACACTTCGACCTGCCATCTGGGGTTCCGCTGCATCAGGCGCGAGCGCCCGAGCGGACACTGAGTCCTTTTGGCTTTCGACGTCCTATTTGGCTTTCGACACACATTCCTTCTTGTCGGCCGACCACTGGCAGCCGAGCGTGGTGTCAGATTCGCATATGCCCTGGTCGCTATGCGCTGAGCATGCATCTAGAGCCTGGAGCGGCCCTGGGTAGCATCCGCGCTTATCGACATCCCAGTGGCAGTTGGGATCCGACGCGCAAATCGCAGAATCGCCGGTCGCGCAATTCTCCAGCGCTGTGCTTTGCATTGTGCCGCTGGTAAGCGCGACAAAGCCCAGGATGACTGCAACGATTGTGCTCCACATGGAACCTCCAAGACAGGGGACGGGAGTTGCAAGGTTATAGCCGAGGGCCGCGCCGGCGGGGAGAGCCCGAGCAGGGCTAAATGGCGCATTTCTGCAGGGTGGCGCGGCAGGCGTAACTTCGCCATTCTTACGGCAGAGTTTACCTGCTACGAGCCGTGGCTACGGGGGTGCGGGTCGTGCGTCCAGGGGTGGGTCGTGTCCTTCTGTGCTTGACGCTTGCCGGCGCGCTCGCGGGCTGCGCCCTAGCGACCGCACGCAATCCTGTGCCGCCTGCGCTGGAGAGCCAGGCATCGGTGGTGGGCATGGGCGCCGCGCCGATCCGCTTCTGGGGCGACCAGCTGCCGCCAAATGCTGACGCCATCGTCAAGGAGAAGTGGGCGCAAGTCCGGGCGAGCCGACCCGAGCTTCTCGCCAAAGGGCGCAGGCCCGTCGTCAATTTCCTTGCCTTGTCGGGCGGCGGGAGCGACGGCGCCTTCGGCGCGGGGGTTCTTGGCGGGTGGACGGCTTCCGGCAAGCGGCCTGAGTTCGACGTGGTCACGGGAGTCTCAACCGGCGCGCTCACCGCGCCATTCGCGTTCCTCGGGCCGAAATACGACGCCGCCCTGAAAGATGTGTTCACGCAATCGAACACCAAAGACATTGCCATCGCCCAACCGGTGAGAGGACTTCTCGGCGGGGATTCGCTCGCGAGCAATGCGCCGCTCGCGAAAGTTGTCGCTTATTACGTCAATGACGACTTCCTGAAAGAGGTTGCCGCCGAGCATTTGAAAGGGCGCAGGCTGCTCATCGGCACCACCAATCTTGACGCTGAGCGACCGGTGATCTGGGACATGGGCGCGATCGCGACGAGCGGCCGGCCCGAAGCGCTTGAGCTATTCCGCACCGTGCTTCTTTCTTCTGCGGCCATTCCCGCGGTCTTTCCTCCCGGCTTTATCAAGGTCGCAGCGGATGGTGCGCTTTATGACGAGATGCACGTTGATGGAGGGGCGACCCGCGAGGTCTTTCTTGTGCCAACGCAATTCATGGCAAACAAGATAGACGGCCGTCTTGGTATCAGCCCGATCAGACGCGCTTACATTATTCGCAACGGCCATGTCGCGCCGGAATACAAGCCGGTCAAGGCCAGGACGCTGTCGATCGCGGGCCGTGCCGTTTCGAGTCTGATCAAGAGCCAAGGCGTTGGCGATCTCTACGAGCTCTACCTGTTCGCCAAACGCAACAATATGGACTACAACCTCGCTTACATCCCTGCCGATTTCATCGACACCAGCACGCAGTCCTTCGATCCGGTCTACATGGGGAAGCTCTACGACCTCGGCTTCCGCATGGCCGAGGCAGGCTATCCCTGGAAGAAGACTCCGCCGCGTATGGTCGGCCACTAACGGGTTGTCGCTCTTGCGCCGCAACAAGTTCTCCCTCTTGAGCGTTGATCTTGGCTTTCGTACATAGGCCCGGGGCCCCAGGGTGCCCTCTGGGCGGTCAGGTGGGAACGGAGAAGCAGGATGGATCTCGCTGAGTTGAACAAAGTGGCAAACGCCATGGTCGCGCCTGGCAGGGGCGTTCTCGCCGCCGACGAGTCGGCTGGCACTTGCAAGAAGCGTTTCGCCGCGATCGGCGTGGAGTCCACCGAGGAGAACAGGCGTGACTATCGCGAGCTCCTGTTCCGTTCCAAGGGCATGGCCAATATCTCCGGCGTGATCCTGTTCGACGAAACCATCAGGCAGAGGGCCAAGGACGGCACGCCGCTCGCCAAGATCATCGAGCAGGCCGGCTCGCTCCCCGGGATCAAGGTGGACAAGGGCACCAAGCCGATCCCCTTCTATCCGGAAGAGGTCATCACCGAAGGGCTCGACGGCCTTCGTGAGCGGCTGGTTGAGTATCGCGGCCTCGGCGCCAAGTTCTGCAAATGGCGGGCCGTGATCGACATCGGTCCAGGAATCCCGAGCTACTACTGCGTCAAGGCCAATGCCGACGCGCTCGCCCGCTATGCGGCGCTCTGCCAGGACGAGAATCTCGTTCCGATCGTCGAGCCGGAGGTGCTGATGGACGGCGATCACGATATCGATCGCTGCTATCAGGTCAGCGAGCTCGCGCTCAAGGCGTTATTCCATGAGCTCTACCTTGCGCGGGTGAAGCTCGAAGGCATGGTGCTGAAGCCCAACATGGTGGTGCCGGGCAAGAAGAGCGCGAAGCAAGCCTCGGTCGATGAAGTCGCGGAGAAAACCTTGCGCGTGCTCAAAGAGTGCGTGCCCGCCGCAGTTCCGGGCATCGCCTTCCTCTCCGGCGGTCAATCGGACCTCGACGCTACCGCGCGACTCAACGCCATGAACCGGATGGGTGGTGGACCGTGGAAGATCACCTTCTCCTATAGCCGCGCGTTGCAGGCTGCACCGCAAAAGGCATGGTCCGGAAAGGTGGAAAATGTTCCCGCGGCGCAGGCGGCCTTCACCCATCGCGCCGCGATGAATGGGCTGGCCTCGATGGGAAAATGGTCGCCGGAGCTCGAGAAGAAAGCCGCCTGACTAGCGCTGCTATTTCACCAGAAAAACATCCACGAAGCCCCGCTTGTCTCGCAGGCGGGGCTTTCCTATGTCCGTTTTCCGTCGCCTTCTCGACACAACTGCGAGAGACCGTGAGTTATGGAACCTGAAGAGACTTCGGATCAGCTGACCATCTCTCTCAAGCAGGCGTTCTTCATCATCGTCAAGGCTCGTGAATTCGATGAGCAGGTCGAATCCACCGACCCCGACTCGGGCTCCAATCCCGCCGACGACCGCGAGGTGGATGTGCTCGAGGAAGGCGCCGACAATCCTGTCCAGCAGGAGCTCGAGGAAGCGCTCGACGCGCTCAATGTCGACGAGCAGCTCGATTTGATCGCGCTGACTTGGCTTGGCCGAGGCGAGTACTCATCGTTCGCCGAGGCGCGCGAGGAAGCGAGCGACATGCGCGACAAACACATTCCGGAGTATCTGATCGGCACCCCTAAGCTCGGCGACTTCTTGGAAGAAGGACTCGCTCAGCTCGGCTATTCGCTCGAGGATTTCGAGCGAGATCGCCTATGAACTCACGGTAACTGAGGTAAGTCCGATGAAGGCTGAGTATCGGCTACCGGCGGGGCAGGTGCAGGAGCGGGAGCGGGAGGCGCGCTGCTGATTGTCTCGGTGGACCAGACCACAAGCTCGCTCAAGAGCTTGGCGAAGGCATCATCAAGGGCGGCCACATAGGTTTTCGCGTCACTGCCTGTGGCAGGCGCCGTCGCCTGAAATTCGCGCGCGCCGATGATCTTTCCGTCTTTGTCGAGGACCTTGGCGACAAAGGCGACGTCCGCTGTCGCGGGCTCGGCCGCCGTGGAGACGTGGAAGCGCCGGATGTCGACCAGAAGCTGGTAATCCCCGGTAACTCCCTCGCGCGTCCGGCTGATCGACCTCGCGTAACCGGCGTTCTCGAAGCTCTGGATTACCTTGTCTTGGAACAGCACCGGCAGGTTGTCGCTCCATTTGGCGTTCGGTAGATCGGTGCTCTCGCCGGAAGCAGGCTGAAGCAGGATCTTGTCGGTATTGAAGCCCATGAGCGTGCTGGGCTCCGGTACGACGAGCAGCCACGATGGCGCTTCTTGCGGCGGTGCTGGCAGGTTGTTTGCAGCGACAAGATTGAAAAGCGGCACTTGCGCCGGAGTTGCGCCGCCGCCGGTCATGCGCTCGAGCCCAGCCAGGATGCCGTCGACCTTGTCGGAGTTCCGCGCTAGCGCGTCAGCGAATGTGTCGATGTTGGTGATGGCGCTGTGCAGCGCCTCCGAATTCTCCGCCAGCACGTCGTCGACCTGCTGAAAGGCGTCGCGCGCAGCCTGCGTCCAGTCTTGACCCGCTTGCGGCGAGGCGGTGAGCACGCCCTGGGCCGGCACAATATCGGCAGTCGCGCTGCCGCCTCTCAGTGTCACAGCCGCTCCGCCCGTAAGCCCCTGGGTCTCGATGCCGACTTGCGTGTCGCTTCGGATCGGCGTGCCTGGATCGACGGCGATGGTGGCGACGACCTGCTCGGGATGCTGTGGATCGAGGCCGAGGCCCGTCACCTCGCCGACGCGGATGCCGTTGAACAGGACAGAAGAGCCCACCAGCAGTCCCGACACGGAGCCCCCAAACCTGACCTGATAGGCGGTGCGCTCGCCGAACCCGCCCTTATTCTCGAGCCAATAGACGAAGGCGAAGCTCGCGATGATCACGGCGAGCATGAACAGTCCGATCAGGGCGTAGCGGGCGCGCGTTTCCATTGCCTAGGTCCCTTGTCTCAAGCGCCGATCCGCCGGTCGGCCAGCATGCCGCCGCGCTTTCCTTGGAAATAGGTTTTCACCCAGGGATGCTCGGATTGAAGCATGGTTTCAATCGGCCCTTCGGCTACCACCTTGCCGTCAGCAAGCGCGGCCACCCGGTCGCTTGCGTTGTAGAGACTTTCGAGATCGTGCGTCACCATGAATACCGTAAGCCCGAGCGTTTGCTGCAAGGTGCGGATCAGCTCGTCGAAATCCCCTGCTGAGATCGGATCGAGCCCTGAGGTCGGCTCGTCGAGAAAAACGATCTCGGGGTCTAATGCCAGCGCGCGCGCGAGGGCCACGCGCTTGGTCATGCCGCCGGAAAGCTCGGCAGGGTATTTGTTGGCGTCCTCCCGGGTGAGCCCCACCATCTCCAGTTTGGCCAGCGCCATCTCGTCCATGAGCCTTTGCGAGATCGAGAGATTCTCGCGCATAGGAAATTCGATGTTTTCGCGCACGGTGAGCGAGGAGAACAGGGCGCCTTGCTGAAACAGGACGCCCCATCGGCGCTCGAGCGCGCGGCGCTCTGCTTCGGTTGCCTTGTCGAGATCGACGCCAAGAACCTCGATCGTGCCCTGGCGCTTGGGCAGGAGGCCGATGATGGTGCGCAACAGCACCGATTTGCCGGCGCCCGAGCCGCCAACCAAGCCGAGGATCTCGCCCTCTCTCACGTCGAGCGAGAGGTGATCGAGCACGATCTGGTCGCCGAAGCCGACCATGAGGTCGCGAACCTTGATGACAGGCTTAGGCGCCATCGTCACATTCCGATCGATGCGAAGAAGATGGCGAACAGCCCGTCAAGCACGATCACGAGGAAGATCGACTCGACGACCGACGCCGTGGTCTGGAGGCCGAGCGACTCCGCGCTGCCCTTGACCCTTAGTCCTTCGGCGCAAGCCACCACGCCGATGACCAGCCCCATGAACGGCGCCTTGATCATTCCCACCTTGAAATGGGTGAGCGAGATCGCCTCGGTCAGCCGCGAAATATAGATATCGGGACTGATCCCGCCATAGAGCCAAGCCACCAAGCCGCCGCCGTAGAGAGCGGCCATGGAGCCGAGGAAGGTGAGCACGGGAAGGGCGATGATCAGCACGATGATGCGCGGCAGGATCAGCACCTCGACGGGATCGAAGCCCATGGTGCGGAGCGCATCGATCTCCTCGCGCATCTTCATCGAGCCGAGCTCGGCGGTATAGGAGCTGCCCGAGCGGCCCGCGACCATGATCGCGACGATCAGCACGCCAATCTCGCGCAGCACCAGGATGCCGACGAGATCCGCGGCGTAAAGCTCGGCGCCGAACTTGCGGAAATGAAAGATGCCCTGTTGGGAGATGATGCCGCCGATGAGGAAGGTAATGAGCAGGATGATGGGGACCGCCTGCCAGGTGACGCGGTCGAGCTGATTGACTGTGGAGGTGAACCTGAAATCGCGCGGGTGCGTCAGCACGCGCGCCGTGGCCATGCCGATTGCGGCCAGCATCTCGGCGAACACGATAAGGCCGCGGCCGAACTCGGCGCCGGCGAGACCCACGCCGGCAAGGAAACTGACGATCTTGTTCTCATGCTTCGGTGGGGCGGGTGGCGCACGGTTGACGGCGTGCATCTCCTCGAGCAGGTCGCGGTCGTGCTCCGGCATACCGACAATGTCGGTCTCGCGACCCGTCGACGTCCATTGGCGCATGAGGCGCTCGAGAAGCCAGGCGCCGAAGGTGTCGAACTCGCGCACGCCCTTCATATCGATCGACACGTTCTTGGCTTTGCTTGCCTCGGCGGCGACGCTGTCCACGAGCTTTTCGAGCTCGCCCGCATGCGGCGCGGTCCATGAGCCTGCCGCGGCAAGCTCGAGCCTCTCGCCCTTGAGTTCGCTGGTCAGCAAAGCTTCGCCCATGAGGTGGCTCCTCCGGCGGCAGGCCCCAAACAACAACTTGAGAAAGACGACTAGCTTCTCGTCAGATCGATCGACACACTCTTGAGCGCAATGTTCTGCGTCGAGATCGAAACGCTTTGGCGCGAGGCGCTGTAGGACACAAGCATCGAGCCGGTCACGGCCCCGCTGATGGCGAGTGTCATTCTCCCATTCGCCGCCTGGCCCGAGGCATTCCCTTGAGCATTGAAGGTCCGCTCCTCCCAGGTGCCGGTGATGCGGCCGCCGCTTTGGCTAAGCTTGCTCCTGATCTCGACGTTGGAGCTTTCGCTCTGGCAGCGGATCGCCATGCCGAGCGTCGAGCCGCCACCAGTATAGTAAGCGTTGCATTTGAGGCGCTGGCTCTTTCCCTGGCTGAGCTGGATTTGCCCGCTTCCGCGCCACGTCCCGAGCAGGACGTCGAAGGGATTGCCGGGGTCGGCCTCGGTCGGGCGCGACTGAAAGACCAAAATGGATGCCGTCAGGGCGGCGGCAGCCAGAAGCCGCGTCGATATGTGGCGAATCATTGGTGTCATGGGGACTCACTTATCGGCAAATTGCGTCAGCGAACAGGCCGGATCGGTATGGCAGAGTAATGACAAATGGCGTTGCTCTCTGCCTTGTGAAATGGGACGTTTTGGCATGAGTCCGGGTCCAAATGTCGCGATAACCTATTGCCGGCTTTGCAACTGGCTGCTCCGGGCCGCCTGGATGGGGCAGGAGCTGCTTTCGACCTTCGCCGAGGAGCTCGGCTCGGTCACGCTCATCCCCGACGACACCGGCGGCGTGTTCGACGTCAGGATCGACGGAAGGCTGATCTGGTCGCGCAAGGAACACGGCCGCTTCCCGGAGATCAAGGAGCTCAAGCAGATCGTGCGCGACGAGGTGGCGCCGGGGCGCGACCTCGGTCATGTCGATCACAAGGAGCACTAAAGCGCCTCAAGACTCCGGTTGGCCCGGGCCTCTGGTAGAGTGCGTCCGGATTGCCCACATGACAGTGGTTTGACGCTCCCCTAATCCCAAGAGGTCACAGCTCGAAATGTCTCAGCCGGTCGTCGTCACCATTCCTCACAGACTTGGCAAGCAGGAGGCCGTCAGGCGGCTTAAGGCCGGTTTCGGCAATGCGCGCTCGAGTTTCGGCCAGGGGTTCGTGGCACTGAAGGACGAGTGGGCCGGAGACCATCTCGATTTCAGCGCGAGCCTGCTCGGCCAGACCACGACTGGCACGGTCGACGTCGCGGAGGATCACGTGCGGCTAGAGGTGCAGCTTCCGTGGATGCTGTCGCTGCTTGCCAACAAGGCGAAGGCGCTGGTGCAGCGGCAGGGTAAGCTCATGCTCGAGAAGCCGACCAAGCCCGCCACACGAAGCTAACCCTCAGGGTTCTAGCCTTAGGAAATCTCGACGATCTCTGCCGCCGCCGTGCCGGCTTGGACCGTGTCGCCCACCTGCTTGCCCATCAGCGCCTGGGCTACCGGCGAGGCATAAGACAAGGTGCCGACTGAAGGGTCGGCTTCGTCCTCCCCCACGATCCGGTAGGTCTGGCGTCGGCCGTCCTCGCGTTCGATCGTCACCGTCGACCCGAAACGGACCTCGGACCTATCCCGAGGAGGCTCAACCACCTGGGCGGTGGCCCGGCGCGAGGTCCAGTAGCGCAAGTCTCTGTTGATCTTGGCGAGTTTTGGCTTGTCGTCGGCGTCCTGAGCTGCCGCATGCTCCCGGTGAAGCCGCGCGAGCTCAGCCTCGATCATCTCGAGACCCTTGCAGGTTACGAGATTGTGCGGGGGCACCGGCCGGTCGGGGAGATCGTCGTAAACCTCTCCGGGATCGGCCTCTTTGGTGAAGGCCTTGCTCATTAGGGTACTATACCATGCCTCGCCTTTGGATTGTGGCCGGCGTCCTCCGGCCTGATCTGTGGGCAATTGCGCTCAATTTGGGCGGCCAAGGCTGCATCAACGCCTTGGCACATGATAAGGTTTTCGCCAAAGCCATAATTTTGTGCAGGGGGAGACACCATGATCGACGCGGGGAACACCGCTTGGTTGATAACTGCGACTGCCCTGGTTCTGTTCATGACTTTGCCGGGGCTGGCCCTGTTCTATGGAGGGCTGGTCCGCGCCGAGAACCTGCTCTCCGTGCTGATGCAGTGCTTCGCCATAGCCTGCCTCGTCTCGGTAGTTTGGCTTCTTTGCGCCTATAGCCTGACCTTCAGCGGCCCTGGCCCCTGGATTGGCGATCTGGAGAAGGCGCTGCTGCTCGGCGTGCCGCGCGATGCCGCCGCCCCGAACACGAGCATCCCCGAGTCCGTGTTCTTCATGTTCCAGATGACCTTCGCCATTATCACGCCCGCGCTCATCGTCGGCGCTTTTGTGGAGCGCATGCGCTTTGGCGCTGTGCTTCTGTTCACCTTCCTTTGGCTTCTTCTCGTCTACGTGCCTGTCGCCCATTGGGTGTGGGGCGGGGGCTGGCTTGCGCAGCGGGGCGTTCTCGATTTTGCCGGCGGCCTTGTGGTGCACCTGACTGCCGGAGTTTCGGCACTTGTCCTCGCCGTGTTGCTCGGGCCGCGCATGGGCTTTCCCGACGAGGTGAAGCCGCCGCATGCACCGTGGATGACCATGGCTGGCGCTTGCATGCTGTGGGTGGGGTGGTTCGGCTTCAACGCCGGAAGTGCGCTCAAAGCGGGCGGCGATGCAGGCATGGCCATGACCGTGACCCATATCTCCGCCGCCACGGCTGCTCTTGTCTGGATCGTCATCGAAGGACTGAAATTCGGCAAGCCGAGCATGGTCGGCGCCGTCACCGGGGCTGTCGCGGGCCTCGCGTCCATTACGCCCGCCTCCGGCTTCGTGGGACCGGTTGCGGCGCTCGTCATCGGTATCGCCGGAGGCATCATCTGCTATTTCATGGTGGGAGTGGTCAAACGCGGCTTCCGAATCGACGATTCACTCGACGTGTTCGCCGTGCACGGCGTGGGCGGCGCGATCGGTGTGTTGCTTACCGCCGTGTTCGTCGATGCCGCCCTGGGCGGGGCCGGACTCGCCGAGGGAAGGAGCATGGGTGCACAAGCCGCAATTCAACTCACCGGGATCGTTGCGACTTTGCTATGGTCGGTGGCGTTAAGCTTCGTCAGCGCCAAAGTCGTCCATGCGGTCACAGGATTGCGCGTTGGCGCTGAAGCCGAGGAACAAGGCCTCGACCTCAGAATTCACGGCGAACGCGGCTACAACATGTGATCGAGGACGAGACGTATGAAATATATCATCGCAGTGATTCAGCCACATCGGCTAGAGGCCGTGCGCACAGCCCTCAACAATATCGGCGTGCAGGGCATGACGGTTAGCGAGGTGCGCGGCTTCGGCCGTCAAAAGGGCCAGACCGAGATTTACCGCGGCGCCGAGTACACCATGCAATACGTGCCCAAGGTGAAGATTGAGATTGCGGCGAACGACGGCGTTGCCGACTCCGTAGTCGACGCCATCTGCGAATCGGCAAGAACGGGTCATATCGGGGACGGCAAGGTATTCGTGCTCGATCTCGAAGGGGTCATGCGCGTGCGCACCGGCGAGATGGGCGCCGACGCGCTGTGACTTAAGCTTCGTGGATTTCAGCAGCTATCGTTATCAGCTCCGTGAGCATCCTGAAGGCGAGGTTGCGTTTTTCGCGCTCGTGCGCAATTCTCGCAGTGGTTCTTCGACCTTTTGCGCAATTTCGTGCTGTTCGGCGGCCTGAAGTATTTCTACGAGAAGTCAGGCAGCGAGGTCCTCTTTTATCTGCACCAGTTCGCGCTCGTAGTGATCTTCCTTTACTGCCTGTCCTATGCTGACCAATGGTACGTCAACCTGTTCGGCTTCCTTGCCAACCGGCGGCTCGCCCACTTCTTGAACCGAATCGTCAACAGCGCCATCGCGATCGTACTGTTCGTGGTGATCTGGTGGGGAGCGTCGCTGATCGTGACCGAGATATCGCACGCGCAGCTCTGATCAGCGCCGGGCGTGCTTCGCCGCGTCGCTCGCCAGGCGCAAGTCCCTGACCAGAAGATCGAACTCGCGCCGCTTGTCGCGCACCTCCTGGAGTCTCAACAAATAGGAGGGATGCACGGTGATGACGGCCTGCGTGGCATCGGAGAGCGGAATGAGCCGCCCGCGATTGGCATTGATGGACATCGCCTTGCGCATGAGACCTCGCGCCGCCGTCGCGCCCATCGCTACCGCGACGGCAGGCTGAACGAGATCGAGCTCGTTGTCGAGCCACCAGCGGCAGGCGTCGATCTCGCTTGTGTCTGGCTTCTTGTGGATGCGCCGCTTGCCGCGCGGCTCATTCTTGAAGTGCTTCACCGCATTGGTGATGTAGACCTCGCTCCGCTCGATGCTCGCTGCTTCCAGCGCCTTGTCGAGCACCTTGCCGGCTGGGCCGACGAAGGGGAGGCCTGCCAGATCCTCCTGGTCGCCAGGCTGCTCGCCGATGAGCATCAGCGACGCGTCGGCCGGACCCTCGCCGAACACGGTCTGGGTCGCGTTCTTATAGAGATCGCAACGAGTGCAGCCGCGTGCTTCGACTCGGAGCAGCTTGAGCGCCTTCTCGGGGTCGTTGACCCGCTTTTCCTTGAAGAGGGGGAGATCAGCTTCCGACAATCTTGCCATGAGGACTCCTCGAGTGGAAAAACGGCCAATGCTGCGGGGGCGTTCCACTGGCCCGAGCTTCCACAGACTATTCCTGCCAAACCCGCGCCAAAGACTTACAAGAGGAACCGGCTAGGCCTATATGGGCGGGCGGGGCTAGAGCCTGTTAGGATCAGGCTGCAAAGGTATCAGAGCAGATGCTGCACGATATGCCGAGACGCCATGGCGCCGCCCTCGTGGTCCATCCCGAGGAGGCAATCGAGCTTGCCGGAGAGGCTTCGGGCAAGAGACCCGCCAAGCCCAAGCGAGCCTGGTTCGCGCGCCGCGAGAAGGTGGTGAAGCCGAGCGCGCTAGGCATGCTGCTTCGGCCCATCGGTATTTCGGTTGCCGTCGTGCTCTCCACCTACGCGCTGCTCTCGCTCGGCACCACGTTCTATCGCAGCTATTACCGCCATCTCGACACCACGGCCGCAGTCCACCCCGACAAGAGCGTGCTCGATATCTTCTTCCCCGATCGAAGCCTACCGCCAGACGCCGTCGATCTCATCATCAAGGATGTGGACGGCAGCCTGCACAAGATGATCGCAAGCAAGTCGGAGACGGACAAATTCGTCAACGACACGATCCTCATGCTCGACGATGAGCGGGCACGCATCAAGCAGGCGGCTCACGAGGACCTCGACCGCACCTTCGCACTCGCCTTTCAGGATCGCGAGCAAGCGATCAATTCCTATGCCGACTGGTTCTTCGAGTGGAAGCGCTCCTATGTGGTGCTGAAGGAAACGATCGCCTCGGCCATTAGCCGCGGGCTCGAAGCCGGCAAATACGAGTCGCTCAACGAGGCAATCGAGGCCGACGTCAAGGACTACTTCCTGAAGAACTACCAGGAGCAGGTGCTCAAGCCCGAGCTTCGCAACCAGGTCATCACCAAGGGCGTCGAGCAGGCGGCGCGCCATGCGCATGACAGCTATCGGCGCGTGATCGCCAATGGCGACATGCGCCTCCATCTCTTCCTCGCCAAGCACACAGACCATCTCGAGGACATTCCCGCCTCGACGCCGATGACCAACCTGAAGCTCGATTGGGATGCGCAGAAATGGAAGGCGCCGACTTATCTTATGGAGGATCGCGCCTTTGACGGCATTGCCGGGCTCGGCGCCGCCGCTGCCGGCGGCACGGTCGGCGCCCTCGCGCTCGGTCCAGCCTTCAACAGCGTGCTAGCCCAAAGTTTCGGGCAAATCTCGCGCCGGGTCGCGACTTCGCTCGGCACTCGCGTTGCCCTCGCCGAGCAAGGCGCTGTCGCTGGCACGGTCGTGCAGCCCATGGGCGGTCAAGTCGTGGGCGCGGCGCTGGGCGTCGTAATAGGCGCCGCCGTCGACTATCTCTCGAATGAGGCAAACGAGGCAATCAATCGCGAGAGCTTCGTCGCCGCCAACGAGCAGGCTCTCGACTCGACCATCGCTACCTGGAAGTCGAGCCTCGACGCGAACATCGATACGGCCGTCGACAAATGGTTCGATGACGCCCGCGCCTCCGTCGTCCTCGCTTCGAAATAGAGCGGCAAATTCCTATCGCGTTTCAGGCGCTTAGGGCGGTATGCTGAGCCATCTCGGGCAGAGCTAAGAGCCATGGAAGAGAACGCCAAATCGATAGCGCGTCCGGCCGCGAGCCGCTCCTTGAGCGAAGCCATCCGCAAGGCGCGCCTCGAAGAGGCCGAGCACCTCGATCGCACCGCCGATCTCCGCGACAGCGAGATCGCGCGGCTCGAATTGCTCAAGGCGGATCTTGAGACGGTTTTCGCCGAGCTTCCGCCTCACGACGACCGTTTCAACCTCGCGCTCGTGCCGAGCCGCCCGGCGCGGCTGTGGATCGACCTCTTCACCTATGCCGCCATCGACGAAGCGAGTGGCGCCTATCTCTTCGTGCGCAACAGCGAGGAGGGGCGGCGCACACTTTACAGCTCGACCAATGTCGCCGACATGGCCGACCGCATTACCCGCTATGTCGCCCGGGAGATCGTGCGGCGGGAGCGGCTTGAAGCTGCGCTCGCCGAGGCGCCTCGCATCGAACCGCTAACCGCGCCGCGTGCTTCGGGCATCAACCTCAGTGTGGTCATCGCTGCGTTTGCGATCGGACTTCTCGCCGGGGCCGCCGGCCTGTTCGCGACGGTGTGGCTTACCGCTCCCTGAGCACGTGCCGTTCGCATTCCCACACATGCTCGGTTGCGGTCGCGGCGCGGCCGACCATCTCGCAGCGCCAGCCGCCGTCGCTTCGCGCGATGGCATATTCGTTGTAGCGCGCCGCAGGCTCCCGTCCTTCCACCGCCTCGGACGCCGACGGCACGCCGATGACGGTCGCGACGCCGCTTGCCGTCTCGAACTCGAGAATGGTCTGCTCGTGGTTGTGGCCATGCAGCACGAGCTCCACGCCGTGCTGCTTCATGACCTCGGTGGTGCGCCCGGCGTCGCGCAAGCCGCGGTGCCAGCCTGCCTGGCCGGGAAGAGGAGGGTGGTGGATCAGAACCACCCGGAACAAATCCTCGCGGCCAAGTCTCGATAGCGCCTCGCCAAGCAGGCCGCGCTGAAGCGAGCCCACTTTTCCCGCTGCGATGAACGGCATGGTTGGAATCGCCGAGGACAAGGCGATGAGGGCAATATCGCCGAAGCGGCGCACGAAGGGAAAGAGAGTGGGCGGGGTCGGCACAAGCAGCTCTCCAGCCTCGTTCGACTGCATGTAAGGGTGCCAATGCCGCGTACCGCGCTCGGGATGAAGCCTGACATAGGCATCGTGGTTGCCGGGAATTGCCGTGACGCGGCTCGGCGGGCCGAGGTGATGCAGCCATTCGGCGGCACGGAGGAATTCTTCGGGCAGCCCGAGGTTAACCAGGTCTCCGGTGACCGCGATGTGATCCGGCTTCCGCTCGGTGAGGTCGTGGGTGAGCAGGTTGAGCACATCGCGCCGATGCACGTATTTGCGGCCGCGATGCCAGTTCACATAACCCAGCATGCGCTTGGAGAGCAGGTCGCGGCGCTTGGCGCGCGGCATCGGGCTCAGATGGATGTCGGAAAGATGGGCGAGGGTGAACAAGAGAGTGCGCAGACTGCTTTGTTATCGCCAAGACACTAAATGGCGCCGCTTCTCTTGAGAACGCGCATGTTCAGGGTATGCACCGCGGCCAGTCCGACTACAGATCAATTTCGAAAACATTTATCAATGGGTTGTAGGGCAATGGCAATGGTTTGGCCTCTCGTCCGGCCAGCGCTGCGGCGCCTGGGCGCAGACTGCGAACGATCCTGCAAGCAATACGGTGCAAAACGCGGTAAGCAGCCCACAAAAAAGAAGTAGATCAGACCGCAAGCGAGGAGGGCAGACTGAACCAGACCTTCATCGGGCGTCTCCGGCCGAACCGCCTGTTGACCGCCATGTTCCGGCCGATCTGGCGGATGCGGCGCGGGATGACGCTCGGCGCGCAAGGCGCGGTGATTGATGGCGAAGGCCGCGTGCTGCTGGTACGCCACGGCTACCGGCCCGGTTGGTGGTTTCCTGGTGGCGGCGTCGAATGGGGCGAGACGCTCGAGACTGCGCTCGCCCGCGAGCTCAAAGAAGAGGTCGGCGTAAGCGTCATCGGTTCTGTAGAGCTGCACGGGGTCTTTTCCAATTTCTCGAGTTTTCCGGGTGACCATATCGCCGTGTTCGTGGTCCGCGATTGGCATCGCAACGGCGAGTACTGGAAGCTCGGCGAGATCGCCGAGGCGCGCATGTTTGCGCGCCACGAGCTGCCCGCGCAGACCGAGCGCGGCACACGCGCCCGCATCGACGAGATCTTCGACGCTATTCCGAAAACGACCCTGTGGTGATGGTCCGTCGGCTGTTACGGACATTGCACCAGCCGCTTGGTGATCTTGGCCACGTGGTGGCCTTGGAAGCTCGCGAGGTTGAGCTCCTTCTGCGACGGGAGCCGCGAGCCATCAGGCGCCGCGATGGTGCCAGCGCCGTAGGGCGAGCCACCCTTGAGCTCGCCGATATCGGGAAGGTCTGGCGCCGAGTAGGGCAGGCCAACCACGATCATCCCGTGATGCAGCAAGGTCCAATGGAAGGATACGATGGTGGTCTCGTTGCCGCCGCCGGTCGATGTCGAGGTGAATACGCTGCCAACCTTGCCGATCAGCGCTCCCCCGACCCATAGCGGGCCCGTCTGGTCAAGGAAGTTCCGCATCTGCGAGCTCATATTGCCGAAGCGCGTCGGCGTGCCAAAGATGATGCCGTCATAATTGGGAAGCTCCTGCGGATCGGCGATCGGTGCAAGCTGGTCGAGCTTCATGCCGGCGGCGCGCATGACGTCTTCCGGCATCAGCTCCGGCACGCGCTTGACGCTCACATGCACCCCTTCCACCGCGCGCACGCCGTGCGCGACCGCATAAGCAAGTGTCTCAACATGCCCGTAGGATGAGTGATAAAGAACGAGCAGTCGCGCCGTGTCAGCCATCGATGTTGCCCCCGCTTGCCTCGAAGGGAGAAGCCATGCCCCTGTGGCTTTAAGTGTAGCAGATTCAAAGGTATGGCGAAGAGACGATAAATCTTGGTGAACTTCGACGATTTCATGAAACTTGGCCAGGGGGCTTACGTCGCGCGGCTAACTGCTGGACCGAGGCTGGGCCTTGTGATATGGGCGCCGCCATGTTGACGAGGTTCGACCCGCTCAAGCTTCCCCGACGACGAGGGCGCGCGCTCTTTGCGCGGACTGCCTAACCCCTCGCCGCCGACACCTCGCTCTTCATCCAATCTCGCGTCTGGTGCCCATCTCGCGGCTGAGGGATGTCCTCTCGATCAGCCTGTTGAGACCATGACCGATGACCTCCTCCTTTGAGATCCGCCTCGAAATCGACGGCGATGCCGAGACTTTGTCGCGGCTTTCGGCCGAAGCGTTCGGCCCCGGCCGCTTCGCCAGAAGCGCTTATCGTGTGCGCGAGCGCGTGCCGCCGGTGGCTTCGCTTTGTCTCTGTGCCGCGCTGAACGGAAAGCTGCTGGGAGGCATCCGCTTCACCGCGATCAGGATCGGAGCGCAGCCGAATGCTGCTCTGCTTGGGCCGCTCGTGGTCGATCCGGCGGAAAAAGGCAAAGGAATCGGCCGAGCGTTGGTACAGGAAGGACTGACGGTGGCAAAGGCCCAGGGTTTCGGCCTCGTATTGCTCGTGGGTGACATGCCCTATTACGGGCGGTTCGGCTTCCAACCTATTCCCTTCTGCCGGATCACGCTGCCTGGGCCGGTCGACCCGGCGCGCTTGCTCGCGCTCGAGCTCATCCCCGGCTCTCTTGCCGACGCGGTCGGCCAGGTCAAAGCTTATGCGCGCTAGTGCCCTTCGCGGAACCAGGTGGCCGCAAGCAGGCCGAGCAGAAGGCCAAGCGCGAGGAAGCCGGTGAACAGCGGGAACAAGCGCACCCCCTTCACGTGATAAGCGTCGCGCTTGTGCAGTCCGAGCCAATCGTCGCCATGCATGACATGGCCGCCGCGCAGCATCACGAGTCGCGGAATCTCCTTAGCCTCGGCGTCGTTACGCCCGAGCCAGAAGCTGCCGCCCCCGGTCTCCTCGAGCAGCGGCGATAGCACCTTGTCGGTCGCCGTGACCGCGGCGAGCTCGCGCGCGTTGGCATTGCCGACCGTGACGACGCTGGCAAGCTTGCCCGAGGCCACGCGGTAGACGCCCTGCTCGGAAACGGTCATCGATTTCCGCCAGAGTCCGTGCTCGCCTTTGTCGAGCGTCACGGTGTCCTCCTTGCCTGACGGCGCGGTGATGGTGACCGGCTCGATCTCATCCTTGATCGAGTGCCGCTCGATCGACAGCGTCTGTCCGCGACTGGTGGCCTTCAACGTCTCCTCTTCGAGGTCCGGCTCTTTCATCAGCCAGTGGGCGAGACGGCGCAGTAGGTCGGTATAGGGTCCGCCGCCCTCATAGCCGCGTGCCCACAACCAGGCGTGGTCCGACAGGATCATGCCCACCCTGCCTTGGCCACGCTGGCCGATCACGAGCAGAGGACTATCTTGAGCGCCTTTCATCAGGACTTCGGCATCGCGCGGATCGGCATCGACCACGCGGAACCAGCGGCCCCAACTTGGCTCCTTGTCGCCGTTCGAGCCTGGGAGCTCGGTCGTCACGGGATGCTTCTCGCCGAGATCGGTCAGCTTTGGCTTGAACGGCTCCTCGACCACGCGTCCCGATGGCACCGCGGGCAGGATCTGACCGAGCGGAGAGCGATAGAGGCTGAGCGGCGAGGCATAGTCGTCGCCGGCCGAGACCAGCACGGCACCGCCCTTCTCCACATAACGGGCGACGTTCTCGAGATAGAGCAAGGGCAGCACACCGCGGCGCTGATAGCGGTCGAAGATGATCAGATCGAACTGATCGAGCTTCTCCTGGAACAGCTCGCGGGTGGGGAAGGCGATCAGCGACAATTGGTTGATTGGCGTGCCGTCTTGTTTCTCCGGCGGTCGCAGAATGGTGAAATGCACGAGGTCGACCGAGGCGTCTGACTTCAGCATATTGCGCCAAGTGCGCTCTCCCGCATGCGGCTCGCCCGACACGAGCAGCACGCGCAGATTTTCGCGCACGCCCTCGACCGTGAGCACGGCGCGGTTATTCACGGTGGTGAGCTCGCCCGGTGCGGCCTCCGCCTCGATCTCGACGATGTTCGGCCCGGCATGCTC
>Ga0207675_100000049_pt1 | contig 84016 bp, 97 predicted proteins | sample KBSSwiS42_FD_184305 | JGI IMG/M metagenome (GOLD analysis project Ga0207675, IMG submission 184305) | Switchgrass rhizosphere microbial communities from Kellogg Biological Station, Michigan, USA - KBS Switchgrass S4-2 (SPAdes) (version 2) | ecosystem: Host-associated > Plants > Roots >...
TCACGGGCTGTGAGATCTATGGCAAATGCGAGTTCACCAACCCCGGCGCCTCGGTGAAGGACCGTGCGGCGCTGTACATCGTCGAGGATGCCGAGGAGAAAGGACTGATCGCGCCGGGCGGCACGATCGTCGAAGGCACCGCGGGCAACACCGGGATCGGGCTCGCGCTGGTAGCCAATGCCAAGGGCTATAAGACGATCATCGTCATGCCGGAGACGCAGTCGCGCGAGAAGATGGATACGCTGCGCGCGCTCCGCGCCGAACTGGTACTGGTGCCGGCCGCGCCCTATGCCAATCCCGGCCATTTCGTGCACACCTCGCGCCGTATCGCCGAGGAGACCGAGAATGCGATATGGGCGAACCAGTTCGACAATATCGCCAATCGCAGGGCGCACATCCACGGTACCGCCGAGGAGATCTGGACTCAGATGGAAGGCCGCGTCGACGGTTTCACCTGCGCGGTCGGTACGGGCGGAACGCTCGCCGGAGTCGGGCTGGGGCTCAAGGGCAAGGATGAGAATGTCTGCATTGCACTAAGCGACCCCTATGGCGCGGCGCTGTACAATTATTATGCGCACGGCGAATTGCGCGCCGAAGGCAGCTCGGTCGCCGAAGGCATCGGCCAGGGGCGTATCACCGCCAACCTCGAAGGTGCTCCGGTCGATGCGCAGTTCCGCATCTCGGACGAGGAGGGCCTCGAATGGGTCCGCCGGCTGCTCGCGGAGGAGGGGCTCTGCCTCGGTCTGTCGAGCGGGATCAACGTCGCCGGCGCGGTGCGCCTCGCGCGCGAGCTCGGGCCTGGAAAGCGTATCGCGACGATCCTCGCGGATACCGGCTTCCGCTACCTCTCGACGCTGTACAATCGCGCGTGGCTCGACTCGAAAGGACTGCCACCGCTGCCGTGGCTCGAATGACACCTGGCAAAAATTGCAAGCCCTGACAGGTAAAATGCCCCGGGGCGTCGACAAACGCCTTTCGATGCGTTACATTTATGTCACAGCTATGAAAATGGGTTCGCAAGATTACGCCCAGGCGATGCAGCGCGTCCGCGTTGGCATGACCGGGCTGGCCGTAGTGGTCGTGTTGATCGGGCTCGCGAGCGTGATTCCCACGTCTGCCAATCGCGAACGCCCGATAACCGCGGTCGGCGCTTCCAACGTCACGGTCGTCGCCGACATCGCCGACACCAGCAACGGCAGCGAGATGAAGAACAGCGAGCCGCTCGCCGAGATCGGCGTCGCGCCGAGCACCCAACTAGGCAATTCGAGCGCCGCGCGATCGAACGACGCAGGGCGCTGACAGTGGCGCGGGATCTCGCCCGCGCATTCGGGGATTTCACGGGAATTACTGCGCGTCGGCACCGCCGGAGCACGCGTCCGGCAGTCGAAGCCCGTCGCGCCAAGAAGAACATAAGTGGGGTAAGAGAGAACAAACGTAGTCCTTGAGAAGAAAGTGGGGCTTTTTCCCCGATTTTACCGCAGATTCCCGTTGCGTCCCAAGGGGCGCTGAGCTATGCCATGAGCTCAAGGGAGGCACACCCTTCTCCGTATGTTATTTCCTCCGGGCCGGGGGCGGCGTTCTTCGCCTCCGGAGCGGCTGGGTAGTGCCTCCCGAATTGGGGTGGCAGTGGGCGCAAACAGGGAACCTTATCGCGGAGTTGCCCTCCAAGCGGTCGACGAGAAGGGTCGAGTGGCCATTCCCGGTAATCTCCGCGCCGCGCTCGAAAAGAACTCCGCCGCCAAGGAAATCGTCGTCGGCCGCCATCCGCGCCATCCGTGCCTGATGGCGCGCGACCTTGCTGCAGACGCCGAGCTTCACGCCAAGATGCAGGAGCGCCGCGAGTTCGCAGAGGACGCAGGGAAAGAATTCGACAGCGAGGCGCTGCGGCGCATTTCCTCGGTCGAGGCCGCGCCCTTCGACAGCAGCGGGCGCTTCGTGATTCCACCGCGCTTCCGACTGCGTTCGAAGATCGACAAATGGGCGTTGTTCGTCGCCGAGTCCGACAGCTTCGCGATCTGGGCGCCTGACGTTCTGCTCGCCCAGCCCGAACTGCCCAACGATCTTCGCGAGGACTGCGAAGACCTCTGCGTTGCGCGCGGAGTCACGCTGTGAGCTCCCCACACATCCCCGTCCTCTGCGACGAAGTGATCGCAGCACTGGCGCCGGCGCCCGGCGAGCGCCACGTCGATGCGACCTTTGGAGCAGGCGGCTACACCCGAGCGATCCTCGAGCGGGGTGCCGAGGTGGCCGCCTTCGACCGAGACCCCCTCGCGGTCGAAGGCGGTCATGCCCTTGTCGAACAGGCCGGCGGGCGGCTCACGCTGATCGAGGCGCCGTTCTCGGCGATGGAGTCCGAACTGCGCGCACGCGATCTCGCGCCGGTCGACGGCGTGGCGATGGACATCGGCGTGTCTTCGATGCAGCTCGACCAAGGCGAGCGCGGCTTCTCCTATGCGATCGACGGCCCGCTCGACATGCGGATGAGCCAGTCGGGCATGACCGCCGAGGAATGGCTCAACGGCGCAGACGAAGCCGAGATCGCGGACGTGATCTATCGTTATGGCGAGGAGCCGCGCGCGCGTCGTGTTGCGCGCGCAATCGTCTCGGCGCGGCCTCTGAGCAGGACCACCGAACTGACGACTGCGGTCAGGAAAGCGCTGAGGTACCGAGAGCACGACAAGAAGGATCCCGCCCCGCGCGTGTTCCAGGCAATTCGTATCCACCTCAATCGCGAGCTCGACGAACTCGTCGAGGGGCTGAGGGCCGCTGAGCGCGTGCTCAAGCCCGGTGGACGGTTGGCCGTCGTTACTTTTCATAGCCTTGAGGACCGTCTGGTGAAGCGCTTCCTGCGCGAGCGGTCGGGCAGCGAGCCGGCGGGCTCGCGGCATCGCCCGGCGAGCGCGCCGGCCCAGGCGCCGAGCTTTGCGCCGCCGCCGCGGGCGGTGCGGCCAAGCGAGGACGAGATCAACCGCAACACACGGTCGCGTTCGGCGACCCTTCGAGTGGCATGGCGTACGGCCGCGGAAGCATGGCCGAGTAAGGGCGAGGGAGTAGCGTAATGGCGGCGAACGGCTTCAAGGGAGTCGGCTGGCTGATCAGCGTAGTGGCGGTCGTGCTCGGCTGCTACATGGTCACGTCGCGCGTCGCGGCCGAGCATGCCAAGCTCGAGGAACTCAAGCGCCGCATCGCTCAGGCGGACAACGAGATACGTGGCCTGGAAACCGAGTTCGACACGCGTGCGAACCTGGTTCAGCTCGAGCGCTGGAATGGCGAATATCTCGCACTCCAGGCGCCGATGGCGCCGCAATATGTCGGTGGCGAAGCGCAGCTCGCGTCGCTCGATACGCCCGCGGCAGCCGTGGCGCCGAGCAATGCCGTGGTACGCGAGGTCATTCCCTCGGCGCCGGTGCTGACCGCAGCGGCGCAGGCAAGTGCGCCCGTGCAGTCGGCGAGCGCTGTGGCGGTCGCCGGTCAGGTCCGCAACGCCGCCGCCAAGAACAAGGGTGATGCGGTTGCGATGCTCGATCGCAAGCTGCTCAGCGATACCACGCTGGGCGATCTGATGCGCAGCGCGCGCGCCGAGGCGGCAGACCTGCATTGACCGTCCTGGTTGCGCCCCGCCCTCAGGCGCGCCGGGCTGGCGATAATCGCCACGCCGCAGTGGCGACGGCGCATCTTCGCCTGATGGTGCTGCTGCTCGTGTTTGCCGCCGGCGTACTTGCGATCCTCGCGCGCCTTGCCATGCTCGGCGCGACTGCCGAACCGGCATCGTCGCGCGACGTCGCCGCGGCGCTGACGCCGCTCCGCGGCGACATCGTCGACCGCAACGGCACGCCGCTCGCGCGTACGATCGACGGCTGGTCGATCGGCGTACGCCCACATCAGGTGATCGGCGACAAGGTCGATCTTGCGCGGCGCATGGGCGCGCTGCTTCCCGAGCATAGCGCGGCCTTCTATCTCGCGATGCTCAATTCGGACCGCAGCTTCGTCTATCTGCGCCGTCGCGCAGCGCCCGAGCTGGTCAACGCAATGAACGCGATCGGGGAGCCGGGCATCGCCTTCGCGCGCGAGCCAGAGCGGCTCTATCCGCAATCGTCGCTCGCGGCGCATGTGCTGGGCTATGTCGACATGGACGGTCGCGCCGTGACCGGCATGGAGAAAGTGCTCGAGCCGCGCCTGATCGACAAGAGCGCACGGGCTACCCCCGCAGTGCTTTCGATCGACGCGCGCGTCCAAGCGGCGGTCGAGAGCGAACTCGGCAAGGCGATGAACGATTTCCAGGCGGCGGGCGCGGCGGGCGTCATCCTCGACGCGCGTACCGGCGAAGTGATCGCAATGGCCTCGGTGCCGAGCTTCAATCCGAACAGCGTGCAGCAGGGCGTCACGATCAACAACGTGACGCAGAGCGTCTATGAGCTCGGATCGACGTTCAAGCCAATCGCGGTTGCGACGGCAATCGACGACGGCGTGGTGACCGACATGTCGCGCCGGTTCGACGCGACCAAGCCGATGCCGATGGGCCGCTTCTTCATTCACGATGATCGCGGCGACGAGCAGAACCGCTGGCTCAACATCCCCGAAACCTTGGTCTATTCGTCGAACATCGCAACGGCGCGGATTGCCGACGAGGTCGGTGCCGAGCGGATGCAGGAGATGTTCCGCAAGCTCGGCTTCGACACACCGCCCGCGATCGAGACTGCGAAGGCGCGGCCGCTGTGGCCGTCCTCCTGGGGGCGCCTGACGACGATGACCACCGGATATGGGCATGGCATCGCCGTCACGCCGCTGCATCTCGCAAGCGCCTATGCCGCATTGGTGAACGGCGGCACCTGGCGGCCGGCGACCCTGTTGAAGGTCGAGCCGGGCAAGGAAGCGCCGGGACGCCGCGTGATTTCGGAAGCGACCAGCGCGCGGATGCGCCAGCTGCTGCGGCTGATCGTGCTCCAGGGCACGGGCAAGCATGCCAATGTTCCCGGCTATCGCGTCGGCGGGAAGACCGGCACCGCCGAGAAGTCCGGTGCGGGCGGCTATTCGCGCAACAAGAACGTCTCGACCTTCGCTGCGGCCTTCCCGATGGACGCGCCGCGCTATGTCGTGGTGACGATGCTCGATTCCCCGGTCGCCACCGCAGCTTCGATGGGTCAGCGCACCGCGGGCTGGACCGTAGCGCCGGTCGCAGCCCGGATCATCCTGCGCACGGGCGCGATGCTCGGCGTCGCGCCGGATGAAAGTCGCGACATCGACGTGTCGGAGCTCGCGCCGCTAATCTGGCACCCCGACAAGGCAGTTCCGTGAGGCTAGGCGCGCTGACTGGGGGCGGCGAGACCGACATCGTCACCGGGTTTGCGATCGATCACCGCAAGGTTGCGCCGGGGACCATATTTGGCGCGTTCCAGGGCGCGCGCGTCAATGGCGAGGACTATATCGCGGCGGCAGTCGAGAGCGGTGCGATCGCCGTGGTCGCGCGGCCCGAAGCGACGGTGCAAGGCGCGGTGCACATCGCCGCTGCTAACCCGCGCGAGAAATTCGCCGGGCTGGCGGCGCGGTTCTTCGCGCCGTTCCCCGAAACCGCGGTGGCGGTCACCGGCACCAATGGCAAGACCTCGACCGTCGAAATGATGCGTCAGCTGTGGCGCATGGCCGGGTTCCACGCGGCGTCGATCGGAACGCTCGGCGTCACCACGGCCGACGACCGCGTGTCGACCGGGCTCACCACGCCCGATGTCGTCACCTTTTTGTCGAACGTCGCCGGGCTCGCCCGCGAGGGCGTGACTCATCTCGCGTTCGAGGCATCGAGCCACGGTCTGTCGCAATATCGCACCGAAGGCGTTCCGGTGCGCGCCGCCGCCTTCACCAATCTCAGCCGCGACCATCTCGACTATCACGGCGATATGGCGACCTATTTCACGGCCAAGCTGCGACTGTTCGCCGAAGTGCTTGCCGATGACGGTGTCGCCGTGGTGTGGGCGGACGATTCGCACAGCGAACGCGTCGAGGACCTTGCGCGGACGCGCGGCAACCGGCTGATTACCGTCGGCGAGCATGGCACGACCCTTCGGCTCGTCGCGCGCTCGCCCACGCTGCTCGGCCAGGAGCTGACGATCGAAGCCGAGGGCAAGACGCACAAGGTGATGCTGCCGCTGATCGGTGCCTATCAGGCCGCCAACGCGTTGACCGCGGCCGGGCTAGTGATCGCGACCGGAGGCGACGCCGCGGCGACTCTCGCCAATCTCGCGCGGCTCCAGCCCGTTCGCGGCCGCCTCGAGCGCGCCGTGATCGCGCATTCGGGCGCCCCCGTCTATGTCGACTATGCGCACACGCCGGATGCACTCGATGCGGCGATCGCGGCGCTCAAACCCCACACCAAGGGCAGGCTGATCGTGATGTTCGGCGCGGGCGGGGACCGCGACCCTGGCAAGCGCATCGAAATGGGAAGGGCCGCGGCGCGCGGTGCCGATCTGGTGATCGTGACCGACGACAATCCCCGAACCGAAGATCCCGCCGCGATCCGTCGCGAAGTGATGAAGGGCTGCCCCGAGGCGACCGAGATTCCCGGGCGGCGTGAAGCGATCGCGGCGGCGATCGCGGACGCGGGAGCACAGGATATCGTGCTGCTGGCGGGCAAGGGTCATGAGCAGGGGCAGATCATCGGCGAATTGGTGCTGCCGTTTGACGATGTCGCCGTGGCGCGCGAATGCGCGGTGTGAGTAGCATATGAGTTTGTGGACCTCCGCTGAAATTGCGCGCGCCACTGCGGGGCGCGCCTCCGCTGATTTCGAGGTGTCGGGTGTGACCTTCGACTCACGCGAAGTCGGGCCGGGGGACCTGTTCCTGGCGCTGAAGGGCGAGTCGACCGACGGGCACCGGTTCCTCGACCAGGCATTTGCCAGCGGCGCCGCAGGCGCGCTCGTGTCCGAGCCGACCACGAATCCGAATGTCCGCGTCGTCGACACCGTGGCGGCGCTCGACGATCTCGGCCGTGCCGCGCGTGCGCGCATGTCCGGCAAGGTGATCGGCGTCACGGGTTCGGTCGGCAAGACCGGAACCAAGGAAGCCCTGTTTGCTGCGCTCGACCGACCCAATCGCGGCCAGGCGCACCGTTCGGTCAAGAGCTACAACAATCATACTGGCGTGCCACTGAGCCTGGCGCGGATGCCCGCATCCGCACGGTTCGGTGTGTTCGAGTTGGGCATGAACCACGCCGGCGAACTCGCCGCGCTCACTCGCCTGGTACGCCCCCACGTCGCGCTGATCACGACGATCGCGCCGGCGCACATGGGTTTCTTCCCGAACGAGGAAGCGATCGCCGACGCCAAGGCCGAGATCTTCGAAGGCCTCGAGCCCGGCGGCGTCGCGGTCGTGCCGTTCGACACGCGTCACCGTGACCGGTTGCTTGCGGCGGCGCGGCGGCACGCCGCGCGGATCGTCACGTTCGGGCTCGGCGAGGGCGCCGACGTACGTGCGGTCGAGAAGGTTCGAACCGCGAGCGGCACTTTCGTGACAGCGCGCGTCGCGCCCGAGCGCGAGATCAGCTTCACGCTCGCCCAGCCGGGCATGCATTGGGTCGCCAACGCACTCGGCGTGCTCGCCTGTGTCGAGGCTGTGTCGGGCGACCTCGAGATGGCAGGGCTGGCACTCGCCGAGCTCGGCGGACTTGCGGGGCGTGGCGCTCAGCTGCAGGTACCCGTTGGCGGCGGTGCCGCGCTGGTGATCGACGAAAGCTACAACGCCAATCCGGCGTCGATGCGCGCGACGCTTGCGGTGCTCGCGGAACAGCCTGGCCGCAAGCTCGCCGTGCTTGGCGAAATGCGCGAGCTTGGAGCACATTCGGACGCGTTCCATGCTGCGCTTTCCGAGCCGATCGAGGCGACTGGTGTCGCGTTTGCGATACTCGTCGGCAAGGAGATGGCGAGCCTCGCAAATGCGCTTGAGGGGCACGTCGATTTCGTCCATGTGCCCGACGCCGCCGCGGCAGCCGCGCGGCTGGATGCCGTATTGGCGCCAGGCGACGCAGTGCTCGTCAAAGGCTCGAACGGCGTCGGACTCTCCAAACTCGTAGCGGCGCTGGCGGAACGAACCTGATGTTGTATCTGATCGCGAGCTATCTCGGATTTCCGGGGGTGCTCAACCTCTTCCGCTATATCACCTTTCGCAGCGGCGGCGCGGTCACGACGGCGCTGCTTATTGGATTGATCATCGGTCCGCGCTTCATCGGCTGGCTGCGCATTCGCCAGGGCAAAGGGCAGCCGATCCGCCACGACGGACCGCAATCGCATCTTGCCAAGCGCGGGACGCCGACGATGGGCGGCTTGATGATCCTGACTTCGCTGGCGCTGTCGGTACTTCTGTGGATGAACCTGGCCAACCCGTATGTCTGGGCGTGCCTGTTCGTCACGCTCGGGTTCGGGATGATCGGTTTCCTCGACGACTATGACAAGGTGCGCAAGCAGAAGACCGCCGGCGTTTCCGGCCGGGTGCGGCTGCTCGGCGAGTTCGCGATCGCGGCGCTCGCGAGCTGGATCATCGTCCACACCCAGCACAATTTCCAGCTCTACGTGCCGTTCCTGTCGAGCCTGCACCCCGATCTCGGCTATTTCTATATCGTGTTCGCCGCCTTCGTGATCGTTTCGTTCGGCAATGCGGTGAACCTGACCGACGGGCTCGACGGGCTCGCAACCATGCCGGTGATCATCGCCAGCGTCGCGTTCATGACGATCGTCTATCTCGCCGGTAACGCTAAGTTCGCAACCTATCTCGGCATTCCGCATGTGCCGGGCGCGGGCGATCTCGCGATCTTCTGCGGCGCGATGGTTGGGGCCGGGCTCGCGTTCCTGTGGTTCAACGCGCCCCCAGCGGCGGTGTTCATGGGCGACACCGGTAGCCTCGCGCTCGGCGGCGCGCTCGGCGCGATCGCAGTGACGGCCCACCATGAGCTGGTACTCGGCATCATCGGCGGGCTGTTCGTCGTCGAGGCGATGAGCGTGATCATCCAGGTGTTCTTCTACAAGCGCACCGGCAAACGCGTGTTCAAGATGGCGCCGATCCACCATCATTTCGAACAGCTCGGCTGGTCCGAGCCGACCGTGGTGATCCGCTTCTGGATCATCGCGTTCGTGCTCGCGCTGGCCGGCCTCGCAACACTCAAGCTGCGGTGATCACTGCGCGCGCCTGGAGCGGGAAACGCTATGCGGTCCTGGGCCTGGCGCGGAGCGGACTGGCGACTGTGCATGCACTGCTGGCGAGCGGGGCAAGTGTTGTTGCGTGGGATTCGAAGGAAGAAGCGAGGGCTGCAATCCTCCCCGGAACGGGGAGGGGGACCATGCGAAGCATGGTGGAGGGGGCCCTCCACGAGGGATTCGTCCAGCCGAACTCCCCCTCCACCGCCTTCGGATTTGCCGGTGAGATTGCCCTCGGCAATCTCAGCCCCGTGCGGGGCACGGGGCGACCCGCACATCCACCTCTCCGTTCCGCGGAGGATCTATCGCTCGCCGACCCCCTCGAAACCGACCTCACCGGCTTCGCCGGCGTCGTCGTCTCGCCCGGCGTGCCGATCAACCGCCACCCGATCGCGGTGCATGCGCGTGCCGCCGGCGTGCCGCTGATCGGCGACATCGAGATGTTCGCCCAGGCGCGCGGCGAACTCCCGTCGCACAAGGTGGTCGGGATTACCGGCACCAACGGCAAGTCGACCACGACTGCGCTGATCCACCACATTCTCGAAACCGCGGGAACGCCCGCCCGGCTTGGCGGCAATATCGGGCTGCCGATCCTCGGGCAGGAGCCGCTCCCCGGAGGCGGGGTCTATGTGCTCGAACTGTCGAGCTACCAGATCGACCTGACGTTCAGCCTGGACTGCGACGTCGCCGTGCTGACCAACATCACGCCCGACCATCTCGATCGCTATGACGGTTTCGACGCCTATGCCGCGTCGAAGGCGCGGCTGTTTGCGATGCAGTCCGTCGGCCACGCAGCGGTGATCGGCATCGGCGACATCGCCTCGGCCAATATCGCGCGTGAAGTTGCAAAGGCAGGGCGCTCGCTCGATCTCACCAAGATCGCGCCAGGGGTGTGCATGGACCAGTCGCGTTGGCCGGCGCTGCAGGGGCCGCACAACGCGCAGAACGCGCTCGCGGCGATTGCCGCATGCGAAGCGCTCGGCGTCGACCAAGCGGCGATCGACCGCGGGCTCGAAAGTTTCCCAGGGCTGCCGCACCGCATGGAGCGCGTCGCGACTCGCCAGGGTGTGCTGTTCGTCAATGACAGCAAGGCGACCAACCCGACGTCGGTCGCGCCGGCGCTTTTGGCATTCGATCGCATCCATTGGATCCTCGGCGGTCAGGCCAAGACCGCGGACCTCGACGCGTGCCGGCCGGGCTTTTCCCATGTTGCCCGCGCCTACACGATCGGCGAGGCTGGCGAGATGTACGCCGAGCTCCTCGCCCCCGACATACCCGTCGAAACCTGCGACACACTCGACCGCGCCGTCGCCGAAGCGGCGCGTCAGGCAAAGCCGGGCGAAACCGTGCTGCTCTCGCCGGCCTGCGCCTCGTTCGATCAGTTCCGCGACTATGAGGATCGAGGTGACAAGTTCCGCGCCGCAGTCGAGGCACTGGCATGAGCCAGGCCACACACGACGGTGAGCTTCCGCGCAGCCGGGTCAAGACGCAGCTCAGCCGCGCGAGCCGCTCGCCGGTCGCGAGCTGGTTCTGGGAGACCGATCGCGTACTGCTGTTCCTCGCGCTGCTGCTGATCGCGATCGGGCTGGTGGCGGTCGCCGCCGCGTCGCCGGCCTCGACACAGCGCTATTCCGACAGCACGCATCACATGCCGTCGATGCATTATTTCTGGCGGCAGCTCGCGTGGGTGTGCGTTTCGGTTCCCGTGATGCTGGCAGTGTCGATGATGCCGATCACCTTGGCCCGTCGCATCGCGCTGGTCGGCTGCGGCCTGTTCCTGCTGCTGCTCGCCGCGGTTCCGTTCGTCGGCAGCGAAGTGAACGGCGCCCGGCGTTGGCTGGGCGTCGGCATCGCCGAGTTCCAGCCCTCCGAGTTCCTCAAGCCGCTGTTCATCGTTGCCAGCGCATGGCTGCTGTCGCTCAAATCGAAGGATTCCGGCCTGCCGATGATTGCAGTCACCGGCTTGCTGACTGCCGCGATCGCCGCCTTGCTGATGATGCAGCCCGATTTCGGCCAGACGATCATTTTCGGCAGCGTGTGGATGCTGCTGCTGGTGCTGGCGGGTGTCTCGCCGAAGACGATCGGCGGGCTTGGCGGTGCAGGGCTCGCCGGCATCGTCGCGGCCTATCTGTTCTACGGCAATGCGCGCAATCGCATCGACGCCTTCATCAGCGGCGGCGAGCAGGGCTCGGACACCTATCAAATGGACATGGCGCATGCGACGCTTACCGGCGGCGGGGTGTTCGGCACCGGTCCGGGCGGCGGCACGGTCAAGTTCAAGCTGCCCGAAGCGCATACCGATTATATCTACTCGGTTGTCGGCGAGGAATTCGGGCTGGTGGCGTGCGCCGCGATCGCATTGCTCTATCTCGCGATCATCGCGCGCGTGTTCATCAAATTACTCGACGAGGAAGACAGTTTCCGCCTGCTCGCCGCCGCCGGTCTCGCGTCGCAATTCGGGGTGCAGGCGCTGATCAACATGGCGGTCAACACCGGTCTCGCGCCGTCCAAGGGGATGACGCTCCCGTTCATCAGCTACGGCGGTTCGTCGATGATCGCGCTCTCACTCGGCATGGGGCTGCTGCTCGCTTTCACGAGGCGAAACCCGTATCTCAATCGCTCGCCCTATCTGGTGCGGTGGAGCGGGAAATGAACGAGCCCCGAACCTATGTGCTCGCGGCCGGCGGTACCGGCGGCCATATGGTGCCTGCCGCTGCGCTCGCCGGCGAACTGATGCGCCGCGGCCACCGCGTCGTGCTGGTGAGCGACGATCGCGGCGTGCGCTTCCCCGACCTGTTCGACAATATCGAGACCCATGTGCTGCCCGCGGGCCGGCTCAGCGGCGGGCCTCTCGGCTGGCTGCGCGCCGCGCGGCGCGTGATGGCCGGACGAAGAATGGCCCTGGAGCTTTATCGCGAGCTGCGTCCCGCCTGTGTCGTCGGTTTCGGCGGCTATCCGGCGCTGCCGGCGCTGCTCGCGGCATTCAAGGACGGCATCCCGACGATCGTCCACGAGCAGAATGCGGTGCTCGGACGCGTCAATCGCTATGTCGCCCGCAAGGTCGATGCGATCGCGACCAGCTATGAGAATGTCTCGCGGCTCGACGCGAAGGCGCTGCTCAAGACGCACCTTGTCGGCAATCCGGTGCGTGAGAATGTGCTGATGCTGCGCGAGCGGCCCTATCCGCTGCTCGAGGAGGACGGCATTTTCCGCGTGCTCGTCACCGGCGGCAGCCAAGGCGCCTCGGTGCTCAGCCAGGTGGTGCCCGATGGCCTCGCGCTGCTACCCATGCATTTCCGGCGCCGTCTACAAGTGACGCACCAGGCACGGCGCGAGGACATCGACGAGGTGCGCGCCAAATATGCGCTGCACGCCATTCCGGCGGAGATCGCGACCTATCTGCCCGACCTGCCCGAGCATCTCGCCTGGGCGCATATCGTGATCGCGCGCGCAGGGGCATCGACGATCGCCGAACTCACGGCCGCCGGTCGCCCGGCAATCCTCGTCCCGCTGCCCGGCGCGACGGACGATCACCAGACCGCCAATGCGCGCGAGATCAGCGAGGCGGGCGGCGCGCGCACGATCCAGCAGCGGCTGTTCACGCCGCAAGAACTGGCGAAGCAGATCCAGCGGCTCGGGCTCGATACCGAAGGGCTGGCGCTCGCCGCGGCGCGTGCACGCAGCTGCGGGCGGCCGTTCGCCGCGCGCGACCTGGCCGATCTGGTCGAGAGCGTCGACGCGCCCTGGGAATCCGCCGGACTCGGACCGGCACAAAAACCCTCGGCCGGGCGGCCGGCTTATGCTTGAAGGAAACGAGCGCGCATGAAGGGTGTCGCGACAGATATCGGCACGATCCATTTCGTCGGCATCGGCGGGATCGGCATGTCGGGCATCGCCGAAGTGATGCATAACCTCGGCTACAAAGTGCAGGGGTCGGACGTCGCCGAGGGCTATGTGGTTGGCGGTCTGCGCGAGCGCGGCATTCCCGTCGCGATCGGCCATGCCGCGGCCAATCTCGGCGACGCAGCGGTGGTCGTGACTTCGACGGCGATCAAGCGCGGCAACCCCGAAGTCGAGGCTGCCTATGAGCGCCGCGTGCCCGTCGTGCGCCGCGCCGAGATGCTCGCCGAGCTCATGCGGCTCAAGTCGACCGTCGCGGTCGCCGGCACGCACGGCAAGACCACCACAACGTCGATGATCGCCGCACTGCTCGATGCCGGCGGTGTCGATCCGACGGTGATCAACGGCGGCATCATCAATCAATATGGCTCGAACGCGCGGCTCGGCGATAGCGACTGGATGGTGGTCGAGGCCGACGAGAGCGACGGCAGTTTCCTGCGCCTCGACGGCACGATCGCAGTGGTCACCAACATCGATCCCGAGCACCTCGATCATTATGGCTCGTTCGAGCGCGTGAAGGACAGCTTCGTCGAATTCGTCGAGAACGTGCCCTTCTACGGCGCGGCGCTTTTGTGTCTCGATCATCCCGAAGTCCAGGCGATCATCCCGCGGGTGCGCGACCGCCGGATCGTCACCTATGGCTTCGCCGCGAGTGCCGACGTGCGCGGCGTCAACGTCACGCCGCATGACGGCGGCAATCGCTTCGAAGCGCTGATTCGCCACCGCGACGGCAGCGTGCGCTCGATCGAGAACATCGAGCTGCCGATGTCCGGCCGGCACAATGTCCAGAATGCGCTCGCCGCAATCGGTGTCGCGCTCGAACTTGGTATCCCGGACGCGACGATCCAGCATGGCTTCGCCAAGTTCGGCGGAGTCAAACGGCGTTTCACCAAGGTCGGCGAAGTCGCCGGCGTGACCGTGATCGACGACTATGGTCACCATCCCGTCGAGATCCGCGCGGTACTTGCGGCGGCACGCGAAAGCGCCCGTGCCCGCGTCATCGCCGTGGTGCAGCCGCACCGTTTCACGCGGCTGCGCGATTTGATGGACGACTTCGCCCAGGCGTTCAACGACGCCGACATGGTCTATGTCGCACCGGTCTATGCGGCAGGCGAGACACCGATCGACGGCGTCAACGCCGATGTGCTCGCCGAGAAGGTCAAGGCGCGCGGACACCGTGCGGTCGCGACGGTCGCCGATGCCGCCGGGCTCGCTGAAACGTTGGCGAGTGTCACGACGCCGGGTGACATGGTTGTGTGCCTCGGCGCCGGCGACATCACCAAATGGGCGGCGGGGCTCGCCGATGCGATGCGCGACACGCTGGCGGAGGCCGCCGAATGAGCGACTGGTTCTCGACCGCGCTCGAGATGCAGCGCGAGATCCTGCGCGCGCAGCGTTCGCAGCTCGATGCCGCCGAGCGGATGCTCGACGGCGCGCGCCAGCTGAGTGGGATGCAGGAAGCCGGGCAGAAGGCTGCGGAAGCCAATTACGACATCTGGAAGCAATGGATGAAGTTCTGGGGGCTCAAATGAGCGCAGTCTGCATGGCACTGCCCCCCTTGCGCGGCTCGGTCGAGCATCATGGCAGCCTCGCCGATTTCATCTGGTTTCGGACCGGCGGGCCTGCCGAATGGCTGGTCCGGCCGGACGACGTGCCGTCGCTCGCGGCGTTCCTGGCCGCGCTGCCCGAAGAGATACCGGTGCTGCCGGTCGGCGTCGGCTCGAACCTGATCGTGCGCGACGGCGGTGTGCCTGGTGTGGTGGTGCGGCTGCCCAAGGCAATGGGCGTGGTGCGCGTCGAGCCAGGAAACCGGGTGCGCGCCGGCGGCGCGGCGATGGGCATCACCGTCGCGACCGCGGCGCGCGATGCCGGAATCGCCGGGCTCGAGTTTCTGCGCGGGATTCCCGGGACGGTCGGCGGCGCGGTGCGCATGAACGCCGGCGCCTATGGCCGCGACGCGTCGGACATTCTCGTCCACGTGACGGTGGTCACACGCGAAGGCAATATCGAGACCTGGCCCGCTGCCCGTCTCGGCTACACCTACCGCCATTCCGAGCTGCCCGCCGGCGCGGTGGTCGTCGAGGCGCTGTTCGAAGGCACGCCGGGCGATCCGGCGGCGATTGGTGCCGAGATGGATCGCATCGCCGCCGAGCGCGAAGCCTCGCAGCCGCTGCGCTCGCGCACCGGCGGCTCGACCTTCAAGAACCCAGAGGGCCACAAGGCCTGGGCGCTGATCGACGCCGCCGGCTGCCGCGGCTTGCGGCGCGGCGATGCCCAGGTGTCGGAGAAGCACTGCAACTTCCTGCTCAACCTCGGCAATGCGAGCAGCGCGGAGATCGAAGCACTGGGCGAGGAAGTGCGGAAGAAGGTGAAGGCGCAATCGGGCGTGGAATTGGAGTGGGAAATTCAGCGCGTGGGGATGGCGAAGTGACGATGGTCTTTCAATTCCTCCCCGAGCTTGTCTCGGGGAGGGGGACCACGCGCAGCGTGGTGGAGGGGCGGCGGCTTCGCCGCCGGCTTCGCCTGCGGCCCCTCCACCACTCGCCTTCGGCGAGCGGTCCCCCTCCCCGAGCAAGCTCGGGGAGGATTGTATGACGCTCCACGTCGCCGTTCTCATGGGCGGTTGGTCTGCCGAGCGCGAAGTATCGTTGATGTCGGGCAAGGGCGTTGCCGAGGCGCTCGAGAGCCGTGGGCACCGTGTGACGCGAGTCGACATGGGCCGTGACGTCGCTGCCCGGCTCGCGGAGGCCAATCCGGACGTCGTATTCAATGCGCTCCACGGCACACCGGGCGAGGATGGCTCGGTGCAGGGCATGCTCGACCTGATGGGGTTCAAATACACCCATTCGGGGATGGTCACTTCGGTGATCGCGATCGACAAGCAACTCACCAAGCAAGCACTCATACCGCACGGCATTCCGATGCCCGGCGGGCGGATGGTCAAGTCGGCCGAGCTCTACCAGCGCGATCCGCTGCCGCGGCCCTATGTGCTCAAGCCGGTCAACGAAGGCTCGTCGGTGGGCGTCGCGATCGTCACGCGCGAAGGCAATTATGGCGATCCGATCAGCCCCGATGCCAGGGGCCCGTGGCAGGAGTTCGAGGAATTGCTCGCCGAGCCCTATATCCGTGGCCGCGAGCTCACAACCGCGGTGCTCGGCGATCGCGCTCTCGGTGTCACCGAGCTGCGCACCAAGACCGGCTTCTACGATTATGACGCCAAATATACCGACGGGCTGACCGACCATATCTATCCGGCGGCGATCCCCGACGACGTCGCCGCAGCCTGCGAGCGCATTGCCGTCGACGCGCACCGGCTGCTCGGGTGCAAGGGGGCGTCACGCGCTGATTTCCGCTGGGACGACGAACAGGGCGTCGAAGGCCTGTTCCTGCTCGAGGTGAACACCCAGCCCGGAATGACACCCTTGAGCCTGGTGCCCGAACAGGCGAGATATTGCGGCATGACCTATGCCGAGCTCGTGCAGTGGCTGGTCGACGACGCGCTTCGCGAAGGGGAGGGAATGTGACTCAGCGCTCTACGCGCAGCAAGCCGGCCCGCCGCGGCACGGCCAGCACACGGCGCAAGCCGGCGCGGCGGCCGAACCGGCCCAGCGTGCTCGATCAGGCGATCGCCGCGCTTCCCGTGAGCGAGGCAACGCTGCACAAGCTTACCGCGTGGAGCATCCTCGGCGTAGCGGCGGCCGTGACGCTCGGGATTGCGGCGTGGTTTGGCATCCCCGGCGCTATGGGTGTCGCGCTGGCCGAGGGCGTCGGCCGGGCGGGGTTTCGTGTCAATCAGATCGACATCACCGGGATCAAGCGCATGGACCGCATGGCGATCTATGCCGTCGCGCTCGATCAAAAGTCGCGCGCGATGCCGCTGGTCGATCTGAACCAGGTGCGCGACCGGCTGCTCGCGTTCGCCTGGGTCGCCGATGCGCGCGTCTCGCGCCGGCTGCCCGACACGCTCGCGATCGACGTGGTGGAACGGTCTCCGGCGGCGGTATGGCAGGATCACGGTCAGTTGATGCTGATCGATGCCAATGGGGTGCCGCTCGAGGTAGTGAATCCTGACGCGATTCCCGATCTGCCTCGGCTGATCGGCGACAACGCCAATGGCCAGGAGCTGGCCTATCGCACGCTGCTCGACGCCGCGCCGGCGCTCAAGCCGCTGGTCAAGGCTGCGACCTGGGTCGGCAATCGCCGCTGGAACCTGACATTCAACACCGGCGAGAAGCTGATGCTGCCGGAAGGCGATGAAGCCGCGACCAAGGCGCTCGTCCAGTTCGCCAAATGGGACGGAACACAGCGGCTGCTCGGACGCGGCTACATCCATATCGACATGCGCAATCCGGAGCGGACCGCAGTCCTGCCAGGCATGAGTTCGGCGGGATCCGGGACGCCATCGGCCGCAGGCGCGGCGACCGAAAATACAGAGGATTCGCAATGACCCGAGGGAAGTTGCGGAAGTGATGGTTCTGCCTAATGTGGCGTAAAGGGGTGGGCATATGGCGAAAACGCAACCGGAAGGTCTGATCACTGCACTCGACGTAGGCTCGTCGAAGGTCTCGGCGCTGATCGCGCAAAAGGGCGACGGTGGCGAGCTGGTTGTGCTCGGCACCGGCCAGCGCGAGAGCAAGGGCGTGCGCCGCGGTTATATCGCCGACATGCACGCCACCGAGCTCGCGATCCGCGAAGCGGTCGAGCAGGCCGAACGCATCGCCGGCACCAACATCGAAGATGTCTGGGTCAGCTTCTCGGCCGGCGGACTCGTCTCGGAGATCGTCAAGCTCGAAGTCGATCTCGGCGGCCACCGTGTCGACCAGTCGGATATCGACGACCTGCTTAAGGCCGGCCAGAACGCAATCGATCCGCAGGGCCGGATGGTGCTTCACGCCCAGCCGACACGCTATTCGCTCGATGGACTTGCCGGAGTGAAGCGCCCGCTGGGGCTCCACGCCGATCGGCTCGGCGTCGACATCCACGTCGTGTCGACCGAGGGCGCACCGGTGCGCAACCTCGACCTGTGCGTGCGGTCGGCGCATCTCGAAGTAAAGTCGATCATCGCGGCGCCGGTCGCGACCGGGCTCGCCTGCCTCTCCGAGGAAGAGCGTGAATTGGGCGTGGCGCTGATCGAGATCGGCGCCGGCGTTTCCAACGTCTCGGTGTTCCAGGGTGGCGTGCTCACCGGGCTCGGCTCGATCGCGATGGGCGCGGCGGATATCACCGACGATATCGCCTCAGCATTCGGCACGCTCCGCAGCCAGGCCGAGCGGATGAAGTGTTTCTACGGCTCCGCGAACCTGAGCCCGCGCGACAACCATGAGATGATCGAGATCACGCCGGTCAGCGACGACGGGGCCGACGGTCATCGCATCACGCGCGCGCAACTCAATGCCGTGATCCGTCAACGGCTCGAGCGGCTGATCCCCGAGATCCAGAAGGAGCTCAAGAAGCTCCATTTCGAGGATCCGATCGGGCGGCAGATCGTGCTCACCGGTGGCGGCGCCGAATTGAAGGGCGTCGCCGACTATGCGCAGCAGGCGCTCGGCCGTTCGGTACGCGTCGGCCGGCCGCGCGGGCTTTCGGCGTTGCCCGAGGCGCACGCCGGTCCGGCGTTTGCGACTCTTGCAGGCCTCGCGCGCTTCGCAGCCTCCGATCCGGTCGACTTGCGCGCGCTCGAACCGGCGCACCAACTGGTAACGCGCACGAGTCCCAAGGCCATATTCGCGCGGCTGATGGCTGCGTTTCGGGCGAACTATTAAAGAAATGCGTCGATAAGTCGTGGTTGGCACTAGGATCGGCGCATTCCATAGTGCAGAACGCCCTTGACATCGGCGCCCGGCGTTTTGCGGTGCGCAGGGGAGATATAGACGCATGAGCATCGAATTCCTTCCGCCCGACGTGGATGAGATGACGCCCAGGATCACGGTGATCGGCGTCGGCGGCGCGGGCGGCAATGCGATCGCGAACATGATCCGCGCCGAAGTCCAGGGCGTCGACTTTCTCGTCGCCAACACCGACGCGCAGGCGCTCAAACAGTCGAGCGCGGCGAACCGCATCCAGCTCGGCGCCAAGATCACCCAGGGCCTCGGCGCCGGCTCGCGGCCTGAGATCGGGCGCGCCGCCGCCGAAGAGACGATCGACGCGGTGCAGAGGTCGCTTCAGAGCGCGCACATGGTATTCATCGCCGCAGGCATGGGCGGTGGCACCGGTACCGGCGCCGCGCCGGTGATCGCCAAGACCGCGCGCGACATGGGCATCCTCACCGTCGGCGTGGTGACCAAGCCATTCGCGTTCGAGGGTCGCCGTCGCGCCAAGGCGGCCGATGCCGGCATCGAGGAACTGCAGAAATACGTCGATACGCTGATCGTGATTCCCAATCAGAATCTGTTCCTGATCGCCAACGCCAACACGACGTTCAAGGAAGCCTTCGAGCTTGCCGACGAAGTGCTCCAGCAGGGCGTGCGCGGCATCACCGACCTGATGGTCATGCCAGGCCTGATCAACCTCGACTTCGCCGACGTCCGTTCGGTGATGCAGGAGATGGGCAAGGCGATGATGGGTACCGGCGAGGCGGCGGGCGACGACCGTGCGATCGTCGCGGCGCAGAAGGCGATCGCCAATCCGCTGCTCGACGGCGTGAGCATGAACGGCGCCAAGGGCGTGATCGTCTCGATCACCGGCGGCGAGGACATGCGCCTGCTCGAAGTCGACGAAGCCGCGAACCATATCCGCGAGTTGGTCGACCCCGACGCGAACATCATCTGGGGTTCGGCGTTCAATCCCGAGCTCGAAGGCAAGATCCGCGTGTCGGTCGTCGCGACCGGCATCGAGGCCGATGCCCAGCCCAAGGCAGTCGCGCCGACCGCATCGGTCGAGCAGCCGCGCGTGTTCACGTTCAACGCGCCGCGTCGTCCTGCCGATCAGGCGGCCGAGACCGCCGCGCCGGCATTCACTGCGCCGCTGACGCCGCCGGAGCCGGTCGCGGAAGCGCCGATCGCCGATGAAGAACCGCTCGAACTCGCCGAGCCGGCGCCCGAGGAGCCCGTCGCCGAAGAGAGCGACGAGCTGGTGCTCGGCAGCGAGGCGATCGCGCCGGAGTTCGAGGCTCCGATGCCCGAAGAGCCGACGGCCGAAGAGCCTGTCGCGCCGCGCCGCCGCTGGCTGACTAGCGAGCCCGAGGAAGAACCGGCACCGCGCCCGCGCACAGGCGGCACGCTCTTCGAGCGCATGGCCGGCGCCGCGCGCGGCAATCGCCAGAACGCCGAGGAAGAAGACAAGGGCCTCGATATCCCGCGGTTCCTGCATCGGCAGAACAACCAGTAAGCGCGGTCGGACGGATTGAGATGGCGCGGTTCCCCTTCCGCGGGAGCCGCGCCTTTTCTATTTGGGCCGGTTCGCAAGCGGCGCGGAAAATGATAGTATCAACACGCTTCCATCTTTGATCGGAGGCGCTTTGCTTGAGGAATTGGCGATGCGATCCATTTCCTTTCTGCTGCTCTGGTTGGCAACCGCGTCGCCGGCTCTTGCCGAATGGAAGGCTGCCAACGACGCTGTAACGCAGGCCGCGCGCGATCCGGTTATCGCTGGGGCGCTGGCACAGGCCGCGCGGATGGACGCGGCGCTGATCGCCGACGATCATGCCGCTTTCGCCGACGGACTCGCGGCAGATTTGGTTGTCAACAGCCCCCAGAACACGGTGTCGCTGCCGGGCGATACCGCGCGGTTGGCCGCATCCGGGCGCATCCGCTACAACAGCTATGTGCGCAGCATCGAATATGCCGGACGTCGCGGAACTGACCTTGTGGTGCTCATGGGGGAGGAGCGCGTCACGCGGAAAGGCGCCCCGGCCGGCGAGATCGAAATTCGTCGCTTCACCGACCTATGGCGGCTCGAAGACGGCAAGTGGCATCTCGCGATACGGCACGCCACTAAGGTTCCATCGTCGCCTTCCTGACGGCAAACGCGGGCCACGATGCGCTTACAAAGTCGCTTCGATTGCCCTCGCCGCCAGATCCGGATCCGCAGCCTGCGTGATCGGCCGCCCCACCACCAGGATCGAGGCCCCTGCATCGATCGCCGCACGCGGCGTCACCACGCGCTTCTGGTCGGCGTGGTTGCCGTTCGCCGGACGTACGCCCGGAACGACGAAGAAGCCCTGCGGCCAGAGCTTGTGCGCTGCGCCTACTTCCTCGCCCGAACAGACGATCCCGTCGACACCGGCCGATTTGGCGAGTTCGGTCAGCCGCATGACTTGTTCGTGCGAGTCCGAATTGAGCCCGATCGAGACGAGGTCGTCGCCGTCGAGGCTGGTGAGCATGGTAACTGCCACGACCTTGGTCCCGGTCGGTGCCGCGGCCTTGGCGTCCTCCAGCATCGCGCGGCCGCCGGCGGCGTGCACGGTGATGATCGCGGGCTCGAGCGCACGTAGCGCCTGAACGGCCTTGGCGACCGTGTTGGGAATGTCGTGGAATTTGAGGTCGAGGAAGATCGGCAGTCCGATCTCGGCCATTTCATGCACGCCGTGGCGGCCGTTGGCCATGAAGAATTCGAGCCCCAGCTTGATTCCGCCGACGTGATTCTGGACGCGCGCAGCGAGCTGCTTCGCACGTTCGAGGTCGGGCGTGTCGAGCGCGACGAAGACGCGCGAACTCACAACAGGCTTCCATGCGGCACCGCCGGAGCCGGAGGTGCCGGTGCAGCCGGCGGCTCGTCGGACGTGTAGACTGGTGTGGAGGGCGGCGGCGCCTGGCGCAGTGCTTCGAGCGCGCGCTCGAGCCCGGCGATGCGCTGGCGGCCACGCCATTTGAGTGCCTGATAGGCGATCAGCATCGGCAGGAAACCGAGCAGGAACACCAGGATCATCATCAACGGCAAGTTGAAATCGGCGATCAGTCCGCCCCACAGGTGCAGCGGCACCCGTTGGTCGCCATTGTAGATGACGAAGCCGGCCAGGCTACCGCCGAGCAGCAACCAGAACAGCACCTTGAGAAACCGCATCCGCTCGCCTTTTGCCGTTGCCCTGTCGCCATACCTTAACTGCGATCAAGGCGGAGCTAAACCCCCTGTCATCCGGGCGTCGCGAACCGGGACCGGGCCGCACGATATTCCTCTGTCCATCGCGCGACGCGATCCGCGACCGGCTCGACCGCATGGACCGATCCGATGCCCTGGCCCGAACCCCAAATGTCGCGCCATGCCTTGGCTGCGCCGGTGGCGAAGTCCATCTTGTCGGGAGTCGCCTCGGGCAAATGATCGGGGTCGAGCCCAGAAGCGACGATCGAGCTGCGCAGATAGTTGCCGTGGATGCCGGTGAAATAGCTCGAATAGACGATGTCGGCCGCGTGTCCGTCGACGATCGCCTGCTTGTATGCCGGCACGGCATGCGCCTCGGGCGTGGCGATGAACGGCGAGCCGATATAGGCGAAGTCGGCGCCGAGCGCCTGCGCGGCGAGCACCGCGCGGCCCGTGGCGATCGCGCCCGACAACGCGATCGGGCCGTCGAACCATTGCCGCACTTCCTCGACGAATGCGAAGGGCGACAGCCGTCCGGCGTGGCCGCCCGCACCGGCCGCGACCAGGATCAGCCCATCGGCGCCCTTCTCGACCGCCTTGTGCGCAAACCCATCGGTGATGACGTCGTGGAATACCAGGCCGCCCCAACCATGGACCGCCTGGTTGAGCTCGGGACGCGCGCCGAGCGAAGTGATGACCAGCGGCACCTTCCATTTGCCGCACGCGATCAGGTCGGCCTCGAGCCGTGCGTTCGAGCGGTGCACGATCTGGTTGACGGCGAACGGCGCCGCCGGCTGGTCGGGATGGTCGCGATCCCATGCCGTGAGCTCTTCGGTGATGCGGTGCAGCCATTCGTCGAGCTCGCTCTGCGGCCGCGCATTGAGCGCGGGGAACGAACCGACGATGCCGGCCTTGCATTGGGCAATCACGAGTTCCGGCCCCGAGACGATGAACATCGGCGCGCCGATCACCGGCAGACGAAGATTGGCGAGCAAAGCCGGGACAGTCATGCGGCGTAGCGCTCCGCGGTTGCGCGGATCAGCGCGATCATGTTCGGGATGCCCTGCGTGCGGTTCGAACTCAGCTGATTGCGCAAGTCGAACGGTGCGAGCGCGGCCTCGATGTCCGTGGCGAGGATTTCGTTAGCGCTGCGGTCCTGCACGCTCAACAGCACCAATGCGACGATGCCCTTGGTGATCGCGGCGTTCGAATCGGCTAGGAAATGGAGCGTGCCGACGTCGCTGCGCGTCGGATAGACCCAAACTTTGGCCGAACAACCGCGCACCAATGTCGCGTCGGTCTTGAGCGGCTCGGGCATCGGCTCGAGCCCGCGGCCGAGATCGATCAACAGGCGATAGCGATCATCGGCGTCGAGAAATTCATATTCGTCCTGAATGTCGGAAAGGCTGGACATGTCCGGCGTATAGCGAACTGGCTGCTGTTTCCAACCGTCACTCCGGTCCCTTCGACTGCCTGTCGAGGCAGGCACTCAGGACAAGCCGCCGCGGTCCACTCTTCAGCGTTACGCCGGCGGCAAGGTTTCAGCTCGAAGTTTGAAGCCTGCCGCTGCGGCCCGGTGGATGCCGGCACTTCGGCCGGCATGACGGGGAGGGCTTGGGCTTCCGCCTCAATCATTACAGATCAACCCCCGCAGCGATTGCTTCGAGCTTGCGGATCCGCTCCTTGAGGTCCGCCAGCTCGATGCGGGTCCCCGCGCTCGGTGCACTGGGATCGGCGCTGGGCGTACGGTGCGTCAGTTCCTGCTGCTTGAGCGCGAGCCAGCCGCGCCAGCCGGAAAGCATGGCAGTGGTCACCATGGCGAGCCCCGCGAGGCCGGCAACGGCGATCGTGACATAGAAAGTCAGGTCGGTGGTCATCGGCGTCCTCCTTGTCAGACGCGGTCGTTGTGGCGCAGCCGCTCGATCTCGCGATCGAGCTCGAGGCTACGGTTGTTTTCGGTCACGACACGCTCGAGAACCGCGATACGGTCCTTGAGCAGCATGATCTCTTCGCCCAGCCGCAGCACATCGGTGTCGGGCAGCCGGGATTCGGCCTGCTGCTGCGCCTGGTACCGGGACTGCATGATCTTGGCGAAGGCGCCGATGGCGACCAGTGCCACGATCATTTCCAGGAAACCCATCTTCGATCTCCAATTGTCGTTGCGTTTCGCAATCAGGCGGCTTCGGCCTTGTTCGCTTCGCGAGCGGCGCGCTCTGCACGGCGGCGGGGGGCGTCGACTCGTTCGGCCGCGTAGCATCCCGCCGCGGTCACCAGAGCCAGGACCGCGTAAAATCCGATCAACATTGCAATTCCTCCTAGTTCAGTGGGGCGTCCCGCAGCCGCTCGATTTCGTCGGCCAGCTCCACGCCTTTGTCGGTTGCGATCCTCTCGAGGACCCGAACCCGTTGTTCGAGCCGCTCGGTATGGGCGGCATATTGGGCAGCCTTTTCGGCAACCATCTGCGCTTCGAGTTCGAGCTTGCGCTTCTTGAACTCAATCCAGGGCTTCACGATCACTCCGCCGATGATCGCGACGATCGGGATCATCAGAGCGAACATCGGAATGTATAGCGGGTTCATAGATGCTGCTCCTCAGTTGCGCTTGCCGCGCAGCTGCTCGATTTCCTGTTCGAGCAAGTGCGAGCCGTCGGTTACGATCCGCTCGACGTTGACGAGCCGGTCCTTGACCGATCCGAGCTCGGCGCGAAGTTGGGCGTTTTCCTGGCTCAGCAGCCGAACGCGCTCGACCGTCTCGTCCGATGACTTGGGGTAGACCGCACGGCCCCAGCCGTCGCTCAGCGGATAGCCGTTGCGCACCTTGATCCAGGTCACCACGATCCATCCGACCACGCTCACTGCGACGATGACCGCCGCGGGCACCAGCATTTCGCCAATTATCAGAAACTTTTCCATTTTTCCCTCCCCTGCTCAGCGCAGCGAGTCGATTTCGCGCGAGATCCGCTCGGCCGGGTCGGTCGCGATCCGCTCGAGCACGGCGATCCGCTCCTCGAGCCGCGAGATCTGGCCGGTGAGGCGCTCGTTCTCGCTCGACAGCAGCTGGATCTTGCGCTCGGCGTCCGGATCTCCGCTGGGGATCCCGTATCGTGCCCGCATGCGCTCCGCCTTGCGGTTGAAGCGATCCTCGAGCGGATAGCCGTGCTTGGCGCGGATCGCGGTCTTGAGCACGCCGGCGAACATCGCCATCGCAATGATACCCAGAACGAAAAACTCACCGTGCATTGTTGCCTCCCTAGGCGCCGATCAGGTTCAGCGCAGCCGGTCGATTTCAGTGGCGAGCCGGCGCGGCTCGTCGGTTACGATCTGTTCGAGCACGGCGAGCCGCCGGCCGATCTCTTGCGTTTCGCGGCGCTGAAAGAGCACCTCTTCGCTTTGTACCACGGCCGGGCGGGCGGCCAATTCGGCCAGCGCCTTTCGCACTTTGCGGTTGGCGAAGAACTGGATGCTCAGGGTCAAACCGATCCCCATCAGCAAGCCCATGATGAAATACGGCGTGCCGTCCATTTTGATAATCCCCGTTTTTGATTTTGTCGGTTGCTGCGCTCAGCGCAGCCGTTCGATCTCGTCGGCGAGTCGCGTGTTGCGGCTCGTATAGAAGAGCTCGATGTCGGCGAGCCGGCGATCGATGTCGCGAAACTTCGAGCGGACTTCGGCAGTCGAGCGCTTCGGATTGGTGCGCATGCCCTGCCAGAACTTCGCGTCGTCTGCCGTGTCGTACAGCCCGTCCGGTTGCGGCCGGGCGATCCAGGCCGTCACCCCATAAGCGACCAGCGTCCACGGAAACCCGCCGGCAAAGGTCAGCAGGATGGCCCCGACCCGGATCCACGTGACGTCGATCCCGGTGTAGTCGGCAATCCCTGCGCACACGCCCAGCCATTTGCCATTGGCCTTGTCCAGGTAGAATTTGGTGCGAGCAGACATTCTCAGTTCCTCCTCGAAGGATCGTAGCGCACCGATGGCTCAAAGCGCGCGGGATCCTCCTGCGGCGCCGCCAGCGGGCGGAATTCGGGGTGGTCGGCCGCAACGATGCGTTCGACCGTGACGAGCCGCTCTTCGAGCCGGCGCGCAAAATTGAACATGTCGTCGAGTAGCTTTTCGTCCTCTCCGGTGAGTACCGGCGTGTTCGACTTCCACTTCGACACATAGTGCAGGATCATCCACGGCATCCCGATGAACAGGATGGCGACGATCGGTACCGCGAGCCATTCGCTGCCCATCTTATGCTCCCCCGGACAGGCGGCGCTTCAGCGCTTCGAGTTCGGCCTCGACCTTGTCGTGCGCGCGCAGCTCCGAAATCTCTTCCTCGAGCGATTTTGGCAACGCGCCCAACCCGGCCGCTTCGGCGCGGCCCTCGGCAAAGTCGACGCGGCGTTCGAGCATGTCGAAGCGCGAGAAAGCGTCGGCGACCTTGTTGCCGTTGGTCATTTCGCGCAACCGGAAGCGGTTGTTGGCGCTTTCGAGGCGGGTCACGATCGAGTTCTGCCGGGCACGGGCATCGCGCAGCTTGTTCTGCAGCTTGGCGATATCCTCTTCCGACGCGCGCAGCGCATCGTCGAGCACCGCAATCTCCGCGGTCAGCTGTTCGCACATGTCGCCAGCCTTTTGCTTCTCGACCAGCGCCGCCTTGGCGAGGTCCTCGCGATTCTTCGACAGCGCCAGCTCGGCCTTCTCGGTCCAGCTCGCCTGGAGCTGCTCGAGCTTGGCGATGTGGCGGCGCATCTCTTTCTGGTCGGCGATCGTGCGTGCCGCCGAGGCCCGCACCTCGACCAGCGTTTCCTCCATTTCGAGGATGATCATGCGGATCATCTTCGCCGGGTCTTCCGCCTTGTCGAGCAGGTCGGTGACGTTGGCGGCGATGATGTCGCGGGTTCGCGAGAAAATGCCCATCTTCAAGTTGCTCCTTCAAAAACGCTTATTTGCCGGGGACCGCCGGGGCGGGGAGGGGGAGCCCGCCCCGGCGCAAGGCTCACGCGACTGCGTGCGCCGAGAGCTGGAAGGTCGGCATCGGCACTGCCGAACTCACGGCGCTGGTCAGCAGCGCGGAGCCCATCAGCATCGACGCGACGACCGCCGCCATCGAAGTCCGGAGATTGAAACCCTTGTACATTGCCATTGTCCTTCTGAACCTTGTGTCGCTGCCCGTCGCCGGGCTTACACAATACATTGCAGGTGCCGTGCCAATTTCGAAAATGGCGGATTTCCGCGATTTTCCGCCGGTGTGTTGCGTAAGTAAGTCGGTTTCTTCTTGCTAATAGTTGGGAAAATGCGCCAGAGGGTTGGTGTATGGAACGGACGACTCAAGTCATCGGCCAGTCCTCGGCCTTTCTCGACGCGCTCGAACTCGCGAGCCGCGCCGCCGCGCTCGACCGGCCCGTGCTGGTGATCGGCGAACGCGGCACCGGCAAGGAATTGGTCGCCGAACGTCTGCATCGCCTGTCGCCGCGCTGGGACCAGCCGCTGGTGGTGATGAACTGCGCCGCGCTCCCCGAGACGTTGATCGAGGCCGAGCTGTTCGGGCACGAGGCCGGTGCGTTCACTGGTGCGACGCGTGCGCGCGCCGGTCGGTTCGAGGAAGCCGACGGCGGTACCTTGTTCCTCGACGAGCTCGGCACGTTGTCGATGGCCGCGCAGGACCGGCTGCTGCGTGCGGTCGAATATGGCGAGATCACGCGAATCGGCTCATCGAAGCCGATCATCGTCGATGTCCGCATCGTGGCGGCGACCAACGAGCACCTGCCCGATCGCGTTGCGAAAGGGAATTTCCGTGCCGACCTGCTCGACCGGCTCTGCTTCGAAGTCGTCACGCTGCCGCCGCTGCGCGCCCGCACCGGCGATATCATGGTCCTTGCCGATTTCTTCGGGCGGCGCATGGCGTCCGAGATCGGTCGCAGCAAATGGGCGGGATTCGGGCCGAACGCTATCGACGCGCTGATGGACTATCGCTGGCCGGGCAATGTGCGCGAACTGCGCAACGTGGTCGAACGCGCCGTCTATCGCTGGGAAAGGGAAGGGCCGATCGACGCGATCGAGATCGATCCGTTCCACTCGCCCTATCGCCCGCGCGGCGCCCCCACCGGGCCCGCGCCAACGGCCGAGCCTGAAGTCGAGCGTGCCGCGGAGGCTGCCGCGGCGGAACCCGAGACGGAAACCGGCGACTTCAAGACCGCGGTCCTGCGCTTCGAGCGCAAGCTGCTTACTCGCGCGCTCGCCGACAATCGCTACAACCAGCGCGCCACCGCCGATGCGCTCGGACTGACCTACGACCAGTTACGCCACGCCTTGAAGCGGCATGAACTGCTGGGGGTTGGTGGGTAACTGGTTCTCCCCGAGGCAAGCTCGGGGAGGACTTCGAGATCCACCCCGTCGAAAGTGCTCATGTGAAGTTGATCATGCAATAGAGCATCGCCAGCGACAGCAGCGTGTTGGTGCGCGAGAAGATCATTGCGGTCTTGGCCGCCTTGGCTTTGGCCGCGTCCTCCGCTGGGACGATGCCGAGCGCCTTTTTCTGGTTCGGCCAGATCACGAACCACACGTTGAACGCCATAATCAGCGCGAGCCACATGCCGATGCCGATCAGGCGATAGTTCGGCTGGAGCGAGAGCGCGTCGATCAGATAGTTCGAAATCCAAGCGATAGTCAGCCCGGTCAGCACCGTGAGCGCCGCGGCCCAGCGGAAAAAGAACAGCGCCGAGGGCGCGATATATTTGGATACGCCGGGCTTCAGCTCGGCCGGCACCTTGGGCATGGTCGGGATCTGGACGAAGTTGAAATAATAGAGCAGGCCGATCCAGGTGATGCCGAAGAAGAGGTGCAGCCAGCGGAGCACCGCTTGAGTCATATCCACATTGGTCGGCACGGCGAAGATCACGACCAGCGCCAACACCAGCGCGGCGGCCAGTACCGCGTGCAGATTGCCGAAAAATTTGTCCATGCCTGCTCCCCTAACTTACCCGCGCGACCATGCCCGTCGCCCGTGCGATCGCACATCATAGCGCAGCCGGTTCGTTCCTAACAAGCAACGAACCATGCTGCACTGCAAAGCGATTTTGCGGCCCGCGAGGGGAGCACAAGCCGCGGGCATTCGTTAGGGGGGGCGGTCCCTTACCTGTACCGGAGTGATTCCCATGGCCTTTGAACTGCCGACGCTTCCTTATGCCAAGGAGGCGCTAGCCCCGCACATGTCCGCCGAGACGCTCGATTTCCACCACGGCAAGCACCACAAGGCCTATGTCGACAACGCCAACAAGCTGATCGCCGAGATCCCCGATCTGTCGGGCGCGTCGCTGTCGCAGGCGATTCTCTACGCCAAGGACAAGGGCAACAAGGGTCTGTTCAACAACACTTCGCAGATCTGGAACCACAGCTTTTTCTGGCAATGCCTGAGCCCCGAGAAGCAGACGCCCTCGGGCAAGCTCGCCGAATTGATCAACGCCGGTTTCGGCAGCACCGAGGGGCTGATCGAGAAGCTCAAGGCGGAATCGGTCGGCCATTTCGCGAGCGGCTGGGGCTGGCTGGTGCTCGACGGCGACGCGCTCAAGGTGACGTCGTTCCACGATGGCGATTCGCCGGTCGCGCATGGCGTCACGCCGCTGCTGACGATCGACGTGTGGGAGCATGCCTATTACATCGACTACCGCAATGCGCGTCCGGCCTTTGTCGATGCGGTGCTGAACAATCTCGTGAACTGGGACTTCGTCGCGCAAAACCTCGACGGCCAGGGCGTCAGCCGGGCCGACCAGGGCTGATCCGACGCAGACTCGACCGCAGCGCCATGGTTGCCGCAAGACGCGCAGCCATGGCGCAGCGGATCGAGGGACGAGTCGGTAGAGGCTTTCAGTTCGCCTCGGGCGGGGCCGTCGGTCGAGCGACGGAGGCGTCGCCGTTCAGCGACGCGACCCTGCGCCTCCAGTATCCGCATTTTCTGAGGCAAGGCGTCGACCTTGTGCAGCTCGTACCTGGGCTGGTGTGGGGAACGGTCAACATCGAACTCGATCGCCAGCTGATGCTGGTCGATGCCGATCATCGGTTGATGGTCGACTGGACGGCGAACGAGCCGCGCGCAGAGGCCCGGATCGGGCCCGAATTATTCCTGCTGCTCGCGTGCGAGCTGACGCACCGAAATCGGCACTACGCGGGACTGATCTATTATCCGCACCCTTCGACAAAGCCGCCGCTAAACGCACACCGCTATGACGTGATCGAAGTGATCGCGCCGCCGGTAACCGGGCTCGGTCATGGCGATCCAATAGTGGTGACGTGCCGCGAGGGGGCCTTCGCCCCACGCGAAATCTAGCGAGCGGAGAGCCGGTGCGGCACTACTCGACCGGCGGAACCGGCTCGTCTGGCTTGTCCCCCAATTGCAGGCCGTGGCGCATCAACATCGGAATGTTCGCCATCGCGAAGATCATGGTGAGCGGGATCGCCCCCCAAAGCTTGTAGCTTGCCCAGAAGGTCGTGCTGGTCGTGCGCCAGACGAACTCGTTGAGCACGGCCATGAACACGAAGAAAATCGTCCAGTTGATCGTCAGCAGCCGCCACCCGCGTTCGGACAGGCCGGGATAGGCCTGGCCGAGCAGCAGCTCGAGCAACGGCTTGCCGCTCCACAACCCATAGCCGAGCACCAGCGCGAACAGCAGGTACACGAGCGTCGGCTTCATCTTGATGAATGCTTCATTGTGAAAATAGAGCGTGAGGCTGCCGAGCACGAGCACCAGCGCCGCCGAGATCCACAGCATCGGCGAGATATGCCCGGTCTTCCACCACGAGATCGCCAGCGCGGCGCCCATAGAGATCATGAACGCTACGGTCGCGGTGAGCAGCCGCGCGATCTCGAGTTTCGACGGCGCGAGGAGATAGACCGCGAAGAATACCACCAGCGGCCCGATATCGAGCGCCATGCGCAGTAGCGGCGATGCCGATTTGCTATCCTTGGCGGTCATCTGATCAGTTCCTCGACCCCTGCGATGATGCGCGCAACCTCGTACGCGTCGAACGGGCGCAGGTCGTCGACCTTCTCGCCGACGCCGATCGCGTGGATCGGCATCCGATATTTCTCGGCCGCGGCGACCAGCACGCCGCCGCGCGCAGTGCCGTCGAGTTTCGTCATCACCAAGCCGGTCACGCCAGCGATTTCGCCGAACACTTCAATCTGGCTGAGCGCGTTCTGCCCGGTCGTCGCATCGAGCACGAGCAGCACATCGTGCGGCGCCGATGCGTCGAGCCGGCCGAGCACGCGGCGGATCTTGGCGAGCTCGTCCATCAGTTCGCGCTTGTTCTGCAGCCGCCCGGCAGTGTCGACGATCAGCACGTCGGTGCCTTGTTCGGTTGCCTGCTTGACGGCTTCGAACACGATGCCGGCGGCGTCGCCGCCCTCGGCGCCCGAGACGATGGGGACGCCAACACGCTCGGCCCAGGTCCGCAACTGCCCGATCGCGGCGGCGCGGAACGTGTCTCCAGCAGCGAGCATCACACTGTGCTTCTGGTCCTTGAGCCAATGCGCGAGCTTGGCGATCGTGGTGGTCTTGCCAGAGCCGTTGACTCCGATCACCAGGATCACATGCGGCCGTGCCGCGCCGATCCGAAGCGGCTGGGCGACCAAAGCGAGCGACTTCTCGACTTCCTCGGCGACGACCAGCCGGACGCCCAGTTCTTCCATGTTGCGTTCGAACTGACCTTCGGCGAGCCGCGTGCGGACGCGTGCCGCGGTCTCGGGCCCGAGATCGGAAGCAATCAGCGCTTCCTCGATGTCATCGAGCTGCGCGTCGTCGAGGCGGCCGAGGCCCAGGCCGGCGAGATTGCCGATCAACCGATCCGACGTCTTGCGGAAGCCGCCGAGCAGCCGTTGATGCCAGCTGGGTCCGCTCATGCCCCGGCTCCCCTCAACCCCGAACCGTCATCCCCGCGAAAGCGGGGAGCCAGGGCCCCAAGCGGTGTATTATCCTGCTCTGGATCCCCGCTTACGCGGGGATGACGTAAGGGGACGGGAGTTGCACAAAGCCGCCCCTCCAAAACGCCACTTACCTGCACGTGCACGATCGATCCAACCTCCTGCGGTTCGAGCCGGACTTCGGCGAAATTGGACGCGTGCCCGCGATCGCCCGGCCGCTCGACGAGAATCTTCTGTTCGCTGCCCACCAGGCCTTCGAGCCAGGCGGCGCGCCGCTCCGCGGCCTTGGCCCGCAAGGTTGCGGCGCGCGTGCGCACCAGCGCCGGCGCCAGCTGCGGCATGCGCGCGGCCGGAGTGCCGCTGCGCGGCGAATAGGGAAAGATATGCGCATGGACGATATCGCAGTCGTCGATCAGCGCCATGCTATTGGCGAACATCGCCTCGTCTTCGGTCGGGAAGCCGGCGATCAGATCGGCGCCGATCGCGATGTCGCTTCGCGCCGCCTTGAGCCGAGCCACCAGCGCAACCGACTGCGCGCGGCTGTGGCGGCGCTTCATTCGCTTGAGAATCAGATCGTCCCCCGCCTGGAGCGAGAGGTGGACGTGCGGCATTACGCGAGGCTCCTGCGTCAGCAGCGCGAACAGCCGGTCGTCGATCTCGATGCCGTCGAGCGAGCTGAGCCGCAGCCGCGCCAGTCGCGGCACGTGCCTGAGGATGCGCTCGACCAGGCTTCCGAGCGTGGGCGCGCCCGGCAAGTCATGGCCATAGCTGGTCAGATCGACTCCGGTCAGCACCACTTCCGCATGGCTCTCCGCGAGTAGCGCGATGCGTTCGATCACGCCGCCTGCCGGCACCGAGCGGCTGTTGCCGCGTCCGAACGGTATCGCGCAAAAGGTGCAGCGATGATCGCAGCCGTTCTGTACTTCGACGAATGCGCGGGCGTGCGTCGAGAAAGCGGCAGCCAGGTGGGGCGCGGTCTCGGCGAGTCCCATCACGTCGCGGACCACCACCGGCTCGGCGCCCGCCCAGGCGTGCGGCGCGAGCTTGTCGGCGTTGCCGATCACTCGGTCGACTTCGGGCATCGCCGCGAAACTCGCTGGGTCGATCTGCGCCGCGCATCCCGTCACCACCAGCTGCGCGCCTGGGCGCTCGCGACGCGCGCGGCGGATCGCCTGGCGCGTCTGCTTGACCGCTTCGTTCGTGACGGCACAAGAATTGATGACGACCGTGTCGCTTTCGCCGAGCAGCGCACGGATCGATTCGCTTTCGGCGAGGTTCAATCGGCAGCCGAGGCTGATGACATGGGGAGCGGACATTGGGCGTCGACTTAGGGACGACCGAGGGCGAAGTCCACGCGAACGCGCTCGACGTTCTTTCGTTCTGGTTCGACGAAGTGTCGGACGAGCAGCGCTTCGCCAAATCGTCCAGCCTCGATCGCACGATCGCGACACGCTTCGGCGCACTCCGCGACGAGGTGCTGGGCACCCAGGCCGCCGCGTGGCGCGACGCGCCCGACACGCTGCTCGCCGCGATCATCCTGGTCGATCAATTCTCGCGCAACATCTTCCGCGGGCAAGCCGAGGCGTTCGCCGGCGATACCTTGGCGCAGGAGCTCAGCATGCTGGCGATCGATCGCGGCTGGGACGAAGCGATGACGTCCGAGCAGCGCGAATTCCTCTACATGCCGCTGATGCACTCCGAGGACCGCGAACTGCAGACTCTATGCCTCGCCAAATTCACCGCTCTGGGCGATCCGAAGCCGCTCGACTTTGCGCGCCAGCATGCTGAAGTGATCGCACGCTTCGGTCGCTTTCCTTCGCGCAACGCTGCGCTGGGCCGCGAATCGACTGCGCAGGAGCGCGATTATCTCAGCCGGCCCGGCGCTGGCTGGTGAGCTCGGGCGTCTCGGGCTGCTCGATCGGAGCGCCGCGCTGAAGCAGGCCCTGCTCGGCGAGCAGCCGGCGCGTTTCGGTCGCGGACTTCGGCTTGCCGTAAAGCCAACCCTGGCTCTTGGCGCAGCCGAGGGCCTTTAGCCGGGCTTCGACCGCAGCATCCTCGACGCCTTCGGCGGTCACCGGCAGGTTCAGGCTTTCGCCCAACCGAACGATGGCATTGACGATCGCCGCCGAATCCGCGCTGTCCAGCATCGATTGGACGAAGCTCTTGTCGATCTTGATCCGATCGAACGGCAGCGCGCGCAAATGCGCGAGCGACGAATAGCCCGTGCCGAAATCATCGAGACTCAGCCGCACGCCGTGATTCTTGAGGCTGCCGACGATCGATTGCGCGAGCGAGAGATTGTCGAACAACGCGTTTTCGGTGATCTCGATCTCGAGCCGGCTCGCGGGGAATCCGGTTTCGGTGAGCAGCTTGATGATCTTCTGCGCGAGCCACGCGTCGCGCAGCTGCCACGGCGAGATATTGACCGAAATGCTGAGCGACGCATCCCAGTCGCGCGCCGCAGTGAGAGCCTGGCGCATGATCGACAGCGACAAATCGGCGATCAGCCCGGTCTCCTCGGCGATCGGAATGAACAGTTCGGGGCTGATCATTCCGCGCGTCGGATGCTTCCAGCGCGCGAGCACTTCGAAGCCGTGCAGCCGACCCGTGACGAGATCGCGTTGTTGCTCGAAATAGGGCAGGATCTCGCCGCGCGGGACCGCGGCGCGCAGGCCGGTCTCGAGCTCGTTGCGCAGCTGCAGCTCGCGTTCCATCGAGTGATCGAACCAGGCGAAGCGATTGCGGCCCGACTTCTTCGCCGCATACATCGCGATGTCGGCCGATCGCATCAGCGAGTCGATATCGACGCAATCGAAGTCCGACCGCGCGATGCCGATCGAGCAGCTGATGTGCAGCCGCAGACCCTCGGCGTCGAACGGCTGCGCCATGCGGTTCACCAGCCGCTCGGCGATGCGCCCGACGGTATCGGGCTGCGCGGAATCGAACAGAAAGCCGCACGCGAATTCGTCACCACCAAGCCTTGCGGTCAGTGCGATCGGCGGCATCGCCTCCGCGATTTCGGTGGCGACGGCGCGGAGCAGCGCGTCGCCCACGGCGTGGCCATGCATGTCGTTGACCGATTTGAAATGGTCGAGATCGAGCAACAGCAATGCCATCGCCTTGCGGCGGCGCGACGCCCGCGCGAACATCGCGGCGCCTTCCTCTGCCAGGCTGCGGCGGTTGAGGAATCCGGTGAGCGGATCGCGCGAGGCCAGAAGTTGCGCGCGCTCGGCGGAGGCCGTGCGGGTGCGGACTTCGTCGCTCAGCCGGTGGTGGCGGCGCCAACCGAACAGGATCAACGCAACATTCAGCAGCAGCGCGATCACGAGGGAGCGGTCGGCGGGCGCGTCGCCGTGGAACAGGTTCCGGAGCGCGCTGCCGAGCACCTGGCTGGCAATGCCCACGAACATGAGAATCGAGGTTACACTGATCGCACCGGCGAGCAGGTCGTGGCGCCCTCTGGTCGCAGTCACTTTACGCTCGTCACCTTGATCCGACGGCATTGCCGGAACTCTCCCAACACTCGGTTCGTCCGCCGGGATCGCACGTCAGGCGTGTAGATCGGGTTAAGTGCGAGCGCCGATAAGCGCTTCGCGCACCCGTTGCGTGTCCGAGGAATGGGTTCGTGGGCGGCGGAGGTCATCCGTGATGAAGACCGGCAGTCTGATCGGCGGTCCGCGAGGCGCGCCGCGTTTGCGCCGCCGACTCCGACCTTGCCTTTCCGGGGCCTGGGGACTATGTGCCCGCCCGATCGTTCCTACGGAGCGTGACGCATGCCGCCCAAGGGCGACGCCGGCTGACGAGGTTTCGTCCGCCGGCGTTTCTTGCGTTACCGCTTCCGGGGATCTTGGAGTGACGCGATGTTCGAGAGCTTGAGCGACCGGCTTGGCGGCGTGTTCGACCGCCTGCGTGGCCGAGGCGCGCTGACCGAGGCCGATGTCCGCACCGCGATGCGCGAAGTGCGCGTCGCGCTGCTCGAAGCCGACGTCGCGCTGCCGGTCGCGCGCGACTTCGTCGACAAGGTCACCGAGCAGGCGGTCGGCCAGCAGGTGCTACGGTCGGTCACGCCAGGGCAGCAGGTCGTCAAGATCGTCAACGACGCGCTGATCGAAATGCTCGGCGCCGAGACCGCCGAGCTCCATATCGACGTCACTCCGCCGGCGGTGATCATGCTCGTAGGCCTCCAGGGCTCGGGCAAGACGACCACCACCGCAAAGCTCGCCAGGCTGCTCAAGTCGCAGGGCAAGAAGGTGATGATGGCGTCGCTCGACGTCAATCGCCCGGCCGCGCAGGAGCAGCTTGCCGTTCTCGGCACGCAGACCGAAGTCAACACGCTGCCGATCGTCACCGGCCAGCAGCCGGTCGACATTGCGCGCCGCGCGCTGCAGTCGTCGAAGCTCCAGGGCTATGACGTGGTGATGCTCGACACCGCCGGGCGCCTGCACGTCGACCAGGCGCTGATGGACGAGATGAAGGCTGTGGCGGACATCGCCCGGCCGCAGGAAATCCTGCTCGTCGTCGACAGCCTGACCGGCCAGGATGCCGTCAATGTCGCGACCAGCTTCGGCCAGCGGGTACCGCTGACCGGCGTGATCCTGACGCGCATGGATGGCGACGCGCGCGGCGGCGCGGCGCTCTCCATGCGCGCGGTCACCGGCAAGCCGATCAAGTTCGCCGGCATGGGCGAGAAGCTCGACGCGCTCGAGCAATTCCACCCGCAGCGTGTCGCCGGTCGGATCCTTGGTATGGGCGACGTGGTGTCGCTGGTCGAAAAGGCCGCGCAGGCGATCCAGGTCGAAGACGCCGAGCGCATGGCGGCGCGGCTCGCCAAGGGTCAGTTCGACATGAACGATCTGCGCAGCCAGCTGGCGCAAATGCGCCGCATGGGCGGGATCGGAGCCCTCGCCGGCATGCTTCCCGGCATGAAGAAGGCGCAGGCGGCGGTCGATCAGGTCGGCGGCGACAAGGTGCTGATTCGCATGGATGCAATGATTGGGTCGATGACGCCGAAGGAGCGCGCCAAGCCCGAGCTGCTCAATGCCAAGCGCAAGATACGCGTCGCCAAGGGCAGCGGCACCACGGTGCAGGACGTCAACAAGCTGCTCAAGATGCACCAGGAAATGGCCACCGCCATGAAGCGCATCAAAAAGATGGGCGGGCTCAAGGGCATGATGGCGATGCTGGGCAAGGGCGGCCCGGGCGGGGGCATGGGTGGCCTGGGCAATGCGATGGGCGGCCCTGAGCTCGGCGACGTGATGGGCAAGCTGGGCGGCAGCGGACTGCCAGGGCTGCCGGGCGGCAACATGCCGAACCTGCCGCCAGGATTTCAGAATTTCCTGAAAAAGAAATGATTTAACGGACTTGGAAAGAAGGAAGAAGTAAATGGCTCTCTCTATGCGTCTTTCGCGCGGCGGTTCGAAGAAGCGCCCTTATTACCGGATCGTGATCGCCGACGCGCGCAGCCCGCGCGACGGTCGCTTCATCGAGAAGATCGGCACCTATAACCCGCTGCTCGCCAAGGATTCGCCCGAGCGCGTCAAGCTCGACGCCGATCGCGCCAAGCATTGGCTCAGCGTCGGCGCGCAGCCGACCGACCGCGTTGCGCGATTCCTCGACGTCGCCGGCGTCAAGGAGCGCGCCGCGCGCAACAACCCGAACAAGGGCAAGCCGGGCGAGAAGGCCACCGAGCGCGCCGAGGAGCGTGCCGAGAAGCTGAAGGCGGCCGAGGAAGCTGCGGCCGAAGCAGCAGCTGCCAAGGCGCCTGCTGCGGACAGCAACGAAGAAGCCGAAGCGGTGATGGCCGCCGAGGTCGAAGCTGCGACCGAAGCGCCCACGGCTGAGGCCGAGGCCGTTGCCGAAGCGACCGCGGAAGAGACGCCGGCCGTCGAAGGCTGATGCGTCCGGATGCGCCCGTCACGCTCGCCGTCGTCATCGGCGCGCATGGTGTGACGGGCGAGGTTCGTCTCAAGGTGTTCGCCGAGGACCTTGGCGCGCACAAGGCGTTCAACGCCGGTTCGCTCACGCTCAAGGGCGTGCGCGAGGGGCCGAACGGCGCGATCGCGCGCTTCGCCGAAGTCCCTGACCGCAACGCCGCCGAGGCGCTGCGCGGCACCGAACTGACGGTGCCGCGTTCCGCGCTGCCTCCGCTCGCCGACGGCGAATATTATCATGTCGACCTGATCGGCCTTGCCGCCGTCTCGGATGCGGGCGAGCCGCTCGGGTTCGTGCGCGCGGTTGAGAATTTCGGGGCGGGCGACGTGCTCGAAATCGAGCGACCCTCCGGCAAGACTTTCATGGTGCCGATGCGGCCCGAGGCGGTGCCCGAGTGGAGTGCCGAGCGTCTTGTGGTAAGCGCCGGGTTCGTCGAGAAGTAGCGGGCACCAGAACCGAATCTTCCCCGTTTCCTGCCTGCGGTGTAGAGAGGCAGCCAGGGGGGTGCCATGATCCTGATGATGCCGATCGTCGCTGATCTTGCGCCGGCCAAGGCGACGCTGCCCATGCTGGTCAGCGCGAGAAGGCCCGAGTTCCCCTACGAGCTGAACGGCCGCGACGAGCAGCGCTTCGTCCGGATTGCCGTGACCGTTTCGCCTGCCGGCAAGCCGATTCGCTGCCTGCCCATCGTCGCGAGCGGCCGTGCCGGCGTCGACAAAGCGGCCTGCGACGCGTTCAAGGTAGCGCGGTTCAAGCCCGCGACGGATCGCGACGGTCGCGCGAGCTATGGCATATTCGCCTTTACGCTGATGTACAGTGGCTACTCTCCCGATTTCGAAGGCCCCCCATCTGCAGACTTGACGTTGGCGGTCGCTAAGATGCCCGAAGGCGAGAAGGAATACAGCACGCGGAGCGCCGCGCTCATCGTCGACGAAGCCGGCAACGCCCGCAGCTGCGATCCCGTCACCGAGGGAAAGCCCAGCGCGCTCGACAAGCCCTTGTGTTCGGTCGCGCTAGACAGGCTGAAGTTCAGCCCCGCGTTGGACGAACAGGGCAAGCCCGTGCCGTCGGTGCAAGGCTTTCAAGTGTTGTTCACTGGTCCGGGCGTCGGCGACAACCTCAAGATGCCGATGAAGCGCGACACGACGGGTAGGCATCCATTTGGCGATTGAAGGCGGGGGGATTTCCGTCGCTGACTCGGGCCCGTGTGAGCCCAGGCGAATGGCGCTGAGCGCGGCGTTCGCCCTGGCCTGACTTTCCACGGGCGCTGACCGTCCTCCCCCGGCGAAATGATGACGGCTCGTTGCGTGCGCGTGAATCTTTACATATCCTACTGGTTATGTAACCATATGGTTATGGACGAATCGCTCAACCTCAAATTCGCCGCGCTGTCCGACCCGACCCGTCGCGCGATCCTCGCGCGGCTGGCGCTCGGCGAGGCGACCGTCGGCGAGCTCGCGCAACCGTTCGCAATGAGCCAGCCGGCAATTTCCAAGCATCTGCGCATCCTCGAAACCGCCGGGCTGATCGAAGCCGGTCGCGCTGCGCAGTCGCGCCCACGGCGGCTGCGGCGCGAGGGGCTGCGCGAGACAGGGGCGTGGATCGGCGACGTGCAGGCGCTGTGGAACGAAAGTTTTGATCGGCTCGATAGCTTTCTCAAACAGGAGACAAGTGAATGACCACGCTCACCAAGCCCGAATTCCGGATCGAACGCGTGTTCGAAGCGCCGCGCGAGCGGGTATGGTCGGCGTGGACCGATCCGGCGAAGGTGGCAAAGTGGTTTGGCCCTAAAGGCTGCACGGTCCACGTGCTGTCGAGCGACCTGCGCCCCGGCGGTTTCCTGCACGCCCATATGGAGCAGGGCGGGGCCGCCTATTATGGCAAATTCGTCTACCGCGAGATCGTGGCACCCCAGCGGCTCGTTTATGAGCATGGCTTCGCCGACGCCGCTGCCAATTACACCGGCAGCCCGTTCGGCGGCCCCTGGCCACTGCGGCTACTGACGGTAGTGACGCTCGAGGACCTCCGCAGCAAGACGCGGCTGGTGCTGACTTGGACGCCGCTCGACGCGAGCCCGGAAGAGGAAGCGGCGTTCGCAGCCAACATCGAATCGATGACCGGCGGGTGGAGCGGGTCGTTCGAACGACTGGACGAAGCGCTGGCCGGGTAGGGCTGCGCGGACTTCCTGCCCGTCGCGGATGCGCGGCGGCAACGGCGGCAGTTCGAGCGGCTCGGAGCGCAGTTCCAGCGACGGCGGGAGCGACGGGTGCGGCGGCGGCAGTTGCGGAGGTGCAGCGAAAGTTGAGCGCTCGGCCTCGACCCTGCCGTACGGCTACCGCCACAACGGACGTTGCTCTGCCAGCAGATTGCGGATCGTCGTGGCGGCGACAGCCGCTTCGCCCATCGCATGGCTGATCTGATCGAGCCCGCGCGTAACGTCCCCGGCGGCGAACAGCCCCGGCACGCTGGTACGCTGGTGCGCATCGACTTCGAGGCACCCCTCCGGGTCGGCGCGCGCCCCTGCGGCGACCGCCAGCCCCGATCGGATCCGTGAGCCCAGTGCGGGATAAACGCTATCGAACGACAATCTCCCCCGTGCAGTGTCGAGAGCAAGCCGGTCGCCTTCGATCGCATAGCCACCGCAGGGGCCATCGACTCGCTCGATGCCCGCTGCGTCGAGTTCGGCGATGCACGCCGAGTCGAGCGCATGCGCTTGCGGCGCGATTAACGTAAGGTCGCGCGTGTAGCCGCGCAGGAACAGCGCTTCGCGCATGCCGTGATCGCCGGTGCCGATGACGCCGATCCGGCGATCGGTCACTTCATAGCCATCGCAGATCGGACAATAGCGCAGCATCCCGCGGTCGAGCGCTTCAGCGTGGAGCGCGTCCGACAGATCCGGCGGTCGGCGGTTGAGTACTCCGGTCGCGAGCAGGATGGTGCGTGCATGATGCTCGCGCTGCGCCGTAACGACGCGGAACCCCTCCTCGACCGGCTCGAGGCTAGTGACTTCGACGGATTCGCGAGCTGCGTCGAACCGCTCGGCCTGTGCCAGCATGCGCGCGAGCAATTGCTTGCCCGAGATTCCGTCGGGGAACCCGGCGTGATTGCGTGTGCATGGGATCAACGCTGCCCGGCTGGTGCCGCAGTCGAATAGCCGAATCTTGAGGTGAAACCGCGCGAGGTAGATCGCTGCCGTCAGGCCAGCCGGCCCGGCGCCGATGATAATGCAATCGTCCATTGCCGCCGTAGCGATTTGGTGAGCCTGTGGTTCCCCAATCTGCGCACCGGGCCGGCATCGACACTTGCGAAGCACCCGGCGCAATGTATATACAGCCAGTATATACAGGAGGCCGCGATGAGCGACGAGTATCGCGCCAAGGTGTTCAAGTCCGGTAATTCGCTCGCATTGCGTTTGCCGAAGGCGCTAGGCCTCAAGGAGGGGGCGGAAATGCGCGTCCGCGAGGAACACGGCAGATATGTCGTCGAGCCGGCGGAAACCATGAAGAGGATCAAGGGGGACTGGATAGGAAGCATGCCGGGTATCAGGATGCTGACGCCCGAGGAACGCGAGTTCGATCCGTCACCGCGCCCGTGGGATGATCCGGCGTGGCCGGGGTGGAGCAATTCCGAGAAGTGAAGTTTCTTCTCGATGCCAATGTCTGCATCCTGCTGCTCGGGGGACTGAATCGGGAGCTGAATGCCCGTGCGCTGGATTGCGCGCCCGGCGAAATGGCGATCTCGGCGATTGCTTTCGCCGAAGTCGTCAAAGGCAGTTGGCAGGGCAAGCTGCCGCCGCTGCATATGTTGGACAGTTTCGTCGAGGACGTAGCGCTGCTTCCGTTCGACGAAGGCGCCGCGCGCGCTTACGCGAGACTTCCGTTCAGACGCGCCAGTTTCGATCGGCTCATCGCCGCACACGCCATATCGCGCGGCCTGATCCTGATCACCGTCAATGAGCGCGACTTCGCCGATATCGAAGGGCTGCGCATGGAAAACTGGACTAAATGACATTCGTCGCGACCGTCCTGACGCTCTACCCGGAGATGTTCCCCGGCCCACTCGGAATTTCGCTCGCGGGTCGGGCACTCCGCGAGAAGATCTGGAGCCTGCAGGCCGTCCAGATCCGCGACTTCGCGACGGATAAGCACCGCTCGGTCGACGACACGCCCGCCGGGGGCGGGGCAGGGATGGTGATGCGCGCCGACGTGCTCGCTGCGGCACTCGACAGCCTCGCGGCTGGGTGGCCGGTGCTGGCTATGACGCCCCGCGGAAAGCCACTTACGCAGGAGCGCGTGCGCGCGCTTGCGGCGGGGGCGGGCGTGACGATCCTGTGCGGGCGATTCGAGGGTATCGACGAGCGCTTGTTCGAGGCTCGCGGGATCGAGCAAATTTCGATCGGCGATTACATCTTGTCGGGTGGCGAAATGGCGGCGCTAACGCTTCTCGACGCTTGCATTCGGCTGCTTCCCGGCGTAATGGGCGCGCCTTCCAGCGGAGAGGATGAGAGCTTCGAAACGGGGCTGCTCGAATATCCGCAATATACCCGACCTGTCGAATGGGAAGGGCGCACGATCCCCGAAGTGCTGCGATCGGGGGATCATGCGAGGATCGCGGCTTGGCGGAAGCTTCAGGCCGAGACCGATACACGGCTACGGAGGCCGGACCTTTGGGAGCGCCATGAGGGCGCTCGGGTTCAGCCTCCCTCTGGCGCGCGGCGACGTAGACAGGACGATTGAAATGAACCTGATCCAGACCCTCGAAGCCGAGCAGATCGCCAAGTTTCTGGCGAACAAGAAAATTCCCGAATTCCGCCCCGGCGACACGCTGCGCGTCGGCGTGAAAGTCGTCGAAGGCGAGCGCACGCGCGTCCAGAACTATGAAGGCGTGTGCATCGCCCGCGCCAACAAGGGCATGGGCAGCTCGTTTACCGTGCGCAAGATTTCGTTCGGCGAAGGCGTCGAGCGTGTCTTCCCGCTCTATTCGCCGAACATCGATTCGATCGAAGTAGTGCGCAAGGGCGTGGTTCGCCGCGCGAAGCTCTATTATCTGCGCGGCCGCACCGGCAAGTCGGCGCGTATCGCCGAGCGTCGCGACACCCGCGTCGAGGAAGCGGCCGAATAAATCGGCCGTTTTGGCCAAGAAAACAAGGGAGCGCGACGGTCTTGCCATCGCGCTCTTTTTTTTGACGCTATAGAGTCAAGGACGGGGCGCACGCCTTCGAATTCCGGCACAGCCGCAAGAGCGGCAGGAGAGGTCCTATTCATGCGGTTTGAGCGGTCGTGGCTTGGCGGCCTATTGGCCTTCGGCCTGTTCACGGCCCCCACGGCGTTGCTCGGTCGGGCAGCAGAGCCGGCACCAGCGAGCTGGCAGCAAGCCGGCAGCGACATTCCCGCAGATCCCGAATGGCATACGGGCGTGCTGCCCAACGGCCTGTGCTATGCCGTGCGGCGGAACGCGCGACCGGTAGGCAATATCGCGATCCGCGTGCGTATCGGGGCCGGTGCGCTGATGGAAAGCGATGCGCAGCAGGGCTGGGCGCATTTGCTCGAGCATATGGCTTTTCGCGGCTCGCAGGGCGTGCCCGACGGCGAAGGCGTCAAGATCTGGCAGCGGCTGGGTGCGCGGTTCGGGTCGGATTCGAATGCCTTCACGTCGCACCGCGCGACCACCTACCAGCTCGACCTGCCACGGACCGACTTCGCTGCGTATGACGAGGCGATGCGCGTGCTCGCGGGCATGATGCAGGACGCGACGATCGATGCGCATCTGCTCGATACCGAGCGCGAGGTGGTGCTCGCCGAGCGCGCGGGCAGTCTGCCGCCGCTGACGCGCAAGCTGCGCGAGGCGATGCGCGCGCAATTCCTGACCGGCTTGCTTGCCGAACGCCGCGACATCCTCGGCACGCCCGAGACGCTCGCCGCTGCCAGCGCGGACAAACTGCACGCCTTCTACAAGCAATGGTACCGCCCCGATCGAGCGGTGGTGGTGGCGGTCGGCGATGCCGATCCGGAACTACTCGCGCGCGTCATTCGCGAGCGCTTCGGGAGCTGGCAGAGCACGGGACCGGCACCGGCCGAACCGGACTATGGCGCGATCGCCACGCCTGCGGCGCCGGCGGCCACCGTGACCGACAGCCAGGCCAGCAACAGCATCTCGCTCGAATGGGTAGTGGCGCACGACGACGCGCCGATGACGATGGCGCGGCTCGACGCGGAATTCGCGCGCGATCTGGCGCTCCGCGTGCTGTCGCGCCGGCTAAGCAACGAAGGCGACAAGGGAGGCTCGATCGTCGCGTCGGGCGCGCGGTTCAGCGACGCGCCGCACGTCGCCGATGAAACCAGCGTGACCATCCGTCCGCGCGCGAACGACTGGCGCCGCGCGCTCGACCAGGCTTTCGGCGTGATCAACGCGTTGCTCGCTGCCCCGCCGCGCCAGGAGGAAGTCGACCAGCAACTCGATGCGATGCGTCGTATCCTCGCGAAATCGGTGACCGACGGCGATACCGCGCTGTCGAACAGCGTGGCGGACGGATTCGTCAGCGACATCGACGAAGGCGACGTCAGTGCGGCGCGCGTCTTCTATCGCGACGCGTTCGAGCGCGCCCGCCCAAGTCTCACCCCGGCGCGGGTGCGGGCAACTCTCCGGGCGATGCTCGCGGGCGAGCCGCGATTGCTGCTGGTCTCGTCCACGCCGGTGGAGACGGCGAGCGCTATGGCGGCGCTTGCATCAGCGCGCCGCGTTCGCGGCAGCGCCCAGGCGCACGTACGTAACGTATCGCTCGATCAACTCAGGCTGCCGGCAACGGCGGGCAAGCCGGTGTCGGTCGTCAAGATCGACGATCTCGGAATCGAGCGCGTGCGCTTCGCCAATGGCGTTGAACTGGCAATGAAGCAGACCGGATTCGACAAGGACCGCATCGGACTGGTCGTCGAGATCGGGCATGGCGTGCTCAATCTCGATACCGCGGCGGCAGTGCCCGATTGGTCGGCTGGCGCGCTCGGGCTCGGCGGGATCGGACCATTCACGCGCGAGGAACTTGGGCGGCTCGCGGCCGGGCGCGAGATCGCGCCGTCGGTTGCCTTTGGCAAGGAATCGTTCGCCATCACCAGCTCGACCGATCGTCGCGATCTCGCTGATGCACTCAAGCTCAGCCTCACGGCGGCGACGCAGATGCGCTATTCGTCGATCGGGCTGCGACGGCTCAAGGACCAGTTCGAAGCCGGCTATCAGGCCAATTTCAGCCAGCCGATGAGCGTCTATCGTGCGTTCGGCGCGCCGGCACTCTATACGGGCGACAAGCGCTTCGCCGGACTGCCCGATCCGCGCGACGTCAAGGAGCTGAGCGATTCCGCGTTCGCTGCCTTCTGGCGTGCGCAGCTCGCGGGCGGGCCGATCAAGCTGAGCGCGATCGGCGATTTCGATCGCGATGCGCTGGTCGATGCGGTCGCGCGTACCTACGGCGCGCTGCCGCCGCGCGACGACGCGCCGCCGACGCAGCAACAGCTCGCGGTGCGTCCGCCGGCTGCAGGGGGGTCGCTGGCTTTGCGCCACCGTGGCGACGCCGATCAGGCGCTGGTGATCCGCGCATTTGCGGTGCCCGGTTCGCTCGAGGATCTCGCGACGACGCGTGCGCTCAACGTCGCGTGCGAAATCGTGCTGACGTTGCTCACCGATCGATTCCGCGAAGGCGAGGGTGGCACCTATTCGCCGATGATGACCTCCAACCAGCCCGACTGGCTGCCGTCCTATGGCGTGGTATTGGCTGGCGCGCAGGTTCGTCCGAGCCGCATTGCCGATTTCGAGGCCGGGCTCGACCGTATCTTGACCGAACTCGCGACGCGCGGGCCGGATCCGGATCAACTCGCGCGCGCCAAGGCGACACTCGCGGCGCGGATCGACCGCAGCCGCACGACCAACGACTATTGGCTCGGGGTGCTCGGCCGCAATCTCGACGATCCGCGCCGCATCGATTCGGTGCGCACGCAGATTGCGGCGTACCGCGACATGGATGCGGCGGCGGTGCAGGCAGCGGTGGCGCGCTATCTCAAGCCGGGCGCGGCCGGAAGCTATGAAGTACGCGTGCTGCCCGAGGAGCGGACGGCGGCGAAGTAGCGGCCATCACGCATGGCTATCCGTCACCCCGACACGAGGCCGGGGTGACGGCTTTGGAACTGGGCTCTGCCTATTTCGCAGGCGCCGCCTCGCTCGTCTTTTGCTGCTTCTGCTGAGCTTCGTGCTTCTCGATCGCGAGAACCATGGCATCCTCGCGCGCCTTGGTGAACGCTTCGACGTGTTCGCCCATCCAATAATAGCTCTTGGAGCGGCGGTCGTTGCTCGCGGCGAAGCGCGGCATCACTTGGCGAGCGATCAGGTCGAATGACTTCAGAGTGGCCTCGGGGCTCGCCCATTCGTGCGCGAGGATCAGCATGCAGCCGAAGCCGCCGGTCTTCTGCCAATAGCGCTCGAGCTGCTCGACCGCGTCGTCGACCGTGCCGATCACCGCCGCCTGGCTCTCGATCATTTCCTTGGGTGGCCCGAGCCCGATCGAGGCGGGCCCGACGGGGCTCATTTTGAAGGCATAATCGGCCCATTTGTCGAAGCCGTAGTTGAAGTCGTCGAGCGCCTGCTGGCGCGTCTCGGCGACATGCATCGGCGCCATCAGCCGCCAGTTTGCGGGATCCATCGCGCGGCCATGCTTGCCGGCGGTCTCCTGCGCGACCGCCCAATTATAGTCGAGCTTCGAGAAGCCGTCCTTGCTCGCCGCCGCAACGCACAGCATGCCGAGATCATATTGGCCGGCGAGCACCGCGCCATTGGGCGTGACGGTGCTGGTCGCGGCGAGGTGCGGGCGCCGACCCTTGTACGGCCCCAGCTGCATGCGGCCTTCGCGCAGCGTGAACCAGTCGCTCTCCTTGGTGACGATCTCGCCGGCAAGCAGGCGCGTAATCACATCGATCGACTCGCCCATGCGGTCGCGCTGGGTGTGCGCCGCGATGCCGAGCATCTGCGCGTCCGAATTGAGCAGGCCCGGGCCGAAACCGAACATCGCGCGGCCACGCGTCTGGTGGTCGAGCTGGGTGATGCGCCCCGCGACCATGAACGGATGGTGATAGGGCAGCGACATCACACCGGTGCCGAGCCGGATGCGTTGCGTGCGCTCGGCCGCAGTGGCGATGAACAGCTCGGGTGCGGCGATGATTTCGAACCCGCCCGAGTGATGCTCGCCGATCCAGGCCTCGTCATATCCCAGTCTGTCGAGGTGCCGGATCAAGTCCAGATCGCGCTCCAGACAGAGCGTCGGATCCTCGTCGAGCGGATGAAAGGGCGGCATGAAGATGCCGTAACGTAGCTGGGCCTTGGTGACGGTCATGCAGTCTCTCTCCCGAACGTTATAATTTCGTTGCTATCTATCTTCGCGAACCGCGAAAGCGCAAGGCTGCGCGATTGCGATGACTTCCTAGCACAGCTATTGCCGGACGAAATCAACGAGGAGATCGGCGATGCGGCGTACGGCACTGGCAATCGGACTCACCTGGGCGGCGATCGCGCCGTTCGCGGCCTTGGCACAGGTGCCGGCGCCGGTCGCGGCCGCGGTCGCGGCGGCGGATCGCCCCGATGCCGACAAGGCGCGCGACGCCAACCGCAAGCCCGCCGAAATGCTGGTATTCGCGGGCGTGAAGCCCGGCCAAAGGGTCGCCGAACTGCTGCCCGGTGGCGGCTATTTCACGCGCGTCTTTAGCAGCGCGGTGGGCGAGAGCGGCAAGGTCTATGCCGTCGCATTCGGAGAAGGTGCGCCGGTGAAGGCGATTGCCGCCACGCCCGGCCACGCCAACGTCACCGTGCTGCCCTATGGTCCCGGTGGGTTCACGGTGCCCGAGCCCGTCGATCTCGTGTGGACCTCGCAGAACTATCACGACGCCTATAACCGCGATCCGGCGAATGCGGCGACGCTCGACGTGGCGGCGTTCAAGGCGCTCAAGCCCGGCGGCACCTATATCGTGCTCGATCACGTCGGACTGCCCGACGGCGACAACAAGACCTTCCACCGCATCGACCCCGCGGTCGTGAAAGCGCAAGTAATCGCCGCCGGCTTCCAATATGTCGGCGAAAGCAAGGCGCTCGCCAACCCCGCCGATCCGCACAACGTCGGCGTCCGCGACCCGAGCGTCCAGGGCAAGACCGACCAGTTCATCCTGAAGTTCAAGAAGCCCTAGGTCGCCGCGAAGCGGGGGTCGAAAGCCCCCGTTCATTCGAGGACAGGCCGCGCTGCGGCCGACTACGCCGCCTTCCTTTTGGTGGACACCTTCCGCGCGCGCGGCCGTGCCGTTGCACGCTTACGCGGCGAAGGCGAGGCACGGCGACGGCTGAAGAACACGGCCGCAACCGTTGCCGCGGCACCGAGCGCAATCGCCGCGCCGATTCCCACCAGCGTGCGGCCATCGACGTCGACGTTGGGAACATGGTCGGCGAGGCCCTGCACGCGTTCCTTCAGCGTGGGCGGTTCGGCATCGTTCGCCGCCGAAAGCGGGGGTAGTTCGACATCGGGATGCGGCGCTTCCTCGATCGGGTAGGGCGACTGGTTCGCGCTCGGGACCGGCGGTTCGTGTGACATTTCGCGATCTCCTCCATTTTGTGGAGTGCACAACGCATTGTGCGGAGAGTCGGTCCCCGCGATGCTCAGCTCGTTGGGTACGACGTTCGGCGAGAGACTAATCCTGGCGCGTGATGCGGAGCGCCCACCGATCATAGCCCAGCGCTTCGACGCGTTCGAGAAGCGCCTGCATCGCCGCGGGCGCGGGCCGCGCCTCGCGGCTCAGCAGCCAGAGATAGCGTCCGCTCGGCTCGCCGACGATCGACCAGTCATAGTCGTCTCCATGGTCGAGCACCCAATAGTCGCCGATATAGAGCGGGCCGAAGAACGAGACCTTGAGCTTGGCGCTGGTCGCTTCGTCGGCGACGATCGCGCGGCCCTCGACCGTGCTCCGCTCTTTTTTCGGCCCGCGCGTGCCGCTGTTCATGATGCGGACGCCGCCGCCCTCGGTCAGCGTATATTCCGCAGTGACTGCGTCCATCCCTTTCTCGAAGCGATTTTCGTGCCGCGCCAGCTCGAACCACTTGCCGGCATAGCGCGCGAGGTCGACGGGCTTGCCGGGCTGTGGCACCGCGGGGTTGATCACCGGGGGCCGCGATGCGCGCGCATAGAGGAAGATTCCGCCGATGGCAGCGGCGGCGACACCAGTGGCGATCTTGATCGCAGTCGATTGCTTCATGCCATCACTCTGCGATGCGACTAGCGCGATGAAAAGTATCTCCCCGCCGCCCCGCCGATATCAACTGTGGATGGGCGGCTTGCAGACATCCACCCATGCGGCATCGATCAATGTCGCAAGACGATCGGGAGCGACCTGAACCGAGGTCGTAAGCGATCCGGCGGCCGGAAACACGATCGCATGGGCGCGGAGACTGACGTCGCAATAGATCGGAAGCGCCGTCGCCAGCCCGAACGGACAGACTCCGCCAACCGGATGCCCGGTCAGCGCGAGTGTCTCGGTTGGATCGAGCATGCGCGGCTTGCCGCCGAGCGCGAGCTTGGCCTTTTGGTTGTCGAGCCGCGTGTCGCCGCTCGTGACCAGCAGCATCGCGCGATCGTTGACGCGCAGCGCAAGCGTCTTCGCGATCTGGCCGGGCGATACGCCGAGTGCCTTTGCGGCTTCCGCCACGGTTGCGGTGCTTTGGTCGACTTCGATGATCCGCAGATCGGGGGCGCGGAGGGAGAGGTCGTCGCGCACGGATTCATGGCTCATCCCGCGATTGCTAGTCGAACGCGCGCGTTCGCCCAACAAGTCTTCGGAGCCGGCGCGCCGGCAACAATTGCCATGCCCAGGCATGGAAACGTGCCAAGCTAAGCCTAAGGTACCTGCTCGACATGACAGGTTCGTCTCGTTTTCGCAGGCGCTCTTCTGGGTCGGCTGATCGGATCGTGTAGAACTCGGGGGTCCCTCGCCGGACCCGCGGCGGGCGGTCCCGTTCCTGCACGCACCATCTGGTTCGTTGAAACGCGCCGGCTGCGCGCCATTCTTGGGACCTGAAAATCGGCGCGGACGGGCGCTGGTGAAGGGACATCATGCCGCTCGAACGTCGCAATGCGCTCGCGTCGGCGGTCGGTAACCGGGGATCAACCCAGCCAGGAGGCACAATGAAGATCATCGCATATGATAATTTCAGGCCCGGGGTGACGCTGGACGAGCTTAAACCTTATCTGCGTGACGAAGTGGCGAACGTATGGCGGCTGTGGAAAGCTGGTGTCGTCCGCGAAAACTATGCCCGCGCGGATGTCGGCGGCGTGATCATCGTGTTCGAACTCGAGAGCGTCGACGCGGCGAAGCGCTACACCGACGATTTCCCGCTGTCGAAGGCGGGCCTTCTGGAATGGCATTTCCTGGCCTTCGACGCTCCATTGCCGCTCGAATATCTATTCGACTCGTCGATCGACCTGGCACGGCCGTGGGACCGGACTGCGGCATGATTTGCACCCGAGACGGCATCGAGATCCCGCAGACGTTGGATGATTGGTGCGATCCGCGTCGCACCGCGCTGCTCGTCTACGACATGCAGATCGGCATCTGCCGGCAAGTCGCCGATGCGGCCGCGATCGTCGAACGCACAGCCAGGCTGCTCGAGGCGGCGCGGTTCGCGGGAATGCGCGTCGCCTTCACGCGACACCTGTCGTTGCCGCGCGCGTGGATGGGGATGAGTCAACTACGCATGGCGATGAACTGGCAGCGCAGCAGCGATCCGGATGCAGTACAGCCCTGGTTCGCGCGCGATGCCGAGTCGACGGCGATCGTCCCCGAACTCGCGCCGCGCGCGGACGAGGCGGTGTTCGACAAGATCACCATGTCGGCATTCGATTCGACCGCGCTCGGACTGGCGCTGCGTGATTGCGGCGTGCACGCCGTCGCGATCGCCGGAATCGCGCTGGAGATCGGCATCGAACCGACCGTGCGGCAGGCGGCCGATAACGGGTTTGCGGCGCTGGTGATCGAGGATGCCTGCGGCTTCGGCAACCGCGAGGCGCGCGACCGAGCAATGGCGACCTTGCGCTATGTGGGCGATGCGGTGGTGACCGATGTCGCCGGCCTCTGCGCAGCGCTGGCATGGCGCGATCATCGTGTCAGCGGCTAGCGTCCGCGGTGCGAAAGCGCACGCCGATCGCGCTGCCCTGCGCGCATCCCCAATCATAGAGTGCCTGCAATGTGCCCGCCAGATCGCGACCGCGATCGGTAAGCGCGTAACGCTCCTTTCCGTCGGGAGATTCCTCGAGCACGACGAAGCCGATCTCGACCAGTTCGGCGAGGCGCTGGGTCAGCATCTTTTCGGACAGGGCGGGGATCGAGCGCCGAAGGTCCGAATAGCGCATCGGCCCTTGCTTGATCCGCGCCAGGATCACCGTTTTCCACTTTCCGCCCAGGCTATCGAGCGCGAACTCGATGGGGCAGCCATAGAGTCGTCCCGGCCGCGTCATGCGCGGTTGATAGACGCGATGCAGCGGGCACGGGAAGCCGAATGTGCGCCCGGTGCGCAGCGACGCACCGCCGATACGTGCGCAACCAGGACGGAGCGAAAGGCAAGGTCACGGACGAGATGGGGGCGGCCGAAACCGCGTCGGGCGGCGAGACCGAGAGCCGGTTCGACACGCGACTTCACGCGGATGCTGCCCAGGGACGGGGGACCGCTTGAATTACCTGGGTCTGGGATATACAATAGGGATATACGGAGAGATGCGCCATGAACAAGCCGGGCAATCGCACTGCGTTGTTCCGGTCCAACCGGTCCCAGGCTTTGCGCTTGCCGAAGCACGTGGCCTTTCCCGAAGGCGTGCGCGAAGTGCGTGTCGTCAAGGAAGGCAAAGGACGTCTCGTGCTTCCGGCCGAAGCGCTGTGGGACGACTTCTTTGCCGCGCCGGGGATCGACTTACCCGCCCGAGATCAGCTGTCGGCTCAGGAGCGTGAGCCCTTCTAGTGCTACGTTACCTGCTCGACACGAATCTCTGCATCCGCGTGTTGCGGGATCGTCCGCAGGGGCTGCGCGAGCGGTTCAACTTGAACGCCGACAACCTGTGCATTTCGACGATCGTACTCAACGAGTTACTGTATGGCGCGACAAAATCGGCGCGTCCGGAGCATCATCGCCACGAGGTCGAACGGTTTGCCGCGCGGCTCGAGGTGCTGGCATTCGATTCCGAGGCTGCGGATCATGCCGCGGACATTCGTGTGGCGCTGGAGCGCGCGGGCACGCCGATCGGTGGCTATGACGTGCTTACCGCCGGACATGCGCGCAGTCGCGGCCTTATCGTGGTCACGGGAAATCTGCGCGAGTTCACGCGTGTCGATGGGTTGCGCTGCGAGGATTGGGAAGCGGTTTCGGAATAGCCCGCGCGAATCGTGGTGCCGGCCGGAACCGAAGCGCGTGGCGACGTGCCGAAGCCCGCCGCCGAACCGCCGTTCATCCCTTCTTCGCTAACGCCTTCGCCACCACCGGATGCGCATAATGCACCGGTGTGTCCTGGCGATACGGCCAGGTCGGACGATTGCGGTCGATCAGCACATCCGGACCGAGCGGATCCTCCGGGTACAGCACCTGCGCCTGATGGAGGTGCGAATCGGTGTGCGCCCAGCCGGTCTCGTAATCGGCCTGCCACTGCAGCATGTAATCGAGCCGCTTGATCTTCCACACGCCGTCCACGCGGACATAGTCGTTCTCGTAGATGCCCGATTCCATGAACTGCTGCGGCACGCCTTCGGGCTTGTACTTTCGGATATCGTGCGAACCGCCGAGCAGAATGCCCCGGAAGCGGCCCTTGGCGGTCCGGCGGTCTTGGGCGACGGTGATTACGTCCTGCATCTGGATATGATCGAACAGGAAACCGTCATCGGCATCCTGCCGGCCCTGATTGAACAGCTGGAGGAACCAGTCGACATAGAGCCGGCGAATGCTCTTATGGCCCTTGTACAGGCCCGACAGGAACACGACCTCGCCGTCCTCGGCGAACAGGTCCACCACTTCGTCATAGTGGCAATAGTCGATGTAATAGCCATAGGCGAATTGCAGCCGCTTGATGTCCGCGGCGTCCTCGAGCCGGCCGAGCCGGTCCATGAGTTCGGCGTTCTGGCGCTTGAGGGTTTCGAGTTCGTCCATCGCGGGCATCCTGATCCTGGAGGTTGGTTGTTTTGATTCAGCTTTGACGGCGCACGGCCCACCCAAGCAGATTGCCGTCGAGCGTGGTGCGGCTGGCGACGCGGTATCCCAGCTCCGCCGCCGCGCCGGACAACAACAGAAAATCGGCATAGCGCGTCACGCCGCGAATTTCCTGCGGCGCCCGCGCAAGCAGCCGCCGCGCCAAGCGCACGCGATCGCCTTCTACTGCGATGCGTTCGGCGCCTTCGGGGAGCAGATCGGGCCTTGCGAGCGCAATGGGATCATAGACCCATAAGCTGGTGCCCGCGGCGGCGCGGGCCGACGCCGAGGCTGCCGCGCCGGCAGTCACTGCCGCCGCGCCGAGGAACGTCCGACGCTTCACTTGCCGCGCCCCAGATAGTCGGCGATGGCCTTGATCTGGGCGTCGCTCGCTTCGCCGCGCGGGATCGCGGGCATGTTGCCGATGCCGGTGCGCGCGGCCTGGATCACATAGTCGGCCGTGAGGTCGGTGCGCTCCTCGAGTAGCGCAGGCTTTACGCGGCGATCGAGCAGGCCGGTGCCCATGCCGTTGGGGCCGTGGCACATCGCGCATTTTTCAGTGAACAGGGCCTTGCCGTTCGGCACCGGCTTGGTTGCGCTCTGGCCGGCGAGTGCCGCGGTCGCAGCCGGAAGCAGCAGCGCGGCTGCGGCGAAGGGGAGGGGGTGCCTCACTTGCCGCGCTCCTTTACGCGGTCGGCGGGCCAGATGCCGCTCTTGCCCGGCGCGATGATGCCGAGCGGGTCGAGCGCGTTCTTCACCTTTTCGTTGAGTTTCCGCAGAGCATTGCCGCCGAAATCATAGCTGCCCATCACCGTGTCCATATAGTCTAGGTGCGTGCGATACTCGCCATACCCCTGCGAACGCGCATCGGCGATCAGTGCGCGCAAGAAGGGATCGACGCGCCGCATCATCGCATCGTCGTCCTTGTTGATCAGCACGGCGTTGACATTGATCAGGTGACGCTCGCCGAACGCGAAGCTCGCCTGATAATCCATGCCGAACTCCTTGTAGCGCGCGTAGGTACGCTTGAACTGCGCCTGGGCCTGGGCCCCCGATTGCGGCAGCACCGGCGAGAATCCGATATGGCCGCCGCGCCCGCCGTGCCAATTGGCGTTCTGCATCGGAAACGTCAGCGGCACACCGAACCAGCCGCTCTGCTCGTGCGGTTCGCCTCGCGTCCATTTGGTCGGCTTGAGCACCATCGGCTTGAGCGCGTTCATCGCGCTTTCGAGCACGGCATAGGCTGCCTTGTTGACGCCCTCCCGCCCGTAGAGCCGCAGCGACACGCCCCACCAGCCCATGCCGAACTTCTTTCGGATCGCAGCGATCACATCGTCGCCGAGCGCGCCGGGCTTGTCGGTCCAGTCCGTGCGCCGCGTGACGATCGCGGCAGCGCGCAGCCAGTTGCCGATCGTCGGCGATTGCTGAAGCAGTCCCTCGCGGCGCAGCGGCCCGAGCGTGTCGATCAGCGGGCCGAGGTCCTCTGGCGAATCGAACTCGAGGTCCATGCCCATCACGCTTTCAGGCTCGGGCATCAGCCACAGGCCCGCCTTGGTGACGATCCCGAAGTTCGACTGGACGAACATCTGGTCCCACGCCGGGCCGAAGCCATAGCGATAGAGCTGCCAGGTCTTGCTGCCGGTCATCGCGCCCATGCCGGTGCGCACCATGCTGCCGTCGGCGAGCACGACTTCCATGCCGCACAGCTTCGACGTGTTTTCGCCATAGGGGGTATAGCCCACGCCGCGATCGAGCGCGTTGCCGATCACCGAGCCCCAGCTGTTGCCGGGTACCGACAGCCACAGCGGGATCTTGTGCGTCTGGAGATAGTCGTAGAGGTCGTAGAAGCCGACGCCGGGCTCGAGCAGCACAGTGCCATTCGCAAGATCGACTTCGATCTTCTTCATCCGGCTCAAGTCGACGATCACCGATCCGGCGAGCACCGGTGCCGCGGTGCCATAGCCCAGGTTCTTGCCGCGGCTGATCGGCCAAAGTGGGATATGATATTGCGCAGCGACGCGGACGACCGCCTGGACTTCCTCGGTGGTCAGCGGCGCGACTGCTCCGAGAGGTACGTGCCGGCTGTCGTCGACCGCGAACTTGTCCGAATAGGCGTGCTGGTCGTCCTCGCCGAAGAAGCAGTTGGCGGCACCGACTGCGGCCGCGAAGCCGCGCCGCGCGGCCTTGAGTGTCGCCGGTGTCACGCCGGAGGGAAGGTGCTGGGCCATTTTGCTTCCTTAGGACGCCGTCCAGCGCGTGCGCGCCGGCGGGCGTGTCGCGCCGTCGAGCCGGATCACTTCGCCGTTGAGCAGCGGATTCTGGACGATGAACAAGGCCGTGCGGCCGAATTCCTCGGGGCGGCCCGGCCGCTTGGGGAATTCGACGGTTTCGAGCAACTCGTCGACCAAATCGTCGGGCATGCCTGCGGTCATCGGCGTCGCAAACAGCCCCGGGGCGATCGACATCACGCGGATGCGGTGCGCCGAGAGGTCGCGGGCCCAGACGAGCGTGAGTGCCGCGACTGCGGCCTTGGACGCGGCATAGGCCCCCATGCCCTGCTGGCCTTCGAACGAGGCAATCGACGCGGCGTTGATCACCACGCCGCGCTCGCCGTCGGGACAGTCGCCGGGGTTGCCGATCATGCGATGCGTGACGAAGCGCGTGAGGTTGACCGTGCCGAGCAAGTTGACGTCGATCACGCGGCGGAAGGCTTCGAGATCCTGCGGTCCGTCGGGGCTGGCGATCGGCCCGAGTCCTCCGATGCCGGCGCAATTGACCAGGATGTCGACGCGGCCAAGCAAATGGCACACCGCCGTGACGGCGGCTTCGGTCTGCGCGGCGTCGGTGATGTCGCACGGGAAATGGTGGAAGGCGGGCGAGGGGATCGCGAGGTCGAGCACCGCGACGGTCGCGCCGGCATCGGCGAGCGCCGCCGCCGTCGCCGCGCCCAGCCCGGACGCGCCGCCGCTGACGATAGCTATCTTGCCGTGCGGGTCCATTCAGTGTCCTCCCAGTGCCGGGCCGTCCGCCCGATCGTAACGATCGTGATGGTTTAGTGCGTTCCGGCGAACGGTCCAAGCCCCGTCGTAGCCCGATCGATACTTGCTTGTCCCGGCGAACGTGGGGGTGCCGATCCTTGGCGTCATATCAAGTCGTTTTCCTGGCCAGACTCAACGCCAGTGCCAGCGCCAGTGCGCCGCCGAGCACGGCAACGAGCGGCGCGAGCGAGAAGGCGGGGAACAGGGTCACCACCGCGCTGGCTAAGGCGGTGACGGCGAGCTGGAGCGCGCCGAGCAGTCCGGCGGCAGCGCCGGCGCCGCCTGTCCCGGCGTCGAGTGCGGAAATTGCGGCCGGAGTCAGCAACAGCCCGGCGAGCGCGAAGATCGCCATCGAAAAGACCTGGAAAATGATCAGGTTTACTTGTCCACTCACGATCGTCGCGCCGAATGCTGCGGTGAGGACGAGCCCCGCCGCGCTGATCCGGATCAACACGTCGCGCGGGCCCCAGCGCTTCATCAGGTTCGGCGAAAGCTGAGTGGTGGCAATCGAACAGCCGGCGTTGAGCGCGAGCAACAGGCTGTATTCGCCACCCTTCAGCCCGAACAACCCCGAATAGACGAACGGCGCGGCGGTGACATAGGCATAGGGGATGGTGGTCGCGAGGCCCGCGACCACGGCGCCGGCGAGGAAGCGGGCGTTGCCGAGCAGCGCGACATAGGCCGGCAGGATCGGCGTGCCGCGCGGGACGCGCTTTTCCACCGGCAGCGATTCGGGAAGCAGCAGCGCGACTCCGAGTCCCACCAGGCCCATGCCGGCGAGCACGACGAACAGCCCTTGCCACGGCATTGCCTTGAGCAGCGCGCTCCCGAAAAGCGGCGCGAGGATCGGCGAGATGCCGATGATCAGAAAGCTTAGCGCCATCAGCCGCGCTGCCTCGTGTCCGGTCTTCAAGTCGCGGATCATGGCACGCGAACAGGCGGTGCCCGCGCACACCGCGAAGCCTTGGACGAAGCGCAGCGCGATCAACGGCTCGACGCGCGTCGCCAGCGTGCACGCGAGCGAAGCGATGGCGAAAAAGCTCAAGCCGAGGAACATCGGCAACCTGCGCCCGAAACGGTCGCCGAACGATCCGATCGGGATCTGCGCGACCGCGAGCGCGAGCAGGAATACCGACAGCGTACGCTGCACCTCGCCCGGCGTCGCGTCGAGCGCGCGCGCAATCGTCGGGAAGGCCGGCAGATACAAGTCGATCGCGACCGGGCCAAGCGCCGAGAGCAGCCCCAGCGCCAGCCCCAGCTTCCAGGTCTGTATCGGTGCCTGTGCGGCGGTCGCCATGCGCTCTCCTCGAATTAATAACGATCGTTATGATTGTCCGAGATAAAGCGCAAGGCGCGAGCGAGAGCGTTCAGGCGCCCAACTGCCGCGAATTGCTCAAGGTGACCAAAAGCGGGAAAGTGCGAGGAAGGGTATCGCAACTCGGCGTCCTTTGTTAACGATCGTTATGATCGCGCGAAAAAGCGCAGGGAGGGGATATGGAAGAGGAACTGGCGGCGCTGCGCCTCGAAGTGGCCGAGTTGCGCCGGCAAGCGCAGGCATCGAGCGATTATGTCGGGCTGTGCAACCTCCAGGCCGGCTATGGCTATTATGTTGACAAAGGCCTGTGGGACCAGGCGGCCGACCTGTTCGCGGAGGACGGCACGCTCGAGATCGCGGGGCGCGGCGTGTACAAGGGCCGCGAGCGCGTGCGCGCCTATCTCAAGAAGCTGCCGCCGTACGGCGACGGTACCTTGTTCAACCATATGCAGCTGCAGCCGCTGATCCATGTCGACGGCGACCGGGCCAAGGCGCGCTGGCGGGCATTCATCCAGCTCGGCATCGTCGACACCGTCGCGCGCTGGGGCGAAGCGGTCTACGAGAATGAATATGTGCGGGTCGACGGGCTGTGGCAGATCGCCGTGCTCCACGGCTACATCACTTACTACAGCGAATATGACAAAGGCTGGGACAAGGGCGGAGTTGCGCTGTTGCGCACTGTCGACGGTCTCCAGCCGGATGCGCCGCCGAGCGTCGAATATGAGGCGTTCCCCAAGGCCTTCATTCCTCCCTTCCATTACCGCCATCCCGTGACCGGAGAGCCCGCATGAACGCCCGACCGACGCTCCACAGCCGTGCCGATCTTTATGCCGTGCTCGATCGCTTCCTGGCCGCGTTGCGCGCGCGCGATCCGAGCCGCGTCGAATGGGCATCCGAAGTCGGGTTCACCGAGAACAATGTTGCGCTGCTCGTCGGCGACGGCCTGTGGCAGACGATCACCGGACGCGGGGACTATGACCTGCGCTTCGCCGACCCGCGCACCGGGCAGGTCGCGCTGTTCACGACGGTGATCGAGACCAACGACGAATCCGCCACCTGCGTCCGGCTCGGCGTCGACGACGATGGCGCGATCGCCGAATGCGAGCTGATCGTCGTTCGCGACGCGGATTCAGGCCTCAAGTTCGAGAACCCGCGCTACGAGCGCAAGCCGGTGTTCGAGGAGATCGTGCCGGTAGCAAATCGCGTCACGCGCGAGCGCATGGTGAGCCTCGCCAACGGCTATTTCAGCACGCTCGAATGCAACGACGGCGCGATCCTCACGCGGTTCCATCCGGACTGCAATCGCGTCGAGAATGGTGTGCAGACCACCAACAATCCCGATTTCTTCATTCCGGTCGCGCGGCTCGGCTGCGAGGAACAGTTCCGACTCGGCAATTACCGCTACGACGACCGGCTGCGCGGGCGGCGCTTCCCATTGGTCGACGAGGAGCGCGGCATCGTGCTCGCGCATGGCTTCATCGACCATTGCGGCAAGCTCACCGACTATGTGCTGACCGACGGTACGCCCGTGAGCTCGCCGATCCGCCGACCGCACAGCTTCTATCTGGCGGAAGCCTTCAAGATCCGCGACGGCGCGATCGAACAGATCGAGGCGAATTTCATCACCGTGCCCTACCATATGCCGTCGCCGTGGGATGCGCGGGGGTGATAATCGCCGAACGCCTTCACCCCACCAGCCGTCATCCCCGCGAAAGCGGGGACCCAGGGTTACAACGGGAATCGCTCGCGGCCCTGGGTCCCCGCTTTCGCGGGGATGACGGAACTTGGGTGCATGGATATGTTTGCTCTGAAGCGCGCGCGGAACGCACAGCATGAGAAACCGCGCCACCACCCTCATTCTCTGCGCGCTCGTCATGCTGGTCGACGGCTATGACCTGTTCGCGATACCGCTGGCGCTCCCGCACCTGGTCAAGCAGTTCGGCATTGCCGCGCCGGACTTCAGCGTGGCGATCTCCGCGGTGCTGGTCGGGCTCGGCGGCGGCGCGCTGTTCCTGGCGCCCTTGGGCGACCGGTTCGGGCGCAGACCCCTGGTCATCGCTTCGGCGGCCGTGATGTCACTCGCGACCTTTGGCACGGCGACCGGTACGGGCGTCTGGAGCTTCGCCGGTTGGCGCTTGCTTACCGGGCTCGGGCTTGGCGCGTGCCTTCCCAACGTTACCTCGCTGGTGTCCGAAATGGCGCCGCCGGGCTGGCGTGCGGGCACGGTCACGCTGGTTTCCTGCGCGATCTCGATCGGAAGCGTCGTTGCCGGAACGATTACGCCGGTGCTCGTCGCCCGGGGCGGCTGGCCGGCCTTGTTCCTGGCGCCCGGCGCCTTCACTCTCGTGCTGACGCTTCTGCTGTTCCTGCTGCTGGCCGAATCGACCAAGCTGCAGGAGTCGCGCGCGGGGCCCAAGGCGTCGCTGCTCGGGCCGTTCGAACCGCAATATGCGTTTGCGACGTTGGTGTTCGTCGGGCTCTACACAGTCAACGCCTTCGCTCTGTACATGTTGAACAGCTGGCTCCCGACCTTGTTGCCCAAGGCCGGTTTCTCGGTCGCGGCGGGTTCGTGGATGAGCGCGGGCATGCAGGCCGGTGGACTGGTCGGCGGTTTGACGCTTTCGCTGTTCCTCGACCGCTCGAAAACCGTGGCCGCGCTCGGCACCGCCTATCTGCTCGTCGCTGCGGCACTTGCCATGTTCAGCCTGGTTCCGGCACAGGCGGCCACCTGGAGCATATTGCTGATGATCGTCGGCGGCGGCATTTCGGGACCGCTGCTCGCCAGCATGGCGGTCGGCACGGGCTTCTACCCGCCGCGGATGACCTCGGCGGCGATCGGCGTCGCGGTTGCGGTCGGGCGGCTGGGGGCGATTGCCGGACCCTTCGTCGGCGGCCAGCTCATCCGAAGCGGTTTCGGGCCCGCGCCGTTCTTCCTCGCGCTGATCGTCCCGGTGCTGGTCTGCGCCGGCTGGGTGCTGATGATCCCCAAGGTGCGCAAACCGGCCTGAGTGCGCCTTGCCCGAGCTGGCCGGGCGTGCCAAAGGCGCCGCCCCGCACATCAGGAGCTTGCCGTGGACGGCACGTCTGCCCGCGCCCTTGGGCTCGACTTCGGCACTACCAACACAGTCGTGGCACGCGCCGATGGGACGCGCTCCGAGCTCGTCGAGTTCGCCGGCGAGCACGCGACCGGCGCCGTGTTCCGCTCTGCGCTGTGCTTCTGGGAAGAGGAGCGCGGCTGGAACGGTGTCGCGCACGAGGCCGGACCCTGGGCGATCCATGAATATCTCCAGTCGCCGCTCGACAGCCGCTTCATCCAGTCGTTCAAGAGCGTCGCCGCGAGCCCGTCGTTCGAACGCGCGCTGATCTTCGGCAAGCCGTTCCGCTTCGAGGATCTCGGCCGGCAGTTCCTGTCGAGCCTGGTGCGCCACGCCGGCGGCGCGCTCGATGCGCGGCCGCGCCGCGTCATGGTCGGCCGCCCGGTCGAATATGCCGGCGCGCGGCCTGATCCGGCGCTCGCCCGCCAGCGCTACGACGCGATGCTCGAGACGTTCGGCGTCGAACTCCATTATGTCTATGAGCCGCTCGGCGCGGCGCACAGCTATGCGTCGCGGATCGATCATCCCGCGACGGTCCTGGTCGCCGATTTCGGCGGCGGCACCACCGACTTCTCGATCGTCCGCATCGCCGAGCCGGGCGCGCCGCGGCGCTGCGTGCCGCTGGCGTCGAGCGGAGTCGGGATCGCCGGCGACCGCTTCGACTATCGCATCATGGACCGGCTGGTGCTGCCGTTGCTCGGCAAGGGCGGCAGCTATCGGTCGTTCGGCAAGATACTCGAAATCCCGCGCGGCTATTTCACCGATTTCGCCGACTGGTCGCGGCTCGCGCTGATGCGCACGCGCAAGACGATCGACGAATTGCGCCGGCTCCAGCGCGACGCGCTCGACCCCGCGCCGATCGGGCGGATGATGACACTGATCGAAGAAGAGCAGGGCTTTCCCCTCTACGACGCCGTCGGGCGCGTAAAGCGTGCGCTGTCGGTGGAGACGCACGCGGAGTTCGCGTTCGAGGGCGGTGGCGTGTCGATTGCCGCGGACATCCGGCGCGCGGATTTCGAGGAATGGATTGCCGAAGATCTGGCCCGGATCGAAGCGGCGATGGAGGCGGCGCTGGCGCGGGCCGGGCTCGGGGCCGAAGCGATCGACCGGGTGTTCCTGACCGGCGGGTCGTCGTTGATCCCGGCGATCCGTGCGATGTTCGACCGGCGGTTCGGAGAAGAGCGGATCGCGACCGGCGGCGAGCTGACCTCGATCGCGCATGGGCTGGCGCTGATCGGTTGCGAGGCGGACTTGGCGCAGTGGGAGGCTTGACGCCACGATCGAACTCAAGGGAGGAAAAGCAGCCCATATATTGATGGCGTCCCAAGCGCGTGGATAACCATGGTACAGGAATTTGTAATCGAAGGCGGCCGGATGGTGACGCTCGAAGATTTCTTCGATGAGATCGGTCGAGTCCTCATTCCCGGCAAAGATTGGGGACGAAACCTCGATGCGTTCGATGATATTCTTTGTGGATGGCTCGATACGCCCGCGGAGGGGTTCACGATCAGGTGGCAAAACTCGGCCAACGCCAGGAAGATGCTGGGCTACCCAGAGACCGTCCGGCAGCTGGAGATAAGGCTCAGTCGTTGTCACCCGACTAACCGGAAGAACGTGCGGCGAGATCTTGAGAACGCACGCGCGCAACGCGGGCCTGTCGTATTCGACTGGTTGATTGAGATTATTCGGGATCACGGAGAGGGAGGAAGAAGCGCGGAGGACAAGGTTCACCTGGTCCTGGACTAGCGGTTCGCAGTAGCTCGCGAGTCAGACAGAACGACCGCGCCCTTGATCCCACTTCAACCCCGTGGTTTGTGCCGCGCATGTCGGCACCCGCGCCCACCGGTCACCGCTTCCCACCCCAGCTGATGGAAGCCGCGCTCGCTTTGCACGACAATCGCATTCCCGAGGCCGAGCGGATGCTCAAGGCCTATCTCAAGGCCGATCCCTACGAGGTGCGTGCGATCCGCATGCTTGCCGAACTCGCGGGGCGGATCGGGCGCTACCGCGACGCCGAGACGCTGCTCCACCGCGCAATCGAACTCGCCCCCGGCTTCACTGCGGCGCGCGCCAACCTCGCGATCGTGCTCTACCGGCTCAATCGTCCCGCCGAGGCGATCGCGCAGCTCGACCAGTTGATCGAGGAAGATCCCGACAATCTCGGCCACGCCAATCTCAAGGCAGCGGCGCTCGGACGGATCGGCGGGTTCGACGAAGCGATCTCACTGTATGAGGCAGTGCTCAAGGATCTGCCCAACCAGCCGAAAATCTGGATGAGCTATGGCCATGTGCTCAAGACGGTCGGGCGAGTCGACGACGGTGTCGCCGCCTATCGCCGCGCGCTCGCGCTTGCACCGGCGCTGGGCGAGGTGTGGTGGAGCCTCGCCAATCTGAAGACGCTGCGCTTCGACGATGCCGACATCGCGGCGATGCAGGCGGCGCTCGCGCGCACCGACCTTTCCGACGAGGATCGTTTCCACCTCGATTTCGCGCTCGGCAAGGCGTTCGAGGATCGCAAGCAGGCCGAGGCCGCGTTCGCCCATTATGCCGCGGGCAATGCGCTCCGCCGCACCAGCCTTGAGTATGATCCCGACGCCAACGAGCGGTTCGTCGATCGCAGTATCGAGATGTTCACGCGGGACTTCTTCGCCGAACGGAGCGGGCAGGGCAACTCGAGCCCCGAGCCGATCTTTATCCTTGGCATGCCGCGCGCGGGCTCGACTTTGGTCGAACAGATATTGTCGAGCCACCCGCTGGTCGAAGGCACGTCCGAGCTGCCCGACATCCCGTTCCTCAGCCGGCAAGTGAAGGACTATCCGTTCGGACTGCGCGATCTCGAACCCGCGGCACTGCGTGCGCTCGGCGAGGACTATCTGCGCCGTGCTTCGGTCCAGCGCCGCACCGATCGGCCCCATTTCATCGACAAGCTGCCCAACAACTGGCTGCACCTGCCGCTGATCCGGCTGATCCTGCCCAACGCCAGGGTCATCGACGCGCGGCGCCACCCGCTGTCGTGCTGCTTCTCCAACTTCAAGCAGCATTTCGCCAAGGGCCAGGCGTTCAGCTACGCGCTCGACGACCTCGGTCGATACTATCGCGCCTATGTGCGGCTGATGGCGCATGTCGACGCGGTGCAGCCAGGGCAGGTGCACCGCGTAATCTATGAGCGCATGGTGGACGATACCGAGGGCGAAGTGCGTGCGTTGCTCGCTGCGTGTGGGCTCGATTTCGATCCCGCGTGCCTTGCCTTCTACGAGACCGAGCGCGCGGTTCGCACGCCGAGTTCGGAGCAGGTCCGCCAGCCGATTTTTCGCGAAGGAACGGAGGCGTGGAAGCCATTCGAGCGGTGGCTAGGTCCGCTCGAGGCCGCGCTCGGCGACGTGCTCCCTGCCTATCCCAACACCCCACCATTCGCTTGAATGCGTGGCAAATCTGCCACGCTGCTGCGCGAAATACCCCGGTTTTCCGCGGCTGATTGACCTTCGTTTCACGACCGTACAATTTCGGCAACAGTCTGCTGCCGAATGGGGATTTGCGATGACTAGCTTCTATCGCCGCGCCGCAATTGCCGCGCTTCTCGCCTCCTCCACGCTGGGCGGCACGGCCGCCTTTGCGCAATCGCAACCCGCCGAGGCGAGCGGCGACAACGAGATCGTCGTCACGGCGCAGAAGCGCGAGGAGAATCTGCAGAACGTCCCGATCAGCATCCAGGCGATCGACACGCGGAGGCTCGACCAGCTCAACCTCAGCAACGTCGAGCAGTTCGTGAAGGTGCTTCCGTCGGTCTCGATCCAGTCTGTGCAGCCCGGCAATTCGATCGTCTATATGCGCGGCGTGGCCTCGGGTGGCGACGGCAACCACTCGGGCTCCCTGCCGTCGGTCGGCGTCTATCTCGACGAGCAGCCGGTCACGACGATCGGCGGCACGCTCGACGTCCACGTCTACGATATCGCGCGCATCGAGAGCCTTTCGGGTCCGCAGGGCACGCTCTATGGCGCTTCGTCCGAGGCCGGCACGATCCGCATCATCACCAACAAGCCCAGCCTGACCAAATGGGAAGGCCGCGTCGACGGCGAGCTCAACACGGTCGAGCATGGCAATATGGGCGGCAAGCTCGAAGGGATGATCAACGCGCCGCTCACGTCGAACATGGCATTGCGCGTGGTAGGATACTATCAGCGTAACGGCGGCTATATCGACAACGTCCCGGCGACACGCTCGTTCATCAACAGCGTGACGGTAAACAATAATGCGTTCGTCAAGAACAATTACAACGACACCGAGCTATGGGGCGGACGCGCCGCGCTCAAGATCGACCTCGACGACAATTGGACCGTGACGCCGGCCGTGCAGTATCAGGACGAGCGGACGCACGGCCTCTACGCGTTCGATCCGTCGGTCGGTGACCTCAAGGTCGAGCATTTCTACCCCGAATATCGCCGCGACCGTTATATCCAGGGCGCGCTGACGATCGAAGGCAAGCTCGGCAATTGGGATCTGACCTATGCCGGTGCCTATCTCGACCGCAAGGACTATCAGAGCAGCGACTATACCGATTACGCCGAGGCCTATGACCAGATCTACGCCTCGGTCGGCGGCATCGCCGGCTATCTCTACATCCACGACAAGAATGGCAATACGATCGATCCACGCCAGTATGTGATCGGCCAGGATTACTTCAAGAAGATGAGCCAGGAACTGCGCGTCTCCTCGCCGCAAAGCGACCGGTTACGCATCACCGCGGGCCTGTTCTTCCAGCGACAGAGCAATGCGATCGACCAGGATTACCGAGTGCCCAACCTCGGCCCCGACGTCTCGGTCAACGGCCAGACGGGCACTTTGTGGCTGACCCGCCAGCACCGCATCGATCGCGACTATGCGATGTTCGGCGAAGCAGCGTTCGACATCCTGCCAAACCTGACGCTCACTGCCGGTGGCCGCGCGTTCATGTACAAGAATACGCTGATCGGCTTCTTCGGATTCGGCCGCAATCCGGGGAACGCCTACACCGACTCGCCGTACAATGCGGTCGGCAGCTCGGGAACCGGCGTGGTGCGCTGCTTCGCGACCGACGGCTTGCGGTTGCGCGGGCTCGACGACAGCACCAGCGCGGATGACAGTGCGACGCGCGTGCTGCTGCCGGGCGTCGTGGCGAACACGCCGTGCACCAATCTCGGCCAATATCTGGCGGGGCAGGGCGTGGTCCCGGTCAAGGCGATCGGCTCGGGCTTCACCCACAAGCTCAACCTCACGTGGAAGCCGACCAACCATGTCATGCTCTACGGCACCTGGTCGCGCGGTTTCCGCCCCGGCGGTATCAACCGCCGCACCGACGTGCCCGCCTACAATCCCGATTATCTGACCAACTATGAAGTGGGTGCCAAGCTTACGCTGCTCGACGGCAAGGCGCACCTCAATGGCACGATCTACCAGCAGGATTGGGACAGCTTTCAATTCGCCTTCCTCGGGCCGAACAGCTTCACGATCATCCAGAATGGTCCGAACGCACGAATTCGCGGTGTCGAAGTCGACGGCAATCTGCGCCTTGGCGGACTGCAGCTGTCGGCCGCTGGCGCATATACGGACGGCAAGACGCTACAGAACCTCTGCGCCACCAATACCTTCGTCTGCTCGGGTTCCGCCCTCAAGGCGCCGGCGGGCACGCAATTGCCGATCACGCCGAAGTTCAAGGTCGGCGGCAGCGCACGCTATACCGTGAAGATGGCGTCGGGCGAGGCCTATGGCCAGTTGCTCGTTGCACACCAGAGCTCGGCACGCGCCGCAATTCGCGACGCTGACGACGCTTTGTTCGGCCGTCTCCACCAATATACCACGGCGGATGCGGCGCTCGGCTACACTTGGTCGAAATTCACGGCCGAGGTGTTCGTCGCCAACCTGTGGGATGAGCGCGGCGAGGTTTCGAAATTCGCCGAATGCGGCGCGTGCACGCGCACCTATATCTATCCGATCACGCCACGCACGATCGGCATGCGAGTGGGCGCGAAGTTTTAGAACGCGCTTCGCTCGTGTTGAATCGATTACCGTCACCTCGGCCTTGGGCCGGGGTGACGGTAGTATTTTAGGGAGAAGTCAGGTCTCCCAGGCTTCGAACGGCAGCTCCAGCGCGTCGGCCACTGCCGCATGCCGGATCTTGCCTTGCGACACGTTCAACCCGTTCGCGAGATGGGGGTCGGCCTTCATCGCCCCTTCGGCGCCGAGGGTGGCGAGCTTGAGCGCGAATGGCAGCGTCGCGTTGTTGAGCGCGAACGCCGAAGTCCGCGCGACGGCGCCGGGCATGTTCGCGACGCAATAATGGATGATGCCTTCGACGTCGTAGACCGGATCGTCGTGCGTCGTTGCATGGCTCGTCTCGAAGCAGCCGCCCTGGTCGATCGCGATGTCGACCATCACTGAGCCGCGCTTCATCGTCTTGAGCATGTCGCGCGTTACCAGCTTGGGCGCGGCCGCACCCGGCACCAGCACTGCGCCGATCACCAGATGCGCGCGTGCCACCGCCGCGGCGATCGCTGCCTTGCTGGCATAGGCGGTCTTGATCTGGCTGCCGAAATGCAGGTCCAGCTCGGCGAGGCGATCGTTGTTGATGTCATAGATCGTCACGTCGGCGCGCTGACCGACCGCGATCTGCGCGGCGTTGATCCCGGCGACGCCGCCGCCGAGAATCGCGACGCGCGCCGGTGCCACGCCGGGCACGCCGCCGAGGAGCACGCCGCGGCCGCCCTGTTCCTTCTCGAGATAATGCGCGCCGACCTGGATCGACATGCGCCCGGCGACTTCCGACATCGGCTTGAGCAGCGGCAACGAACGCGTCGGCGAGGTCACTGTCTCATAGGCGATGCATGTCGCGCCTGAGCGCATCAGGCCTTCTGCCTGAGGCTTGTCCGCGGCCAGGTGGAGATAGGTGAACAATATGTGCCGCGGCTCGAGCAGCGCAATTTCCTGCGGCTGCGGCTCCTTCACCTTCACGATCATATCGGCTTGGGCGAATACCGCTGCGGCGTCGGGCGCTATCGTCGCCCCGGCCTCGACATAGTCCGAATCCTCGAAATCGATGCCGTGTCCGGCGCCGGTCTCGACGATTACGCTGTGCCCCGCGGCGACCAGTTCGGCCACCGAAGGTGGCGTGAGCCCGACGCGATACTCGTGATTCTTGATCTCCTTGGGAACTCCGACACGCATCGAACGTCTCCAGATTCCGTGATGCCGCTCAGTAGAATGTGTTTCAGCGAAACTGAAACAGTCGCGGTGCTCAGCGCAGCTGAGAGCTCTATAAACACGTGGTTCGGGAATGTCCCGTTGCGGCGTCTTGCTGCACGTGCTAACGGCGCGCACCCTTTCCCGGGGCGAGATACGGTCGAAATGACCCGCTTCATGTCCATTACCGTCAGACCCTTCCAGTGATCACGCAAACGACGGCGGTCGCAGACGCGCCTGCCACACAGCCCGACGTGGTCCCGGGGCACGATCATTCGCACGACGCGATGTGGAAACTCGCGCTCGGCGCGATCGGCATCGTCTTCGGCGACATCGGCACCAGCCCGCTCTACGCGTTCCGCGAAACCTTCGCGAACGAACACCATAAGCTGCGACTCGATGCGCCGCACGTGATGGGCGCGCTCAGCCTGATGTTCTGGTCGATGATGGTGGTGGTGACGATCAAATATGTCACCATCCTGATGCGCGCCGACAATAAGGGCGAGGGCGGCAGCCTGGCACTGCTCGCACTCATCTCCGGCCGCACCAAGCAGAAGCGCTGGACGAAGGGAATCGTGCTGCTCGGCGTGTTCGCGACGGCGCTGTTCTACGGCGACAGCATGATCACCCCTGCGGTGTCGGTACTCTCGGCGGTCGAAGGCGTCGCGGTCGCTGCGCCCCACATGCACGGGATGGTAGTGCCGATCTCGGTGACGATCCTGATCGGTCTGTTCGCGATACAGCGCTCGGGAACGTCGCGCGTCGGCGCGCTGTTCGGGCCGGTGATGCTGATCTATTTCGTGATCATCGCGACGCTCGGCATCATGAGCATCGTCCAGACGCCCTATGTGCTATGGGCGCTGTCGCCGCACCATGCCGTCGAATTCTTCGAGCTCAACCCCAGCAGTGCGTTCCTCGCGCTGGGGTCGGTGGTGCTCGCGGTCACCGGCGCCGAGGCACTTTATGCCGACATGGGCCATTTCGGCCGCAGCCCGATCCGGCTATCCTGGCTCGTCTTCGTGCTCCCGGCGCTGATGCTCAACTATATGGGGCAGGGCGCGCTGCTGATCCGCGACCAGGCCGCGCTGCAGAACCCCTTCTATCTGCTGGCGCCTGAAACGCTTCGCTTGCCGATGGTGTTCGTCGCGACGGCGGCGGCGATCATCGCCAGCCAGGCAGTGATCTCGGGCGCGTTCTCGGTGACGCAACAGGCGATCCAGCTTGGCTTTATCCCGCGACTGCGCACCGATCACACCAGCGCCTCGACCGCGGGGCAGATCTATATCCCGTTCGTCAACTGGCTGCTGATGATCGCAGTGATCATTCTGGTCGTGACCTTCGAGTCGTCGTCGAGGCTGACGGCCGCCTATGGCATCGCCGTCACCGGCGCGATGCTGATCGACAATTGCCTGCTCGCGGTGGTGCTGTTCAACCTGTGGCACTGGAAGAAGATCTTCTCGATCCCGCTGCTCGCATTGTTCTTCCTGGTCGACGGCGCCTATTTCTCGGCGAACCTGACCAAGGTGCCCGATGGCGGCTGGGTCCCGCTGCTGATCGGCTTCGTCGTGTTCACCTTGCTCACCACCTGGGCCAAGGGTCGCCAGCTGATGATGGCGCGGATGCGCGAGGCGGCGATGCCGATCAAGATTTTCGTCCAGTCGGCGTCGGGATCCGCGACTCGCGTGCCGGGCACCGCAGTGTTCATGACTTCGACCCCCGACGGTGTGCCGCATGCGCTGCTGCACAATCTCAAGCACAACAAGGTGCTCCACGAGCGCGTGGTGCTGCTGACGGTGAAGATCCTCGACGAGCCCTATGTCGGCGACGACCGCCGCTTCAAGATCGACGATCTCGGCTCGGGCTTCCACCGCATCGTCTTCTACTATGGCTTCATGCAGGACGCCGACGTGCCGGCGGCGCTCAAGCTGGTGAGTGCGTGCGGCGTGTGCGGCACCGAGTTCAAGATGATGGAGACCAGCTTCTTCCTCGCGCGCCAGACGCTGATCGCGTCGAACCGGCCGGGGATGGCGCTCTGGCGCGAGAAATTGTTCGCCTGGATGCTGCGCAACGCCGAAAGCGCGATGGAATTCTTCCGCCTGCCGACCAACCGCGTGGTCGAGCTCGGGAGCCAGGTCGAGATTTGACCCCGGATCACGTCCGGAGTGACGAAGCCGCGCCGCTCATTGTCACGAGGCCGTACGTCCGCTGTGGCGTTCGCGCATTCTCTCTTGTTCGTCACCCCGGCCTCGTGCCGGGGTCCCATGGGAGGCAGCGGAATCCAGGGAGGCTCCATGGATTCCGGCATGGATAGGCGGACCCCGACACACGTTCAGGGCCACCGGTCAGGTTTAAAGTCCACTGTTCCGCTTGAGCGCTTTCCTTGAAGAAGGCTCCACTGATCGTCACCGCGCTGTTCGGGCGCCAGGACCAGGGTTGGGTTGAAGGCCTGCGCCAGGCGCATTTCCCCGAGGATCGCAACCAGGTGCCGGCGCATCTGACCTTGTTCCACCACTTGCCGCCGTCGCTCGCCGAGGAACTCAAGCACCGCCTCGACGGCTACACGCGCGGCATACGTGCTCCCAAGGTCAAGGTGACGGGACTGATCTCACTCGGGCGCGGCGTCGCGCTCAAGGTCGAGAGCCCCGCGCTCGTCGCGATCCGCCACGAGCTGTGCGAAGCGTTCGCGGGGCTGCTGATGCCGCAGGACGCGGGCAGCTGGCGGCCGCACGTCACGATCCAGAACAAGGTCGTGCCCTCGATCGCGAAACTGCTGCTCGCCCAACTCGGCCGCGATTTCCGTCCGCGCGATGTCGAGCTCGCCGGGCTCGCGAGCTGGTGGTATCGCGGTGGCCCGTGGGAGCAGCATTCGCGTCATATGTTCGCTTGACCGCTTCGCGGCGGAAACCTATGTGGCGCGCTCTCACGCGACTTGGAGCGCCGCTTGGCGGAGTAGCTCAGTTGGTTAGAGCACGGGAATCATAATCCTGGGGTCGGGGGTTCAAATCCCTCCTCCGCTACCAAGTCGTTCAAGCTTCAGCGCTGGTGAGAGCCGCCAACTTCGGATGTGGTGGCTCGATCAACGGATTCACGATCGTCAGCCCGCGTGCGACAAATCCATGCTGCATGTCTTCGGAGAGCAGCATCGTACAACCGGCCTCCGCTGCGGCCGCGATGATCAGGGAGTCCCAGAATTGCAGCTGATGGTCGACGACCAGATCCGCGGCCGAAAGCTCTATACGCTTGTCCGAAGGCGCGCTGCCAAACGCCTCGGCGAATTCGACTAGAATCTCACGTGCTTCGGCGGGAGACGCTCCGCCCTTTCGCAACACGACGAACAATTCGCCGAGCGTCTGGGTAGGCGCGATCAGGGTCGCCGATTGCGCGAGCAGTGCCGCCAACGCACGCATCCGCGCTATCTTGGCGTCGTCCGCGGCGGATCGGCAGACACCTGCGAGATAAGCGAGAACGTTGCTGTCGAGCGCGACGCGAGTCATTCGTAGAGGTCGTCGCGGGACCAATTCCCCGCGTGCCGCACCGGCAGGCGACGGACGAAAGTGAGTAGCCGCTCGATCGAGCGCGCTTCACCGTCGCGATCGATCGGCAACACGCGTGCAACCGCTCGGCCGCGCGACATCACGGTGAAGCTCTCTCCGGTTGCGACTTCGCGCAGGAGTTCGGAAAAGCGCTGATTGGCTTCGCTCGCGCTGATCGGCCGGTCCATGCCAAGGATTTAGTGTATAGCACTAAATTAGGCAATGAGCGTTCGGAGGTGCTGGAGGGCGGCCGAGAAGTCACAATCCTGGCGTCGGGGGGTTCAAATCCCTCCGGGTGCAAGGGCGATGGCCGCACTTCAATCCGATGAATGACGCACCGGATTGCCGCTGGTGACTGCCCAGCCGCGGTCAGTCTGCAGCTGGTCGAAAGCGGGTTGAAAGCGACATTAGCTCCCAAGGAATGCGAGAGCTTTCGGAACGAATTGCTGGTGATACTGGAAAATGCCGCCATGTCCGGCATCGTCGTAAAGCACGAGCTCTGCATTCGGGATGCGGCGCGCCAGATCGATCGAGTTGCTGGTTGGCACCATTTTGTCCTGGTCGCCATTCGCGACCAGGACCGGATGTTTGATGCGTGACAGGTCGGCAGGAGTCTGACGCCCCCACGCGTGAATCGCTTTCAACTGCGTGATGAAAGCCCCAATCGAGACGGTCTTGTCGCGATTGGCAGTGCGCTCGTTGAGTCGTCGGAGGAAATCACGTGCAGCCTTGCGGCCATTGGCGGTGCTGGTGAAGAAGAGATAAGATTCGGGGTGTCTGAAGGTCAGAGCGGCTTTGATCATGTCGCGGATCGTCACTCGAGTCACCTTGTCGATGCCGACTCCGCCGGCGGGCCCGGTGCCCGCGAGGATGATCCTGCGAAAGAGCTGCGGCGCTTCCAGCGCCATCGCCTGCGAGACGAAACCGCCAAGCGAGAAGCCGAGCAAATCGACCTGTTCGAAGCCGAGGGCGCGGATGAAGGCGATTGCGTCGTGCGCCATCGCTTCGACCGAATTGGGCACTGAGCCTGCCGACGCGCCGATCCCTCGGTTATCGAAGACGATGACCCGGCGCTTGGCGGCGATACCGTCGACCACGCGCGGATCCCACCGATCCAGTTCCGCGGCCAAGTGGTTGAGGAAGATTACCGGCACGCCGGTCTCCGGCCCGAGCTCCCGATAGGCGAAGTTCGTGCCGCTGACATTGACTGTCCTGGTCGGCGCATATTGCCAGGTGCAGGGCGCCGCAGTTCGGGGCTCTCGGCCGGTGCTCATGTCGATCTCCTCGCGCATCGCGCTTGAACGGCTGCCTCGGCGACCATCCTCATTTCACCTTGACGACGACTTTGCCTTTCGAGCGTCCGGTTTCGATGTAGGCCAGTGCCTCGTTCATAGCCTCGAACGGGAAGACGCGGTCCAAGACCGGCTGTATGGTTCCTGCCTCGATGAGCGCGGTGATCTTGCGCAACTGCTCACCGCTTGCCCGCATGAAGAGGAAGGAATAGGCGACTCCACGGCGTTTAGCCTTCCGGCGAATTCCGGCGCTCAACAGGCGCATGACCTGTTGCAGGATCCAATTCGACCCATTGTCCCTGGCGAAATCGGGATCGGGCGGACCGGAGATCGAGATCAGCTTCCCGCCTGACTTCAGGACTCTCAAGGACTTCTCGAGCGTGTCCTTGCCGAGGCTGTTCAGGACGACGTCGTAGCCGCTGAGGACCTTCTCGAAATCGTCCTTCTTATAGTCGATGACGACGTCCGCTCCGAGCCTCTTCACCAGCGCGGTATTCGCACTGCTCGAGGTCGTCGCCACCGCGGCGCCGAGGTGCTTTGCCAACTGGATTGCGATGGTTCCAACGCCGCCGGAGCCGGCGTGGATGAGGACTTTTTGCCCCTTCCTCAGCTTGGCCTTTTCCACGAGCGCCTGCCAGGCGGTTAATCCGACCAGAGGGATCGACGCCGCTTCCTCCATGGTGAGGTTCTCCGGCTTCAGCGCTACATCGGCTTCGTCGATCGCGATGAACTCGGCGAACGTTCCGATCCTGTCCTTGTCCGGTCGTGCATAGACCTGGTCGCCGGGCTTGAAGGCTCGCACCTTCGCGCCAACCGACACGACAACGCCGGCGACGTCGTTCCCCAAGATAAGCGGCAAGCGATAAGGCAGAATGAGCTTGAACTCTCCGTCCCGGATCTTCGAATCGAGCGGGTTCACGCCGGCAGCGTGAACCTCGACCAGAACATCATTGGGCCGCAGCCCTGGCACCGGCACTTCGGCAAGCCGGAGGCCCGCGTTCTTTCCATAACGGTCAACCACGAATGCTTTCATGATCTTATCTCATCGATGCCGCTGGCCCTACGCTGCCGCGACGGGCACGAGCGCCTTTGACGCTTTCCATAGCTGGCGGTTGATGAAGTTCGGCGCGAGCCGGCGCATGAACGCCGCCTGGTTCGCTTGCCCTGGACGGATCTCCAGTTTGCCGGCCCGCAACGCCGTGAAGCTCTGCTTCACGAGCGCATCGGTCGATATCGTGGTGATCTTGGCTTCGTCGAACTCGCTGGTCATGTCGGTTCGCACGGCCGGCGGCATCAGTTCGATGACCTCGACGCCGGACTCTTCCAGCTGGAAGCGCAGCGACTGCGTGTAGGAATGCACCGCCGCCTTGCTGGCGCTGTAGATCGGCATCGCCGGCACCGGGACGAAGGCGAGCAAGGAAGAGACGTTGATCACCGTGCCGTGATTGGCAGTCAGTATGTCGATCAAGGCGGAGGTAGTGCGGATCACGCCGCCAACGTTGATCTCCATCTCGGTCATCAGACCGGCGAGATCGTCGACCGAAGCCGTGAGGTTCTTCGCAACGCCGACACCAGCATTGTTCATCAGCACGTCGAGCTTGGGGAAATCCCTCTTCACTCGCGTTGCCAGCGCGGCGATCTGCGCGGCATCCGCGCTGTCGCTCTGGATCGTGTGCAACTTCGGGTGCCTGGCCTTCACCGCATCGAGCACCGCCTGACGGCGGCCTGTGACAATCACATCGTTGCCGAGCTCGAGGAATTTGAGCGCGAATGCCAGGCCGATACCGGCGGACCCGCCGGTGATGAGGATGGTGCGACCAGTTAGTCTCATCGAAAATTCCTTGTGTCGATCCCGGACGACGGATATTGAATTACGATCACTTAGTGATATTATGACCGTAATGCAAACGCAAAAATCGCGGGAGACGGCAATGCGATATGACAAGGGCCGGAAGGATGCGACGCGTCAGCGGATCGTCGAGGTGGCGGCGGACCGCTTCAGGAGTGACGGAATCGCCGCGTCGGGACTCGCCGGCATCATGCATGATGCCGGGCTCACGAACGGCGCCTTCTACCCACATTTTTCCTCGAAGGCCGATCTCGTGCGTGAAAGCGTCGCCGAGGCGATGGATGGCCAGGCGAATTTGATGCGGGAAATTATCGCCACCGGCGGGATCGACGCGGCAATCACGGAGTATTTGTCGCCCGAGCATCGCGACCATCCGGCAAAGGGCTGCACGCTGGCGGCGCTCTTGCCGGAACTCGCGCGCCAGCCGCTCGAGGCGCGGAGTGTCTTTTCCGAACGCTTTCTGGCCATGACAAATGAGCTGGCGGCGGCGCTGCCTTCGCATATCGAGAACCGCGAGGAGGCCGCGATGAGCCTCTACGCAACGCTCATCGGCACGCTCCAACTCGCCCGTGCCGTCGAAGGCGCGGATTTGTCCGATCGTATATTGGCCGCCGGTACGAATGCCGCGCGCGCATTGGCGAATGTCGCGCGGGGATCGGATGCATGAGCGAACCTAGCGGTCTCGAGCAGGTTCAGGCGATGATTGCGGCGAACGCGCAACCGTCGATCGGCCGGACACTCGACTTCAATTTGATAGAGGTCGGCGACGGGCTCGCCGTTTTCGAAGGCAATCCCGACGATCGGACCTACAATCCGATGGGCACGGTTCACGGTGGCTATGCCGCAACGCTGCTCGATTCAGCCTGCGGAATTGCCACCCATTCCAAACTCGCAGCGGGGCACAGCTATACGACCCTTGAGCTGAAGGTGGCCTATCATCGCCCGATCACCGCCAGTACAGGCCTTGTTCGCGCCATCGGTACAGTCACATCCATTGGGCGAAGAGTCGCATTTGCAGAAGCCAAGCTTATGGATGCGAATGGCCGGATTCTCGCGTCGGCTTCCTCCACCCTTTTGGTTATGTCTCGGTAGCGACAGCGAAGCGCTCCATTCCCCGACGATGGACGCTGCCCGGTCCATGACATCTATTGCGCCGCTGAAGCCGGACTCGGCGCGGGCGCAGGAGCTGGCGGAGCGGCAGGAACCGGCTCACGCTTCGCGCTCAGGATCTTGACCGGCGTCTCGAGCAGCTCGCCCTTGAACGCGCCAAGGCTGGTCTTGGTCGGCGAGAGCGGGCTGTCGTGGATCTTATAGATCACGTCCATGCCTTCGACGACCTGACCGAAGGCGGCATAGCCCTGGTTGTCGCCCGGCTTGGTCGGATCGGCGTCGAACGAGGGCTGGTCCCCGACCATGATCGTGAAGTCGCCCCGTGCCGTGCCCGGTGCGAAGCGCCCGATCGAAATCGTCCCGTTGAGATGCTTGAGCCCGGTCTGGGTGGTCGGTTCGTGTGCGATCGGCGGCAGTACGCGCTTGGGGTCGTTCTGCACGCCGAACTGGACGAAGCCGAACTTGGGCGCGACGCGCACCACGCGATAAAAGACCGTGCCGTCGAGCCGCTTCTGGTCGACATAGCGCAGGAAATTGGCCGTCGTGATCGGCGCCTTCGCGCGCTCGAGTTCGATGACGATGTGCCCCGCGCTCGTCTCGAGCGCCACGCGCACCGTCGGCGGGAGCGGGGTTTTCGGGGCCGGGGCCTTGGTCTGGGCAGCGGCCGGCAGCGCAGCCAGCGCGAGCAGCACAGCGAACATGCGAACCATCGTTATCCTCTCGTCGCTTGGGAGCCTGTTTCGAAAGGCGCCGAAGGGCGCCTTTCGCAATGCGCCCGGATGGGCGCATCTCCAAACAGACTCCGCAATATCATGCGCCGACCGTCCCACTTGATCCAGTCCGATACGCTTTGAGCCGCCGTACCGTAGTTCGACCTATTTGAGGCAAGGTCGCAGCGTCCTATTAAGAGAAGGGGGAGCGATGCAAGGGGTGGGAGTGTACCAGTGTCTGCTCTTTCAGAGCGTAACGTAGAGGTGCCGAGGGTAGCTTTGGACACCGAAGACCGGAGCCCGATCGGCACCGGCATGGTTCTGATGTTGATCGTTTCTTTGCTGTTCTGGGGCACAGCAGCACTGATCTGGTTTCATCGATAGCCGAGCCGGTAACGATGTTTTGAGCGCGCGGAACGCTGCTCCACGCTCGCGCCACCGCCGCCGATCAAGGCTGGCCTTTGCCTGCCCATGAAAATTCTTGATCCACAGCTTCTTGGCGACGCCACGCGATACGCCATGTTGCAAGCCGCGGCGCGGCAGTCCAACAAGCCCGTTCGCCATTCGGACGGAGCAACATGAGTTCTACGCATTCGACGCGCATGCTGATTCTCGGCTCGGGACCTGCCGGGCTCACTGCCGCTATCTACGGCGCGCGTGCCGGTCTCGCGCCGATCGTCGTGCAGGGCATTCAGCCGGGCGGGCAACTGACCACCACCACTGACGTCGAGAATTATCCCGGCTTCCGCGATGTCATCCAGGGGCCTTGGCTGATGCAGGAGATGCAGGCCCAGGCCGAGCATGTCGGCGCGCAGATGATGTGGGATACGATCGTCGAAGTCGACCTCACGCGGCGTCCGTTCCGCATGGTAGGGGACAGCGGCACGACCTATTTCGGCGACGTGCTGGTGATCGCCACCGGCGCGCAGGCGAAATGGCTCGGGCTCGACAGCGAGGAATTGCTCAAGGGCAAGGGCGTCAGCGCCTGCGCGACCTGCGACGGCTTTTTCTATCGCGGCAAGAAGGTTGCGGTGATCGGCGGCGGCAACACTGCTGTCGAGGAAGCAGTTTATCTGACCAACCACAGCCATGACGTGACGGTGATTCACCGCCGCGATGCGTTCCGCGCCGAGAAGATCCTGCAGGACCGGCTGTTCGCCAATGCGCGGATCAACGTCCTGTGGAACAAGGCAGTCGAGCGCTTCATCGACGGCGGCGGCACCACCGGCCTCGTCGGGATCGAGCTCAAGGATACCAGGACCGGCGAACTGTCGACGATTACCGTCGACGGCGGCTTCGTCGCGATCGGCCATCACCCTGCGACCGAACTGTTCCGCGGCCATCTCGAACTCGACGCCGACGGCTATATCCAGGTCGAGAACGGCAGCACGCGCACCAGCGTGCCGGGCGTGTTCGCGTGCGGCGACGTGATGGACAAGGTTTACCGCCAGGCGGTCACCGCCGCCGGCACCGGCTGCATGGCGGCACTCGACGCCGAGCGCTTCCTCGCCGAGTCGGACTTCGAAGCTGTGGCGGAAGCGGCGGAGTAGGGGACTCCGTCACCCGACTTTCATCGTCACCCCGGCCGAAGCGCCGGGGTCCGCTTGTCCGCGCAGGAATCCAACGAGCCTGGAGCTTTTCCCTTGCCGAACTGTGGACCCCGGCACTTCGGCCGGGGTGACGGGGAGTGGAGCACTACGTCCGCAACGCCGCCAACACGCGCTCGAACAGCCACTGTTTGTCCTCCACAGAAGCAAAGCTGTGGTTCGCGGTCGGTCGGCGCAGGAGCGTCGTCGTCGCGCCGGGCTGGCCAGCGCGATCCCATGCGCGGGCGAAGGCGATCGCCGTCTTGTCGCGTTCGGCCAGAAGGATCGTAACCGGCACGGCAATCGTCGCCAACGCCTGCATCAACTCGCCGGCGAGACCGTCGAGCATCTCGGATTTCTTGTCCGATACCTTCCGCAAGCCACGGAATAATTTGCCAAGATTGACGCCTCCGCTGGCCAGGCGCAGCCATTGGCGCGGATCGCGCAGCCGCTCGTCATGATGGCCGCGGGCCGCCGAGCGCGGCAGCGCGTCCTCCGCGTCCATCGTCGCGGGATTGGCGAGTACCAGTGCGTCGACTCCCGCCGCACAATGAAACAGCGTCAGCGCAGCCGCGGCATCGCGATTGCCGAACGCGACCAGCCGGCGCAGCTGCGGCACTTCCGCCGCGAAGGTCGCGGCGGCGGCGGCGATATCGGGCGCGCTTTCACGCAACCCGCGGTTGTCGCCGGTTGAATCGCCGACGCCGCGCCGGTCGTAGCGAAACACCGGATGGCCGGCGGCCGCGAGCCGCTGCGCGAGCAGTGCCATTCCGCGATGCGCGCCGCAGCGAATCTCGTTGCCCGCCGAGACGATCAGCAGTCCGGCGCTGCCCGAAGCAGGATCCAGGCTGCCCACCAGCGTCTCGCCGACGCAGGGGAAGGCGATCAGCCTTCGCAAGCGTGGATCCAGTCGGCGATGTCGTCGGCGAGCAGTGCCGCGAGCGATCGGTCGTTGTCGGGCTCGGCGCACCGCCACAGCGGCATTCCAGCGAAATGCGCATCGGCGGGGCGCGGATCGCCTTCGAGCCGCACGACGCGTACCGGCGTGTCGGAATCCTCGGCATGGGCGAGCCGTGATCGGGCCGTCAGCTCGGTCAGCAGATCGGTCGAAATCAGGTTTCCGGCGATTTCGACCGGCGGATCGGCGTCCTCGGTCCAGTCGGTGCCGTCGGCGAACCACCACAGATCGGTCGGCTCGGCGTTGCTCGGCTTGATGCCCTTGATGCGTGCAAGCTCGCGCAGCAGATCGGGCCCGTCCTGTGGCGCCAGATGCCAGCGGCCCGAGAGCGGGCTGAGCGCGTCGAGCAAAGCGCCGCTGCGCACCGACAGCGCGTAGCAGCTGCGGTTGGCGGCGACATGCGCGACGCCGGCAGCGAAGGCTTCCTGCATCTGCAGAATCGAGAGCGTTTCGAGCGGCACCAGGCTCTCGCCCTGGCCCGGCACGTCGGGCAGCGCACAAGCAATGCCGAGCTGCGCCAGCCGCCGCAGCATCGTGACGACGAACGCGCGCGTACGGTTTGCTTCCTCGAGCAACGGCATTGCGGCGACGACCACCGGACCCTGATCGGGGCCGAAGCGAAGCATCGCCTCGGCGCCGCCGGACCAGGTATAGTGGTCGATCATTTCAGAGATTTATCAATCGCATATCGGCTCAGGCTACCAAAGCTTTCGAGCATTTCGCCGTCGACTTCATCGTCTTCGATCAGGATACCGAGCCGGTCCTCGAGTTCGGTGAGCAATCCCGCGACCGCCATCGAATCGAGCTCGGGCAGCGCGCCGAACAGCGGCGTGGCGTCGTCGAACGCATCGGCCCGGTGCCCCAACCCCAGCACGTCGCGCAGCACTGCGCGCACCGTCTCGCGAACTTCCCCGGCATTTCCCGGATGCATGACCACTCCCGCTTGCATGCGCGTCCAATTAGGGCCTGTGCCCATGGTGGGCAATGGTCTTGCCGATGCGGGCGCGGTAGGTATCAAGGTGATGATCCCGCTCGATCCCAAGCCGCGCCCCATCGACGCGTTGCCGGCGATGGGCGTGTCCGACGCCGTGGCGCTCGAAGACCGCCATGGCACGTTGACCTTTGCCGAACTCGAACGCGACGTCGGGATGCTCGCCGCTGCGCTCTCCGCGCGCGGGCTGGCGTCCGGGGAACGCGTCGCCTCCTGGCTTCCCAAGACCCGAACCGCCTGCCTGTTGCCGCTCGCCGCGCCGCGGGCGGGGCTCGTGCATGTGCCGATCAACGCGGTGCTCAAGCGCGCGCAGGCGGCGCATATCCTCGCCGATAGCGGCGCGCGCCTGCTGGTGACGCAGCCGGCGCGCGCGGGATCGCTCGAGCCAGGCGACGTTCCGGCCGATTGCGCCGTCGCGAACGAGCCCGAACTCACCGCGGACCACCTCCTGCCTCCGTGCAGTGCCGATCCGAACGATCTTGCCGCGATCCTCTACACATCGGGCTCGACCGGACGCCCCAAGGGCGTGATGTTGAGCCATGCCAACCTCTGGCTCGGCGCGATCAGCGTCGCCCACTATCTCGGCATCGCGCCCGAGGATCGCGTGCTGGGCGTGCTGCCGCTAAGTTTCGACTATGGCCAGAACCAGTTGCTTTCGACCTGGGCGGCGGGCGCGCGCGTCGTCCCGCTCGACTATCTGACGGCGCGCGACGTGGTGAAGGCGGTCGATCGGTTCGGCGCCACCACGCTTGCCGGCATTCCACCCTTGTGGGTGCAGTTGCTCGAAGCCGATTGGCCGGCGGAAACGGCAGCCAAGCTGCGAAGAATGACCAATTCGGGTGGCGCGCTTACGCCACGGCTGGTGCGTGCGCTGCGCGAACGCTTCCCCGCGGCCGATCTCTATCCGATGTACGGCATCACCGAAGCCTTCCGTTCGACCTATCTCCCGCCGGCGTTGGTCGCCGCCCATCCCGATTCGATGGGGCGTGCGATCCCCTTCGCCGAAGTCATGGTGGTGCGCCCCGATGGCACGCGTGCCGACCCGGGGGAAACCGGCGAACTGGTGCATGCCGGTCCGCTGGTCTCGCTCGGCTATTGGCACGACGAGGACAGGATGGCCGAACGCTTCCGCCCGGCGCCGACCTTCTCGACGCTCGGCGGGACCGCCGTGTGGTCGGGCGACAGCGTGCGCGCCGATGCCGAGGGACTGCTGTATTTCGCAGGGCGCAACGACGAGATGATCAAGGTCTCGGGCAATCGCGTCAGTCCGACCGAAGTCGAGGAAGCCGTTGTCCGCGGCGGCGAGGCAGGCGAGGCGGTTGCCATCGGCGTGCCGGACGAACGGTTGGGCCAGGCGATCGTGGTGGTGGCAAGCGGCGACGGGTCGCGCGAAGATGAACTACGCGAACGGCTGCGGCGCGAACTGCCGGGGTTCCAGCAACCGGTGCGCTATGTGTGGATGTCCGAGCTGCCGCGCAACGCCAATGGCAAGCTCGACCGCGCAGGACTGAAGGCAACGCTATGAAGCCGATGGGCCCGATTCCGCCCGACTTTCAAGGCAGTCCCGAATTGCTGCTCGGCGGCCGCCCGGCACGCGCCTGGGCGGAGGGCGGCACGCCGCTGTTCGTCTATGATTTCGGCGTGGTGGCGGCGCGCATCGACCGGCTTCGTGCGGCACTGCCGGACAGAGTCGACGTTCATTATGCGATCAAGGCCAATCCGTTTCCGGCGCTGCTCGAAGCGATGGCGCCGCTGGTGGATGGGCTCGACGTTGCCTCGGGTGGCGAGCTCGCGCGGGCGTTGGCGGTCAAACCAGCGAACGCGATCAGCTTTGCCGGCCCGGGCAAGACCGACGTCGAACTCGAAGCGACGATCAGGGCCGGCGCGACTCTCCATCTCGAGTCCGAGGGCGAGGCGGCGCGCGCGCTGGCCATTGCCGCTCGATTGGGAACGCCGCCGCGCGTCGCGGTGCGCGTCAATCCGGCGTTCGAGCTGCGCGGCTCGGGGATGCGGATGGGCGGCCGCGCCTCACCGTTCGGCATCGATGCCGAGCGCGTTCCGGCGCTGGTCCGCGAACTGCTAGCCGCCGGAGCCGACTGGCGCGGCTTCCACATCTTCGCCGGCAGCCAGGCGCTCGACGGCGCGGCGATCATGGAGAGCCAGGCGGCGACCATCGCCCTCGCCGGCGAGCTGGCGGATGCCGTCGGTGCCGAACCGCCGCTCGTCAATCTCGGCGGCGGCTTCGGCATCCCCTATTTTGCCGGCGACGTCGCGCTCGACGTCGAAGCGGTGGGCAAGGCGCTCGGAGAAGCATTGGCATCGCGACGCGGGCTGCGCGCGACGCGTTTCGCGCTCGAGCTCGGTCGCTGGCTGGTGGGGGAGGCGGGCGTGTATCTCACGCGCGTGATCGACCGAAAGGTGAGCCGCGGCGAGACCTTCCTCGTCTGCGACGGCGGGCTCAACCATCAGCTTGCCGCCAGCGGCAATTTCGGCACCGTCGTCCGCCGCAACTACCCGCTGGGCGTCGTTGGCCGGATCGGTGCCTTACCCGACGAGACGGTGCATGTCGTCGGCCCATTGTGCACGCCGCTAGATCGGCTGGGGGATGCGGTCGCGCTGCCGCGCGCCGAAGTCGGCGACCTGGTCGCGGTGTTCCTGGCCGGCGCCTATGGGCTCAGCGCGAGCCCGCAGGCGTTTCTCGGGCATGCGCCGGCGCGCGAGCTGCTCGTTGGCGATCAGCCTCGCGATATGCGCGGGAAAAAGCCGAATGTCGGCTAACCTTTTTCCGGCTTTGGAAGCTGATCCCGGGATCAAATGGAGGAGATCTGGTAAGTGTCTCCGGAATTCCTAAGCATCAAGCCAAAATTGACGAAGAAAAAGCTGCGCTCGAGCAAATTACCAGACGCCTTGATGATTTACTTCGAAAACAGGAAACACATTAACTGGAAAAATGGAATGCGCGTAATGATGCATAGCCGGATCATTGATCAGAATAAGCTGGCATCCATTGCTTCGATGCTAGGCGATACGGATGCAGGCATCCGGCGGCAAGGGTCGTTTATGTTTTCGTTATTAGGGAAGGAGGCATACGAGATTGTAGATATCGCTTTAAAGTATAGGCATGATCCAGATTACCGGTTTCGCTCGTATGTTTTGGATGGCGTTATAAGTTGTACGAAATTTCTTAAATCGGACCAAATCAGCCTGGCATTAGATCTAGCTGATGACCCTGAAGATCTTGTTCGAGAGAAGGTGATCGCGTTAATCGGTGCCTTGGATGTTCCCACGATACAATCATCCATTGGTTTGCTTGAAAGCCAGTTGCAGGATAAATACATGGAGGCGCTAAATGATGGCGAAAAAGATGCCAAGGATGTTCAAAGTTGTTTCGATAATAATATATCGACAGCTGGCATTAAATCGACATTTGCGCTGGCATCGCTGCAGCGTATGGCCCGATTGGGTTTGTTAACCTTTGCGCCAAACTACAATGGGGATCTTTATCTCGCTCGTACAGTTCTTGCTAACATACAAAGACTGATTAAACGGAAACTAAGAAATTCGAATCGAGTGCCGGCTTCTTGAAGGCTGGTTCACGTGTTACGGTGACACTCCACTTAATTTCGGCTTTGGTCCGCGCTTGCCGGGAGCGAGGGTTCGCCCACTGGCCTTCTCCAGTTCGCTGAGGAACGCGTCGTCCCCGATCGGTCGGCCGATCGTCTCCGCGCGGCGCAGTCGCTCCGACATCTCTGCGTCTTCACCGCCGGCCAGCATCTCGGCGAAGCGGGGGAAGCGCGCCAGCACTGCTCCGGTTGCCGTCAAACCGTCGCTCTCCACCAATCCGAGGTGTGCGTGAACGCTCGACCAGCGTCACTCGACCGCGGCATCGACGAGCCGAGCACGCACGGGGTTGAGCGCGACATAGCGCACGGCCGCCCCGAGAAGCACTTCGTCCATCGCGACGCAGCCGAACCGCCCCTGCCAGAAATGTCCGGTCCGCTTGAGCCGGGCATGGATATGCCCGGCGTAGCGTCGATGCACTACCGCCAGCGCGCGCGGGATGCCCTCGGCATCATTTGGCGTCAGGATCAAGTGGACATGGTTCGGCATCAGCACCCAGGCCCACACTTCGACATTCGCCGCCGCGCAATGCGTGGCGAGCAGA
>Ga0207675_100000054_pt1 | contig 82248 bp, 69 predicted proteins | sample KBSSwiS42_FD_184305 | JGI IMG/M metagenome (GOLD analysis project Ga0207675, IMG submission 184305) | Switchgrass rhizosphere microbial communities from Kellogg Biological Station, Michigan, USA - KBS Switchgrass S4-2 (SPAdes) (version 2) | ecosystem: Host-associated > Plants > Roots >...
CTGGCCACAGGCGGGAAACTCGCGCGCACGATCTGCGAGGTCCCGCTGGTCTTCTACCGCCGGGCCGACCGATCGGTTGCCGCGTTGGTCGACCGCTGCCCGCATCGCTTTGCCCCGCTCTCCGCGGGACGGGTCGAGGGCGACAACCTCTTCTGCGGATATCATGGCCTGGGCTTTGGCGCAGACGGAAAATGCGTGCACAACCCTCACGGACCGATACTCTCGGCGCTCGCCGTACGTGCCTATCCCGTGGTCGAGCGCCACACCATCGTCTGGGTCTGGTTCGGCGACCCCGATCTGGCCAATCCGACGCTGATCCCCGACTTGTCCTATATCGATGAAACTCCGCCGCAGGCGCGCATCACGGGCTACATGCCAACGGCCGCGAACTACCAGCTTCTGAGCGACAACATCCTCGATCTCAGCCACGCCGACTTTCTGCACCCCGATACACTGGGCGGCATCAACAGCACCGCGAAGACCACCAACCGCCAGATGGACGACAAGGTCGTCGTCGACTGGCTGGCCGAAGACTGCGAGCCACCTCCGGCCTTCCGGGTCACCCTGGATGGGGCCGAGCGCGCGGACATATGGACCGAAGTGGTGTGGCAGGCCCCGGCGGTGATGACGCTGGGCGTCGCCGCCATTCCAGCCGGGCGCCCTCGTACCGTTGAGGACGAGAGCTACACTCTCCACAACATGGTGCCCGAGACGGCCGCCACCACGCACTATTTCTATTGTTCCACCAGGCGCTTTCGCCTGGATGACGATGGCTTTAGCGCGTTCCTGCGCGGCGCGCTCGCCCAGGCATTTACGCAGGAAGACAAGCCCATGCTGGAAAGCCAGCAGGCGCGGATCGGCAATGCGGATTTCTGGTCGCTCGAACCAGTCCTGCTCAAGATCGATGCCGCATCCACTCGCGCGCGCCGCGTGCTTGCGAAAAAGATCGCCGAGGAGACCGGCGCCCCGGGTTAGTCCCGCTGGCGGCGATGGGATCCCATTCACCGTTCGGATTTGTCTCTCGTCGCGCTTGCGATGCCGGTCGCAGCGCGTCATCTGCGCGAGCAAGCTTATCCGGAGCCCCAACCTTGGCCGCCTCGCCCTCGTCGCACTCGCCCACGGCCAAGCAGCGCGCAGCCAATGCACGTTGTGCGGCAATGATCACCCACGCCCGCGCGCTCATATCGGAAGGGGGTATCGAAGGCCTCAGCCTCAACGAGGTACTGCGACTGGCAGGCGGATCGAAGGCGACGCTGGTCAAGTATTTCGGGGATCGCAGCGGCCTCATCTCGGCCGCGATTGCCGAGGAGGCCCGCGAGGCGATGGCTGCGTTGCGGCTCGAAACCGACTATATTCGGCGAGGCATTCGACATCGAGGACTAGCCGATGATCGAGGCCGCCTATGACAATGTGCGGGGAAATCTCGATGCGGGCGGTGATTTCTGGAAGGAAAAGCCGCTCTCACTGGGGATCGACCAGGGCGGGACCCGCGCGCGGCGTATCGTCGAGCGCATGCTGACGCTGGAGCTCGCGTTGGCGTGAGCGGGAATTTGGCCGTCGACAATCTGGTTCAAGTTGCGCGCTGGGAATGGAGGGCGGCAGACGTCGGGCTGGGGGAGAGACGTTCGGCGTAGCGCCGAGTACGGCGGGAAACTGGCAAATTACTCTCGAAAATGTCAGGCCTCTAATCTTGGCTCTCACTCAAGTCGATCGATGTTCTATGTCAGCCGAGGAGCGCACGTTGCGTGGTGAGGCACCGTACCGCTTGCGGAAATTGCGGTCGAAGGTACTGAGCTCGTTGAAGCCCCATCGAAATGCGACCTCGGTGATGCTGCGCCTTGAGGCCGTCGGCGCCGTGAGCTCGGCGTAGCAGCGCTCGAGCCTGCGGTCGCGGATCCAGCTCCAGAATGTTTCCCCCGAAGCCTGGAAGACGCGATGCAGCGTTCGCACCGAAACGCCCGCCTTTGCCGCGACCTTCGCGGGCGTCAGCTCCGGATCGTCGAGCGCGGCGGTGGCGATCGACTTGAGGTTGTTGAACAGGTCGATTCGCGCCGCGTCCGCAATCGAGCCGGTTGCCGAGGTTCCAAGCTGGACGATCGCCTCGGCGAGACTGACCTGCAGCGCGGAGCAGTCGGCGGACGAGAGATCCGCCTGAGAGTTGAATATCGCGTCGATAAGCGAGGCAACGCAGGCGCCGATGCCGGACTTGCTAGTGAACACGCGATCCAGGGCGATGCTCCGCCCATATGCCAAAGCATGGACGAGCGGCCAGGGAACATGGACGCCGATCGTTTTGCTGCCGGACGATGACGTGTGATACTCCAGAACCCTGCGGGAACGGACAAACACCATGTCGCCGGGGCCCACCGAATGGCCGTGATCGTCACTGACGATCGTGAGATTGCCCTCAACGATATATTGAAGAGAGTAGCCCGCTTGCGTTGAGCTGTGCCGCATGGAGTAGCGATGAAGCGGCGAGTTGCACTTATGCACGGAGCAACTCAGTCGGCCCAGATCGAACGCCATCGAAAAGGCATCAAGAACATCATGTTCCTTTATCTCGGCAAGGACTTGGCGTTCCGTTTCAATAGAGCTGTAATAGGATCCAAGTACTGCGGAATACTCCTCCGCGCGCCCGCGTTCTGGCATCATGCGTGTGGAGAAATTGAGCATCCGGGGCACCCCGCGAATATGGCGTGCTGGAGCCTGACATAATCTGGATCATGTTTCAATCCTATGACCGGCGGATGGCGAACTTGGCACGGAAAGTCGAAAACGCTGTCTCGGATCGCTGTGACCTTGCTTGCCGACCGGCGCTAGGATGCCCTGCAACGGGACCGGCGGGACGCACAAGGGTCCTGGTCGGTCGCCATCTGCTTTGGGAGAATGAAAATGGGGATCGCGTGTAAGGCTCGGCGGTACTGGTTTGCCAGGCTTGCAGCGTCGGCCATGGCGTCATCCCTGGCGATCGCCCCAATGGCATTCACGCCGGCGTTCGCGGCCGCGCCGGCCGCGGCCGATCTGGTGCTGAAGAACGGCCGCGTCTACACCGTGGACGGATCGCACCGCATCGTTGAAGCGGTGGCCGTCACAAACGGCAAGATCGTGTTTGTCGGCAGCAACGCTGCTGCCGGCGCCTTCATCGGCAGCAAGACAATCGTCGAGGATGCCGGCGGGCGGCTCGTCCTGCCGGGTCTGATCGATGCGCACATCCATCCCCGCGGGATCGTGGATTTTGGCGGCTGCAACCTCCAAGCCACTCCCCATACGCTCGCGGAAATCGCGTCGCTGGTGCGCCAGTGCGTGGCGGACGCAAAGCTCGCTCCGGGGAAGTGGCTGGCCGTCTCCCAATGGGAATATGCCGCCGGCAACCAGACCGACGCCAAGCATCCGACGCTGCGGGCGGCACTGGACGATGCCGCACCGGACAATCCGGTCGTGATGACGGGTTGGGACGGCCATCATGGCGCGTTCAACAGCAAGGCCTTGGCGCTCGCGAAGAACGCGACGGGTGAGACGGTCGGCTATTCCAAAAAGACGCTGCAGACGGACTTTGCGCATTTCAAGGCGGTCGTCGGCGTCGACAGTAACGGCGAACCTTCCGGCGATATCCAGGACGAGGCCCGGGAGGTGATCGATACGTCGGAAACGACCCGTGAGGAATTCGAGAAGCTCCTCGCCGAACCGCAGCGGCTTGCGCTCCGGCTCAACAGCGACGGCATCACGGCGGTTTGGGACGCTGCAGCCTATTTTTCGGACGGGATCTTCGGACCCGGCAGCATCTATGACATCTACGATAAGCTGCAGAAGGACGGCCAGCAGAGCTTCCGCGTCAACCTAGCACAATTCTGGAAGCCGGAAGACTTCCGTGACGCGGATGGCCGCGTCGATTGGGATACGCTGTTCGGCAAGGCGGACGCGATCCGGCGGAAATATGCAAACAATCCGCTCGCGTCAGCGGATTCCGTGAAGATATTCGCCGACGGCGACATGGAGGCCAATCCCAACAATGTGCCGCCGACCTTCGGCGCGGCTCCGCGCTCCGTGCCGTATCTGCAGCCGATTTTCGAGAAAGACGCGCAGGGCTTTCTATCGGTAAAGGACTATGTCGACATTTCGTCGCCCGAATGTGTGTATGCGAGGGCGGTGCCGGGGGACGTCTCATCGGCGGCAGCCATTTCAGACTTCACGAAGCGCTATGGCTTCCATCCGGGACAATGCGCGATTTCCTACGGCGTTCCGCAGCACGCGCCCTGGATTTTCGCCGATTACGTGATGAAGGCGCACCTGAAGGGCTATACGGTACATATCCATACGATCAGTGACACCGCGGTCCATATGGCGATCGATGCGCTCGAGGCCGCGCGCAAGGCTGATGGCGTATATACCCGCCCAGATACTCTGGCGCACGTCCAATGCGCCACGCCCGCTGATGTCAAGCGTATCGGCGACAATCATTTCTACGTAGCATACACCTATAGCTGGATGTATGCTGAACCAAAAGGGTATGACCTCAGTACTATACCGTTCTTCGACAAGGTGCACGGCAACAGCTATGAGGCCCTTCATAATCCGAACGGGTATTTCGAACAATGCACCTATCCTGCGAAAACATCGAAGGATGCCGGTGCGATTCTCATCGCGGGATCGGATGCACCGGTCCTCACCCAGGATCCGCAGCCGTTCGTGAACATGGAAATCGGCGTGACGCGGGCACGTCGCGGGATGCAGCCGCTCAGCCCTTGGCAGCGTCTCAGCATCGAGAATCTGATCGACGCCTATACGATCGACGGGGCGCGCGCACTAAACCGCGGCGCCGAAATAGGATCGCTGGAAGTCGGGAAGTCCGCTGACTTCATCCTCGTCGATCAGGATATCCTGCAACTCGCACATTCCGGACATCCCGAGAAGATCGGCGATACTAAAGTTCTAGCAACCTGGTTCATGGGCAAGAAGGTCTATTCGCAGCCTTCGAAGTGAATCACGAAATTGATTCAATAGCGTAGAAAACAAAACATCTCGTCGGTGCGTTGCGCCGGCCCGCAGGAGCTTGTCATATGATGTCGCTCGAAATCGCTGATCGCAAACACTTCGTGGCAGATCGTGAACGTGTGGCCCGAATCGATCAGCGAGAAGTGGCTCGCTTCCGGGAACGCACACGGGCATCGAACGCCCTTCGGGAACGGGCGCTCCCGGTGATGCCGGCCGGAGTGCCCAATTCATGGATGGCAGGCTATTATTCCCATCCTCAGCTCTTCGCGGAGCACGGGCAGGGTGCCATCTTCTTCGATCCCGACGGCAATAGCTATGTCGATATGAACGTTTCGGATCTCTCGATGACGATCGGGTTCGGAGTTCCTGAGGTCGAGGAGGCACTTGCCCGGCAATATCGCAAAGGCGCCCATTTCTTGCTGCCCACCGAGGACGCGATCGTGGCGGCGGAACTGCTCGCCGCCGTGACCGGCATGCCGTCTTGGCAGTTCACTGTCTCCGCGTCCGGCGCCAATACCGACATCATGCGCATCGCGCGCCATATGACGGGCCGTCGCAAGCTGGTCGTCTTTGAAGGCAAATATCACGGACATCTCGAAGAAACGCTCGTCGTCGCCCAGGACGGACACAATGTTCCCGAATATCAGGGGCTTTCGGGGAAACGCGGCGAAGACACGATCATCCTCCCGTTCAACGATCTGGAGGCGGTGTCGCGCGTGCTGAGCGCACGCGATGTCGCCTTGGTGCTCACCGAGCCGGCGATGACCAATTGCACGCTGGTGATGCCGGATCCGGGCTATTTGGAAGGGTTGCGCCAGCTCACCCGCGAGACCGGCACGATGCTGTGCATCGACGAAGCCCATACCTTCTCCTTCGCCTATGGCGGGCTCACCCGGCAGTGGCAACTGAAGAGCGACTTCATGACCTTGGGAAAGGGCTTCGGCTCAGGCGTCGCCTTTGCGGCTTATGGGATGACCCGGGAAGTGGCGGATCATGTCGAGCGCCATCTCGACATCCTCCACCGCCGATCCGGTCTCGGCCTCGGGGGGACGCTCTATGGCAATGCCCTGTCGATGGCGGTGGCCCGGGTGATGCTCGAGAGCGTCCTCAGCGAAGCGGCCCATGAACGCATCTCGAACCTCGGAGCGCGCATGGCGGACGGCATCGACGCCATCTGCCGCGACTTCGACCTGCCATGCCGGGCGTTTCGCCTGGGGCCGCGTTCGGGGCTCTGCCTCTCTACCGACCTGCCGCGAAACTACCGGGAAGCGCGCGTATCGCTGGACCTCGACATGCTCGATGCGCGGCGGGTGTTCATGGCGAATAGGGGATATTGGGATTGCATCGTCAGCGCCGGGCCGCAGGCATCCTTCGCGCATACTGCCGAACAGATTGACGGTTACGTCGCGGTGCTGGCCGAGTTCATCGACGAACTCGTGCGCAGCTGATCGGAGGGACGGTGCCGAAATCGGATATGGGTCGGTCGACCCCACAGGTGCGAAACGACTGCCCTCCATATCCTTTGACACAGAGCGGGCCGCGCGCGATCCTGTGCGTCGGGAGAAGATGGTGACTCAGGCTGCGGTCCGCCACACCGATATGGTCATCGACGCGGTTCGGTCTCCGGCCGAGGCGGCAAAGTCGGCCGTGGCGGCATCGTGGTGCCGCTCCATGCTCCACCATGGCCTGAGCCCCGAAGTTGCGCCACGGCGCGACCGGATGGGGGAGCGCCGGCTCGCCGATCTTCGGACCGAGAACGACGTGCTGCTGGCGGTCGCGTCGCCGGTGCTCGACCAGATCTTCCGGTCCGTCGGGCGGTCCGGTTGTGGCGTTGTCCTTACCGATGCTCAAGGCGTTATTCTCGAGCGCCGCGTGACGGCGGGCGATGCCCAAGCGTTCGCGGAGGTGGGACTGATCGACGGCGGACGTTGGGGCGAGGCCGAGGAAGGCACGAACGGCGTCGGCACCTGCCTCGCAGAGGATCGGCCGGTCATAATCCATCGGGATCAGCACTTCGCCAGCCGAAACATCGGTCTCAGCTGCATGGATGCGCCGGTGCACGATGCCAACGGGCGCCTCGCTGCCGCGCTCGACGTTTCGAGCTGCCGCGACGATCATAGCCTTGCGGCCGCAGAGATGATCATCGCGCTCGTCCGGGACGCAGCCCGCCGCATCGAGCGCGACCTGTTTTGCCGGGAATTCGACGGACATCGCATCCTGTTCCTGTCCGACAGTGCGCCGGCAGGTACGGAGTTGCTCGCTACCGACCGCGACGGCATGGTTGTCGGTGCCAGCCGCGCGGCACGCCTGCGCTTCGGCATTGGAAACGGTCCGCTGGCGAAGTTACAGCCGATCGAGGAACTTCTCGGCGAGGCTAGGCCGCCCTCCTTCGTGGAAAGCGAGCGGGTTGTGGTCCGAAAGGCGCTCGCCGTCGCCCGTGGCAATGCGAGCGAAGCTGCTCGCTCCCTGGGCATCGGCCGCGCCACTCTCTATCGCCGGATGGCACGTGCCGGCGTAAAGCGCTAATCGCAATTCCCGCAACTGTCTCACCCGCGAGACACCCCGCGTTTTCCAGATTTCGCGCGACTACGTCCTCGAGCGATCCGGCGCTATTCCTCCGGCAAGCCGGGCGTCGAAGTCTCGGCGGTTCCAATCGCGAGAGGAAAGAGAAATCCCTATGGATATGCAGGTCGAGGATCGCCCCGGCGTTGTGATGAAGGCCCCTTTCGCGGCGCGCTATGACAATTTCATCGATGGCGGATGGCGCGCGCCGATATCGGGTCGCTACTTCGACAATATCTCGCCGATCACCGGCGGTGTCGTCGGGCAGATTGCGCGGTCGCAGGCGGAGGACGTGGAGGCTGCTCTGGACGCGGCGCATCGCGCCAAGGATGCATGGGGCCGAACTTCGGTCGCCGAGCGCGCGCTGATCCTCAACCGCATCGCCGACCGGATGGAAGCCAGTCTCGATACGCTCGCGCTCGCCGAGACCTGGGACAACGGCAAGCCGATCCGCGAGTCGACCGCTGCCGACCTGCCGCTCGCCATCGATCACTTCCGCTATTTCGCCAGCGTCATCCGCGCGCAGGAGGGGTCGATCGGAGAGATCGATCACGACACTGTCGCCTATCACTTCCACGAGCCGCTGGGGGTGGTCGGGCAGATCATCCCGTGGAACTTCCCGCTGCTCATGGCGGCCTGGAAACTCGCCCCGGCGCTGGCTGCCGGCAATTGCGTGGTGCTCAAGCCGGCCGAGCAGACGCCGGCCTCGATCATGGTGTGGATCGAACTGGTCGGGGACCTGCTACCCCCTGGCGTGCTCAACATTGTCAACGGCTTTGGACTTGAAGCGGGCAAGCCACTCGCCTCGTCGAGCCGCGTCGCAAAGATCGCCTTTACCGGCGAGACGACGACTGGCCGTCTGATCATGCAATATGCCAGCGAGAATCTGATTCCAATCACGCTCGAACTGGGCGGCAAGTCGCCGAACATCTTCTTCGACGATGTCGCGCGCGAGGACGACGATTTCCTCGACAAGGCAGTCGAGGGCTTCGTCATGTTCGCGTTGAACCAGGGTGAGGTCTGCACCTGCCCCAGCCGCGCCCTGATTGCCGAGTCGATGTACGACCGGTTCATGGAGCGCGCGCTCCAGCGCGTCGCTGCCATCAAGCAGGGTAATCCGCTCGATCCCGCCACGATGATCGGGGCGCAGGCTTCGTCCGAGCAGTGCGAGAAAATCCTCTCCTACATCGATATCGGCCGGCAGGAGGGCGCTGAGCTGCTCGCCGGCGGCAAGGCGGCCAACCATGGCGGCGCTTTGTCGGGCGGCTATTATATCGAGCCGACCGTATTCCGCGGGCACAACCGGATGCGGATCTTCCAGGAGGAGATCTTCGGACCGGTCATATCCGTGACGACCTTCAAGGACGAGAACGAAGCGCTCGAGATCGCCAACGACACGCTGTACGGCCTTGGCGCCGGAATCTGGAGCCGGGACGCGAACAGATGCTACCGGTTCGGCCGCAATATCAAGGCGGGCCGGGTTTGGACCAACTGCTACCATGCTTATCCGGCGCACGCCGCCTTTGGTGGCTACAAGCAATCGGGCATCGGGCGCGAAAATCACAAGATGATGCTGGATCACTACCAGCAGACGAAGAATTTGCTTGTCAGCTACAGTCCGAAGAAACTCGGCTTCTTCTGATGCGGCATAGCACGATCCCCAGGCGCCGCGCCGCGGCGCCTATGGGCCGCGATGATGCGTAGCAATGCGACAGCAGATGCACCGGAAGCTGTTCGACGTGTTGTCGCGACACCGGCCGCGCGCGCCTTCATCGCCGAGCTGAAGGCGGACCATGGCGCGCTGCTGTTCCATCAGTCCGGCGGATGCTGCGACGGCTCGTCGCCGATGTGCTATCCGGTGGGGGAGTTCCGCATCGGCGCGAGTGACATCCTGCTCGGGCTCGTGGACGAGGTTCCGGTGTATATTGGCAAGGCCCAGGCCACAGCCTGGGCGCACACCCAGCTGATCCTCGATGTCGTGCCTGGTCGCGGCGGCATGTTCAGCCTGGACAATGGTCGCGAGAAGCGATTCCTCACGCGCGGGCGCGTGTTCACCCCAGCTGAAATGGCCTCGCTGCTGGAACCGGCCGCGACTCTCGATCAGGATAATCCGGACACGGTTGAATGAGCTCCAGCGCGTCTCAGGAACATGGTCCCGGAAACGACCTGATGGAGGCGATCCACACCCCAGCCTGGCGCAAGAGCCTTGAAGATCCCGAGGCGTTCTGGATGGACGCCGCCCGCACCATCGACTGGGACGTGCCGCCGCGCCGCGCCTTCGATCCGACGGAGGGCTGGTTCCCCGGCGGCGCGCTCAACACATGCCACAATTGTCTCGATCGCCACGTGATCCAGGGACGCGGTGCTCAGCCGGCCCTCATCTACGAAAGCGCCGTCACCGGAACGTCGGCGCGCTGGACCTTCGCGGAGTTGCTCGAGGAAGTCCGGCGAGTGGCGGCGATGCTGCAACACCTCGGCGTCGCGCGCGACGATCGCGTGGTGATCTACATGCCGATGGTACCCGAGGCGGTCTTCGCGATGCTGGCCTGCGCTCGGATCGGCGCGATCCATTCGGTCGTCTTCGGCGGCTTCGCCGCGCATGAGCTAGCCAAGCGTATCGATGACGCGCGCCCGAAGCTGCTGCTGACCGCGAGCTGCGGAATCGAGGGCACGCGCGTCATTGCCTATAAGCCGATCGTCGACGAGGCGGTGGCGGCGGCTGCGCATCCGGTGGAGCACGTCGTGGTGCAGCAGCGCGACTGTCATCGCGCAGAGCTCGATCCCGTGCGGGACCGAGACTGGGCGGTGTTGCGCGAGGAAGCGGCCGGGGAATCGGCTTCGCCCTGCGTCTCGCTGGCTTCGGACGCGCCGCTCTATATCCTCTACACATCGGGCACGACCGGAACGCCAAAGGGCGTGGTGCGCGACAATGGCGGTCATGCGGTGGCGCTCGCCTGGTCGATGGCGAACATCTACGGCGTAGGCGCCGGAGAAACATTCTGGGCTGCCTCGGACGTGGGCTGGGTCGTTGGCCACAGCTACATCGTCTATGCGCCGCTCCTCGTTGGAGCGGCGACGATCCTCTATGAGGGCAAACCGGTCGGTACGCCCGACGCGGGAGTCTTCTGGCGAACGATCGTCGCGAACGAGGTGAAGACGTTCTTCACGGCGCCCACTGCGATCCGCGCGATCCGCAAGGAGGATCCGGACGCGCGGTTGCTCCGCGAAATCGGCACCGGCGACTTGACGGCCATCTTCCTTGCCGGCGAGCGGGCCGATCCCGATACATTGGTCTGGCTCGAAGGGCACACTGGTCTTCCGGTCGTGGATCACTGGTGGCAGACCGAACTTGGCTGGCCGGCGATCGCGCCGTGCCTGTCGTCGGGCGACAATCGGCGGCGTCTCGGCAGCGCAGGGCCGCCCGTGCCCGGCTATGCGGTTCAGGTCGTCGACGAGGAAGGCATCGAACGGCCCGCCGGCAGCGCCGGCGCAATTGTCATCCGCCTGCCGCTGCCACCCGGTGCGTACCGCGGGCTCTGGAACAACCCCATGGGCTACGCCAAGAGTTTCGAGCGCTTCCCGGGATGGTATGAGACCGGGGATTATGGCTACATCGACGAGGACGGTTTCGTTTTCGTCATGGGCCGCACCGATGACATCATCAATGTCGCCGGCCACCGGCTCTCGACCGGGCAGATGGAGCAGATTGTCGCCGCCGTCGACGGCGTTGTCGAATGCGCGGTCATCGGCGTCGACGATACCCTCAAGGGAATGGTGCCGCTGGGTTTCGTCGTGGCGCGAAAGGACTGCGACGAGAGCCGATTGCCAGCGAGCGTCGTCGCCGCAGTCCGGCGCGAGCTTGGCCCGGTCGCGGCCTTGCGTGAGGTTCACGTCGTTCCGGCGCTTCCCAAGACGCGCTCCGGCAAGATTCTGCGAAACCTGCTTCGCAATATCGCCAACGGCCAGGGCTGGGCGATGCCGCCGACCATCGAAAATGAAGCGACACCGTTCGCGATCGCGGATCTACTCCAATCGGTTACGCGCTCCGACCGCTGACGCTGCCACGCTTCCAAAGGTCGCCGCGCGCCGCTCCATCGTATTTCCGCTCCTGCGCGCTGGCACTGCAAGCCTGTTGATGTGGCGCTCAGGGCGCAGCCCCGACGATAGGTTTCAGTAGAAATGCGCAGGAGACGGCACCATCGGCGTGACGATGTCGGTAAATCAGTGAGGCGTAAACCGGCCGTGGGGTTCCGGCGGGCCATGCGGCGCGCATATTGGCCCGCCTTTGCGGCAGGACGAGAGGAACGGCAGTGAGCAAGGAACTCAGGGGCAACTCCGTCTCGTTCATGGAGTCGATGATGATGGGCGTCGCGGGCAGCGCGCCCGCGTCATCCATCGCCTTGGGCACTGCGGCACTGATCGGCACCGCAGGGGTCTTCGCGCCGGTTTCCCTGCTCGTCTTCGCCGTCCCGATGCTCGGCATCGCAAGGGCCTATCAGGCACTCGGCGCGCGCGATGCGAATGCCGGTGCCTCCTACCAGTGGACGACCGCGGTCTTCGGCAAATTCCTCGGCTTCTTTTCCGGTTGGTCGCTGCTCATGGCGACTCTGTTGTTCATGGTCAGCGGCACGGTCCCGATCGCCACCGCCACGCTCAACATTATCGCCCCCGGCCAGGTGGGTAACGTCGTCACCACGTCGATGGTCGCAAGCACCTGGTTCGTAGCCGTCTCGGTGATCGTCGTCGCCGGCATCACGGTGAGCAGCCGGGCGCAGACGATGCTCATGCTGGCCCAGCTTCTGATCCTTGTCGTCATCCTTGCCGCAGCACTGATCCACATTCACGCCACCGGGACCACCGAGAAATTCGGGAAACAGTGGCTGGGAAGCGGGCTGAGTTGGGACAGCTTCGCAGCCACTGCCCTGATCGCCGTCTATTTCTACTGGGGCTGGGACGTGACTTCCAATCTGGGCGAAGAAACGGTCGGTGGCGGCCGCGAGGCCGGCCTCGGCGGGTTGTTCAGCATCTTCATCACGATCCTGCTCTATTCCAGTTTTGCGGCAGTGGCGCTGCTGATTTTCTCGGTCCGCGACGCGCAGAACCTGACAGACAATTTGATATTCGACCTCGCGAAGCGATCGGGCCTCTCCAGCGTGGGAGGATTGCTTGCGTCCGCTGCCGTCATATTGTCGAGCATTACGGCGCTCGAAGCGACGATGCTGATGTTCTCGCGGACCTTGTTCGCGATGGGGAGAGACGGATCGATGCCCCGCATGTTCGGGAAAGTCGACGATCGGACACAATCGCCCACGCGCGCGATCTATGCCATCATCGCGCTGGGTCTGGTGCTGATATGGGGATCCGCGTTGCTGCCGAGCGTGCAACTGCTGCTGTTCGCGTCGGTACGCGCCTTGGGGTTTCAGGTGGATTATTATTTCGGGCTGGCGGGTCTGGCCGCAGCCTGGACCTTCCGGCATTGCTACAGGGATTCGATCCCGAAGTGGCTGGGCTTATGCCTGTTCCCCGCAGTCAGCAGCCTCCTGTTGATCGGGCTCGGCCTTTATGCGGTATCGACCTTTGATCTGTGGACCAATGTCATCGGGATCGGCAGCTTCGTGCTGGGCTTGGCTTTCGTCTGGCTTTGTTACAGGCCGGCCGCCGATCGGGTGGTGCCAAGTGCCGAACCGCACCAATCGGGCGCGATCGGGCAAGGGTGAGGTGGAGTGATAGGCTGGTCACTCTTGCATGGTGCGCGATTCGCGCTCTCCGCAGCCCAGCCCCATTAGCGAAGAGGCTCACAGGCTCCGGCCAGGCCTATCGCTACGCGTTCAATGGGAATAAGCACACATGACCAGCCCCAGCCGCAGCCCGGGAAGCCGCCGCGGCGATACTTGCGCGACGCGATTTGGTTTGCCCATGGCAGCGTGAAGCGCAACTAAGCGGGGACGGCACCGGCAAGGCGAGCGTGTCGAGAAGATGTCCGGACTGCGAAAATGCGCGGCCGCGCATATCCAGGCAGGCGTTCAGGCATCCATTTTTCCGCCGGAACACGCTGCGCTAAAGTGAGGACGGTGAACGACCGCTCAGGCAATGGACCAGCTCAAAATTCGGTGATCACCGAGCGCGCTATTTTCCCTCCGATCATGGCCATAGGCTTCATTGATTTGAGAAATTGGAATTTGACTTGAACCAAATCTTCCAGTTTGAAGTGGCCCTGCAGGTGAAGCTCGGCGTATAGGGGACTATCTTCCGGATATTGCTCTACCCAATGTAGACGCCCGTGACCGTGCGTTGTGCTGCGACTATTTCGCCGACGACAGCCAGCTCGAGTTTGTTCTTAGGACAATTGACGCAGATCAGATATGCGGCGCCGCCCTTCCTTGTCATCAGCACCGCTTGACGGAGGGTCTGGGGGAGCCCGATCGCCTCGAACGAAAAGTTCACCCCACCGGCCGCGAGTCGCCGGATTTCGTCGATCGGATCGCAAGCACTTGCATCGACGAAATGCGTCGCGCCAAACTTGCGAGCGAGTTCCTACTTTGACGGATGAATGTCGATCGCGAATATGTGTGTCGCGCCCGCCAAGCGCCAAGCGCCAAGCGCCAAGCGCCAAGGCCGAAGCCCTGGGTAACCTGTGCGCCGCCCCGTGTGATGCGCGGAGGTAATTCTGCCTGGCGCGAACTCGTGCCCTTGCTTGCAGAGGTGCTGCGCCCAGCCAGGCACTCAGAACAATGGCCGCACCATTGCGTGAGCGAGCCGAAAACATGGTCACCTATGGCCAGGTTGCAGACCTCGGGTCCGACTGCTTCGACGATGCCGGCGATCTCGTGGCCGAGAACAGCGTGCAGCGGGACACCGAAATCATGCGTCGCGAGGTGGAGGTGCGAGTGACACAGGCCGGCCGCCTTGACTCGGACCTCACGCGTTCGACGGCACAACGCAATTGACGACCATGCGGTAGCTCGACCCCGAGACAAAGGCCGTGCTACTCTGTCGTGCCCCAAGTCCCCTTCATCATTTCAGAGCCACCGTGATTCCGACGGTACGCGGCCGCAAGGTGGTTGCGATCCATACCGGGTCGCGAGGGATGAGCGAGTTGCTGCCGATCGCCAGGTAAGGATGCGCATTGGTGAGATTGCTCACGAAAAGCGAGACATCGAGGCGGTTTATGTAGGCGCCGATCCTCGCGTTGACCACGGAATAGGGAGGATTCGGCCGATCCAGCGAGTTGTAGCTGAAGGCGCCGGGCTCGGTCGAGCCGGCACGCCGCTCCCGGGATTGATAGGTGTAGTCGAGCCGTGCGTAGAAGGGCGTTTTCGCCGCGGTGAAGTTGTAGGCGCCCGAGAGCGACACGTTCCACGGCGAACTGGCTCCCGGGACACCCGAGCCGCCCGGGAATATCACGTTGGTGCCGCTGAGGACATCGGCGTCGAAAGTGGTCTTGTTGTATCCGAAAGCGCCCGTCAGCGTCAGGCTCCGAGTCGGCGTCAGCTCCACGCCAAGATCAAAACCCTTGGCGGTCGCGTCACCGCCGTTGTCCACGAAGCTGTAGCCGCAGGAAGGCAACCCATAGTTGGTCTGAATGTTGGACCATTTGATGATATAGGCGCTGCCGTTGAGCGCAACGAGACCGCCGAACAGCCGGTTCTTGCTGCCGACTTCATAGCTCCAGACCGTATCCGATTTGAAGGTGGCCGGAGCTGAGGAATAGCCCAGTCGCTGCAGATCGCTGTCGCATACATAGGGCGGAATGATCGCGCCGGCGCCCCCGGGACGGAAGCCCTTGGCCACCGTGGCGTAGAACAGGTTGCGCTGGTCCGGTTCGTAGGTGACTCCGAATTTGGGTGTCACCGACGTTTCCTTCGTCGAAACGCTCGTCGACGGATAGGCCGGAGTCAGCGCTCCCTGGCCCAGGACGCAGGGTGCACCGTAGACGAAGCACGGTGTGCCGTAGGGCGCGTTGATGTTGCTTTCCGGACCGAGGAGCAGAATGTCCAGGTCGAGCAGGTTGCGCGAAACCCGGACGCCGCCGGTCAGCTTCAGGTGTTCGAACGGGCGCCAGTCGACCTGGGCAAAACCCGCGATCTGCTTTTCGACCACGTGACGATTCTCATTGTAGCTGACCGACCCTGGCAGCAAGGGCGTGCCGAACGTGTTGAGAAATGCGCTGGTGCCAGGCCCGAACGGCTCTCCGTCGGTCACCCCGAATGGGACGCCGCCAAACACGATCGCGGGCAGGTTGGCCGAGAAGTTCTCTGCAATGGGCTGCGTATCGGTTTGTACGGAGTGAGAATAAAAGGCGCCGAGAACCCAGTTGAGGGCGGATGCACTGTCGTTCGACTGAAGCCGAAGTTCCTGAACGAAATTCTTCTGATTGTTCGTAAAGTCGGAGACGGCCTTGAACCCGGGAGCGGGTACCAGCTGGGAGGCGAGGTAGCGCAGATAGTAGCGCGTGTAATCCGCCCGCTGATGTTCGGCACGATCAAAATAGGACGTGTTCGAGGTCAGCGTCGCGAAGCCCATGTCCCATTCCGCGCGCAGCGCGGGCAGGACGAAACGATCACCGCCGGGTGCGTTATCCGGGCCGGTCAGCGCAGTCAGCGCCGGGTTGGTGGCGGGATTGCCGGCGCGGAAGAACAGACGCTGATAATGGGAATTGGATGCATCCGACGCAGCCAGCCAGAAGCTGTTCGACGCGTCGTTGTTATGCAGGTTTTGATAGGTGACCGAGGCGGTCAGCTTCAGCTTGCTGGTCGGCGCGATCACCAAAGCGCCATGCAGGAGGAACGCCGTGTCCCAGTTGGCGTTCTTGATGGCGGTTCCCGTCTTGTTGACGCTGATCGCCTTTTCGTAGCTGGCCGCAGTCGGGTCGAGGACCGTGAAGGTGCCGTCGATGTCGTCCATCCAGCCGCCGTTGCGGCGATAATAGCCGCTCACGCGGAAACCGATCCTGTCGGTCAGGATCGGGCCACCGAGTGCCAAGCCCGCCTCGTAACTGGCAGCGCCACTCTCGGTTGTGGCGAGTTCGGCGCGTGCCCGATAACTGAATTTGGTGAGGCTGGGCTGCGCCTGGATGAAGCGGATCGTTCCGCCCTCAGATCCGGCGCCAAACAGCGTTCCTTGCGGTCCCCGTAGCACCTCGACGCGGTCGACGTCGAACAGCGCGGGAAAGGCAGTGCTCGGCGAATAGCCGATGTTGCGCGCCTGAATCGGCGCATCATCAATATAGATGCCGGTGGTGGCCGCGCCCGCCCCGGAGGCAATGCCGCGGATCGACACCTGATTGCCGCCGATGTCCGACTTCTGAAGCGAAAGACCGGGCGTCAGCCGGACGACATCGGCAAATTCCTTGGCACCGCGCGACTCCAGTTCACGCTGCGAAAAGGCGCTGACGCTGATCGGGACCTTCGAGAGCGCTTCCGAGCGCCGCTGCGCCGTGACGACGATCTCGCTCCCGGTGGTGAGATCGGCCGCCGAATTGCCATTGTCGGTCGCGTTCTGGTCCTCGCGTGGACCGGACGCCGCCTGGGCGTGCGCCCCAACCCCCGCGACCAAACCGGCAAATGCGGCCCCGACCAAGAGCGCGCCGCGTGCATATACTGCTTTATTCATCTTGATGCCCCCATGAAGCTAACCATCCGTGGTGCCCAACTGCGCTGCCGCTCACCGCCGATTATCTGGGCCGATCGTCTGGCATCCTCCGATTATATCTGGGCCGCAACGCGGGCTCGTTGCTAGGCGCCGAGCGCCACGAGATCAGGACTTCAGCGTCATGGCGCGGAACGCCGCATCCGCGTGGCTCGCATTGCCATGACCGTTTGCCGGTTCCTCCTTAGGCTCGACGTGCACCAGCGGCTTTGGATCGCGCGACGCGATCTTGTCGGCCTGGTCCCGATGCAGGGGGCACTCACGATGACGACGCAAGACCATCGACTTGAACGAGCCACATCGCCGCGCGGCCTGTCATTCCTCGCCGGAACCGCGTTGGCCATGGCGCTGGGAGCGACGTTCGGATCGGCAGATGCGGCGACCCGGTCGGCCGCAGACCTGGTGGTGAAGAACGGCAAGATCTACACCGTCGACCAGACGCACCGAACCGTCGAGGCGCTCGCGGTCAAGGACGGGAAGATCGTCTTCGCCGGCAGCAACGCGGAGGCCCGCAAATTTGTCGGGAAGGGCACGCGGGTCAAGGACGCCGGCGGCAAGCTCATCCTGCCGGGCCTGATCGACGCCCATATCCATCCGATCGGCATCGTCGATTTCGGCGGATGCAACCTGGAGGCCAAGCCGCACACGCTGGCCGAAATCGCTTCGATCGTTCGCGAATGCATCCGCAAGGCGAATGTCCCGCCCGGTAAATGGTTCGCCGTGTCGCAGTGGGAATATGCGGCGGGAAATCAGACCGACCCGCAGCATCTGACGCTGCGTGCCGCGCTCGACGCCGCATCGCCGGTCAACCCCATCGTCATGACCGGCTGGGATGGCCACCATGGCGCGTACAACAGCGCGGCGCTGGCGCTGGCCAAGAACGCCAAGGGCGAGACCGTCGGCTATTCGAAGGCGAGGCTCGAGACCGATTTCGCGAAATACAAGGCGGTCGTGGGAATCGACAGCAAGGGCGAGCCCAGCGGCGACATCCAGGACGACGGCAAGATTCCGATCGATTCGTCCGAAGTTTCAAACGCGCAGTTTGCCAAGCTGCTCGCGGAGCCGGAACGTCTGGCGCTGCGGATCAACAGCGTCGGCCTCACCGCCGTACAGGATGCCGCCCCGTCCGTCGGGAAAAGCATCTTTGGTCGCGGCAGCATCTACGACGTTTACGACGCGTTGATCCGAAACAACCGGCTCACCTTTCGAGTCAACATGGCCCAGCTGTGGAAGCCCGAAGATTTCTATGATGCGAATCATCACGTCAAATGGGACGAACTCTTCGCCAAGGCCGATGCGGTCCGGAAAAAATATGCCAGCAACCCGCTGACCGCCGCCGACGTCGTCAAGGTTTTCGCCGACGGCGATCTCGAGGCTAACCCGAACAACGTGCCGCCGACCTTCGGTGCGGCCGCGCATTCAGTGCCCTATCTGCAGCCCATTTTCGAGAAGGACGCGGAGGGCATCCTGGCGGTGAAGGGATATGTCGACCCCGGATCGCCCGAGTGCGTCTATGTCCGCGCGCGACCCGGCGAGTTCCAGTCCGACCAGGCGATCTCCGACTTCGTCGCGCAAATGGGCTTCCACCCGGGACAATGTGCGATTTCCTATGGGATCACCGCGCACGCGCCATGGATTTTCCGTGAATATATCAAGCGCGCGCATCTTGCGGGTTACACGATCCACATCCATGCGATCGGCGACACCGGCACACATATGTCGATCGAAGCCCTGGAAGCAGCACGCAAGGCGGATGGAAATTCATCGCGGCCCGATACGCTCGCCCACATCCAGTGCGCGACGCCGGAAGACGTCAAGCGGATGGGCGCCGACAAGCTATATGCAGCCTATACCTACAGCTGGATGTACGCGGAGCCCAAAGGCTATAGCCTCAGCACGGTACCCTTCTTCGACAAGGTAAGCGGCAACAGCTATGAATCGCTGCACGCACCGACCAACTATTGGGAGCGCTGCACCTATCCGGCGAAGACCTCGAAGGATGCCGGTGTCATTCTCGCCGCGGGCAGCGACGCTCCGGTCCTGACGTCGGATCCACAACCGTTCGTAAACATGGAGATCGGCATTACGCGGGCTCGTCACGGCCTGCCTCCTCTCAGCCCCTGGGAGAGGCTGACGGTTGAGGATGTGATTGACGCATACACGATCAACGGCGCGCGTGCGCTCAATCGCGGCAATGAGATCGGATCTCTCGAACTCGGCAAATCGGCCGATTTCATCCTTGTCGATCAGGATATTCTGGCTCTCGCCAAGAGCGGGAACGCCGAAAAGATCGGGGAGACCAAGGTACTCGAGACCTATTTCATGGGCAAGAAAGTCTATTCCCGCTCGCCCGGTGGCGGATGACGGCGATGCTGGCCGGACCGATGCATCGCAAGGCCGACATGAAGACAAGCACATGGATCTCTGCCTACGAGGATCGCAATGTCCAGATCGGACTCGCTTGCGGCATGTCCGGGAAGGCGCAGATCGGCAAGGGAATGTGGGCGATGCCGGATCGCATGGGCGACATGCTCGCCCAAAAGATCGGCCATCCGAAGACGGGTGCCAGCACCGCCTGGGTTCCGTCCCCTACCGCTGCGACGCTGCACGCCACACACTACCACAGGGTCGACGTGTTCGCCCGCCAGAACGAGCGCAAGGCCGAGGGCATTGCCTCCCTCGACGCGCTGCTGGCCATACCCGTCGCGGCCGGTCGAAACTGGTCAGCGGAGGAAGTCCGCGAGGAGATCGACAATAACGCGCAAGGGATCCTCGGTTACGTCGTGCGCTGGATCGACCAGGGCATCGGCTGTTCCAAGGTGCCCGACATCAACGACATTGGCTTGATGGAAGACCGGGCGACGCTGCGGATCTCAAGCCAGCACCTCGCAAACTGGCTGCTGCACGGCGTGGTCACTCCGGACCAAGTTGACCAGGCTCTGCTGCGGATGGCCGCGAAGGTCGACGCGCAGAACGCCGGCGACCCGCTCTATCGACCCACGGCAAATGATGCCGAACGGGGCCTTGCGTTCCAGGCGGCGCGGGCGCTGGTGTTCGATGGCACGGTGCAGCCGAACGGCTATACCGAACCATTGTTGCACCGGTTCCGCCAGGGAGCGAAAATTGCCGCTTGATTGATGCGAATCGCGAGCTTCCCCGCAAGTTCCTGCAGCGAACATCGCCCAAAGATCACGCAATGTGGGCGGAGCCGCCTGCGTTCGACGTGCTGCCGTCGCGACCGCGGTTGCAACGCATTGCCCTATGCTGCGTCAACTCGGTGCGGAACGCTGGTCGCGCCAAGATCCTCAATTTGAGGCGACTGTTCATGCCAGGGCGATCACGCTTGTCAGGATGAAGCGGACAACGTCGGCTTGTCCGCGTGCGCCCATTTTGGCGTAGATGTTCTTGGAATAGCTGCGTGCAGTCTCGACTGAAATGGACTGCATTTCCGCCGCCTGCGCGATTGAGGCACCCTGGCTGATCGCGACGGCCAGGCGCGCTTCGCTGGGGAGGAGACCAAAAAGCTGGGAAATCTGTTCATGGCGGTCGGCCTGCGATTTCCTGTCGCTTTGCAGATACGCCGTCATCACGGGGGTTCGGCCCGCTCTGGACGCGTGGACGTGCAGGGACGTCAGCAGCATGGTGAGCCAAGGATCATTGCTGATGTTGATCACCTGCGACGGTGTTCCCTGTCGATTGACGAGCCGGGCCATAGCCTCGCGCAACCGCTTGTCGAGGGCGCCGCGCTGCGCGGCCAAAATTCCGTCGCGGGTAACGCGCAAGGAATGGGTCGTGTCCAGTATCTGGCGCGCCCTTGGATTGATTTCGATGACTGCGCCCTGTTTGTCGAGGCTGATCCAGCCGATATTTAGGCGTCCCATCGCTTCGTCCGCAATCCGGGCATAGGTCCGCTGGCTCTCCAGGGCCATGTAAGTGCGCAGCGATAACCGAAACTGCGCCGCGGTCCTTTCGAGCATCGGATCGTGATGCGCCTCGAAATCCGTCTTCTGCCGGGCGACTAGCAGCCATCCCTGCACGCCGCCCGGCTCGACAACGCGAACGCCCCTAAGGAACCGGATGCCGCGCGGGATCAATATCGCATCGCGATAGGCCCGATGATCGCGATTACCCTCGTCGAACAGCTCGTCGAGCCGATAGACGCGTCCTTCCTGAAGGTTTTGGCCGAGGACAGGGTCGAACGGCGCGTACTTCTCACGATAGAGCTGATGAAGCTCGGGCGTTGCGTCGTCACCCGCAAACAGCTCCTCGGGACCCTCGCCGATTCGGTCGGGCGGCCGGAAGATGATACCCGAATAGTCGCAGGCAACCATCACACGCAACATATCCAGAAAGCCGCGCCAAGGGCTGTCCTCGAAGGGTCCGTGATGCAGCGCAGCGATCAGCGTCAGCTCAGTAAATGAATCCGCTCCTGCCATTTGGGGGGGTAATAGGCCCTTCGTGGCTGCTATTCCATAGCCGGAGGCGGCTCAAAGCGATCGAGGCTGTGCCGCCGCGCGAGAGAGGAGAGCGCGATGGATGCCGATCAGTTCGCCGGGATTTGGAAGCGATACCTGGGCGCGCTCGACGAAACTCGCATGCTTTGGCTGGACTCTCCCTGGGCGCGCGACGAGCAGGAGCGGGCGAGGGCGATAATCCAGGTCCTGAACACGCTACGCAGCGCATTCAACATCAACATTGCGCCGCGTCCGAGGTTTCCTTACTTCGACAAACATCCCTTCCATCATCCGGTGTCCCACACCTGGGGCTTGTGCTGTCCGGACTTCCATTACCGCCATGCCTTCATCGATGGCGCAGGCGACTATCGCATCAGGGGACAAAGGCGCGCGGGCCACTGGAGCGAATTCCACCTGCAGGGAGGATTCTGGGGCGATCCCCACTATGCCCAGCTCGGCACCTGGGACCTCGACGATTTCGTCTTTGACGCCGACGGCAGCTTCGAGATCGTCTTGTCGGCCAAGCATCATGACGGAAACTGGATACGCCTCGAACCGGATCGGTCCGACTACATGGTCGTCGTGCGGGACGTGATTTACGATTGGGAGCGGGACGAGCCGACGAGGCTGGAGATCGAGCCGATCGGCGATCGGACGATCGAGATCGGCTATATCGGAGAGGCCGAGCTATACCGTCGCGTCGACAAGGCGAGCACCTTCATCCTGACCTCGGCCAAACATTGGATCGCGCGCGCGAAGGAGATCGTGGAGGAAGTCGGCTACAACCGTTTCTGGGAAGGCCGCGAGACAAATATCGGTGGCATCCAGCATGCCAGCTATCACTTTATGGTGTTCGACATTGCGGACGACAACGCGCTGGTGATCGAGGTCGACGTGCCTGCCAGGGCGAAGTTCTGGGGAATCCAGACCGCCGACCTCTGTCAGCAGACTTTGGATTATCTCAATCACCAATCATCCTTGAACGCGCACCAGGCCATGGTCGACCCGGATGGCAAGGCGCGTTTCGTGCTGTCGCTCGGGGATCCGGGTGTGCCCAACTGGATAGATCCCGCAGGCGTGAAGCGTGGCATCGCCGCCTGGCGCTGGGTCCATGCGGATTTCGTGCCGACATCCCAGGTCCGCGTTGTGCAATTCAAGGACGTTCGTTCGCTCCTCCATCCGGAGACTCCGCAGGTCGCGTCGCACGAACGCGCCGCCGTCATCGCTCGGCGGCGCGCCGGCATCCGGCGCCTCTACGCACTTTGAAACGTCACACAGAAAAGGGAGCGTAGCGTGCAGTTCACACTACCGGACGCGGACGCGCTGATGTGCGCCGCCGAGCTCCAGACCGGTCATTCGGACTGGGAGACCGAATATACTGGTTCCCCGGCTGAAGGTTTGCGCATCCTCCTTTCGGACCTGTCGAAATATGCCAATCTCAGCGAGCAAGGCATGCGCCGAATGTACCGCAGACTCCACGAGACGTTGTGCGCCCGACTGACGTACATCGCGGACGCGAAGCGTTATCCCGAGCTCAAGGATGAGCCGATCGAGGCTCCGGTTTTCATCCTGGGCCTGCCGAGATCGGGGACCACCTTCTTGCACAATTTGCTCGGCGCTGATCCCGGCAACCGGGCGCCGCGCCTGTACGAAATGCAATTTCCTGGTCCGAAAAGCTCCGAGCCTCTGGCCCGTGGCTTACGGGAACAGCGCTGCCGGGAAAGTCTGGCGTATGAGGGACTGCTTGACGACGACTGGCTCGGCGTACACCCGATGGGTGCCGAGCGGGCCGAGGAATGTCCATTCTTCTGGGAGCTTTCGCTCATTTCGATGAACTACCCGGCCAAAGTGGAAGTTCCCAACTATAACGAATATGTCTATTCTCGTGACTTCATTGATCTCTATCGAGAGGAGCGCGCGTTCCTTCAGTACCTACAGCACCTCGAGGGGAGGCGCCGTTGGATTCTGAAGACACCGATCCACGTCCGTTTCTTGAAGGAGATTGTAGAAATCTTTAAAGGCGCCAAATTTGTCCACTGTCATCGAGACACGGTGAAGATTTATCCGTCGATCGCCAATATGGTTGCTATACTGCACAGCAAATATGGCGATGCAAAGCCTGCCACGCGCGCGGTATCCGGCGATTATGATGGGACCTGGGTCGATGCGCTTGCATTCCGAGCCCGACCGGGAATGGCCGAGCGGTTCGTGGATGTCAATTTCATTGAATTTCAGGCGGATCCTTTGGGAACGGTGGACATGATCTATAGCTCCCTCGGAATCACTGCAGACCATGCGCGCCGGGCTGCGATGGCCGATTGGTTGCTGGCGGACAAGGAGCGCCGCGCATCGCGACGCCACCATCAATATTCGCTGGCTGATGCCGGACTCACTTTGGAAGATGTCGACCGCATGAGCGGCGACTATCTGAAGGCCTTTGCCGTTCCGCTCGAACGGTGAGGGAGCGAACGCATCGCCGACTCAACCCGCGAATTTCTTAAGACACGAGCATGCAACTCTTGAATCTACCGTCGGAAGGCAATTGCACGAGGGAAGAGTCGCAATACGCGCTTTCTACGGCCAGTATTGGCAGCGGCCTCGTTCCTCATATCGGCCTGGAGCTTCCGCCCGAACACACCATGGGGCCAGGTCTTCGCCGACAAGCTACCGACGAAAAACGTGCCCATGGTGGGCCAGATCATCGAGGCTGCCGTAGCTAGTGTCCTATCTGCCGCAATACAGTCCCAACTGTAACCCATCCAACAAGATTTTTCCAAGCTGAAGGCGCGGTTTCGCAAAGCCGCCGAGCGCACCATTCAGTCACTTTGCCACGCTATCATGCACATACTCGACCTTTGCATGCCCGACTAATATGCTAACTACTTCGATAATGCCGGTTACGATACAGACTGATCGAAAGCCGCTCTAGGATTGGCGAAGGAACGCGAGCACAACACTTTCGAATCCGGCCTTCTGCTCGATCATTGCCCAGTGGCCGCATTTGGAGAATACGTGCAACTCGCAATTGGGGATAAGGCGCAGCGGTACGAGTGCGCCATCCAAAGGCGTCACACGATCGTCCCGCCCCCAGGTCATCAGCGTCGGTGCCTGAATCTTCGGAAGGTATGCGAAGTTCTGAACCGCTTCTGGCCCAGACATCGCCTCGGCAATCGCCGCTAGACCCACTCGGGAATAGATCTTCCGGTTTGTTTCAAGTGCGACCGGCTCGGTGGCCGATTCAAGGCGTTCGTCGATCAACTCCTCAGTCAGGAGGGACTTGTCATAGACCATTGAGCGCAGCCATTTGATGATCTGCTCGCGCGTCGGGTTCTCGACGAATTCGGCGAGCCGTTCGACACCTTCATAGGGGAACGGATTGAAGAGCGGCACACCGATACCGCCGATGGTGACGAGCCTATTGACGCGGTCGGGATGCGCCGCGGCGAGACGGGCGGAGATGAGGCCTCCGAACGAATTGCCGATCAGGCTGGCGCGTTGGATCCCGAGTTCCGTCATCAGGTGGAGCACCGCATCGATTGTTCCGGCGAACGGATCGCCGACAATGGGAGAACTCGCACCATAGCCGGGAAGGTCGGGCGCGATGCAGCGGAAATGCTCGGCGAACACAGCCAGGTTGCGACCGAAATTCTTCCAGGCGGTCACACCTGGACCGGAGCCGTGCAGCATCAACAGGGCGGGGCCGTCCCCCATCTCGTGATAGGCGATCTGACCCTCGCCATGACGTACGCTCTTGTCGGGTGTGGACATGGTCGCTCCTTTCCTGTGCTGGGCTCCTCTGAATGGATTGGCATTGCCTGTCCTCGTCCCAACGGCCGATCATGGTCCGGTAAGATCGGCGGGGCACAACCGGCATCGCTTGGCAAGCGGGTCCGTTCGATCTTCCGCATCCCGCCGGAGAACAATATGGTCTCGGCCAGCCGTGGCGCACGGACCAACCCTCTAGCGGACGATACGTGTCCGGCCCTGTTCCATGTCGAGAACCTCGTAGCTGATGTCCTTCGACGATCGAATGCCGTGCAGGAAAGGCGCCGTGTCGACGTAGCTTGCCGTGATAGGGAAGGTCGCTGCCCACTCCTGGATACAGCGGCGATCCTTGATGCGCCAGACGCCGTCCCGACGTTCGAACCAGTCGACATAACGGCCGACCTGCTGATCCAGCATTTCCTGGTCGTCTTCATCGCGAGTGAGCGACGCGTAGTAATAGGTTTCCGCACCGGCTGTATCGCCCATCACCCGGATACGCGATTGGCCGAGCACATGCGTGCACGTCTTCCAATATTGGAGAAGGCTATTGACGCAATCGGTGGCGAACTGATGACCGGGGCCCGTGATAGGACCGTGATTGTCCCAGCTGTCCTCATGATAACAGTCCGCCACGGCGTCGCGATCGGCGCGGTCGCAGCCATCGACATAAGCTTCGATCACTTCGCGGATCTCAAAGTGATCGAGCATCGTCTGAATGCGTTTGTCCACGGAAAGCTCTCCTGTTCCTCCCGCAACGCTGGGCGGTGGCTGTGGCCGTTATCCGACTGCGGCTCATGTGATCGCGCCGTCCCTTCGGACGAGACGGGTTATGCTCTTGGTCGTTATTCATCTTTGCCGACAAAGTTTTTTCCTTCCCTTTGAAAACCTTGCGGAAACCGGGACAGGATGGCGCTGAGCGGCGGGGACCTTTCCCGCCGTTTTGTGGGTCACGCCTTTTCGTGCTTGTGCGTGGCCAGTGCGTCCAACACGCGCGCCGCAAATTCTGGGCGGCAGATCAGCAGGTCCGGCATGTAGGTTTCCCGCTGGTTGTAGATGGGCTCAGACCCGTCCAGCCGCGAACAATGCAGCCCGTGCGCCTTGGCAACAGCCACCGGCGCGCAGCTGTCCCATTCGTACTGGCCGCCGGAGTGGAGGTAAATCTCGGCCTGGCCAAGCACGATCGCCATTGCCTTGGCGCCGGCCGAGCCCATGGGCACGAGCTCGGCGCCGATCGCCTCGGCTACTGCGACTGCCTCTGGCGCCGGGCGCGTCCGGCTGACGACCATGCGGGGGATGGCCGCCGCCGGGGGCAGGGAGCGAGGCCGGTCAGTCCGCAGAACCGCGTCATCGCCCATGCCTGGCAACGCCACTGCGCCGACAGTCGCGATCCCGTCGATGGCGAGGCCGACATGCACCGCCCAGTCCGTGCGCGCCTCGCCGTATTCACGGGTGCCGTCGACCGGATCGACGATCCAGACTCGGGATTTCGAAAGCCGCGCCTCGCTGTCTTTCAATTCCTCGGATAGCAGGCCGTCCTCTTCCCGTTGGGACGCGATCGCATGACAGAGGAACTGGTTGGCGGTGGCATCGCCGGCCTTGCCCAGTGCCTTGGGGGCGCAGACGCCCGCGTCGCGTACCGCGATCAGGATGCGTCCCGCGACCTGGGCAAGGTGGCCTGCGAGCGCGGCGTCGCTCTGGATGATGGTGTTTTCGCTCATGACGCCCTCACTTGAGTGGCATGATCTGACGGATGATAAATTCGGCCGCATCGACGGGCGTCATCTCGACGGTGTTCACACGAATCTCAGGACTCTCAGGAGGCTCGTACGGGCTATCAATACCGGTGAAGTTCTTGAGATCGCCGGCTCGCGCCTTTTTGTACAAACCCTTGACGTCACGCTTTTCCGCCACATCGAGCGGCGTATCGACGAAGATTTCGATGAACTCGCCCGCGGGGAGTGTGTCACGTACCATCTGGCGCTCCGCGCGAAACGGGCTGATGAAGGCGGTCAGCACGATCAGGCCGGCATCCGCCATCAGCTTCGCGACCTCTCCGATGCGGCGGATATTCTCGATCCGGTCCGCTTCGGTAAAGCCTAGGTCCTTGGTCAGCCCGTGGCGGATATTGTCGCCGTCAAGCAGGAAAGTGTGGCGGTTCATCAAGTTGAGAGACTTCTCGACCTCGTTGGCGATGGTCGATTTGCCGGCACCCGAAAGTCCCGTAAACCATAGTACGCGCGGCGTCTGGTTCTTGAGCTTCGCATGGTCTTCGCGACCGATCGTGGTCGGCTGCCAGTGGACGTTTTGCGCTCGGCGCAGCGAGAAGTGAATTATGCCCGCGGCGACGGTGTCGTGACTGATCTTGTCGATCAGAATGAACCCGCCGAGGGAGCGGTTTTTCGCATAGGGTTCGAACACGATCGGCCGGTCAGTGCTGATCTCGGCCACGCCGATCGAGTTGAGCGACAGCGTCTTGGCAGCGAGATGCTCCCTCGTGTTGACGTTGATCTCGTATTTCGGCTCCTGCACGGTCGCCGTCACCATCTGGCTGCCGCGTTTCAGGAAATAGCCGCGGCCCGGCTTCATCGCCTCGTCACTCATCCAAACGATCGTCGCCTCGAACCGGTCGGAGGCCTGGGGCGGGTTGCTGGCGATAGCGATCACGTCGCCGCGGGAACAGTCGACCTCGTCCGCCAGCGTCAGCGTCACCGACTGGCCGGCGACCGCAGTGTCAAGATCGCCGTTCATGGTCACGATTCGCGCGACAGTGCTCGTCTTGCCGGAGGGCACGACACGGACCTGATCGCCGGGCTTGACAGCGCCACTGGAAATCAGTCCCGAAAAGCCCCGGAAATCGAGGTCCGGGCGATTGACCCACTGCACGGGCAGACGGAACGCCTTGTCCTGCGCAGCAATGTCCGCGATCTCGACAGTCTCTAGATGCTCGATTAGCGCGGGCCCCTCGTACCACGGCGTCTTGGCCGATGGGGCGGTGGTGATGTTGTCCCCCTTGAAGCCTGAAATCGGGATGGCGGCGAATGCCTCGATGCCGATGTTGGTCGCAAAGCCTGCATAGTCTGCAACGATCCGGTCGAACACCGCCTGATCATAGCCGACCAGATCCATCTTGTTCACCGCCAACACAATGTGGCGGATGCCGATCAGGTGGGCGAGGTAGGAATGGCGACGGGTTTGGGTCAGAACGCCCTTGCGTGCGTCGATCAGGATCACGGCGAGGTCGGCGGTCGAGGCGCCGGTCACCATGTTGCGCGTATATTGTTCGTGCCCGGGTGTGTCGGCGACGATGAACTTGCGCTTCTCGGTCGCGAAGAAGCGAAAGGCGACGTCGATGGTGATGCCCTGCTCGCGCTCGGCGGCGAGTCCGTCGACCAAGAGCGCGAAGTCGATCTCCTGCCCCTGCGTCCCGAGGAGTTTCGAATCTGCCACCAGGGCGGCGAGTTGATCCTCGAAGATCATCTTCGAATCGTACAGCAGCCGCCCGATCAGCGTCGACTTGCCGTCATCAACCGAACCGCAGGTGATGAAGCGAAGTAGTTCCTTGTTCTGGTGCTGCTGCAGATACGCGTCGATATCCTCGGCAACGAGCGCATCCACCTTGTAGATCGGCTTTGCGATATCCTGATCGGCCATCAGAAATAGCCCTCCTGTTTCTTCTTCTCCATGCCGGCGCCCGCATCGTCCTTGTCGATTACGCGGCCCTGCCGCTCCGACGTGGTTGTGAGCAGCATCTCTTGGATCACGTCGGGCAGGGTTCTTGCGTCGCTCTCCACCGCGCCGGTCAGCGGGAAGCAGCCCAGCGTGCGGAAGCGAATGGAGCGCTCGGTGATTTCCGGGCGATGGCCAAGCACCTTTTCGATGCGATCGAGATCGTCGGCCATGAAGAGTTGCCCGTCCTGGACATAGGTCGGTCGCGACGCAGAGAAGTATAACGGTACGATCTCGATATTCTCGAGATGGATATATTGCCAGATGTCAAGTTCAGTCCAGTTCGAGATCGGAAAGACGCGGATGCTTTCGCCCTTTGCCTTGCGCGTGTTGTAGACGTCCCACAATTCCGGGCGCTGATTCTTAGGATCCCAGGCGTGCCTTGCGGTTCGAAACGAGAAGATGCGCTCTTTGGCGCGGCTCTTCTCCTCGTCACGCCGAGCTCCCCCGAAGGCCGCATCGAAGCCGTAAAGGTCGAGCGCCTGCTTTAGCCCCTCGGTCTTCCACATGTCGGTGTGAAGCGCGCCATGGTCGAACGGATTGATCCCCAGTTCCTTCGCCTCCGGGTTCTGATAGACGAGGAGCTCCATACCGCTTTCCCGCGCCATCCGGTCGCGCAGTTCGTACATCGCCTGGAACTTCCAGGTCGTATCGACATGGAGTAGGGGAAAGGGTGGCGACGACGGGTAGAAGGCCTTGCGCGCGAGATGCAGCATCACGGCCGAATCCTTGCCCACAGAATAGAGCATGACCGGCTTTTCGCACTCGGCGACGACCTCGCGCATGATGTGGATGCTTTCGGCTTCGATCCGCTCGAGATGGGTCAGTTTTCGCGCTGTCACGTACTGCTCCTGCTTTCTCTCGACAGACATGCGCAAATCCGAACCGTCTTTGGCTCCCCAAATGGGGGGGGCGAAGTCCTTTGCGGGCATGAAAGGAACGGGGCTAAACCGCGTCATATCCTGCCATGACCGGGACTGGAGGGTATCGGGTTGCGGCATATGATCATCCCGCTCGCAGCGAAATGACGACCTCACCGGGCGCGTCCAACTGAAGGACTGTCATAGTCTGGCTGGACGACGCGCCGGCCCATTGCGGCTCTCATGCAGACCTGCGGTAGGAATATCTTTTCGGACGCCGGAGCTGGACCAGCGGCCGATATGGAGGACCAGCGGAATGCGAATCGATGGAGCGGCGGCGGTAGTGACGGGCGGCGCCTCGGGGCTCGGCAACGCGACGGCCAGGATGCTCGCCAATGCCGGCGCGAAGGTCGCCATTTTCGATCTCAACGATGAGATGGGCAAAGCGAAGGCAGCCGAGATCGGCGGCCAGTTCGTCAGCGTGAACGTTGCGGACGATGCGAGCGTTGCCGCCGGCCTCGCCGCGGCGGAAGGCGCCCATGGGGTCGCCCGCATCCTCGTCAACTGCGCTGGGATCGCCCCGGCGGTGAAAACTGTGGGTAAGGAGAATGCGCCCCACCCGCTTGATACCTTCGCCAAGACGATCGGGGTGAATCTAATCGGCACGTTCAACGTAATTTCAAAATTCGCAGCGCGGCTCGCTGCTTCGGACGCAATCGACGGAGAACGCGGCGTGATCGTCAACACCGCCAGTGTCGCGGCCTTCGACGGCCAAATCGGTCAGGCCGCCTACTCGGCATCGAAAGGGGGCGTCGTCGGCATGACGCTGCCGATCGCGCGCGACCTTGCCCAGCACAAGATCCGGGTGATGACGGTCGCACCAGGAATCTTCCTGACTCCGATGCTGGAATCCTTCCCACAGCAGGTACAGGATGCGCTTGGCGCGCAGGTGCCGCATCCCAGTCGTCTCGGCAAGCCTGCCGAATATGCACAGCTCGTCGAGTCGATCATCCTCAATCCTATGCTCAACGGCGAAGTGATCCGGCTGGACGGTGCAATTCGCATGGCACCGCGCTGAGCCGATGGCCGACGGCATTGACTTCGCCGTTTCGGACGGCATCGCGCGGATTACGCTGGCGCGTCCGGATGTCGGCAACGCCATCGATCTGGCGCTCGCGCGTGCGCTGCTATCGGCCGCGATCATCTGCGAAGCGAATGCCGCGATCCGCTGCGTGGTGCTGACCGGCCAGGGACGACTGTTCTGCGCGGGCGGCGATGTCGGTGCGATGAAGGCGTCGGGTGATAAATTGCCGGCAATGCTGACCGAGCTGATCGCAGTCTTCCATGCGGCGGTGAGCCGGCTCGCCCGGATGCCGAAGCCGCTGCTGGTGCTGGTTAACGGCCCGGCTGCGGGCGCGGGCGTCAGTCTCGCCATACTCGGCGACGTCGTGCTGTCCTCGCCGTCGGCGCACTATACCGCCGCCTATGGTTCGATAGGGCTCACGGCAGACGGGGGCCTGAGCTGGCTGCTGCCGCGCCTGGTCGGCCTCAGAAAGGCCCAGGAGATCATACTGACCAATCGCCGCATCACGGCGGACGAGGCCGAGGCGATCGGGCTCGTTACTCGCACGGTCGATGAGGACGGGTTGGCCAGCGAGGGCGAGCGGATCGCGGCGACGCTGGCCAATGCGCCCGTCGCCGCGTTGGGCGCCGCGCGTGCCTTGCTCAAGGAGAGCTACGAGAGCAGCCTTGAAACCCAACTCGATCGCGAACTCAGGTCGATGGCGATTGCCGCTGGCGCGGAGGCGAAGGAGGGGCTCGCCGCTTTTTTTGCCAGGCGCCCACCCGAATTCAGAGGAGTTTAGATCATGGCGGACGCGTTTATCGTCGAAGCGCTGCGTACCGCCGGCGGTCGGGCTCGCAAGGGGGGGCTGATCGACGTGCACCCCGCCGACCTGGGGGCGGCCGTGGTCAACGCGCTGGTTGAGCGCACCGGGGTCGATCCGGCGGCAGTCGAAGACGTGATCCTAGGATGCGTGACGCAAGGTGGCGAGCAAGCGTTCGCTTTCGGTCGTAACGTCGTGCTTGCCTCAAGGCTGCCGGACAGCGTGCCGGCAGTGACGGTCGACCGGCAGTGCGGCTCATCGCAGCAGGCGTTGCACTTCGCGGCTCAGGCCGTGATGTCGGGGACGCAGGATATCGTCATCGCCGCCGGCGCCGAAAGCATGACGCGCGTGCCGATGAATTCCAACTGGCAGCTTCACCGGCAGGCCGGATTAGGCATTGGTCCCTGGTCGCAGGCGATTCAGCGCCGCTATGGTGTATCCGAGTTCAACCAGTTCCATGGCGCGCAAGCGATCGCCGACAAATATGGCTTCACCCGGGAAGCGATGGACGATTATGCGCTTGCCAGCCATGCGAAGGCAGCGGACGCGATCGACCGCGGCGCGTTTCGCGAAGAAATCATACCCGTCACCACGCCCAGGGGCGTGTTCGACACGGACGATGGCGTCCGGCGCGGCGGGACGAGAGAGGCGATGGCCGAAGTGAAAACGCTGGAGGAGGGGGGCGCGATCACTGCCGCCAATGCCAGCCAGATGACGGACGGCGCCTCCGGAGCGCTCGTGGTGAGTGAGCAGGCTCTGAAACGCTTCAATCTAACGCCGCTCGCCCGCATCGTGAATCTGACCGTGACCGCGGGCGATCCCGTGATCATGTTGGAGGAGCCGATCCCGGCGACGCGCAAGGCGGTTTCCCGGGCGGGCATGAAGCTCGACGACATCGACCTGTACGAGGTGAACGAGGCCTTCGCCTCGATTCCAATGGCCTGGCTGAAAGCGCTGGGCGCGGACCCAGCGAAGCTCAACGTCAACGGCGGCGCGATTGCGCTCGGTCATCCGCTCGGCGCCTCGGGTACCAAGCTGATGGCGACGCTCGTCCACGCGCTGAAGGCGCGCGGCGGCCGCTACGGCCTGCAGACCATGTGCGAGGGCGGTGGGATTGCCAACGTCACCATTATCGAACGGCTCTGAGGACGCATATGGTGCCCTACGACACTCTCCTCGTTGAAACGCAAGGGGCGGTCACACTCGTGCGCCTCAACCGGCCGGAGGCGATGAATGCGCTCAACCCGAAGGTGTTGGAGGAGTTGATCACCGCCTTCGCCGCCTATGATGCCGACCAGGACCAGCGCTGCCTGGTGCTGACCGGCAGCGACAAGGCGTTTGCAGCCGGCGCGGATATCAAGGCGATGCGGGATAAAGGCTTCTCGGCAATGTATGGGGAGAATTTCTTCGCCGGCTTCGAACAAGTGACGCGTACCCGCAAGCCCTGGATCGCTGCGGTGGCAGGCTTCGCGCTCGGTGGCGGCTGCGAGCTGGCGATGATGGCGGACATCATGATCGTCGCGGACAATGCCCGTTTCGGTCAGCCGGAGATCAAGCTTGGCGTCGCTCCAGGGATGGGTGGTTCGCAGCGCCTGACGCGGGCGGTCGGCAAAGCCAAGGCAATGGACATGTGTCTGACGGGCCGGATCATGGACGCCGTCGAGGCTGAGAGGGCGAATCTCTGTTCGAAGATCGTGCCGCTGGCCGATCTGCTCGACGAGGCGATGAAGATGGCGGCGATGATCGCGGCAATGCCGCCGCTCGCGGCTATCGCCAACAAGGAAATGGTCAACGCGGCTTTCGAGACAGTACTGGCGACAGGCATCCTGTTCGAACGTCGCCTGTTCAACGGCCTGTGTGCCACGGAGGACAAGGCGGAAGGCATGACCGCCTTCGTAGAGAAGCGGTCCGGCAACTGGACAGGGCGCTGAAGATCGCCATGCCCATGTGGGCCCATCGTTTCATCGGCGCCTCAACGGTTAGGGTGCATCAATGATCCTCAGTGAAACCCAATCCTCTATCCGCGATGCCGTCCGCGACTTCGCGCAGGAAGTGATTCGTCCGCGCAGTGCCGACTTCGAGAAGGCTGGGGGCTATCCCGACGGTCTATTCGAGGAAATGGCCGCGCTCGGCCTGCTCGGCATGATTGCGCCCGAAGCGGCCGGCGGCGCGGGTGCCGATTATGTCTCCTATGCCCTCGCGCTTATCGAGATCGCCGCCGCGGACGGTGCCCTGTCGACGATCGTCTCGATCCAGAACAGCCTCATGGTCGCCGGTCTGCTCAAGGACGGCAGCGCGGAGCAAAAGGCACGATATCTGCCCGAACTCATATCGGGCCGGATGATAGGTGCCTTCGCATTGACCGAAACCGATGCCGGGTCCGATGCCGCGGCGATCCGCACCCGCGCCGTGCGCACCGAGAGCGGCTGGGTGCTGAACGGATCGAAGCAGTTCATCACCTCCGGTCGTATCGCGGGCGTCGCCATGGTGATCGCCGTTACCGATCCCCCGGCGGGGAAGAAAGGTATGTCGGCCTTCCTCGTGCCCACCAATTCGCCCGGCTACCTTGTCGACAAGGTCGAGCACAAGCTGGGGCAGGGCGCGTCCGATACATGCGCGATCCGTTTCGAGGACTGTTTCGTTCCGGACGAGGCGCTGCTTGGGCAGGAAGGGCGTGGCTATTCGATCGCGCTATCGAATCTCGAGGCGGGCCGCATCGGCATTGCCGCCCAGTGCGTCGGTATGGCGCAGGCGGCGCTCGAGATCGCCGTTGCCTATGCACGGACCCGCAAGTCCATGGGTGCGCTCATCATCGATCACCAGGCGGTCGGCTTTCGCCTTGCCGATCTCGCCACTCGGCTGGAGGCGGCGCGCTTGATGGTGCTGCACGCGGCGTCGCTCAAGGACACGAGCCTGCCGTGCCTCAAGGAAGCGTCGATGGCAAAACTATTCGCGTCGGAAGCGGCGGAGGTGATCGTCTCCGGAGCGATTCAGACGCTGGGTGGGTACGGCTACCTCGAGGAATTCGGGGTGGCCAAGATCTATCGCGACGTCCGCGTCTGCCAGATCTACGAAGGCACGTCCGACATCCAGCGCATGGTGATTGCGCGCGCACTGTGAGTTGCGGCGTTTCACAAGGGGATATTCGATATGAATGCTGAAGACGCGGTCGTGATCGCAAGCTTTGCCCGGACGCCGATGGGCGGTTTCCAAGGGGCGTTCGCCGGCACGACCGCGATCGAGCTGGGCGCCGCTGCCGTCAGGGGCGCAGTTCAACGCGCGGGAGTCGCGCCGGAAGCAATTGAGCGGATCTACATGGGCTGCGTACTGCCCGCCGGCCTCGGCCAGGCGCCCGCGCGGCAGGCGGCGCTCGGCGCGGGCCTGCCATGCTCGGTAGAGGCGACGACGGTCAACAAGATGTGCGGGTCGGGAATGCAGGCCGCGATCATGGCATATGACGCGTTGGCGGCGCGGTCGATCGACATCGCCATCGCAGGTGGGATGGAGAGCATGACCAACGCGCCTTATGCCCTGCCGAAGCATCGGGCAGGAGCGCGTATCGGTCACGACCGTATCATCGATACGATGATGATGGACGGGCTCGAGGACGCCTACGAACCAGGCAAGGCCATGGGCGTTTTCGCCGAGGAGGCAGTTCGCGAATATCAGTTTACCCGCACCGAGCAGGATGACTATGCGATCCGTTCCCTGACCCGCGCCAACGCCGCGATCGCGAGCGGCGCGTTCGCGAAGGAGATTGTTCCAGTCACGGTCTCCGGCCGCGGGGGGGACACGATCGTGGCAGTCGATGAGCAGCCAGGCAAGGCGAAGCCCGAGAAGATTGCCTTCCTGAAGCCGGCGTTCGTCAAGGACGGCACGATCACCGCCGCCAATGCCTCTTCCATTTCGGACGGCGCTGCCGCGCTGGTGATGACCCGTCGGAGCGTCGCCGAGACGCGGGGTCTGCCGATCATTGCTTCCTTGGTGGCCACGGCCTCTCACGCGCAAGAGCCCGCCAGGTTCACGACCGCGCCGGTTCCCGCAATGCGCAAGGTCCTGGAGAAATCGGGCTGGGCAATCGACGAGGTCGATTTGTTCGAGGTGAACGAGGCGTTCGCCGTCGTTGCGATGATCGCCGCACGCGAGCTCGGCATCGCGGGGGAGAAGCTGAATGTGAACGGCGGCGCCACTGCGCTCGGTCATCCGATCGGCGCGTCGGGCGCCCGCATCCTCGCCACTTTGCTCGGGGCCCTTCAGACGCGGGGGCTCAAGCGCGGGATCGCGAGCCTCTGCATTGGCGGCGGCGAAGCGACTGCAGTGGCAGTCGAACTCGCCTGAATCAGGATCGCGTCTCCCCTTAAAGTGCTCGGGATTGCCCGCCCGTGCTCATTCGTTGGCGGGTCGCGCCTTCGCCCGCGTGTTCAATGCGCCTTGCTCTGGCTCAACTCGTCTCCGTCGTTCGGAGCGCCAACGCCGCAATTCCTGGACTGCCTCAGCTGAAGAACTTCCGCAGAGCCTCGAAAAAGGCCGCGTAAACCTGTTGGTAGAAACCGATCAAAACTCCAGGATCACCTTCGATCACATCCGAGTCATGCGACCATTCGATGAAGGTTTCCGACCGATCAGTGACCGCAGCCAACCGCACGCGGCCGCGTGAACCCCAAGCCACCTTGACGGCACCAAGGTCGACCGGAACCTCGATCCTGTAGGCGAACGCGTGATCGTCATCGCTCATCTCGGTGAGGCGCTCGCCGATGCCCGGTCCGCCTGGCGACTGCGCAACGATCCGCACGGATCCGATCTGGTCGGAAGACTTGCCGTCTTTGATCTCACAAGAGGCCACGCCCGAGAACCATCTAGTCAATCCGCCGAAGTCCCGAAGGAGAGCCCAGACCTCGTCCACAGGGGCATTAATCACGGTCGAGCCTATCGTCTTCATAGCTATGCCCTTTTTGGAATTGCCGTTTGCAGCAGAACCCTGCGGCGTAAACAGCAGGGCCGACATCGTCCGATCGGCGGAAGCAGAAGAGTCGTTCGAGGGAGAATAGATGATCGGGCAGTCGTTCGACTTGGGAGATGCCCGTTGACGATAAATCGCCAGGCGCTGATTACCCGTCGGTTTCCTGACGTCGTCCAATCTTATACGGCACGGGATTGCATTCTGTATGCCCTTGGGCTGGGCCTCGGCAATGACCCACTGTCGATGCCGGAACTACGCCATGTTTACGAGCAAGGTCTCGAAGCGTTGCCGACCATGGCAACCGTCATCGGACAGCCTGGGTTCTGGATCGGCGAAGCAAGCACCGGAATCGATGCCGCAAGAGTCGTCCATGGTGCTCAGGCGCTGGATCTCGTGCGGCCCATGCCGGTCGCTGCCGAAATGAGAGGTCGCTCGCGCATTGTCGACGTCGTGGACAAGGGGGCGAGCGTAGGCGCCGCCATCACCGTGTTGACCGAGCTTCAGGATACTACGCAGGGAGACATTGTTGCGCGACTGAACAGCATTCTTCTCTGCCGGGGCAACGGCGGGTTCGGTGGAGGCGGCTCGCCGCCCTCGACGAAGGGTGCGGGCGAAATCCCAAACGGCATGCAGGCGGATTGCTCGGTCGACCGAGTGCTGCCGGCCCAGTCGGCCTTGATCTATAGGTTGTCGGGCGATCTCAATCCGCTTCATGTCGACCCCGCGGCCGCCCTGGCTGCCGGCTTCGGCAGGCCGATCCTGCACGGTTTGGCCTTGTTTGGCGTTGCGGGGTTTTCGCTGATGCAGATAGGCATGCCGTCGCGGCTCAGATCCTTGTCGTGCCGGTTCTCCGCACCTGCCTTTCCCGGCGAGCGTGTTCGGACGGACATATGGACGTCGGGCACCACCTGCTTCTTCCGGACCAGCGTGCTGGAGCGTGGGATCGTCGTCCTCGATCGCGGGCGAGCAGCTTTCGAGTGACCGCCGTTCATACGGACGTTGCCGGAAACCTTCTTTTGGCGGAGCGCCTCGCCAGGCGTTTCGATTGACGGAGGGCGGTATGAACGAAGCGGCACCGCAAATCGCCGTCGTGACTGGGGCGACCGCTGGTATAGGCCTCGTGACCGCGCGCGATCTTGTGTGTGCGGGAATGCGCGTCGTGGCCCTCGGCCGCAACCGGGCGAAGATCGAAGCGGCCGACGCCAGCATCCGTCGCGCCGTGATGAATCCCGATCTCGATTGGATCTGCGCCGACTTCGCTTCGCTCGCCCAGGTCAGGCGGGCTTGCAATGAAATTGCCGAGAGGTGTGATCGTATCGACGTCCTGATCAACAATGCCGGGAACCAGCTGGTAGACCGCGAGATAACCGAGGAGGGATACGAGATGACCTACCAGGTCAATCATCTCGCGCCTTTCCTGATGACGGCGAGGCTGCTGCCCGACCTCCTGCGAGCGGAACGGCCGCAAGTCATCACCCTCTCGTCGGTCGGCCACAGCATGATCGACGATATGGCATGGGACGACTTGCAGATGGAACACGACTTCTCGGCGTTCAAAGCGTATGCGCAAAGCAAGCTGGCGAACGTGCTATTCACGCGTGAGCTCGCCCGGCGAACCGCTGCCAGTGGGATGATCGCGAGTGCCGTCCATCCAGGCCTCGTTGCCTCCGACTTTCCGAACAAGGGCGACAAGCAGGTGCGTGATTACTATCGTGATGCGCTGGCTCGTGGCGAGGCGCTCACTGCTGATGCGGGGGCCGACACCGTCGTTTGGCTGGCGCGAGACGTCGCGAACGCAACCCCATCGGGTGGATATTTTTACCAGCGCCAGCGGATCGAAACGTCGGCCGCGGCATCTGATCCAGCGGCCGCAAAGCGGCTCTGGGCAATCTCTAAAGCACAGACCGAAAGCTTCCTTTGAGGATCATTCCGCCGCTGCGGCAACGGTGTCCGGATTCGAAAAGCCGGTTACCGGTTCTGGACCTCGTGCTGCATCCTGCCAGCGAGAAAGGCGGGCCAGTCCGCGAATGCCTTCCGGTCGACGAGCTCGACATACAAGCCGTTGTGCATTTCATGATACGCCATGCCAAACATCCGCCCGTCCGAGTAACCGCAGAGGATCTTAGGGCAGCCGTTCGCCTCCAGCGCACTCGAGGCGGCGCCGAGATCGTCCGTCCAGTAGCCGACATGGTGGAGCGGACGGCCCTCGATCGGAACCCATGGCGAATTGGGCACTGCCTTCACCAACTCGATGCAAGGCTCTTGCTGTGAATATACGGCACAGGACTGGAGCTGTAGCATCCCATGGTCACGCGTCCACACCGGAACGGGAACCCGGATGAGCGGGGACCAGGTCAAACCCATGTCATGCGACATACGGTCCATTTCGCCCTCGAAATCCTCTACGACGATGCCGATGTGGTACAAGTCGCGTTGATTGAACATGACCGGCTCTCCCATTGCCTATCGTAAGCCTTGGCTGACCAGCACGTTCCGGATCGCTCCGATGCCGCTGTACGCAGCCTCCAGCACATGTGCCCGCTTTACGAAGTGATGAGGGTCCGCCTCCGCGCTGAACCCAATCCCGCCATGGATCTGGACGCACAGTGCGGCGTTGTGCCGCGCGGCCCGCGCCGCGACATTGATTGCTGCGGCCGCCAGCGTCGCTGCCTCGGGATCCTCGTCCTCCAGCGCCATGGCGGCATAGTTGACTAGTTCGCGTGCGGCATAGGCGGCGATCGCCATGTTCGCGCAATGATGCTTGACTGCCTGGAAGCCGCCGATTGGCTGCCCGAACTGTTCGCGGACCTTGGCGTAATCGACGCCGAGTTCGCAGCTTCGGCTGGCGATGCCAGCAAGCGTCGCCGCGCCGAGAAGTCTTGCAAATGCGATGGTTCCATCATCCCCTGTCTTCGACAGTACTTTCGGGGCGACGATTGAATGCACCGGGACGGACCAATGGACGGCGTCATGGACCGATGCAGCCTCGATCGACGACACGCCTATCGAATCTGGTGCGATCAGAACGACTACCGCGCAATCTTCTGCATCGGCAGCGTAAACGTCCGGCGAGGAGCTGCGACCAACTCCAAGAGCAGCGCGGCAGGATCCCGTCCCCAACTGCCGAGCAAGCTCCGTCTGGCCCTGGGCCTCGGCCACACGCGCCGCTATCACAGTTGCGAGGAAGCAAGGCGAGATCAGGCACCGTCCCAGCGTCTCTGCCGCCAGCGCCTCTTCAACAGGCCCCAGTCCAATGCCACCCTGTCCTTCGCCCAGGCTGATGCCGAGCCAGCCCAGCTCCGCGAGCCGGGTCCAGTTCGCACCGTCTGGTGACGCGCCGTCGCGTAGACGCGCCAGAGGCAGCAGAGTTTCCGCGGGGCGCGTGAAGCTCTCGACCAGCTCTCGCTGCTCATCGATGGTCCGAAGCCTGATCACGCCTTGCCCCTCGGCAGTCCCAGCACGCGTTCCCCGATGATATTTCGCTGGATCTCCGCCGTGCCGCCGGCGATCGTTTCCGAATAGGCCTCGAGATAGTCATAGGCCCAGCCGTGGTCGCCGGCGAGCTCGCTGGAGCCGATACCGTAAAGGTCCACCGCCGCTTCGGACACACGCCTCGACAGTTCCGCGAAGAAGAGACGTATGAGCGAACCTTCGGGACCTGGCGTACCCGAAGCCGCGGCAGCGAGTGCAAAGCTGTAGGACATCGCCTTCAGTGCAGCGGCGTCGGCACGCAAATCGGCAATGCGAGGCGCGAGCATCGCGTCACCGCAATCCCGAGCCAGAACGTCGACCTGTTCGATCAACTTAATCTGAAGCGCAAGCGAAGCCGTGCCACGCTCGAACCCGAGCGTCGCCATCGCGGTCTTCCAGCCATTGTTCAAGCCGCCCACGACAGCATCCTTGAGCGGCAGCCTCACATGGTCGTAAAATACCTCGCAGAACTTGCTCGGCCCGGCCATGGTGCGGATCGGACGGACGGTGATGCCCGGCAGATTCATTGGGCAGATTACCCAGCTTATTCCCGCGTGGCGCTTGCTGTCAGGATCGGTGCGAACGAGCAATTCTTGAAAGTCGGCAATGTCGGCGTAGCTGCTCCAGATCTTCTGGCCATCGACGATCAATTCGTCACCTTCGATCCGTCCCTTGGTACGCAGGCTGGCAAGATCCGACCCCGAACCGGGTTCAGAAAATCCCTGGCACCAGATCGCCTCGCCGGACAGGATCTTCGGCAGGTGGAACGCCTTCTGCTCGTCGGTCCCGCAGGCAATCAAGGTCGGTCCCGCATGGTTCAGGCCCACAAACGAGGCATTGTGCGTGCTTGGCGCCCCCGCGCGGGCATATTCCTCGAACCAGACGATCTGCTCCGCCACGGAGAGCGACCGGCCGCCATATTCCCTTGGCCACGTCAGACCCGCCCAGCCGCCCTCATATTGCCGCCTCTGCCAGTCGAGGACGTAGTGCCGGGACTCTGGTCCTTCGAGCGGCGCTATATGGTTGGGTTTGTTTGCCCGGAGCCAGTCGCGCGCCTCGATCCGGAACAGGTCCAGCCAACGATCGCCGTTGACCTCGCGCATCAGGCTCGGGTCCAGGTGAGCGCCGAGGCCGCACGCGCCTGAGCGGAGCTTCCACCCAGTTCGCCGAGCAGGGCCTTTAGGCGATAGGTCCAGTAATGCAGGGGAAACTCCAGCGTCAGCCCCATGGCGCCGCAGAACTGGTGGAGATCGTAGGTGAAAGTCGGAATCGCATCCTGCGCATAGGTGGCGGCGACGGCGCAGTCGGAGTCACTGTCGGTCCAGGCGGCGCGCATCGCCAACCAATAGGTGCCGTTCATCGTGCCAGAGCCCATCGCCAGCCTGTGCTGTATGGCCTGGAACGAGCCCAGCGGGCGGCCGAACTGGTGGCGAGTCTTGACGTGCTCCAGCACGGTATCCATCGCGGACCGCATCAGGCCGGCGGATTCTGCCGCCAGCGCCATTCGCCAGCGCCGCCGGAAAGGCGCCAGCGCGCCTCGGCCCAGGGAGCGCGTCATCAGCCCCTCGAGGCGGGTGAGGCGACCATAAGGATAGGCAAAGAGGCTATCCACGGGCTCGACACGAGCGGGATCGACTGAGACATGCAGCAGGTCGTCCCCCAGGTCGACCAGAAGGCTGCGCGCCTGGGGAAGGAAGCGGGCAGGCACAAGGGGCGAGCCCTGCGCCAGCGCCAGCGGCCGCTCCACCTCGTCCGGCGGGAACAGGGGGCCTATGATTGCAGAGGAACTCGCCTCGACTGTGACCGGCAGCCGCGCCAGCCGCTCGGCGATCAGCGCGGATTCAAGGGTGGAGAAATTCTGCTCGCGGCCAACGTCGAGAAAGCCGGAGCTTGCGAGCTCGGAGTCGACCGCTGCGCCGTAGACCAGCGTCTCGCCATGCCTGGGGGGTTCGATCTGGAGCCCCGCGAGCATCTGGTCGAGCCCGTGGAGGATGGCGATCTGGTCCTCGTTCAGTTCAAAGTCCACGGGATGTCTCGCTCGGGAGTTCGAGATAGCGGCGGGCTGCGAGGTTGAGCTGTATCTCTGCCGCGCCCGATGCGATGCCGGCGGCGATCGCGCGTTGATGATGGGCCTGCTGCATCGGATCGGCGCCCAGCATGCCTTCCGGCATATATTCGAGCATGAAGTCCGATACCGCGTGATCGGCCTGCACGACCGCAAAGCGGGCAAGATTGCCAAAGGCGCTCGCCGGTGCGTTGTGCGCGCGTTCGTCGACCACGCGGTACACCATCAGCCGAGCGGCCTCGCACTTGGCCAGCACGCGCCCGGAGCGATCCTGCACCACCGGATCGTTGAAGCGGCCATCGGCCTTCAGCTTGTCGATTGCGCGATCTAGGATGCGTCGCGCGAACTCATAGCGGGGGATGCCTATACGTTCGTTTTGGAGCGCGTAGGAGATGATCTCCCAAGCCTGCCCCTCGGCACCAAGTCGATTTTCCTCCGGTACGAACACGTCGGTGAAGAACAGTTCGTGGATGTCGCCTTCGCCGATCAGTGCTGGGATCTGCTTCACGGAAATGCCGGGGGATTTCATGTCTACCAGCAGGATGGCGATCCCGCTCTTGCCCGCTGAGGTACGCGTAAGCAAAAAGCACTGGTCAGCAAGACCAGCGTAGGAGGTCCAAACCTTTGCGCCATTTACGACATAGCCGCCATCCGTCCGATCCGCCTTCGTCCGCAACGACGCGAGGTCGGATCCGGACGAAGGTTCGGAGAAGCCCTGGCACCAGATCGCATCGCCGGCCACGATCGGCGGCAGATACTTCTCCTGCTGCGCCGCAGTTGCGTACCGCATCAGAACCGGGCCGATCCAGTTGACGTTCATATACTGCGGACCGCGCGGCTCTCCGGCCGCCCATATCTCTTCGCCCAGGATGAAATGGTCCCACGACTTGCCGTCCGCGCCGCCGAACGCGCTGGGCCAGTGTGGGATGAGAAGGCCTTCTCGGGCCAGCAGCTTGCAGAAATGGCGCGAAAATTCGGTCTGCTGGCGCGAGCCGGGGCCGTGTACCGCGATCTCGTCCCAATCGTCGGGCAGGTTCTTTTCCAAGATGCTGCAGACACGCGCCCGGTAGGCGTTCTCCTCGTCGCTCCACCCGAATTCCATCGTATCTCCCACTCTCCCGGCGGCCTTGGACAGGCGTGGCTTGGATGCGCGGATTGCGACGCGCGGGTGCGCTGCTCTACGTCTCATTGGACTATGACATTGCGCTAGCCGGCTCGGTAGGAACGGCTGCGTCCTTACCGACGCGTCCTCCTACTCGCCCGGGGCTCCAATGACCGAAGTGTCCGAAAGATACGGCCGTTTCAAATGGCTGCTGTTCGATCGGCCTGCGCCGCACGTGCTGCGGATCACGTTCAACAACCCGGCGCAGATGAATGCGATGACGCGCGGCATGAAGGAAGAGATCCACTCCATTTGGCGCGAGATCGACAGCGACCCTGAAACGAGAGTGACGATCGTGACGGGGGCGGGACGAGCCTTCTGTGCGGGTGGTGCGTTCGATGCGATGCCGGACACCAGCTCGGGCGAGCGGAACGCCCGTTTTTGCTACGATTTCAACGACGCGCGCGAATTGGTCGCAGAGCTCGTCAATAGTCGCAAGCCCATCGTTTCGGCTATAAACGGACCAGCTATTGGCGCGGGTTTGGCGGTGGCGCTGTTAGCCGATATCTCGATCGCCGCGCGCGGCGCCAAGCTGCTCGACGGGCACCTGCGCATCGGGGTTACGCCGGGCGACCACGCGCTCATCATCTGGCCGCTGCTCTGCGGGCTAGCCAAGGCGAAGTACCTGCTGATGGGCAATGTCATCGTCTCGGGCGAGGAGGCCGCCGCCATGAACCTCGTCTCACTGGCAGTGGACGACGATCAACTTCAGGCGAAAGCGCTGGCGGTGGCCCAGAGCCTGGTCCAGACGGCGCCAACTGCACTCAGGATGACCAAATATCTCTTGAACGCCTTCCTGCGCCGCAACCAGGACATCTTCGACCTCTCGGCTGCGTTCGAGATGGTCAATTTCGGTAGCGACGAGAACGTCGAGGCGCTGCGAGCTTATGCCGCCAAGGATACGCCTCGCTTCGAGATTGGGTCGTCTGAATTCAAGTGACGCTGGGGGACGAGCGGGGACGAACGAGATGGCAATCACGACGCGAATTACGCACATGCTCGGCATCGAGCATCCGATCGTCCAAGGCGGCATGATGAACGTCGGCTATGCCGAGATGGCGAGCGCGGTTTCGAATGCCGGCGGTCTCGGCATCATCACGGCGCTCACACAGCCATCGCCGCAGGCGCTACGCGACGAGATCGAGAGGTGCAAGGCTTTGACGGACAAGCCGTTCGGCGTCAACGTGACGATCTTTCCGTCGATAAACCCACCGGATTACAAAGGCTATGCGCAGGCAATATTGGATGGCGGCATTCGCATTGTCGAGACGGCCGGGACGCAGCAGGTCCGTGAAATATGGGAGATGCTGAAGCCGCACGGCGTAGTCATTCTCCATAAGTGCACGGCCGTTCGCCACGCACTTTCGGCCGAGCGGGCAGGCTGCGACATCATCTCGATTGACGGATTTGAATGTGCCGGTCATCCAGGCGAGGACGACGTGCCCGGCCTGATCTTGATCCCTGCGGCTGCCGACAAGGTGAAGATCCCCTTGTTGGCCTCGGGCGGCTTCGGCGATGGGCGCGGGCTGGCGGCGGCGCTTTCGCTCGGCGCCGATGGGATCAACATGGGGACGCGCTTCTGCGCCACGCGCGAGGCGCCGATCCATGACAATGTGAAGCAGGCGTACATCCGCAACGACGAGCGCGGCAGCGTCCTGATCTTCCGCAATTTCAAGAATACCGCCCGTGTCGGACGCAACGAAGTGTCCGAAGAAGTAGTAAAGCGACTTGCCCAGCCGGGAGCGGTGTTCGAAGACGTGCGCGAGCTTGTCGCGGGCGTGAAGGGGAGGGAACTGCTTCAAACCGGCGACATGTCCAAAGGTTTATTCTGGGCGGGCATGGCGCAAGGCTTGATCCACGACATTCCCACTTGCCGCGAACTAGTGGATCGCATTGTCCGCGAGGCAGAGGAGATAATACGTGGACGTTTGGCCGGTTTCCTGGCTTGAAAGCGAACGCGGTACCGCGCTGGAGTGGCCGACGAGGTTGTGTGCGGGGGGATCTGCAAAATCGCTTGAGGAGGGAGGCGCCCATGCGTCGGGCCATTCCCGGGGTATAGATCGATCCGGGCGCACGACCCTGGACCTTACGACATCGCGCGTCCGTTGTTGCGAGAGGTAAGCGTGAAGCCTCTTTGGCCCGGCTCAGGCGGCGCAGCTATCCAGGTCAGCGGGGCATTCTTCTTCGACGATCCAGCGGCACATCCGTCGCCAAGGCTCGATCGCGTCTTGAATTCCGTGGTTGGGCAATCCCATCGCGCTCCCCAAACTCACGAGGCGTTGGGCGCCATGTAAGGCGAGCCGGTCGCGCAGTTGGCGCTTGAGGCTCTCGGGGTAGATGCCGATGGTCTGGGTGTAGCTGGTTACCGCGCGTACCGGCGTGTTGATATCGTCGATGGGCACGAGATTGAGCACGCGATTGGCGAGCTTGGTCGCGAAATCGACAGGCTCGTCCATCCGCGAGACGATGACGGCGCCGGCTTTTCCGCCCCCGATCACGCGATAGTAGTCATCCCCGCTCATCTTGAGCGCGTCGATCTCGTCGGTCAGCGCAGCGTCCAGCCTGACGGCCGGCGTGCTGATCGAACTGGGAAGCCGCTGGATCGCGTCGAAGACCATCTGACCGAACCGGTCGAGCCTGGCGATGCCGTCCGCGTCCGTGCCGCTTTCCACCCATACGACCCGCGCATTGACGCACCCCTCCTGGTTCAGGCTGCCGCCATCCATCGCCAGTGCTGCGGCGACTTTCTCCATGGAGGCGTCGTCGGCGAACGCTTCCTTGCCGATAATCGTCGAGCTGAGCTTCGGGTCGAGCGCGACCAGCTCGATACCCGGCCCAATATATTTTGCGATGTGTTTGATCGAGGACATGCCGCCCCAGGCAATGATCTTCTCGATGTTGCGAGAGCGATAGAGTGGCTCCTCCACGGCAGCATCGCCACCCTTCCAGTAGGCGACACTGAGATGCTTTGTCAGCGGATGGTCCGGCGCCATCTCGATCATCGTGCGCGCGACGGCCGCCGCAGTCAGCGGATCGTTGCTCGGCGTCTTGATGATTGCGTCCCCGCGAGTCAGCGCATTGCGCGCCACCGTGAGCACCGAGGTGCCCGGCGCGTTTCCGGCGACGATATGCACGGTGCGCGCGCCGAATGCGCGTTTGCGGGCGTGCAGGCCGCCGGCAAGCCGTGCCTCGACCCAGCGTTCGAGATGGTCGACGCCGATTGTATTCTCGACCGCCTCGCGCAAAGTGTCGCGACGTAGCCCGTGGCCCATGTGCAGGTACATTGCGTGCAATGTGTCGCGGCCGAGGCCAGACGTCCGGCAGGACAGCTCAAAAGCTTGCTCCATCCACGGATTGACCGCGGGCGACAGTCGCTGCCCCAGGCTCTCAAGATAATCGAGGATCTCCTCGAAATTGATCTGGTAGAGATCGGCCATCGTCCCAGGCGCCGTGAGCGCCAGGCTGCTAATGTGCCGGGCGACCTGTGGGCTTTCGAATTGAACGCCGCCGCCGCGACCGCCATGGCTAACTAGATCGCCGTCGATGACGGTACCCCGGATGATGAGGGGCACCTTGAAAGTACGTTCGTCCATGGTCTCAATCCAAATCGGCTAGGAAGGCTAGTGCGTTATCGTGCGCTTCGGGAGCGCCGGCACATGTAATCTTGTCGTCGCCGCCTTCCTGCTCACTGTAGCGCCGGACGCTGTCTTCGATAAACGGCCCGTCACGCCCGCACGCGCAACGGCCGAAGGTCATCGTAACCTCGTCCCCGCTCAGCACGCCGCCCCAGCGCTGCTGAAACGCAAGGTCAATCACCCCGAAGCGGCCAGTATGCGTTCCCTCGCGCGCCGACGGTTCGCCCGTCTGCGGATCGAGCACGAAGACCAGCAACCAGGGAAGCGCATGATATTTGCCCGCCGCGCACTTGGGCATCAGCGTACTGATCTCGCTCATCCCGTAGCTCTCGGCGATAGTTTCCACGCCGAGGAAAGAGGCGATGGTGGCGCGGTAACCCTCCGGCATCGCCTTCCCCTTGGTGCCACCGGCACACAGGAAGTGGCTTTCAGGCGAGAAGACATGGTCCAGCCCACGCTCCTGACCGGCTTGCGCCATTTCAAGATACATCGACCAATTGCCCGCCATCATCACTCGGCGGTCCCTCATCGTCTTGAACAGAGTATCGAAGAACTTGGCGCGGCGGTCCGGCGCGGTCTTTTGTGCCGCCACGAACTGATCCAGCCGGTTCAAGATCGCCGGTGAAAGTTGCGAGCGGCCCAATTCACCACGATTCTCCGCCGCCGCGAGGCGGCCAGCAAGCGTCAACACATCGGCGCTGAGCCGGCCCTCGTCCATCGTCAGCAGCATGGCCTCGTCGCCGCCGTAAAGATTGTCGACCAGCGCATCCATCGCGGCGCCGTAGCCGTTGAACATGACCCGCTGGCCAACGACGATGGTCGGGACCGTTTCGAGTCGATTCGGCTGAGGATGGCCAGGAACTTCCTGTGAGAGCAGACCGCTGCGGATTTGCAGCGGTTCATCGAGCGGACCGCGGGGCAGGAAGGAGAGCTTGCCGCTGGTGCCGGTAGTGTGAATGATGCGGACATTGGCGTTGCGTTTGACCGCGTCCAGCCAGTCGTCGACCGTCTCCAGGCCGTCGGCGTTCACGCCCGAGAGGTTCGCCGTCGTCAGGTTCGCGAGCCAGGCGGTCAGCCGGTCGAACCGGCATTTTTCGATCAGGGAGAGGGGATAGGATTTGTAGACCGAATGCTTGAACAACAGGCGCGCCGCGGTGTCGAGATCGACAATCTCGGTGACGCCATTTTCAGCTGCCAGTGCCCGCAGCGGGGGCAGCTTCTCGCACAGCTGTGCGAACCTGTGGCGGACGGCTGCCAGCTGAATGTCCGCCACCTGCGCCGCGGCCATGGCCAGACTCGCTTCCAGCGGCTGCCACAGCATTTTGTGCGGGTCTCGCGCGAAGGTGGCGCCATCGACGTTTCGGGGAGCGTCCGCCTCGGCCATTATCTCATCTCCATTCGGATATTTGCCATCAATGGCGGCCAATTGGCGGTGCCCGCATCGTTTGAAAGGACTAGGCTTGATCAATGGCTGATCGGATCAGACTAGGGATTCACTAGCCGCATCCAGATCTTGGCTCGGGCAAGCTGGACCAGGAGGAGTAGCCGGTGAGGCCCGTGTTCGCGCTGCACGGGCATTCCGACAGACCGTCGGGTCTTAGGCGTCCTCGGCAAAGCCCAGGTCAAGCGCGTTTATTCGCCGGCTCTGTGAGCCAAAAGTGGCAAACAATTCTTCCCAGACCCAGCTGTACCTTGCGAAGAGCATTGGTCAGGCCGCTCGCCACCGGGACCTACCACATGACGGTTGCGGCCGATGCCCGATCTATGCCGGTTCGTCGGCCTCACCTTTGGTTCGAACCTCGCCCAAACCTTTTTGGTGCGAAGGCCGTCCGCGAACCGCCATTGCGTCGGGCGAGGCTTATCGTCCGGTTGGACCATGTTCTGATCGCCGCTTCAGCTTACTGAATCCGGGCTTGCTCCACCGACAAGCGCGGCGATCGAGCAGTCAGAAACAGGAACGATCAAGAATGCCGAGAGTAATCTACCGGTCTCACGATGGCGAGGTGCGAGACGTCGATGTGGCTTCCGGACGTTCGGTGATGCTCGGCGCGACCATGAACGGCATCCCTGGGATCGATGCCGATTGCGGTGGAACGCTTTCATGCGCGACCTGCCATGTCTACGTCGATGCTGCTTGGTTGGACCGCCTTCCGCCGGTTGACGAGACGGAGAATGATCTGCTCGAGAACGTTGCATCGCAACGCTGCCCCAATAGCCGACTGAGCTGCCAGATCGTCGTCACGGATGAACTTGACGGCCTGTCAGTAGAGATCCCGGAGCGCCAGTTCTGAAGTGGCCGGCCTGGTTATCGTGGGGGGCTCTTACGCCGGGCTGAACATCGCATCGTCGGCGCGGCAGCACGGCTATTCGGAGAGCATCACGATGCTGACCGATGAGGCCTGTCTGCCTTACAATCGCCCGCCGCTCTCGAAAGCGTTCCTCCTGGGCGGCGTCGAGCGCGAAACCTTGCCGCTGCGGGGGGAGGCATTCTACCGCGACAACTGCATCGACGTGGTCTTCGAGGCTCGCGCCACAGAGGTCGACCGCGAGGGCTATGTTGCCACCAGCAAGGGCCGCTTCGATTTCGCGCAGCTCGCAATTGCGACGGGCACTCGCGCCAAGCGTTTGCCAATTCCGGGTGCCGATCTGGAGGGGGTGGTCACGCTGCGCTCGCTCGCCGACGCTGACTATATCCGCGAGCGCCTTGCCGGATCGCGATCCGTGGTGGTGGTGGGTGGCGGGTTCATCGGGCTCGAACTTGCGGCGTCGATGGTCAAGTCCGGCATCGAAGTCACGGTCGTGGAAGGGCTGGATCGCGTGCTGGCGCGCGTAATGGGCGAGACGATGTCACGCTACATCGAGGAGGAATTCGCTCGTCAGGGTGTGCAAATCACATGTCGATCGGGTGTCGAGTGCATTGAAGGACGCGAGGGCCGGGCCACGGCAGTATGCACGACCGACGGCCTTCGTCATGCAGCCGATCTCGTCGTGCTGGCTGTCGGTGCGGTGCCGAATATCGAGCTTGCGGATCATTTGGGATTGGCCAGTTCCGGGGGGGTGCTGGTCGATGCGCACGGCCGGACCGCCGATCGCCGAATATTTTCGGCGGGGGACTGTGCGTTCGGCTTCAACCATTTCGCCGGCCGGTCAATCAGGCTCGAATCAGTCCAAAATGCGACGGACCAGGGAAAGGCCGCTGGCGCCGCGATAGCGGGTCGCGAGGTCGTCAACGACACCGTGCCCTGGTTCTGGTCTGATCAGTTCGACATGAAGCTCCAGATGGTGGGGCTCGCTCAGGGCGCCGAGCGGGAGGTCGTTCGCGGTTCGATCGAGGCTGGCAAATTCTCGGTCTTCTACATGCGCGGCGGGCGCGTCGTGGCGATCGATTCCGTGAACTGTGTCAGCGATCATGTGCTGGGTCGCAAATTGCTCGCGAAGGATCATTCAGTATCCGACGCTGAAATCGCCGACGTCGATTTCAATCTCCGCTCATTGCTCGACTGATCCGGTCGCCCAAACGAGCAGTGCCGTAGTCCAATGAGACGAAGGCACGGTGTTGGGCTTGTGGGAGGTACGGCCAGTGGTGTCAGCGGTTATGGGAGGATTGTGGTGTCGAGCGGCGCATCGGACGGATTTCTGATCAAGGGCGGGACGGTGGTGGACGGCACGGGGTCTGCGGCATTTGCGGCGGACGTTCGGGTGCGCGACGGCCGGATCGTGGAGATCGGTGCCGGCCTTGAGGCGGGGTCGGACAGGATTCACGATGCGTCGGGCTGCTATGTGACGCCGGGCTTCATCGACACGCACACGCACTATGACGGCTCGCTGTTCTGGGATCCGACCTGCGATCCGATCGTGCAGCATGGGGTGACGACGCTGCTGATCGGGAATTGCGGCCTGGGTCTGGCGCCAGTGCGCAAGGAGCGGGTGGGCGAGCTGGCGCGGCTGTTCAGCTATATCGAGGATCTACCACGGGACGTGTTCGAGGCGGAGGTGCCGTGGAACTGGGAGACCTATCCCGAGTACGCGCGCGAGATGCGGTCGCGCGCATTCGGGGTGAACGTCGTATCGCTGGTGAGCCATTCGCTGCTGCGGACCTACGAGGTGGGCGACGAGGCGTGGAACCGGGCCTCGACGAAGGACGAGGCATCGCGGATCGCGCTGTCCTATGAAGAAGCGCTGGAGGCGGGCGCGTTCGGCTTCTCGACCTCGCGCTTCGACCGCAGCCCCGCCGGCGACCTGGTGCCAAGCTTCTACAGTGACAAGGACGAACTGGAGGCGCTGTTCGCTGTGACGGCGAAGCACAAGGGGTTGGTGCAGATCATCCCCGACATGGGCGACATCGATCAACAGGAGCGCGACCTGCGCGAGATGGGCGGCTATTCGGCACGGCACGGCGGGGTCCCGGTAATCTCGAACGGTATCTACCAGCGGCCAGATGATCCCGATTACGCTCCACGCCTGGTGGGCGTCGGCAAGGACATCCAGGCGAAAGGGGGCAACTTCTACTTCCTCGCATCGCCGCGCTCGATCGAACTCCTGATCGGATTCCACCAGTGCATGAACTTCATTTACGTGACCTCGTGGAACGCCGTGGTCCAGCCCGACATGGCGCTCGAGGAGAAGAAGCGGCGGCTGGCGGATCCGGCCTGGCGCGAGCAGGCCCGCGCCGACTGGGATGCGGTAAAGGAAGGTTTTCCGAGCGGCGGTATGGCCAGGCTGTTCCGCATCGTTAAAGTCGGCCGGCCCGACTATGAAGCGTATCTAGGCCAGGCCTTCGCTACGATTTTGGACGCGCGCGGTGGGCACCCGTCGGACGTGCTCGCCGACTGGGTGCTTGAGAACGAATTCGAGGCCGAGTTCGTCTATCCCTTCACCAACACCGACGTGGCGCAGGTGGGCGAATTGCTCGCCTCGGACGTGAGCCTGATCAGCGCAAGCGACGCCGGCGCGCATATCGGCATGTTCGACGGGGCGGGCGACGTGACGTTGGTCCTTACCCGCCACGTCCGTGACAGACATGACATGACACTGGAGACGGCGGTCAAGCGGATGACCGCCGACCAGGCCGTGCTGCTTGGCCTCAAAGACCGCGGCACGCTCGCGGTGGGCGCGATCGCCGACATCGCGGTCTTTGACCTCCAAAAGCTGCACTGGGACGTCGAGCAAAAGGTCCAAGACATACCCGGCGGCCGTCCCCGCTTCCGCAGGCCGGACGGCGGCTTCCGCTATACCTTTGTGAGCGGTGTCCTGGCACAGGAAAACGGAAAGGCAACCGGCGAACTTCCCGCCAAATTCCTCACCCAAACCGATAAAATCGCGGCGTAGAGCGGGCGTCGGTGCATGTATAAAGCAGCGATCTTCGAACAGGTGGGCCAGCCGCTCGCGATCAGAGAACTGCCTGATCTAACGCCCGGCGAGGGGCAGTTGCTCGTCAAGGTGCATCGTTGCGGCATTTGCGGCAGCGACCTGCACATGACCCAGGGGCACGGCTACACAGTTCCGGCGGGAACGGTTCTCGGACACGAATTCACAGGTGAGGTCATCGGCAAGGGGGCGGGGGAATTGCCCTTTGTCGAAGGCGAAGTTGTGGTCGCGATGCCCATCTCGGGATGCGCACGCTGCGGCGCCTGCCTGAATGGGGAGCCATCTTATTGTGAATCGATCTCCTACCTATTCGGAGGATACGCGGAATTCGCGCTTGTTAGCGCGCATACCGCGAGCCTGTTGCCGAGCCGTGTCTCGGCGGGCGATGGAGCTTTGACAGAACCCCTGGCCGTTGCGCTGCATGGCGTCGCGATGGCGGGGATCGTGCCAGGCTGCCGGGTCCTGGTCCAGGGGGCCGGACCTATCGGTCTTGCTGCTCTGTTCTGGGCGCGGAGAATGGGGGCTGGGCGAGTCGACGTCATCGAAGGGGCTTCCGGGCGTGCCGATCTGGCGCGACGGATGGGTGCGGATCATGTCCATGCGCCAAGGCTGCCCGAAGAGAACCAGTTCGGCCCCGCCGATCCGGATGGGCAATACGACCTGGTCATCGAATGCGTCGGTCGCCCGGGGATTCTCGGCCAGGCCATAGCGCGAACGAGGCGAGGGGGCACCATCGTCTCGCTCGGATACTGTTTCCAGGGGGACTCGATCGTCCCCGCGCTCGCCAGCGCACGCGAAGTCAGGCTGCTGTTTCCACAGCTCTACACGATGCAGGAATTTCGTTGGGCGCTCGAGGTGCTCGATCAGGGTGCGGTCGAGCCCCGCGAGATGCTGACGCAGACCGTCAAGCTGGACAGACTGCCCGAAACGTTCGAGGGCCTCCGCGCAAATCCTGAACAGTGCAAGGTCCTGGTCGATCCGTCCAGCGAACTGCAGTCATGATCGCAATTGCCGACGCCACGGACATCGAAGCCGATTTCCGGTTGGCGATGCGCCGTCTCGCATCGGCTGTCGGGGTGGTCACTGCGATCGGCGAAGACGGTCCCGCCGGGATGACCGCGACGTCGATTACTTCAATGTCGGCCGATCCGCCTTCCGTGCTCGTCTGTGTAAACCGCGCCGCCAGCATCCACGCCTGCTTGAAGGTCGGCGCTCCGTTCAACGTCTCGATCTTGTCGCGCCATCAAAGCGACGTTTCAGCCGCATTCAGCGGTAAGGTCGCGCGTGAACTTCGCTTCACCACAGGCTCGTGGACGCCGGATTTGCGCGGACTCGCTATGCTGGACGGCGCCCAGGCCAACCTTTGTTGCACGGCCGATGTGATCCTACCGTACGGCACACACAGCGTCGTCATCGGCAAGGTCGAGGCGGTCCGGCTGTCCGGCGCAGTGGAGCCGCTCATCTACGGGAATGGACAATATCTATGAAGGCGAGGACTTGCGAGCGCATCGATCTCTATTCGGGCGAGCTGTATCGCGCCTTACGCGATCGGCGCACTGTCGCGCCACTTATCGCGCGTGATCCCGATCTGACGATCGACGACGCTTACGCAATTTCACTCGGCGCGCTTGCGCGCAGAACGGCGGATGGCGAGCGGATCGTCGGCAAGAAGATCGGCGTCACGTCCAAGGCAGTGCAGGACATGCTCGGCGTTCGTCAGCCGGATTTCGGCTTTCTCACCGACCGGATGTGGATCGAGGGCGATATCGACATCGCCGCAAACGGGCTCATCCAGCCGCGCGCGGAGGCCGAAATCGCCTTCGTCCTGAAAGGCGATCTCAACGGTCCGGGAGTCACCGCGCAGGACGTCCTGGACGCCACGGAGAGCATTGCTCCCTGCTTCGAGATCGTGGACAGCCGGATCGACGACTGGAAGATCGGGATAGTTGATACAGTGGCAGACAACGCTTCGTGCGGCGTATTCGTACTGGGCGAGGCGAGAGCTGATCCTCGGCATTTCGACCTTCCGGCGCTCCATGTCGTTGTCGACAAGAACGGTCAGCGGCTCTCGGAAGGCGATGGCTCGGCGGTGCAGGGTTCTCCGCTCCAGGCCGTGGCGTGGCTCGCGAACACGCTCGGCGCCTACGGCGTAACGCTCGACAAGGGAGACGTGATCCTGTCGGGCAGCCTGGTACCGCTTGCGCCCGCGCAGGCGGGCGATCTGTTCGAGATGGAATTGAGTGGGATCGGGCGCTGTACCGCACGGTTCGTCTGAGGAGACTGCGACGTGGGTAAGGTCAAGGCAGCGATCATCGGATCGGGCAATATCGGCACCGACCTGATGATGAAGATGGTGAAATATCCGCAGAACATGGAGCTGGTGGCAGTCGTCGGTATCGACGAGGCATCGGAAGGTCTTGCGATGGCGCGTGCGCGCGGCGTCGCCACAACGCACGAGGGGCTCGCAGGCCTGAAGAAGATGGCCGACTATCCCGAGATTGGTATCGTGTTCGACGCGACGTCCGCCTACGCGCATAAGGTGCATGACGAGGCGCTGCGCGCCGACGGCAAGCAGGTCGTCGATCTTACGCCGGCCGCGATCGGTCCGTTCACCATCCCCCCCGTCAACATGGAGGCGCATCTCGATCAGCCCAATGTCAACATGGTGACGTGCGGCGGACAAGCGACGATCCCGATGGTTGCAGCAGTGAGCCAAATCGCCAGGGTGCATTATGCCGAGATCGTCGCCTCGGTTTCCTCGCGCTCCGCTGGGCCGGGCACCCGCGCCAATATCGACGAGTTCACGCGAACGACCTCTCGTGCCATCGAGGTGGTCGGCGGCGCGGAGAAAGGCAAGGCGATCATCATCCTCAATCCGGCCGAACCGCCGATGATCATGCGCGACACCGTCTTCACCCTGTCCGAAGGCGCCGACGAGGAGGCGATCCGTGCATCGGTGAGTGCGATGGTTGCCAAAGTACAGCGATATGTACCGGGTTATCGGTTGAAGCAGGAGGTTCAGTTCGAGCGCTTCGGCGACAACAACCGGCTCACCATTCCCGGGCGCGGCGAGTTCACCGGTATCAAGACTTCGATCTTCCTCGAGGTGGAGGGCGCGGGCGACTATCTGCCAAGCTATGCGGGGAACCTCGACATCATGACGGCCGCCGCGAAGGCGACAGGCGAATTACTCGCAGGAAGAATTCTCGAGCGCCGCAAGGTCGCTGCCTAGGCGAAGGTAGATAACCGTTCGTACAGATCGGAAAGAAGTTATGACATTCGACGTCAACACGCAGAAACTTTACATCCAGGACGTCACCTTGCGTGACGGCATGCATGCGATACGCCACATGTACGGAATCGATCATGTTCAGGCGATCGCCAGTGCGCTCGACGAGGCCGGCGTCGATGCGATCGAGGTGGCTCATGGGGACGGCTTGAATGGCGCCAGCTTCAATTATGGCTTCGGCGCACATACCGATTGGGAATGGCTGGAGGCAGTGGCCGGCGTCCTCACGAAGTCGGTGCTGACGACGCTGATCCTGCCGGGTGTCGGCACGGTGGACGAACTGAAGCGCGCGTACGATCTCGGGGTCCGTTCGGTGCGCGTCGCGACGCACTGCACCGAAGCCGACGTGTCGAAGCAGCATATCGGCATCGCGCGCAATCTCGGAATGGACGTGTCAGGCTTCCTGATGATGAGCCACATGATCGAGGCCGATGCACTCGCGCAGCAAGCTCTGCTGATGGAGAGCTATGGGGCGCAATGCGTCTACGTCACCGACAGCGGAGGCGCGCTCGACATGGACGGCGTCCGCGAGCGGTTGCGCGCCTACGACAAGGTGCTGAGGCCGGAAACGCAGCGTGGGATCCATGCGCACCACAATCTCTCGCTCGGCGTCGCGAATTCGATCGTTGCTGCGCAGGAGGGCGCCGTGCGGATAGACGCGAGCCTCGCCGGCATGGGAGCCGGAGCCGGCAATGCGCCCTTGGAGGTCTTTGTTGCGGCGGCCGACCGAAAAGGCTGGAATCATGGCTGTGACGTGATGAAGCTCATGGATGCGGCCGAGGACCTCGTCCGTCCCCTGCAGGACCGTCCGGTCCGCGTGGATCGCGAGACGCTCGCGCTTGGCTATGCCGGTGTCTATTCGAGCTTCCTGCGCCATGCGGAGAAAGCTGCTGAAACCTACGGCCTCGACACACGCTCCATCCTGGTCGAGCTCGGCCGCCGCAAGATGGTGGGTGGGCAAGAAGACATGATCGTCGATGTTGCGCTCGACATGCTGAAATCGAGGGCCGCCTAATTTGGGCCAGGAAGCATGCGTGACGCACGGCGGGAGAGCGGAGTGACCGGCAGAGCGGGAAACGACGCGGCTTCGGGCGCGGCCGAAGTCGTACGTTTCCTGAAAGATCGGGGGCTGCGGCACATATTCGGCCTGCCCGGCTCCTCCCTCGTGTCGTTGCTTTCGGAACTCGAAAAGTCCGACTTGCAGATCGTACCAGCCATCCATGAATCGGTCGTGGTAGCGGCAGCGGACGGCTATTCGCGCGTCGCGGGCTTCGGTGCGGCCTTCCTTTACATGCTGCCCGGCGTGGCGAACGGGCTTGCCAATCTGTACAACGCCTGGCGCGATGAGACCCCGCTGCTGTTGCTCGCCTCGCAGCAGGCATCGACGCGGCGGACGCGCGAAGGAACGATCGGCGAGGGGGACCTCGTGCCACTCGTCGAGCCTTTCACGCGCCACGCACGCGAACTCACCCTCGGCATGCCCGTACGTCACAATCTGGCGGCGGCGGTTCGCGCGGCGATAGGCTGTCCGTCTGGGCCGAGCTTCGTCTCGCTTCCCCAGGATGTGCTGGAAACCTCGGTTACGATCCGCGGCGTTCCCGAAACGCACCGTGTTCCGGCGGGCGCACCCGATCTCGGCATTGTGGCGGAACGACTGGCAGCAGCGAAGCATCCGCTTCTCATCGTCGGCGGGCAAGTGCGTCGCTACGGCGGTGCCAAGGTTCTGGAGGATCTGGTCGCGCGCCATGCGCTCGCGGTCGCCTCTGAGCCGGGCTTCAACGATCGTCTCGCAATGGCGCCTGCCCACGAGTGCTGGATCGGAAGCGCGACCGGACCTGCTGGCGGATTTGCCGAGCAGCGGGCGGACGTGGTGATCGTCCTCGGCGCGCGCTTCATTGCGGAGGGGCATCCTCGAGCAATGCCCTATTTTCCGGCGGCAGATTTCGTGGCGCACGTCAATGCGGATCCCGCGAAGCTCGAGGAAACCCATGTCGCAAACTGGTCGACCGCGTGCGATCCGTCGGCATTCGTGGCGGCGCTCGATGCGACCCTCGAAGTGCCGACGGAAGAACTCCTTCATGCTCGTCGTGCATTCATCAGATCGTGCCGGAACGTCCCGGTACCGGACCATCCGTTTGCACGCGGTCTGGCGGCCTATGGCCATGCACTGGGCGCGCTCCACGACGCGATGGACCGCGGCTGGATCGTGGACGAAGCTGTCATGGGCTCTGTTGCACTCATCAACGCGCTGAAGTCCGGCGATGGTGGGCGCTATGTCGGATCGACCGGCGCATCGCTGGGTTGGGGCACCGGCGCCGCCGTGGGCGTGGCGCTCGCCTCGGGAGAGCCGGTCACCTGCGTTCTGGGCGATGGCGCGCTGCGCTTCGGCGTGCACGGGCTGTGGACGGCTGTGGAGCAGCGATTGCCGATCACCTTTGTGATCCTTGACAATGGTGGATACGGGTCGACCCGGTATTTTGCACGGCAATATGCGGAGCGCGAGGGTGACGGCGGTAGCAGCGCCAAACCGGCATATTCCGGAATGGATTTCCGCGATGTTGGCTCGACGAGTGTAGGGCTCTTGCGCGGCTTCGGTATTTCTTGCGCTGATCCCGTCGAGGCCGATGACGCGCGACCGGCGATCGCAGCGGCTTGGGCGTCGGCCGGTGACGGCCCCAACGCCGTCGTCGTACGATTGCCATTTGGCCCTTAGGATCGCGACCGGACGGATGTGCGCCGAATGCGCCGGACACGCTTTACGGAGGAGTGGGTGATGCAGGGAATGGGAGAGAATTGCCCGTTCACGTTCAACTTCGACGAGACGACGTTCAAGGTCGGCGATACGGTAAGCTACCGAGTCACCGGAAGTCTCGCGGACTTTCCATTCGTCGGTACCCTGGTTGAAGTTCACGATGACCACGTCATCATAAGTGCCGATCCTGCGAATCCCTCCAACCGGATGCGTGGCACCCGGGAGAGCCGCCCGGTCGTCGACGAGGCGGAAATCTAGCGAGACCTGGCTGATCCAGCATCGCTTCGAGGACCATCCACTCGCTTGCCCGGGTCTCGTCTCTTCGGACGAAGGCCAATTTTCGCACGGATGGTAGGCGTCAAAGGCAAATTTGGCCCTGCGAGGACGCGTGCATGTTCACCCCGACCAACGAGCTGTCGCAAGACAAGCTCGACGATCTCGTCAAGAATTTCGATCATCATAGCTTCGACTATCGTTCGCATTCGATCGACATACTGATGCACTTGCAGAAGAAGACTCCCTTCGCGCATGCGCCGAGTTGGGGTGGGTTCTGGGTCGCGACCAAGGCTGAAGATTGCCTGGAGGTCGCCAAGAATGTCGATGTGTTCTCGAATTGGCCCGCGGAAGTGATCCCGGCGCTGGAGCCGACATTGATGATTCCCATCAATGTCGATCCGCCCCTTCTCTACGACTACCGCGCCATCCTCAATCCGCTCTTCGCGCCGAACAAGGTCAAGGCGCACGCAGCTTATGTCCGCCAGCTGGCTGAGGACATGCTGGACAAGCTCGTGGCTGGCGGCGGGGGCGATTTGAAATGGGATTATGCACTGCCGCTGACTGGCAAGGTGACGCTGAAGGTCGCGGGGCTGAAGGACGACGACTGGCAGATTTTCGGGCCACCGCTCCATGACCTCGTCTACAGCCGCAAGCCGATGGAGGAACGGCTGAAGGCGATGGCGGGGATGATCGAATATATGCGATCGGAGATCCGCCGACTCAAGGACGATCCGGTCCCGGGCAGCGTCATCGAATATCTCCACAACGTGGACATGGCTGGGCGGAAGCTGCGCCTCGACGAAATCGACAGCATCATCCTCATCATGCTTGGCGGCGGGCTGGACACAACGCAGGCGCTGTTCAGTATGATTTCGGTCTATCTCGGCCGCAATCCTGGTCGCCGCGCAGAGCTCGTCGCGCATCCCGAACTGCTTGACAATGCGATCGAAGAGTTTCTCCGGGTGTTCCCGCCGACGCAGGGCAACTCCCGCCGCGCCACGAAGGACGTCGAGGTCGCCGGCCACATTATCAAAGCTGAGGAACATGTTTTCATGTCCTATGCGGCTGCCAATCGCGATCCCGACGAATATGACAACCCGCACGAGATCGATTTCCGTCGCGAGAATATCCGGCATCTCTCATTCGGCGTCGGGCCGCACCGGTGCCTCGGTTCGCATCTTGCCCGGCTCGAGGCTCGAACCATGCTGCAGGTGCTGTTCGAAAAAGCGCCGGAATATCAGCTTGTCGAAGAAGGCGTGGAACTAGCCGACGACATCGGAACGATCGCAGGCTTCGGGCGCGTCCAGGTCAAGTTCTAAATCGCGCCGAACAATTTGGGAGCAGGTTCATGGCAACCGCTAGGGAATATGGTCTTGGCGAATTCACCTTTCCACGCGGGTGGTTCATGGTCGCTGATGCCTCCAAGATCACGCAAAGCCCGAACAATGTCCGATTCTTCGGACGCGATATGGTCCTTTACCGTGGTGAGAGCGGGAAAGTGTACATGGTGGGCGCATATTGCCCGCACATGCGGACTCATATCGGCAAGAGCCGCACCTCGTTCATGGCCCAACGGGGCGATCAGGTGCAGGGAGAATCAATCCGATGCCCGTACCACGCGTGGCGGTTCGGGCCGGACGGCAAGTGCAATCACATTCCCTATTCCGACGTGATCCCACCCAAGGCGGAACTCGGCGCCTATCCGGTCGTGGAGCGTTATGGTGCGATCTACTACTGGCACGACCCGGAGGGTGGGGAACCAGATTACGACATCCCTGCGATTCCCGAGTGGGACGACCCTCATTACGTTCGCTGGGAATTCGACGAACTCGGTTCGATAAATCTCCACCCCATCGAGGTGGTCGACAACATCTGCGACATCCAGCATCTCTACCCGATCCATGCGTCGCATCAGGATTATTTCGAGACGATCATCCGTGGTCACCAAGTGTGGCAGCTAATGGGTGGCAAGCATGAGCTGTTGGGTGCTGACGCCGGGATATCGGAATTCAACACCTATTATACGGGCCCCGGCATACTGATTTCGCGATATATCGCGGACAATGACAATGACTCGATCATGTATATCACGCACACGCCCGTTGACGACGGTTCGGTCTATGTCTGGCATGCAGTTCTCAGCAAGATAGCGGATCGGTCGCCCTCCCCCGAGGACGTAGCGAAGGCCAAGGCTCAGCAGGAATTGAGCTGCGAAGCCTTCAGGGCGGATTTCGAGATCTGGTCAAACAAACTGCCGTGCGTGCGGCCGATGCAGATGCCAGGCGACGGCAACTTCCTCAAAGTGAGGACCTGGTACAGGCAGTTTTACAACCCGCGAGCAGACTTGCCCGGCATTCTTTCGCGGTGCGAGGGTAGGTACAAAGTTCCTGGGATGCCGGACGCACGCGAGGGAAACGCGCGCAAGGAGATCCTGGAAGCCGTGCCCGCCGAATAGCTACGACGAGCGCAGCATGAGCGGCGCGGCAAGGAGCCGTCAACCATGAAGTACAGGATCGTTATCGATAAACCGCAATGCGTCGGACACGCGCGTTGCGCCAATGTCGCGCCGCAGCTCTATAAGCTCGACGAGAGCGGCTACATCTTGAGCGAAGGCTTCGATGTTCCGCCGGGACAGGAAGTGGCCGCGTTCCGCGGCGCGAAGGCATGTCCCGAGCGGGTCATCAAGATGTTTGATAGCGACGATCAGGAAGTCAGGAAGTCGCCAACCGCGGCTTGAGCAAACCGAATGTCCGGTATGCGTTCCTGCGTTGCCGTTGCAATAATTGATACGAAAGAAGCGCGGCGTGTGCGATCCCGCCGCGCTCGCTATTTTTGCCCGATCAGGCGGCCTGTTTCGGGACCATCCCGTTCGGGTCGATGACGAATTTCTTGGCGGCCCCGTGGTCGAAGACCTCATAGCCCTGCGGAGCGTCGTCAAGCGAGATGACTTCGACGTTGCACACCTTCGCGATCGGCAAGCGGTCCCACAGGATCGCCTGCATCAGCTGGCGGTTATACTTCACTACCGGCGTCTGGCCGGTGAAGAATGCGTGGCTCTTTGCCCAACCCAGGCCAAAGCGTATCGACAGGCTCCCGATCTTCGCTGCTTCGTCCACACCGCCGGGATCGCCCGTAACGTAGAGGCCGGGAATGCCGATGCGGCCGGAGGCCCTCGTTACCTGCATCAGTGCGTTGAGAACGGTTGCGGGTGCCTCATGCGCCGAACCTGCCCCGTGCCCACGGGCTTCGAAGCCAACTGCGTCGATTGCGCAGTCGACCTCCGGAAGGCCCAGGATCCGCGCAATCTGCTCGCCGAGATCGTCATGCTCGGACAGGTCGACGGTCTGGAAACCCATGGCGCGGGCATGGGCCAGCCGATCCTTGTTCATATCGCCGACGATGGTGCACGCGGCGCCAAGCAGATCGCACGAAGCGGCTGCCGCCATGCCGACCGGTCCAGCGCCCGCGACATAGACCGTCGATCCCGGCCCAACACCGGCGTTGACCGCGCCGTGGAAACCGGTCGGGAGGATGTCGGACAGGCAGGTCAAGTCGCGGATCTTGTCGATCGCCTGGGCTCGATCGGGGAATTTGAGAAGATTGAAGTCCGCGTAGGGGACCATCACGTAATTGGCTTGACCGCCGATCCATCCGCCCATGTCGACATAACCATAGGCCGCGCCGGCGCGGTCGGGATTGGTATTGAGGCACACGCCCGTTGCCTGCTCCTTGCATGTCCGGCAGCGGCCGCAGGCGACGTTGAATGGGACCGACACGATATCCCCCTTCTGCAGGAATTCGACACCACTGCCGGCTTCAACGATCTCCCCGGTAATTTCGTGGCCGAGGACCAGTCCGGTTGGCGCAGTGGTACGGCCGCGCACCATGTGCTGGTCGGACCCGCAGATATTGGTGGAAACGACCTTCAGTATTACACCATGGTCGATCTTACGGCCCTGTGGCGTTTCCATCTTTGGATCGCCGATGTCCATGACCTCGACCTTGTTGGGCCCGAGATAGACCACGCCACGATTGCTGCTCATGTCTTGCTCTCCTGAAGTTCGCGATCATGCTGCCACTTTGTCTATTTTGGTGAGAGTATCGGTAGGAGTTTTTGCCAAGAGCGTTTGAACTTGCGAGAACGATGCGCTGCTCGACACCAGCATCCTTCCGTCACCCGCACCAAGATCACCCGTATCCCTCGCCACCGAATAAGCCTTGGTCCCATTGGACTAAGGCCGGGAGGGAAGCGAAAGGGCCGATAGTCCGATTGGACGCAGCTCTCGCACGGCAACGCGCTATTAAGATGCGGCTTTTGCCGCCTTCGCGGCGCATAGGAGAGTATGGGGATGAGGCTGAAGACGTTCCGCCTGCCCGGCCACTTCGGAGCATCGATCGAAGATCTGGATGTGCGCGGCCTCGACGATGACGGCGTGCGGGACCTGTTCGAGGCGCTGCATCTTCACCGCTTCATCGTCCTTAAGGGACAGCAGCTGAGCAATGCCGAATATGTCGGTTTCGCGCGCCGATGGGGCCGTCCTGTCGAACTGATTGCCCGCAAGAACGTCCTTGATGAGCATCCGGAAATCATCGTCCAGTCGAACAAAGCAGCGACGCCCGGGTTCGTCCGCAATGTCGCCAATCACTGGCATTGCGACAGCTCCTACGAGGAAGAGGCCGCAAGCGTCACTATGCTTTACGGTATCGAGTCGCCCGAGCATGACGGGACGACGCGCTTCGCCGACCTGGTAGCTGCCTATGACGACCTGCCCGCATCGGATCGGCATCGCTACGACACGCTGCGCGTCCGTCACGCCACCGCAGCGGCCGAGATGTTGCCGGATGAGCATATCAGCCGTCCGGAAGACGCGCCCGAAGACATCCGGCGGACGATTGTTCGGCTGGACCCCGTTCTGCATCCACTCGTACGGATCCATCCCGTCGACGGACGCAAGGCGCTGTATGGTCTGGGCGGCTCCGCGTTCGCGATCGAGGGCCTTTCGCCAGAGGAGGGCCGCGCGCTCATTCTTGACCTGCGCCGCCACGCGACTCAGCCGCACTTCTGCGCGAGCTATAAACTCATGCCCGGCGACATTCTGATCTGGGACAATCTGAGCGCGATGCATCGTGCGACGCCGATTGAATATAGTGACGCGCCCGGATGCCGACGGCTGAATTATCGCATCAGTCTGAAGGGCCTGCCCCCGCTCCTCGAGGGCGGGACAGGTGCCGAGAGTCAGCTCGAAGGCGCGACCGGCGATGCTTGACGTCAAGATTTTCGGCGGCCGTCTCGTCGACGGTACGGGCGCCGCGCCTTTCATCGGCGATGTGGGCATCAGTGGCGAGCGCATCGTCGCAGTCGGGGCGATCGACCAGGAGGCGGCGCGGGTGATCGACGCGACAGGTCTGACCGTGACGCCCGGTTTCGTAGACATCCATACCCATTATGACGGGCAGGCGAGTTGGGACTCGCTACTGATGCCCTCCAGCCTGCATGGCGTGACGAGCGTGGCTTTCGGCAATTGCGGCGTCGGCTTTGCGCCCGCGCGCAACGACAGGCACGACTGGCTGATCGACTTGTTGGAAGGAGTCGAGGATATTCCCGGCACCGCCCTCGCCGAAGGGCTCAGTTGGGATTGGCAGACCTTTCCGGATTATCTCGATGCGCTCTCCCGACGTCGATATTCGATCGATGTCGGGGCGCATGTGCCGCACGCTCCGCTGCGCGCCTATGTCATGGGAGATCGCGGCGCCGATCCTGCCGCGTTGCCGACGAGCGGTGAAATGGACCGGATGGCGGCGCTGACGGTCGATGCGATTGCGGCGGGTGCGCTCGGCTTTTCGACTTCGCGCACGATGGTCCATCGCACGCGCGCTGGCCTCCCGATTCCGACGATGCGGGCGCCCGAGGAAGAACTGCTCACCATCGCCCGCGCGATCGGTCATGCCGGGACGGGAGTGATCCAACTCATTTCCGACGCCTATCTTCTGGCCGACGAAGGATTCGCGACGTCTGAGTTCGCGCTGATCGAGAAGATCGCCAAGCTCTCCGGGCGGCCGCTTTCGCTCACCGTGCAGCAGGTCGCCCATCTGCCCGAGCGCTGGCGGTGGATGTACCAGCAGATCGCCCAGCTGCGCGACCTTGGGCTGGACGTCCGTGCGCAGGTGGCGGCGCGCGGGATCGGCGCGATCGTGGGGCTACGCACGTCGAGCAACCCTTTCGCGTTCACTCCCGCTTGGGGCGAGCTTGCGGACCTGCCTTTCGAGGCGCGCCTCGCGCGGATTCGAACCCCGGCGGTGCGCGACCGTCTCTTGCGCGAAGTAAAGGAGCCCAGCGACCATCCCTTCGCCGCCGCCATGGCGAATTGCTACGATCGTCTTTTCCGCATGGACGATCCGGTCGACTACGAACCGGCACCCGCACGGTCATTGGCCGCGGAGGCCGAGAACGCGGGTCGCGAGCCGGCCGAATATGCCCTCGATGTCATACTGGAGGAAGATGGCCAGCGCCTTCTCTACATGCCCTCGCTGAACTATGCTCGAGGGAATCTCGACGATGTGCACGAGATGATGAGCGCCGAGTTCGCGCTGTTCGGACTGTCTGATGGGGGGGCCCATTGCGGTGCCATCTGCGACGCGAGCTTTCCCACCACTGCGCTATCCTTCTGGCCGAAGGGCAACCGGTCGGGGCGCGCAATCCCGATCGAAGAGGTTGTTCACGGCTACAGCCAGCGCAACGCGCGGCAAGTCGGCTGGCATGATCGCGGTGCGCTGCTGCCGGGCCAGCTTGCCGACATCAATCTAATCGATCTCGGCGCGCTGGCGCTTCCACCCCCAGAGCCAGTCTATGATCTTCCGGCCGGCGGCATGAGGTTGATCCAGCGGGCGCGAGGCTATCGCCAAACGATCAAGCGCGGCACGACCACGTTCGAGCACGGCGAACCGACCGGTGCGTTGCCCGGACGGCTGGTACGGGGCCGCCAGGGCACGGCCGCCTGACCGAAGCTCAGGCAACTGAGCGAGGGTTCCGCCGCGACGACCAAGCGTCCGGGGCGGGCCCGCGCGCATTTGATCGCGTGAACACCATCGCGGCCGGCGTCAGTAAGCCGATCGCTTTAGTCACCGTCGTTCAGAACTCGAACCGCAACATGATCGACCTCGGCCTCGTCGAATGTCCGCGCCAGGAACCGGGCAGTCTGTCTACCGACCGCGGAAAGCCCGGAAGCAGGCCCGGATCTCGCCGATCAGCAGCTCAGGGTTCTCGTAGCCCGGGAAGTGGCCGATCGCCGGCGAGATCGTGAACCTAGCGACCTCGAATGTGCGCTCCAGCCAGGAGCGGGGCGGGGGAACCGACAAGTCCTGCGCCGCAAGCAGGAAGCTGGCGGGAACAGAGACCCGCGTGCCCTGAGGCTGCGACGTGAATTCGCCGAGGAATAAATAGAGCCACATCGGGGAGAGGGAGCCGTTGATCCAGTAGAGCATCACGTTCGCCAGCAACGCATCCATCGGGATCACCGGATCGCCAAGACTACCCGGCGTCGTCCAGCCGTGGAATTTCTCGGCGATCCAGCAGGCCAGCGCGAGAGGTGAGTCGGTATGCCCATAGGCAAGCGACTGGGGCTTTGTACCCTGCACGAGCTGGTAACCGCTTTCCAGCCGCATTCTCTCTTCCGCGGCAGCCATCCACGCCTGCTCCTCCGGCGTTGGGGGTGCCGCATCGCTTCCTCCGACAGCGGGCATCAGCCCAGCCGAGGTAATGAGAATCCCCGCAAGCCTTTCGGGATGATGCAGCGCAAGGTTGGCGGTAACGAGGCTGCCCCAATCGCTGCCGTAAGCGCCATAGCGCTCGAACCCGAGCCGCTCGGTCAGCCGCGACCACAGCGCGGCGACATCCGTCGGCTTGATCGGGGCGGCGGGCGGCGGCGAGAAGCCATATCCCGGCAGGCTCGGTAGCACGATCGTATAGCCGTCTTCCGGGTCGCCGCCCCAGCGTTCCGGATGGGCAAGGCCGTCGACCACATCGATGAATTCGAGGAAGGAGCCGGGCCAACCGCTGGTGAGCAGCAGCGGCAATGGGTCTGTTCCCGAACCGGGCTCGATAAGGACGTGGATTTCATAACCGTCGATATCGATGACGCGCTGGTCAAATCGGTTGATTCGCGCTTCCCAGGCGCGCCAGTCGAACACATCGAGCCAATAGTCGCGCAAACGGCGTGCATAAGAGAGTGGGGTACCGGTCGCCCAGTCGGGGCCTGCCTGCTCCTTCGGCAGACGCGCCCGCCGCAGGCGGTCGGCAAGGTCAGCCAGCGCCTCGTCGGGCACATTCACCACAAAGGGCCGTCCGGCGCGGTGTAGGTGTGTCAAAGCAACAGGCTTTCGACATGCGTCATATGGCTGCGATAGGCTTTCGGTTCCGGACTTCTGCGCGGATCGTACCAAGGCGACAACACCTTGAGCAGTCGCGGGAGGACCAGCTTCCCGAGCGTCAGGTTGACGGCCCTCTCGCGGCGTCTCGACACGACGATCTCGACGGGCGTCATCGTTTCGCGATCCTTCTCGCGCAGCAGCCGCAGTGCCTTCCTCGTCAGGCCGCGCAAATGCCAAAGTTGATAGAAGAAGCCATAGAGCCGCATGAAATAACCCCCATGAACCGCATGGAAAATGTCGTGGCAAACGGTCCGATGCTCATATTCTTCCATTAAATGCCATTTCCACAGGCCGACCACCTCTGGCCGGGCGCCGGCAAGCAACCAGTCGATCTCGTCGAGCCAGACCAGCGCGTGGGGTGGGCCCAAAGTCTCGAACCCTTCGCAATAGGCAGCGAGAAATCCGAGCGACTTGCTGCGAAACAGCCGCTCGAACTCGGCTGCGAAAAACGTCTCGAGTGGAGCGCTATCGTACCCGTTCCGGGGCAATATCGTGTTGAATGCGTCGTGCAGCGCGTAGTGATTGGACTCCTGTCGGATGAACGATCGCGCGTCTGCCTTCAGACGTGTCGTGTCCGGAGCTTCGGGATCTAGCGTAGTGAGGGCTCTCGCCGTTACACGATTTAAGAAGCGTTCCAGATGCGGAATCCAAAGCGAGGCTGCGTTCATTCCCTGGGCGAATTCCGGAGTCTTGCACCAGTGCGCTGATGTGGTGGAGAAGTCGAACTTCGGACGACGGGCCTTCATCAAGTTTCTCCGGGTTTCCGGTCATCTGGCGGGCAGCTAGCGCCGCCGCGTTCGAGGTCCCGCGACCCAATGCGATTGCGCTGATTTCCCGACAGGCCGGCGCCTGGCGTTCAGCATCGCGCATTCCACCATATCTTTCCTTCTCTCACGCCATCCGATCGGACGAGGAAGGCACCTCACCCGCTTCCTAATCTCCAGCTGCTACGCACAGGAATCATGATGACAGCGATGAAGCTCAAGCGCCCGGATTTGCTCGAAACGCGCTGCCTGATCGGGGGAGAATGGGTAACGGGCGACCGCAGCTTTCCGGTCCGCAACCCAGCGACCGGCGAGGAGATCGCGCAGGTCCCCGCACTCGGGCAAGACGCGGTGGCGCAAGCGGTCGCCGCAGCCGAGACAGCAATGCCGGACTGGACAGGTCGCACCGCCAAGCAGCGCGCGACAATCCTGCGCAAATGGTTCGACCTCATGATGGCCAACGCGGACGATCTCGCGGTGATCATGACCGCCGAGCAGGGAAAGCCGCTTGCCGAGGCGCGCGGTGAGATCGCCTATGCGGCAAGCTTCATCGAATGGTTTGCCGAGGAAGGGAAGCGCATCTACGGCGATGTCATCCCTGCGCACGATAAGACCATGCGGCTGGTCGTTGTGAAGCAACCGATTGGCGTCACCGCCGCCATCACCCCATGGAACTTCCCCGCGGCTATGATCACCCGCAAGGCGGGCCCCGCGCTCGCTGCCGGCTGCCCAATGATCATCAAACCGGCGAGCGCGACGCCGCTTACCGCTCTCGCGCTCTGTAGACTTGCCGAGGAAGCCGGCATACCCCCCGGCATCTTGTCCTGCATCACTGGCGGGGCGGCCGAGATCAGTGACGCCTTCTGCACCAATCCGGCAGTACGCAAGATCAGTTTCACGGGCTCGACGGAGATCGGCCGCAAGCTGATGGAGCAGGCCGCACGCCATATCACCAAGCTCAGCCTTGAACTGGGTGGCAACGCGCCTTTCATCGTGTTCGACGATGCCGATCTCGATGCGGCGGTTGCAGGTGCGATGCTTTCCAAGTTCCGGAATGCAGGTCAGACCTGCGTGTGCGCCAATCGGATCTATGTGCAGGACGGCATACACGACGCGTTCGTCGAGAAACTCGCGCAAGCGATTGCCGCGCTGCGCGTGGGCGACGGGACCGCACCCGACACGCAGATCGGGCCGCTAATCAACCAGGGCGCGGTTGAGAAGGTCGAAGCTCACGTCGCGGATGCACTCGCCAAGGGGGGCAGGCTGGTGACGGGCGGCAAGCGTTCGGCGCTCGGCGGCAACTTCTTCGAACCGACGCTGGTGACCGGTGCCACGCGCGAAATGCTCGTCGCCGAAGACGAGACCTTCGCACCGCTTGCTCCGGTTTTCCGCTTCAGGACCGAGGAGGAGGTGGTCGCCCTCGCCAACGATACGTGCTTCGGGCTCGCTTGCTATTTCTACGCGCGCGATCTCGGCAAGGTGTGGCGCATCGCCGAGGCACTCGAATACGGGATCGTCGGCGTCAACACAGGCATAATCTCCACCGAGGTCGCTCCGTTCGGAGGAGTCAAGGAAAGCGGGCTGGGGCGCGAGGGTTCGAAGTACGGGATCGAGGACTATCTCGAAATCAAATACATCTGCATGGGCGGCATCTGACAACCGGCATAGCGGCGCCGGACCCTGAGCCCGGCCGATACGGTGCGAAAAGGGGCACAAGTGTCATCATCGGACAAGCTGGTGGGGCGAGGTCGGCCATGGATCGCCATGGCGTTCCTGCTGTTGACCGGGGTGAGCCTCGCTTGGGGCGGCTTCCGGCTGATGATTCTCGGTGGCTCCTTTTACTATTTCGTGTCCGGGATCGTCCTGGTCGCCGCCGCCGTCTTGCTGTTGTTGCGTCCCATGCTGGGCTATTGGCTGTATGCCGGTTTTCTCGTCGGCACTGCCATTTGGGCCTGGTCCGAGGTCGGGGCGGATTTCTGGGGCCTCTTCGCTCGGCTCGCCGCGCCGTTGGTCGTTGGCGCGGGGCTCGTGCTCGGTATTCTTTCCCGCGCCTTCGGCACGTTGCGGAGTTGCGGTCCAGCGATAGCTCTCCTCGCCGTGGTCGGCGGCTTCGCTTATCTACTGGCGATCGCGAGCCCGCGCGGCGACCCAGTCGATGTGCTGCGGATCCGTCCTGGCACGGATTGGCCGACGTACGCCGGCGACCTCGCGGGCACGCGCCACGCTCATCTTGCGCAGATCACGCCGGCCAATGCGGCAAGCCTGAAGCCGCTGTGGACCTACCGCACCGGCGATATACCAGGCCCGGCCGACGCCATGACGGCGTGGACGTTCGAGGACACACCGCTCAAGATAGGAAATCGGCTTTTCCTGTGCACGGCGCATTCGCAGATCCATGCGATCGATGCCGATACGGGCGGGCGGCTGTGGACCTATGATCCGAGACCCGATGTCGCCTGGACCCCGCTTCGCGCCTGCCGCTCCGTCGCCTATTTTCGCGATCGGTTGCTGCCGTCGGGCGCCTGTGCTGAGCGCGTCATCGCGCCGACGATCGACGGCCGGCTCGTCGCCGTGGATGCCGTGACCGGCAAGCCCTGTCTCGCTTTCGGTGCCGCGGGAATCGTCGATCTGCGAGAGGGTCTCGGACTGGTGCGGCCGGGATATTATTACAGCACCTCCGGGCCACTCGTCGTCGGCGGCCGGATCGTCATCGGCGCGAATATCATGGATGGCGGCGAGGTCGGCGAGCCATCCGGCGTTATTCGGGCTTTCGACGCGAGGACGGGCAAGCTCGACTGGGCCTGGGACCTCGGGCAGGCCGACAGCACGAAGAACAAGCCCTTCTCGCGCGGCACGCCGAATGCCTGGGCACCGCTGACCGCTGATCCGACGCTCGGCCTCGTCTATGTCCCTCTCGGCAACCCGACACCGGACTTCTTCGGCGCTGGCCGTACGCCGGCGATGGAGAGGTTTGGCAGTGCGCTCGTCGCGCTCGATCTTGCCACCGGGAATCTACGCTGGAGCTTTCAGACTACCCATCACGATCTGTGGGATCAGGATATTCCGGCGCAGCCCTCGCTCTTCGAGATGCGGACACCCCGTGGCGTCGTTCCGGCGTTGGTTCAGCCCACCAAGCGGGGTGAGTTGTTCGTGCTCGATCGGCGGACGGGCAAGCCTTTGACGCTCGTTGTGGAGCGCGCGGTGCCTCACGGAGCCGCGGCGGGCGACTTCACTGCGCCGACCCAACCCTATTCGGCTGGGATGCCGAGCCTGCTACCGCCCCGCCTTACGGAGGCATCGACCTGGGGCATAACTCCGCTCGACCAGCTCGCCTGCCGCATAGGGTTTCGTCAGCTTCGCTACGAGGGGCCGATGACGCCGCCCTCGGTGCAAGGGACCCTATCGTTCCCGGGAAGCGCCGGAGTGGTGAGCTGGGGAGGGATCTCGATCGATGCGGATCGCCATCTGCTCATCGTCAACAGCGTGGACTCCCCCTTCGTCACGCGGCTCATCCCGCGCGCGCAAGCCGACCGGGCAGGGCTGGGTGTCCCACCTAATAGTCGCGGTGCAAGCGGTGCCTCCCGCGGCACACCGGAGAGAGCGAGCGGGGCGATGGCTGGGCTTCCGCAGGTCGGGACGCCCTTCGCCGCGCAGGCGACGCCTTTCCTGTCGCCGCTGAATATCCCGTGTATCGCGCCGCCATGGGGTCAGCTTACCGCGATCGATATCGACAGCCGCCAGGTGGTTTGGCAGAAACCGTTCGGCACTTCGCGGGATACGGGCCCGCTTGGCTTGCGCGTCGGTTTGCCGCTGCCAATTGGCGTACCGAGTGCCGGCGGGCCGCTAACGCTCAGCAGCGGGGTCACCCTGATTGCCGCCGCACAAGATCGCTACATCCGCGCGTTCGATACGCGCACCGGACAACAATTGTGGAGAGCTCGCCTGCCAGCCGGCGGGCAGGCCACACCGATGACCTATATCTCCGACCGGACCGGCCGGCAGATTGTCGTCGTGGCAGCCGGCGGTCACGGAGGGCTCAACACCGCGCCGGGTGATTATGTCGTGGCGTTCGCACTCGACGCCGCAACGAATTGAGGCAGCGCAATCGCTCGTCTGCCGTGAGATGAACCACACTTACCGAGGCAAGGCGAGGCCGCTACACGACGCAGCTGTACGTAACCGCGACCCATCGCCAAAATCGACCGTGTCGAAACCTTTTCCCAGGCGAATTCTTCCAGGAGTGCAGCGGATCGCGGCGAAGCCGTCTATGACAGGAGCGCCAAAGTCGCGTTCGCCAATCGCAGGTCCTTCCAGTTCAACCTGTTGTAGGCGCTGCCGCGATCCTGTCCGCCTGAGCCGAGGTCGGGCTCGGCGCAGAGAGGTTATACAGCCCGGCGCGGGCAACTCGAGGACGATCTCGCCATTGTCGAGTGGCCCGGGGCGCGGGGTGACGAGCTCAGGCGCCGAGCTTGAGCCCTTCCATTTTGCCTGCCTCGCGCCAACCCTTGAAGACGTCTATCAGGTGCTGGACTCCCCCACCAAAGCCGCCGTTCCGCTTGATGACCGGCGAGACCTGGCCTTCGTTGTTGAAATAGCTCGGCGTGCAATCGGCCCAGACGCGGGTCATGTTAATCGAAAGTTCCTCGTGGAGCGCCACCCAGGCCGCTTCTGCCTCTGGAGTCACTTCGATCAGGTCCACGCCGCGGACCTGGGCTTCCTTGATGATGTAGGCGATGTGGCGAGCCTGCTCATCCATCATGTGCGGGAAGTTCGCGCCCCAGCCGCTTTGTGTCGTGCTGACGATGAACATGTTGGGAAATTGATTGACGTGAATGCCGTGGAGGGTGGTGGCGCCGTCCTTCCACTTTTCCGCAAGGCTCTGACCGTTGCGGCCGAATACGGGCATCGAGAAGCCCGCATAGGGCGTGACATCGAAGCCCGTGGCGTAGACGATGCAATCGACCTCATATTCCTTGCCCTTGACCACCAGCCCCTTATCGGTGATCCGATCGACGCCCTTGCCTTCGGTGTCGACCAGCGTGACGTTTGGGCGATTGAAGGTCGGAAGATAGTCATCGTGGAAACAGGGTCGCTTGCACAGGCGGTTGTACCAGGGCTTGAGTGCCTCCGCGGTGGCCTTGTCCTTAACGATCGTCTCCGTGCGCTTGCGGATGTGCTCCATGATCGCGAAGTCGTTGAGCTGAGCGAGTTCGCCCCACTTTTCGGGAGTCAGATCCTTTGCTTGGCAGAGCGCCTCGAACGTGACGCGCGTCCAGCTATCGTCGACCAGGTCCTCGTCTACCGGCAAGCCCGTCGCGACGAGATTGAAATTGTCCATCCGCCGGCGCTGCCAACCAGGCGTGAGTGATCTGTACCAGGCCTCGTCGGTGGGATGATCCCCGCGCAGATCGACCGAGGATGGCGTACGCTGGAACACATAGAGATGCTTCGCGCTCTTGCCGAGATGGGGAACACATTGGATCGCGGTCGCTCCTGTGCCGATAATCCCGACGACCTTGTCGTGCAGCTTGTCCAGTTCGGCACCGTGCGCGTCGCCACCAGTATATTCGTAATCCCAGCGGCTGGTGTGGAACGCATGCCCCTTGAAGCTTTCGATCCCCGGAATGCCGGGAAGCTTGGGGTTCTGGTAGTGCCCTGGGCAAACGATAAGGAACTTGGCGGTGATGTCGTCCTGGCGGTCGGTCTCGACGCGCCAGCGGGATAGCTCGTCGTCCCACCGAAATGCTTCGATCCGGGTCTGAAACAGCGCCCGATCATACAAGTCGAAATGCCTGCCGATAAGGCGTGCATATTCGAAGATTTCCGGACCGCGTGCGTATTTTTCGGTCGGCATGTAGCCGGTTTCTTCAAGCATCGGCAGGTAGCAGTAGCTTTCCACGTCGCACGCCGCGCCCGGATACCGGTTCCAGTACCAGGTTCCGCCGAAATCGCCGCCTTTCTCGATCATCAACAGGTCGTCGATGCCAGCTTCCCGCAATCGGCCGGCAGCCAACAGAGCGGCGAAGCCGCCGCCCATCACCAGCACTTCGACATCCTTTTTCAGCGGCGCCCGCTCAATGCTCGGCATGTAGGGGTCGTCGAGCCAGTTGGATGTGGCCTCGCTCAGATGAATATACTGCTCGTTGCCGTCCTTCCGCATGCGCTTGTCGCGCTCTGCGTCATATTTGGCACGCAGGGCGTCCGCATCGAATTCAAATCCGCGAAAATGCTCGGTCATGGTCAACCTTGTCTGGTGGGTTAATGGCGGAGTGGCTGGTCACCGCTTGATCTTTAGGCCGTCCGGAGCTTCTGTCAGGTGGCGGCGGTCGCCCATGTTGGCGCGGAATTCATCCTCAAGCTTCCGCTGAACCGGCGGCAGGTTGTTCGCCTGCTCCGCTGTGAAACGGTTTGTGATCGCCCCGTAGCAGGCAATACCGATGCTCGCTGGATCGACGAAGGGACAGTCCAGGATAGTGCCCGCCTGGGCGAGGTGAGCATCAAGGCTTTCCACCGCCACCATGGGATCGGCGATGTGATAGACTGCCGAGAACTGAAAACGGGGGACGGCGTCAATCAGCTGGATGTCGGCCGCCTTGTAGAGTTCACCGTCGATGAACCCTATCAGCCTCAGCGTGCGCTGCAGATACTGCTCGCGATACCAGCGGACGAACTCCGCTTCCTTGCCTTTGAGAGCGTTCATGCGGATCAACAACACGTTGCCGTCACGCGAATTATATGCTTCGACCGCGTTCTTGTTGCCGGCCGCGGGCACGTAGTAGAAGTCCTCGGCCTTGTCGATCCGCTGTGCCGAGGTGATCGGCAGCAGATCGGTGAAGCAGGTCTCGACATGAACGTCGATATTCTCCTGGGTGTCGGTCATCTCGTAGATGCACAGCCATTGCTGTTCAGGCCCGACGAACTTGGCGTTGTAGCGCAGCTGATAGGGGGACAGCTTCCACCGTTGCACCGCCACGCTGCCCTTGAAGCGCATCGTGTCGTGGCAGTGAATGTTGGTGTACCAATCGTTGAACTCGTCTTCCTGACCCTCGACCGCTTCGGTCATGACGATAAAGATGCTGGGAAGCGCAGCTTTCCTTTGCGGTACCGCGGCGGGCTCCTTGGCGGGCTGCTTCTCGATCCCAGCCGTCTTCACCAATTCGCTCATTGCCCATCCTCATTGGTACGGTGCGGATGAGGTTCCGCCGGTCTTCAAGGAGATCCCAACATAGCTGGACCTACTGGACATGCCTCGTCCGCTCGGACGAGCGGAGATTGCTTGGTCAGGCGGCCATCCCGCCCCGCTCATCGGGAAACGCAACTTTCGTGGCAGAGCGATCGAGGAAATTCTCCTCGTCCCTGGCGATTTGTTCGCCAACGGCGCCGGTCGACGCGATCATCATGGCGGCATCCATGGTCGCGCGATCCTTGAACCAGATCTCGGTGATGACATCGAAGCCGGCCACCACTTCGGGCAGATAGTTTCGCCGGTAATCAACGATCCCGGGCATGAGTCGAAGAACTAACGGTACATGACGCGTCTCGTAATAGTGTTCAAACTGCGATCGCTTCATCCCTGGCCTGGCTTTCAAAAACGCCAACAGCTTTACCGTCATCCCACTGTTCCCACGCCGTCCACAGGGCAGTTCTTGGCACGCAGCCCAAGAATGCACGTCGTCCGAAGCGACTAGCGCGGTGATGCGGCTCACATTGCAATAGTCCATGCAGACGTAGCCGCTTCTCGGCGCGGGTGCGACCTTGCTCCGGGCCAGGAGAGGTGCGGGAGAGAAATCATAATGACCGCGTTGCGCGACGGAGTGGCGATCGTCACCGGGGCAGGCTCTGGGATGGGAAGGGGCACTGCCCTCCGCTTTGGGAAAAGCGGCACGCGGGTCGTCGTCGCCGGCCGGTCTGCCGGGAATATCGAGGAGACGGTCGCGATGATTCTCCACGCCGGTGGGGACGCAATAGCGTGCATCGCCGACGTCGGGTGCGAGGCGGACGCGGTTCGAATCGTCGATGCGGCGCTCGATCGCTATGGCCGGCTCGATTTTGCAGCCAACGTGGCCGGCGTCGCAGCAATCCCAAAACCGCTGCACGAGATGTCGATCGAGGAGTTCGAAGACGATCACGCGGTCAATTCGCGCGGCGTCTTCCTGGGCATGAAGTACCAGATTCCTGCCATGTTGAAGACGGGCGGCGGTGCGATCGTCAACGTCACTTCCGGCGCGGCATACGGGGGCCTTGCATACTTCAGCGGCTACACGGCCGCCAAGCATGCTGCGCTGGGGCTCACCCGCGTCGCGGCGCTCGAATATGCCGATCAGGGCATCCGGGTGAACAGCGTGGCGCCCGGCGCGATCGCGACGCCGATGTTGATGCGGAATAGCGACGAGGTGCTCGATCCGATGCGCCTCTCGACGCCTATGAAGCGCTTCGGATCGGTCGAGGAGATTGCGGCGGTGACCGTGTGGCTTTGCTCCGACGACTCATCCTATGTGACCGGGCAGGTCTTGCCCGTCGAGGGCGGCTCGACTGCCTCAGCCATTACCGTAGTGTCCGCTCATCAACTGATCGAGGACGGTATACGCAACGCTGCCGAGCGCGGCAGGGCGACGACAGAGGCCTGACCGGCAATGGCGACGTTTCTCCTCGTCGCCGGCGCGTGGCATGCCGGCTGGTGCTGGGAATATGTGGCACCGCTACTGACCGCGCGGGGACATGCGGTGATCGCCGCCGATCTGCCCGGTACCGGACACAACGACGCCCCGCTAGAGAGTGTCACGCGGGCTGGCTGGGCTCGCTTCGTCGGCGAGCTTATTCGCGACTTGCCTGAGCGCGTCATCCTCGTCGGGCACAGCCGTGGCGGACTGACGATCGGCGATGCCGCCGGGTTGGTCGCGGATCGGATCGTCTGCATGGTCTATCTGTCAGCGATGGTCACTGCTCCAGGCATTCCGCTTGCCCAGGTTGCCGCGATGATGATGGCACATGAAGGGGAAGCGATACGGATCGAGCTGACTCCCGACGGCACTTCCTTCAGTCTCGCGGCCGAACAGATCGAACCTCTTTTCTACAACTGCACGCCGCCTGACTTGGTCGCGCGCGCCGCTACAGCGCTGCGTCCGGAGCCGGCAGGCGGAAGCGCGGGAGAAATGGTCCCATCCGATGCGGTTTTAGCAATACCCAAGATCTATATCGAATGTCTGCAGGATCGCGCCGTGCCGATCGCGGTACAGCGGCGCCTGCAGACGCTCACACGGTTCGACCGGGTGCTGCAGATCGACGCCGATCATTCGCCCTTCTATTCGGCGCCAGAGGACCTCGCCGCCTGTCTCGATGAGATAGCGACATCCTACGAGGCGGGCTCCTCGGAACCGCGTCTGACCAGAGAGCATCCAAATGCGCTATGATCTGATCATCCGCGGAGGAACGATCGTCGACGGGTCGGGGCGAAGCCCGTTCCTGGGCGACCTCGCTATCCGCGGCGGAGTAATAGCTGCGATCGGCAACGTCGTCGGCGCCGCCGCGGAGGAAATCGACGCGACGGACTGCATCGTCACGCCCGGTTTCGTCGATGTGCACACGCATTATGACGGCCAGATCACCTGGGAAAATCGGCTTGTTCCATCGTCTGATCACGGGGTTACGACCGTCGTAATGGGCAATTGCGGCGTCGGTTTCGCGCCCGTTCGACCGGGCGATGAGGGCCTGATGATCCGTTTGATGGAGGGAGTGGAGGACATTCCCGAGGTGGTAATGGCGACAGGCGTCCCGTTCGACTGGTCGAGCTTTCCTGAATATCTCGACGCGATCGAGGCGCGGGAGAGCGACGTCGACTTCGCAGCGCAGATTCCCCATTCGCCGCTGCGCGTGTTTGTGATGGGGCAGCGCGGTGCCGATCTCGAACCGGCGACCGGGGATGATCTGACCGAGATGACCCGGCTGACCCGCGAAGCCGTGGAGGCGGGCGCACTGGGCGTCTCGACCTCGCGCTACCTATTTCATCGTTTCCGCTCGGGCGCGCATGTGCCTTCCGCCCGCAGCAGCATCGACGAGTTGCAGGCGCTCGGCGCGGGCTTGCGTGAGGCGGGTGCCGGCGTGTTCCAGTGCATCCCCAGCATCGACAGCGATCCGGCGGAAGAGGTGGCGGTGATGACGGCCGTCGCTCGCGCGTCACGCCGGCCCGTCAACTTCAGCCTGATCCATAATCCAGCCCAGCCCCACGGCTGGGAAACCTATCTACGTTCGATATCGAGCGCGCGGGACGAGGGTTTCGAGCTGAACGGGCAGTTCTCGGCACGTCCGACCGGCGTGCTGCTCGGCCTCGATCTGACCTTCCATCCTTTCGCACTGAACCCGAGCTATCGGCCGCTCGCGGACTTGCCGCTCGAGGACAAGGTGTGCCGGCTGCGTGACCCTGAACTGCGCGCGAGGCTCATTGCCGAGGAAATCGACGATCCCAATCCGATGTTCCGGATGCTGCTCGAGCGGCTGACGACGATCTTTCGGCTCGACGATCCCGCCGATTATGATTTCCATCCCGAAGACAGCCTTCAGGCCCGTGCTGCACGCGAAGGCAGGGATTCGCGCGAGGTGATCTATGATGCGCTGCTCGAAGATGAGGGCCGGGCGGTGCTCTGTGCCTTCGGCAATGACGTTCAGGATTATCTGGAGCGCACCGCGCCCCTGATCGGCAGCGACAATCTGATCGTCGCGCTCGGCGATGGCGGCGCACATTACGGCATGATTTGCGACGCTGCCTACACCACTTATATGCTGACCGGCCGCGTCGGTCGCGATGGGCTCGACCTTGCGACCACGATCCGGGCGTTGACCAGCCAACCGGCAGGATCGGTCGGCCTTTGTGATCGCGGAGTGCTGGCAGCGGGCTATAAGGCCGACGTGAATGTGATCGATCTCGATCACCTGACGCTGCGCAGACCCCATGTGCGCCGCGATCTCCCGGCCGGCGGTCGCCGGCTGGCGCAAGGCGCGAAGGGGTACGTGGCGACGCTGGTGAGCGGTGTCGTCACCCATCGCGACGATCGCTCGACCGGCGCTTTGCCCGGCAGGCTTGTGCGCGGTCAGCGCCCCGCGCCGAAGCCGGTCCCGGCGTGAGATGATACGGGTGTGGCCGCGTCAGCCGACGCGGCACCCCTGACTTCCCTCGGATCAAGTCAGCAGCACTATCCTGCCGCCGATGCCACCCTGCTCCATCGCCTCGTGCGCCTTGGCGGCCGATGCAAGCGGGAGGGTCTTTGCCACGGGCATCACCATGACTCCGGTCGCAATGTCATTCAGGATGTGCCCCAGCCGCTTGCCGTCAGCATGATAACCGAAGACTTTGGGTTCCGCGGGCAGCTCGGCGCCTTCGATCGGTGTGGTCGCCACGGTCATGATCTTGCCCCCCGGGACGAGCTTGCCGCAGAGCCTCGCGACCTTGGCGCCACCGACCGTGTCTGCGACATGATCGAACGACAGATCCTCCGGTAGCGGTCCATCGAAGGAGATCACTTCGTGGAAGCCGAGCGAACGCGCCTCATCGGCATATTCGTCCCGCACAGCGACAATCACGCGCGCGCCCAGCCGCTGCGCCGCAAGCGCTGCGAAGCGACCGACCCCGCCGGTCGCCCCGGTGACGAGAACGGTTTGCCCCGCCGTCGGCGCTAAGCCTTCCTCGACCAGTTGAACCCCGGTCAGGGCGGCGCAGGGCAGAGCAGCCGCTTGCGTGAAATCGACACCGTCGGGGATTGGGGCACAGGACTCGGCGTCGGCGACGGCATATTCGGCATAGGCGCCGTTGACCGTCGCTGCGACGCGATCGCCCACTGTGAAGCCGCTCACCCCATCACCGATCGCGGAAACCTCGCCCGCGATGTCGTAGCCGGGGACATGAGGAAGCGGCAGAGGATAGTAGCGCAGATTGAAGCCGTTGCGCCATTTGTAGTCGGCCGGGTTGACGCCCGCCGCGGCGACGCGGATCTGGATCTGGCCGGCTCCCGGACGGGGGGGAGCAAGTTCGACAAGCTCCATGACCTCCGGCGGTCCATGACGATCGTACTGGATGGCCTTCATGTCTGTATACTCCCGTAAGTTGCGATTGTGGTTCTTCAGTCGGCCGTGCCGCGTGAGACCGGGACGAGCGCGCCCGAAATCGAGCGTGCGCCCGAAGATGAGAGGAATAGGATGACGTCGGCAATCGCCTGCGGCTGCACCCATTCGCCGGTATCGGCGTCCGGCATGTCAGCGCGGTTGGCGGGAGTGTCGATGATGCTGGGCAGGACGGCGTTCACCGTTATCTTGGTGCCGGCAAGTTCTGCGGCAAGGCTCTCCGTCAGCCGATGGACACCGGCTTTCGAAGCAGCGTAGGCTCCCATGCCGGCGGCAGACTGGATTGCGGCGCCGGCGCCGATATTGACGATACGTCCGGTGGCGCTGGCCCGAAGCGCGGGAAGCGTCGCCCTGCTCATGTTCGCGGCCGTCACGAGGTTCATCGCGAACATCTTCTGGAAAGCCGCGACGCTGCCATCGGCGACGGTCTCCCAGATGAAGCCGCCCGCGACGTTCACCAGCACATCGACGCCCCCGAAGGTCGACTTGACCGTCTCGACGACCCCTATGCAGGCGTCGACATCGGTCAGGTCCACGCTCGCGAAATCAAGCGCGCCGGGGATGGCGCCGCCCGCAGCCGGGGCGGCATCGATGCAGGCGACCTTGTCACCTTGCTCCGCGAAAGCTGCTGCGACAGCACGGCCCAGCACACCGAATCCGCCCGTGACAATGATCGATCGTGAACCCATGTCTGCTCTCCTCCCGGCAACGATGGGCGCGGCTTATAGCGGGCCAAGCGAAGGCTCATCGTCCGTTCAGCGGACGTTTCGGCATCCGCCTTTCCAGGCTGCCGCCGTCACCTTGGGCACAGTGGCAGGAGATCGCGAGCGTCGTCGGGCGTGTCTATATCGCGAGCGAGGCCGGGACGGTTGACGCTTGCGCAATCCGGGCCGCCTGCAGCGAGATGCTGCGCGAAACTGTCGGGCCCGAAGGCGAAGCGAAACTCCCTCCCATCGGCGAGGGCGATAGCGTTGGTCCCAACGCCGTGACGGTCACTGGCGATCGCACAGCCGGCGATCTCGGCCGTCTCCAGCAGGACGGACATATCCCCTGGCGAAAGCGTCGGCAGATCGGCGTGCACGATCGCGACGCGCCCGGGGCGCAGAGCATCGTAGAGCGCTTGCACCTCTGCGTTGAGCCCGCGTCCGAAGTCCTGCCGCCAGGTCGTCAACGGCGGGAAGAGGTCGAGGTCGGGTGCACCTTCAGCGGGACTGAGCAATGTGATGAAGCCGAAGGTCGCCGCGACGTCGACGACATGGGCGAACCACGCGGCCGCGAGCTCCGCGCGTTTGCTTGGCCCGTATAGACTGGCTAGCCGGGTCTTGCGACCGAGCGGTGCTTTGAACGGCACGACGATCGTCCAGCCGTTCACAGCGTCCGCGCCAGCTCGCATGCGGCGCGTGCGACGCGAATGCGATCCTCCAGGCTCACCATCATCGTATCGGTGACGAGCGTTGGCAGGTCGCCGGGCGCCCGAATCTCGTCCGGCGCGTCGACCACGATGCCGTCCAGAAACGCTCCATAATGCCGCATGATGGCGGAATGGGTGAGCGGCAAGCCCAGCTCACGCATCAACTTGTCGGTCGGCCCCTTCACGGCCTGGCCGCCGACGAGCGGCGACACGGCAACGATCGGGGTCGCCGTGCGCACCAGAGCCTCCCTGACGCCGGGCAGCGCGAGGATCGGGTCGATGCTGAGGAATGGGTTGGACGGAGCGAGTATGATCGCGTCGTGGTCGGCCGACAGGATCGCATCAAGCACGCCCGGGGCGGGTGCCGCGGTGTCGGCCCCTTCGAAACGGATGGCGCGGACCGCCGGCTCGCAGCGCCGTCTGACGAAATAGTCTTGGAATGGCAGGACGCCCTCCTCCGTCTCCAGCCGCATGGCGACGCAGTAGTTGGGATGGTCGGTGCGCAGGAAGCTGGCGTCCGTGTAGGCGGTCTCCGTCCATGAGCTGAGGGACGGCGTCGTGGCGTCGGCGGGGCCGCCGCCTTTCTTGCCCTCGGCGGGGGCGCTGTTGTTGACCCCGTAGGCGTTCACGAACGCGTTGACCGCGCGTGGCGACGCGTCGGACAG
>Ga0207675_100000055_pt1 | contig 82106 bp, 80 predicted proteins | sample KBSSwiS42_FD_184305 | JGI IMG/M metagenome (GOLD analysis project Ga0207675, IMG submission 184305) | Switchgrass rhizosphere microbial communities from Kellogg Biological Station, Michigan, USA - KBS Switchgrass S4-2 (SPAdes) (version 2) | ecosystem: Host-associated > Plants > Roots >...
GTCACGCGGGCCATCGACAACTGGTTCTTTCCGCTCAGCATGCCCGACTATCACCTGCACGAGAACGTGACGTGCGCGCGGCATGCGCTGGCGATCGACGACGAGCGCGACGCGTTCCAGCCGCTCCTCTGGGACGAGGTCCACGAGGACGACCTCGTCACGAAGGGCACCGTGAAACCAGACCGGCTCGAGCAGGTGTGGTTCACCGGCATGCACGCCGACGTGGGTGGCGGCTACCCCGACGAGAGCCTCAGCTATGTCTCGCTGCTCTGGATGATGGAGGAGGCCTGCAAGGCGCAGCTGCGCATCGTCGACGTCATCACGGACTGCTTCCTGGCTAAGCGTGTCAGTCTCCACCGGGTTGAGCCAGGCCGCGATCCGCCGTGGCTGGTATCGGTAGTACGAGCCCAGCCCGGAGCGGCTGTCGTGGAGCGGGCCCGAGCTGCTGGCAAGCGCCAATGTGCGCACCCAAGGGGCCACGGTGTTCGGCTATTATGTTAGCGATCCCACTGCCTATGGAGTGGTCTCGTTCGATCAGCGTGGCCGTGCCGAAACGATCGAGGAAAAGCCCGCGCAACCCAAATCCAATTATGCCGTGACCGGGCTCTATTTCTACGATGGACGGGCGGTCGAGCTCGCCCAACAGATCAAGCCCTCCGCACGCGGCGAGCTCGAGATCACTGATCTCAACCGCATGTACCTCGAGGCCGGGAATCTCTCGGTCGAGATCATGGGCCGTGGCTATGCCTGGCTCGATACCGGCACGCATGGCTCACTGCTCGATGCCGCCAATTTCGTGCGCATCACCGAGGAGCGCCAAGGGCTCAAGATCTGCTGCCCCGAGGAACTGGCATGGCGGATGGGGTTCATCGACGACGCCCAGCTGCAGCGGATCGCGGCGCCCTTGGTCAAATCCGGCTATGGCGCCTATCTGCTCCGGCTGCTGGAAGGCGGTGCGACTTGGAACTGACCCCGACCGCGATCGACGGCGTGCTGATCGTCGAACCCAAGGTGTTCGGCGACGAACGCGGCTTTTTCCTCGAAAGCTGGAACCAGGCGAGCTTCGCGAAGCTCGGGCTCGACCTGGATTTCGTGCAGGACAATCACAGCCGCTCGGCGCGGGGCGTGTTGCGAGGCATGCATTATCAGTTGCCGAACCCACAGGGAAAGCTGGTGCGTGTCGTCGCCGGCAGCGTGTTCGACGTCGCGGTCGACATGCGCAAGGCGTCGCCGACATTCGGCAAATGGGTCGGCGTCGAGCTGTCGGCAACGAACAAGCGCATGCTGTGGGTGCCGCCGGGGATGGCGCATGGCTTCCTCACGCTCGAGGATGGCACCGACTTCCTCTACAAATGTACTGCGCCCTACCTGCCGGCCAACGAGCATAGCCTCGCGTGGGACGACCCCGATGTCGGCATCGAATGGCCGCTCGAGGGCATCGAGCCGCAGCTTTCGGCCAAGGATCGCGCAGGGCTTCCACTTGCCGACGCCGTGGTGTTCGCATGAGGGTCTTGATTACCGGCGCCAATGGCCAGGTCGGCCGCGCGCTCCAGGCGACCGCCCCGGCCGGTGCCGAGCTGGTATCGACCGACGTCGACCAGCTCGACATCTGCAACCCTGACGCAGTCGCGCGCTTCGTCGCCGAAGCAAGGCCTGCGCTGATCGTCAACTCGGCCGCCTATACCGCAGTCGATCGCGCTGAGGGCGACGCCGATCTCGCGCATCGCATCAACGCCGATGCCGTCGGCCATCTCGCGGTTGCCGCCGCTGCGAACGGCGCACGGCTCGTGCATATATCGACGGACTTCGTGTTCGACGGCACCAAGGGCTCGCCCTATCTGCCGGACGATGCGCCGAACCCGCTCAGCGTCTATGGTGCGACCAAACTCGCCGGCGAACGCGCTGCGGGGCCCGCTGCGCTGATTCTGCGCACCTCCTGGGTCTATGCCGCGGTCGGCGGCAACTTCGTCCACACCATGCTCCGGCTGATGCGCGAACGCGACGAAGTTCGCGTCGTCGCCGACCAGATCGGATCGCCGACCTTCGCCACCGGCATCGCCGAGGCGATCTGGAAGCTGGCCGGGCAGGGGGCCCAGGGCATATTTCACTATACCGACAGCGGCGTTGCCAGCTGGTATGATTTCGCGGTTGCGATTCAGGAAGAAGCGCTGGCGCTCGGCCTGCTCGATCGCCAGGCGAAAGTGACTCCGATCGCAACTTCGGACTATCCCACACCCGCGACGCGTCCGAGCTATTCGGTGCTCGACAAAGGCGCGACGGTCGCTGCCCTCGGCGGCGCGGCGCCCCACTGGCGCGTCCATCTGCGGCGCATGCTCGAGGAAGTGAAGACGAATGGCTGAATTGCTCGTCACTGGCGGCGCTGGCTTCATCGGCGCCAATTTCGTGCATTATTGGCGTAAGCATCACCCCGGCGACGGCGTTACCGTACTCGACGCGCTCACCTATGCCGGCAACCCGGCGAATCTGCTGAACGCGAACAGTGTCGACCTGATCCAGGGCGATATCTGCGACACTGGTCTGGTCCTCCGGCTGCTAGCCGAGCGCAACATAGACACGATCGTCCATTTCGCGGCCGAGAGCCATGTCGACCGCTCGATCACCGGCCCCGACGCGTTCGTCACCACCAATGTCATCGGCACACACAGCCTGCTCAAGGCGGCCAAGTCCGAATGGCTCGATAAAGGCAAGAAGCACCGCTTCCATCACGTCTCGACCGACGAAGTCTATGGCTCGCTCGAACTCGACGACCCGGCCTTTTCCGAGACCACGCCCTATGCGCCCAACTCTCCCTATTCGGCGTCGAAAGCCGGGTCCGACCACCTCGTGCGCGCCTATCATCACACGTTCGGCCTCGAGACCACGACGAGCAATTGCTCGAACAATTATGGCCCTTATCAATTCCCGGAGAAGCTGATCCCGCTGTTCCTGCTCAACTGCCTCCATGGGCGGAACCTGCCGATCTATGGCGACGGCATGAACCGGCGCGACTGGCTGCACGTCGAGGACCATTGCCACGGCGTCGAGCTGTGCCTGCTCAATGGCCGGTCGGGCGAGACCTACAACATCGGTGGCGGGCAGGAACTGCCCAACATCGACGTGATCGACGAGATCTGCCGCACGGTCGACGCCGCCTTCACTGCCGATCCGACGCTCGCAGAACGCTTCCCCAACGCGCCGGCCGCGCGCGGGGAGTCATCGGCGACGCTCAAGTCCTACGTCACCGACCGCAAAGGCCACGACCGCCGCTACGCGATCGACGAACGCAAGGCGCGCAGCGAACTCGGCTATGCCCCGCGCCGCGACTTCCACACGGGGTTTGCCGAGACGCTCGCCTGGTATCTCGCCAACGAGGATTGGTGGCGACCGTTGCTGGAGCGGCGGTAGTAGAATCTCGCGCCTCCACTCCCCTCCCTGCAGGAAGGGGAGAATCGCTCGCGGTTAGGCCGAGGGCTCCAACAACCGCTCGACATCCTCCCGCCGCACCAGCTGCGTCCCCGGCCGCAGCGTCGCCGCCGCGCCTGTCGCCATAGCGAAGCGCGTCGCATCGACCAGGGCATCGCCCCGGCTGAGCGCGAGCACCAGCCCGGCGAGCATTGCGTCGCCCGCGCCGACTGCGCTCACCGATTCGACTTTGACCGCGTCGAAATGCTCGCAGATCGTGTCGGTGACCAGCTGTGCGCCTTTGGCACCGAGCGACAGCACCACGACTTCGGCGACATGCTCGGCAATCAGCTTCCGCGCGGCCGCGCAGGCGGCGTCATGGTCGTCGAGCTTGACGCCGGCCATTTCCTCGAGTTCGCCGAGATTGGGCTTGACCAGATAGACTCCGAGCCCGGCTTCGGCGCGCAGCACCTTGCCCGGCGCGTCGAGCACCAGCCGCGCGCCGAGACCGCGCGCAGTTTCCGCAAGGCGTTTGGCGTATCCGTCGCCGATCCCCGGCGGAAGGCTGCCGCTCGCGACCAGATAGGCCGGCCTGGGATCGAGGGCCGACAGCGCGTCGAACACGGCGTCCTGCTCCTGCGCGCACAGCTCCGGCCCGGGCAGCACGAAGCGAAACTCCTTGCCGCTCTTCTCCTCATGCACGGTGAGGCTCTCGCGCGTCTGGCCGGCGATCGGCACGGCGGCATATTCTACGTTCTGTGCGTCGAGCAGCTGCCCCAGCATCGTGCCCGCAGGTCCGCCGGCCGGGAACACCGCGCGCGCGGTGCCGCCGAGCGCATGGATCACGCGCGCGACATTGATCCCGCCGCCACCGGGGTCGTAGCGCGGCGCGCCGCACCTGAGCTTCTCGGTAGGGCGCACTTCGGGCGTCGCGGTCGCGATGTCGAGCGCCGGGTTCATCGTGAGGGTGGCGATGGCCGTCATGCGGTCAGCCGATCGGATAAAGTGCGCCGGCAACCCACCGTAGCTCGGCGCGGAGCACGCCCCAGGTGCGCGCGGCGGCGCGGCTGTCGAGCACTTCGAGTCCGATGCCGCGCGCGTTGAGCGCCGCTTCGACGCGCGGATGCGGGCGCACCAGCGCCGCGCCGGTGCCGAGCAGAATGAATTCGGGCGGAGGCTCGAGCACGAGCGCCGGTGCGAGATGTTCGATCGCCAGTTCGGCCAGCGGCGGCGGCGACCAGCTTTCGGCGCGCTCGGGCGTGATCATCAGCCCGAGATAGACATTGTCGTCGACGCGGAAGCCGCCGCCCGAGAAGCCCGAGATTAGCGGCCCTTCGGCGCTTTTCCCGCGCTCGAGCCGCATCAGGGCAAGTCTTTGGGCGCCACGCGCTCGCCGCCGGCGATCGCCGGATCGGGCTGGCCCTTCGCGCCGACCGGTCCCGGCTTCATGCCAAGCGTGATCAGCAGCGACGACGAGACATAGATCGACGAATAGGTGCCGACGATCACGCCCAGGATCATCGCCGCGGTGAAGCCGCGCAGCACTTCGCCGCCGAACACCAGCAGCGCAGTGAGCGCCAGGATCACCGTCAGCGACGTCATCACGGTGCGCGGCAGCGTTTCGTTGACCGACAGGTCGATCAGCTCGCTCATGCCCATCTTGCGATATTTGCGCATGTTTTCACGGATCCGGTCGTCGATCACCATCTTGTCGTTGATCGAATAGCCGATGATAGTCAGCACCGCTGCGACGATGTTCAGGTCGAAAGTGAGAAAGTCGCGGAACAGCGCGAAGAAGCCGAGCGTCATCAGCACGTCGTGCAGGATCGCGACTGCCGTCGAGATACCGAACTGCCATTCGTAGCGGAACCATGAGAACACGGCGATGCCGAAGATCGCGATTAGCACCGCGAGCACGCCCTTCTGAATCAGCTCGCCCGAGACCTTGCCCGAGACGGTCGAATAGTTCGAGAATCGCGCACCCGGGAATTTCGCTGCTAGCGCCGCCTTGACCTTCTCGACGGCCTGGTCGGTCGCTTCCGGCGGCGCATTGTCCGCGACCGGGAGGCGGATCGTCACCGTCTTGCCGTCACCCAGCTGCTGGATCGTAGGTTCGCCGAGGCGGAGCCCGCCGATCGTCGCGCGCAAATCGTTTGTCGACGGCGCGGTCTGGAACTTCTCTTCGATCGCGATGCCGCCCTTGAAGTCGACGCCGAAATTGAGACCGCGCGTGAACAGCACGGTCAGCGCGAGGATCGTCAGCAGCGCGGTCATGGCGAACGCAATGTGGCGAATCCGGACGAAGCCGATGTTGGTGTTGTCGGGGATGAGTTTCAGGAGACGCATGGGGGCCTCAGATATGGATCTCGGCCGGCCGGTTGCGGCGGACCCAGATGGAGACGAGCATGCGCGTGAAGACGACGGCCGTGAACACCGACGTCGCGATGCCCCACAGCAGCACGACCGCGAAGCCGCGGATCGGCCCCGAGCCGAGGATCAGCATGATGCCCCCGGCGATCGCGTGCGTCACGTTCGCTTCGAAGATGGTGCGGCTGGCTTCCTTGTACCCCAGCTCGATCGACTGGATTACGCTGCGCCCGCGGCGCCGCTCTTCGCGGATGCGCTCGTTGATCAGTACGTTCGCGTCGACCGCGGTGCCGACCGTCAGCACGAATCCGGCGATTCCCGGCAGCGTCAGTGTGCCGCTGATCAGTGCCATGATGCCCAGGATCACCACCACGTTGATGATCACGGCGATCGTCGCATAGATGCCGAACCGACCATAGGTCAGGATCATGAACGCGATCACCGCGACGGCCGCGATCACGGAGGCAGTGAGGCCGGCATGGATCGAATCGGCGCCGAGCTCGGGGCTCACCGTCGATTCCTGAATCACCTTGAGATTGACCGGTAGCTTGCCCGAACGCAGCGCGATCGCGAGCTGGTTGGCGCTGTCGACCGTGAAATTGCCCTGGATATAGCCCGATCCGCCCAGGATCGGCGTGTTGATCACCGGTGCCGAGATGATCTTGTTGTCGACGACGATCGCGAAGCGCCGGCCGACATTCTCCTGGGTCAGCTTGGCGAATTTCTTGCCGCCCGCGCTGTTGAATCCGAAATTGACGATCGGCCGGCCGTTCTGCGGGTCATAGCCTTGGTTCGCTTCGACCAGCTGGTCGCCGGTGAGCACGGGCACGCGGCGCACGACTTGCGGCGGGCCTTCTTCGCTCTGCAGCAATTGCGTGCCGAACGGCAGCGTGCCGTCGGGATTGGCGTCGACCACCATCTTGAATTCAAGCTTTGCGGTCTTGCCGATCAGATCCTTGACGGCCTTGGGATCCTTGAGGTCCGGCACATCGACCGAGATGCGGTTGGTGCCTTCGCTCACGATCGTCGGTTCGAGCGTGCCGAACGCATTGAGGCGCTTGTCGATCACTTCGCGTGCATCGCCCATCGCCTGCTTGACCGCCTGGTCGAGCCCGGCCTGAGTCGGCGTGAGCACGAAACGTGTCGAGTCGACGACCTGCACGTCCCATTCGCGCTGGCCGGTGGTACTGACGCCGCTGCCCATGATCGACAACAGCTGTTCGCGGGCCGCGTCGACTTGCGCGACATTGCGCACCATGAAGCTCAGCTTGCCGTCGCGTGTCGAGATGTCGCCGATGTCGATCCGCGGGTTGTGCCGGCGCATCGCCGTCGCGACTTCCTCGCTCTTTTGCGCGATACGCTGGTTGATCAGCCCCTCGGGCCCATTGACGTCGGCTTCGAGCAGCAGATGGCCGCCGCCGACAAGGTCGAGGCCCAGGTTGATGTGCGGCTGCGGAATCCAGCTCGGCCAGGTGGCACGCATGTCCTTGGGCACGAAGCTCGGCACGGCGAGCAGCATCAGGAGCCCAAGCCCCAGGCAGATGCTCCAGACCTTCCAGCGCGGGAAATCGAGCATCAGTCGTTCGCGGGCTTGCCGCCGCCGAGCGGACGGACCTCGGCGATCGTCGCCTTGACCACGCGGTGGCGCTGGCCCTGCGCGAACTCGACTTCGACTTCCTTGTCGTCGACCTTGGTGATGCGGCCGATATGGCCGCCCGCGGTCACCACTTCATCGCCCTTCTTCATCGCGGACAGCGAATCCTGGAGCATCTTCGCGCGCTTCTGCTGCGGGCGGATCATCAGGAAGTAAAAGGCGACGAAGATCAGGACGAACGGCAGGAAGGTGGCGAACGCACTGGCGGCGCCTCCCGGGCCGGCGGCGGCCGACGAGGCCTGCAAAAAGAGGGGGCTGGCGAACATGGTGTTTCGAGATCCGGATAGATGGGCGAATGGCGCGCCTGTTCAAGCGGCGCGCGCTATCACGCGCGCAGCAACCGCGCAACAGTCGCTGCGGCGACCGCGCGCCGCGCACGTGCTGTGCCGGGAACGTGCGTGGTGTGCGCCCAAAACTTTAGCCGTCACCCCGGACTTGTTCCGAGGTCTAACGGGAGGCAGCGGAATCCAAAGAGGCGTTATGGATCCCCGCATGATGGATCCACGCATGGATGGTTGGACCCCAGAACAAGTGCGGGGTGACGATCCGGGCTGAAGGCACTTCAGGCTCGGTGGCGGCTTTCGCCGCCCTACGCCTTCGGCCACTCCGCGTGCGACAGATCGACCTTGGTCCAGCCCGACACCTGGTTGTCGGGACCTTCGCACCGCGCACGCACGCGCGCGGCCGCGAGTCGCAGCGGCTTCGACGCTGGCGCCGTGAAAAAGCGCTGCGCGGTCGCCGGATCGCCCGGCAAGTCGAAATTCGCCTTGGCACCGCTGTTGTACCAATCCGACCAGGCGCCGACGAACGCCACTGCGGTGCCGTGCGTGCCGCCCTTCTCGGTATAGTCGAGCAGCAGCGTGCAGGCGGTGCGCGGCTTGCGGCCGCGATTGGCGAGCGCGACGTCGAGCGTCAGGAAATAGTCGGCGCCGCTCGGAATCAGTCCCAGCACATGGCTGCGGCGACGCGCAGTCCTCAGGCTCGCGGCGACGACGTCGAGCGCAGTGCCTGCCGGCGCCGCCTGGACGACCGCGGGCGGCGCAGCGTCGGGCTGCGGCTTGCGCCCGAAGAACTGAATGCCGAACTGTATGATCGCGATCAGTGCAGCGATGCCGCCGAGGCCGGCCAGCATCGCTTCGAGCCAGCGCGGCATGAACGAACGCGTCTCTTCACTCACTTGGGGTTTGCTCCACGTCCCTGCCGGCGCATCGTCTAGCACGTCGCGCGCGCCAGTGAAGCCGGGCGCTTGCATCCGCCGCCCCAAGCGCATAGATGCCCCCGCCTTGGGCCCCGCCGCGCGCGGGGCGCCTGGCCTGGTCGGGGCGTAGCGCAGCCTGGTAGCGCATCACACTGGGGGTGTGGGGGTCGCAGGTTCGAATCCTGTCGCCCCGACCAATTCGCCGACTTGTTTCGATGGACGAGGGAAGACGTGCTGGAAGGCATTGAGACCGGCTATGAGGAGAGATATGACTTTCCTCACCGGTCCGATCCACCTCGGCAACTCTATGTCCTCGCCTGCTCGCCGCGTTCGGGCAGTACGTTTCTCAGCCATTTATTGTGGCAATCGGGCTGCCTCGGAGCGCCGCTGGAATATCTGAACTTCCTGCCGACGAGCCCCTATTTCTTTGTCAGTGGCGATCCGGCGGGGCAGATCACACTATGGCGCTCGGCGTTGCATCGGCGGACCTCGCCCAATGGCGTGTTCGGGCTCAAATGCTTCCCGGCGCAATTGCGCGAACTTCAACAGACGAACGCGCCGCTTTGCCTCGAAGTCCTCAAGACCATGTTTCCGCTGGACGGCAGCGCGCGCGCTGTGCGCCTGAAGCGGCGGGATCGCGCCTCTCACGCCATTTCGCTCGCAAGGGCGTTTCGGTCGGGCATTTGGCGAAAAGAGCAGGAAGGAGCAGAGGGCGTGCGTGTTGCCTTCTCCAGGGAAGCGATCGACAGCGCGCTTGCGACGATCGAGCATCAGGAACAGGAATGGGACGGACTTCTCGGTCAGACTCGGGCTGCGCAACTGACCTTGTGGTATGAGGATTTGGTGGAGGATCCGGCGAAAGCCGTTGGCGCCGTCGCTGCGTTCCTGGATATTGTTCTTGACCCGGCGGCGGTGGTCGAGGTCCCCGAGGTGCAGCGGCAGTCGCAGGAAGATTCGAGGCACTGGGCGCAGATGTATCGACCTTCTTGACCGAATGGCCGCGGCGAGGAACTTGCCCCTCCCGGCTAGAATTCCAGTTGTTGCTGGAAAAAAATTGTAACAATTCCGGGGATATGGCGTAGGCAAGCCGAGACGCCATCGCGACGAGTTGAGAAGAGCAGGGGCATGGGATCGCGCCGAAATTAGCGCGAACCGTCGTTTGCCGATGGGTTCGGCGGGATCGATGGCGCCGGCCGGCTCATAATGAACAGCGCGCATCCGGCCATCGCAGTCCCGACACCCAGCGCGAGCCACAGTCCCGGCCGTGCACCCCAGCAGAACAGCGCATAGCCCAGCGCAATGCCCGAGCATGCAAACCATTTCGCCCGAGTCGGGATCGCGCCGTCGCGGCGCCATGCCACCAATGTCGGTCCGAAGCGTGGATGCTCGAGCAACCATGCTTCGAGCCGCGGCGACGAGCGCGCAAAGCAGCCGGCAGCGAGGATCAGGAAGATCGTCGTCGGCATCAGCGGCAGCAGCGCGCCGATGAAGCCAAGCGCGACGAAGGCCAGGCCGAGCCCCAGCCATGCGGCGCGCGTCAGGCGATGCCGCGGCGTGCGCGGCGGGTCGGGCGTCGGCGGCATGGCCGAGTCCTAGTGGCGCCGCGCGGGGATGGCAAAGCGTCGCGGCGTCGACATGCGCTGAACCTGTTCGTCACCCCGGCCGAAGTGGGTCCGCCCATCCGCGGTGGAAGGCCTCGAGTCTCTTGCTTTTCCATTGCCCCGCGGTGACCCCGGCACTTCGGCCGGGGTGACGGAGGGATTAGATTTGACGCGGCTCGCGCTACGCGAGCGCGCGCAACGCCGTGACCAGCCGGTCGACTTGCTCGACGCGCGTCGCCAGTGCCGGCGTCACGCGCACGCACGAGCCCGAAGCAAGGCCGTCGCGGTGCACGGTGAAGATGCGGTGTTGGTCGAGCAGCTTCCGTGCGAGCGCGACATTGTCGTCGTGGCCGGTCTTGCCGCGAAGGCGGAACGAAGTGATCGCGCCGGACAGCCGGGGGTCGGCCGGCGTGAGGATCTCGAACCTTTCGTCGCTGCGCAGCGCCTCGGCCCAGCGGTCGCGCAGAGCATGCAGCCGCGCCGCGCGCGCGGCGGCGCCGATTTGCGCCTGGAAGTCGAGTGCCACGGGAATCGTGAGATGCGCGGCATAGTCGTACGTGCCCATGTGCACGCGCGTGCGGATGTCGCTGCGCTCGGGCCCGCCTTCGGCTGGGTCGGGGTCCACGTCGCGAATGCGATCGCGGCGGATGTGGAGCGCACCCGCACCGAGCGGCGCGCCGACCCATTTGTGCAGGTTCACACCGACGAAATCCGCGCCGAGGTCGGGCAATGCGAAATCGAGCTGGCCGAAGCTGTGTGCGGCGTCGACGATCGTGTCGATGCCGTGCGCACGCGCCGCATCGGCGATCGCCCGCACCGGCAGCACCAGTCCGGTGCGGTGGCTGACATGGGTGAGCAACAGCAGCCGTGCGCCGGGATGCGCGGCAAACGCATCGGTGTAGGTTTCGATCAGACGCTCATAGTTCGCGGGCTCGGGCAGCGCGAGCTTTACCAGCCGCGCCCCGCGCCTCGCCGCGAGCGCCTCGACGCACGCCTGCATCGAATCATAGTCGAGATCGGCGTAGATCACCGTGTCGCCGGGCTGGAGCCGATTATAGCCGAGGATCAGTGCGCGCAGTGCCTCAGTCGCGTTGCGCGTGAGCGCGACTTCGTCGGGCACAACGCCCAGTGCTGCGGCGACGCGCGCGCGCACCGCCTCGAGATCGGCGACCATCGTCCGGCGCGCATAGAAGCTCGTATCGCCATTCACGCGCTTGGTCAGCTGGCGATAGGCGGCGAGTACCGGCCGCGCCATCATGCCCCAATTGCCGTGCTCCAGCTGCACCACGTCGCGCGTGACGTCATATTGCTCGGCGATTCGGTCCCAACCGGTCTCGATCGGTAGCGATGCGAGCGGAAGCGCTCCGGCGGTCAGCAACGTCCTGCGATCCACTTCCATGCGGTTTCCCCGTCGATGGCGCGATAGCGAACCGGCGCGCGATGGGCGAGGGGCGGAATCCTGATTCGACTTGAATCCGGTGACGTCGGCAAGCGCTTCGCTCGCGATGCGCAGCTTGTACCGGTCCGGCGACGCATTCGTCGCCGCTTCGTCGCTCGGCTGCCGGTTCGCGCTGGCCAGGCGCGGTATCGGGCGCGCTTTCGTCGCCGCGGTCGCAGATTTGCTGCGCCGCACCAGCACCTTCCTAAGGGACGCGCCACGGCCGATCGCGATCGGTCAGCGCTCTTCGCGGGCGGCGTTTTCGGCGCTGTCCGCCCGAACAAGGAATGGTCAAATGCGTAATATCATGGTTCTTTTCTCCACCGCCGCCACGGTCCTGACGCTGGCGGGCGTTTCGTTCGCGGCCGCGCCGGCGCATGCTCAGGAACGCAGTTTCACGGGACCGCGCGTCGAGCTCAACAGCGGCTATGATGCGCTGCACAGCGATGACGGTGTCGCCGCGACGCCCAACACGCTCGAGGCGCTGCGCGTCGGCGGTGCGATGGGATATGATATCGCGGTCGGCAAGGGCGTGGTGATCGGCGGGGAGGCGGGCTTCGGCTATGACGTGGCCGGCAGCAAGTCGTACACGCTGAGCACTACGACGGCGCGTGTCACCGGTGGCTATGACCTCGACGTCTCGCTGCGCGCCGGCGTCAAGGTCGGACCCTCGAGCCTGGTCTATGTCAAGGCCGGTTATACCAACAGCGAGACGCGTGCGACGCTGACGGTCGGCGGCACGACCACCAAGCTCAAGAGCCATGACGACGGCTATCGACTCGGCGCGGGCGTCGAGCAGGCGTTCGGCGAGCATGTCTATGCCAAGGCCGAATATCGGTTCAGCGACTATGGCGACGACGTCACGCGCCACCAGTTGCTGGTCGGACTAGGGTATCGCTTCTGAATCAAAGACTTGGTTTTCGATTGCGGCGGCGCGGCCGATCCGGGCCGCCGTTTTCGGCTGTCAATCGGACAATTGTCGCACCCTGTCCCATACGTAGGTACAACTCCCCATGGCGAAAAGACAGCCAAATCGGTTATTTTGTGCGCGAGGCTGAGAGCTGCCGCTCTCGCCTCTTAGGCCACCTTGACCGGGCGGAACTCCACTTCCGCCCGGTCTCTTTCATAGTGGCGTCACTCGAATCTTATCCGATTTGGTTAATGACGAGCGGGCGGGAAAATAGCCTCTCGCCTCGCTGCCATGCCCCGTGCATGATGCGCCGCAACAATCGTGGCGAAGACGAGCGAGACCTGTCCATGATCGATCGACTGTTCCTGGCCCATCCCCGCAGCGTCGGCGAGAGCTATGGCGAGCACGCCGCCACGGCGTTCGGGTTTGGCTGGGCGATGCTGTGGGGCGGAGTCGCCTGCATGGTGCATTCGCTGATTCCCGCGCTGTTCGTGCGCACGGCAAGCGAAACCGTGAAACGGCTCTATGCGCAAATGAAGGCACGCCAGCCCGCGTTTGCCGCGGAACCGCCGGCGTTCACCGAGGCGAGTTGGCAGCTCGAATATGAAATCTGAGCGTTTGGGTTTCGCGTGATCCGGCACGTTGCCATCGTCGGCGCGGGGTTTTCGGGAACGCTTCAGGCAATCAACCTGCTGCGCCATGAGGGCCCGCGCGCGACCTTGATCGAGCGCGCGCCGGTTGCCGGCGAGGGGCTCGCCTATGGCGCCGCGCATCCGAGCCATGTGCTCAATGTCCGCGCGGCGAACATGAGCGCGTTCCCCGACGACCCTGGGCATTTCCAGCGCTGGCTCGCAGCTCAGGGCGTTGCCGACCCGGCGAGCCAGTTCATCGCCCGGCGCCGCTACGGCGACTATCTGCGCGAGCTGCTGCAAGCGGCGCTGGCGAGTGCCGGCGACCGCTTGACCTTGGTCCATGCCGGCGTGACCGACATCCGCGAGGAGGACGGCGCGACGCTGTCACTAGACGACGGGCGTACGATCCACGCCGACGCCGCAGTGCTCGCCGCGGGAAATCTGCCGCCGCACGATCCGCCGGGGCTCGATGCTGCGACGCTGTCGGACGAGTGCTACAAGGGCGATCCCTGGGACCCGAGCGTCCAACAGGGTCTCGGTCCCGACGACACCGTGCTGGTGATCGGCACCGGGCTCACCATGGTCGATGTCGCGCTGATGCTCGACGCGCATGGCTTCGAGGGGAGGATCGTCGCATTGTCGCGGCGTGGGCTGTTGCCGCGCGCGCATGCGCCGGGAGGCGAGTGGCGGCGCATCGACGAGCGACCGCGCGCCGGAGCGTCGCAACTGTTGCGCAATGTCCGTGCGCGCGCCGAGGCGATTGGCTGGCGCAACGCAGTCGACGAACTGCGCCCCTTCACTCAGGCGATGTGGGCCAATGCCACGGAGGAGGAACGCAAGCGTTTCCTCAATCATTTGCGGCCGTGGTGGGACGTGCATCGCCATCGGCTCGCGCCGCCGGTGGCGGAGCGGCTGCAGCGCATGATCGATCGCGGGCGCCTGTCGGTGGTGGCGGGCAAGACGATTTCGTTCGTCGCGGTCGAGGGCGGTGTCGAAGTGACGTGGCGCGCACGCGGCGATGATGTGCCGCAGCTGCTGCGCGTGCAGCGCGTCGTCAATTGTACCGGACCGCAAGGCGATCTCGCGCGCACCACCGAGCCGCTGCTCGCGCAGTTGCGCGATCGCGGCGTGATCCGCCCTGACGCGGCGCATCTCGGCATCGACGTCGACGCATCGGCGCAGACGATCGCCGCCGACGGCACCAGCAATGCGTGGCTGTACGCGCTCGGGCCGATGACGCGCGGCGCCTTTTGGGAGATTGTCGCGGTGCCCGACATCCGCGCCCAGACCTGGAACGTCGCGCGGCGCCTGTCGAACGCGCATTGGGTGGGCGGCGAGGGGCTCTAACCCGGATGCGTGAGCGTCGGGATCGGCGTGAAAGCCCCGTCTACGGCGCCGATCGCAATGAACACGACCACATAGGTCACGATCGCCGCCGCCACCACTGCGAGCGCGAACGCCTGGGCGCGGTCCGCCGGTACGCGCAACAGCTCCGGCGCGCCGAGGTAGAGCAGATAGAAGCCATAGCCGCCGAAAACGCCGAGGAACACCAACCCGGGCACCAGCTGGAACGCGCCGGCAAGATAGATGACAGTCGCCGAATAGGCGGCAAGCTTGATCGCCTGGCGCGCGTCCTTGACGCCGCCAAAGCTCGGCGCCGTTCCGGCAAGCGCGAAGGCGACGAACAAGGTGCCGAGCACCGACAGTGCGTAGCCGGTGAGCGCAACCGTCAGTGCCGCGATCGGAGTCGGCTTCTGCGTGATGCCGAACGCGCCCCAGCCGAACACCAGGCTGCCGACCGCGCGTGCGATCGGACTAATTGCGGCAAGCGGTAGCACCCAGCCGACGATCACGTCCCGCACGCTCTCGCGATCGGCGCCGATCCGTTGCCATTCGGCGCGCGGGTCGCTCAGGAGCCCGGTGACGCGTGCGATCATAGTTCGGATAGGCGACGGCAAAGCCAAGCTATTCTCTCCGCGCGTGAAACGATTGCGGCGCGCCGCATGTGCACCCATATCCCGGCCATGAATGGCAATGAAACGGTGTGGCACGGCACCACGATCCTCTCCGTGCGCAAGAATGGCAAGGTCGTCGTTGCAGGGGACGGGCAGGTCACAGCAGGCCAGACCGTGATGAAGCCCAACGCTCGGAAAGTGCGGCGGCTGGGGGACGGATCGGTGATCGGCGGTTTCGCCGGCGCAACCGCAGACGCGTTCACCTTGTTCGAGCGTCTCGAAGCCAAGCTCGAGCGGCACCACGGCCAGCTGATGCGTGCCGCGGTCGAGCTCGCCAAGGACTGGCGAACCGACAAATATCTCCGCAACCTCGAAGCGATGATGATCGTCGCCGACAAGGAAGTGACGCTGGTGATCACTGGCAACGGCGACGTGCTCGAGCCCATAGGTGGCGTTGCAGCGATCGGCTCGGGCGGCAACTTCGCGCTCGCCGGCGCGCGGGCGCTCGTCGACTATGAAACCGACGCCGAGACGATCTGCCGCAAGGCCATGAAGATCGCCGCGGAATTGTGCGTGTACACCAACGACCAGCTGACCATCGAGACGCTGGACAGCGCGACCTGATTCCGAAAGTCCTGCTTCGCTCCAGCCGGATACCACAGCCCCAACCTCTCCCCTGAAGGGGAGGGGCTTTAGAGAAGCCCATGAACGAGAACCTCACCCCCAAGACCATTGTCGCTGCGCTCGACGCGCACATCATCGGCCAGAAGGACGCCAAGAAGGCGGTCGCCGTCGCGCTGCGCAATCGCTGGCGGCGGCAACAGCTCGCGCCCGATCTGCGCGACGAAGTCACGCCCAAGAACATCCTGATGATCGGGCCGACCGGCTGCGGCAAGACCGAGATCAGCCGGCGGCTGGCGAAGCTCGCCGACGCGCCGTTCGTCAAGGTCGAGGCGACCAAGTTCACCGAGGTCGGCTATGTCGGTCGCGACGTCGAGCAGATCGCGCGCGATCTGGTCGAGGAAGCGATCCGGCTCGAAAAGGAGCGCCGTCGGGCCAAGGTGAAGGACAAGGCCGAGGAAGCGGCGATGGCCCGCTTGCTCGACGCGCTCACCGGCAAGGATTCGAGCACTGCGACGCGCGAGGCATTCAAGCAGCGCTTCCGTGAAGGCACGCTCGACAATGCCGAAGTCGAGATCGAGCTCGAACAGGCGCCACAGATGCCGTTCGAAGTCCCTGGCGGCCAGGTCGGCATGATCAACTTGAGCGAAATGATGGGCAAGGCGTTCGGTCAGGCGCCGCTCAAGCGCCGCAAGCTGTCGGTGCGCTCGGCGTGGGACAAGCTCGTCGAGGAAGAGGCCGACAAGCGCCTCGACCAGGATGAAGTCAGTCGCCAGGCCCTCGCCGATGCCGAGGCCAATGGCATCGTGTTCATCGACGAAATCGACAAGATCGCCGTCAGCGACGTCCGCGGCGGCTCGGTCAGCCGCGAAGGCGTGCAGCGCGACTTGCTGCCGCTGATCGAAGGCACCACCGTCGCGACCAAATATGGGCCGATGAAGACCGACCATATTTTGTTCATCGCGTCGGGCGCGTTCCACGTCGCCAAGCCGAGCGACCTGCTACCCGAACTGCAGGGGCGCTTGCCGATCCGCGTCGAGCTGAGCGCGCTGACCGAAGAGGACTTCGTCGCGATCCTGTCGGACACCAAGGCGAGCCTGGTGCAGCAATATGCCGCGCTGCTCGGCACCGAAGGCGTGACGATCGACTTCACGCAGGACGGCATCCGCGCCGTCGCGCGGATCGCTGCCGAAGTGAACGGCCAGATCGAGAATATCGGCGCGCGGCGGCTGCAGACGGTGATGGAGAAGCTGCTCGAGGAAGTCAGCTTCGACGCCGAGGAACGCCAGGGCACCGCACTGACGATCGACGCCGCCTATGTCGAAAGCCAGCTTTCGAGCATTGCGCGCAACACGGATCTCAGCCGTTACGTGCTGTAATCGTTCGGACGGTTCCCGCGCTTCACGCCAGGGCCGTCTCCGCGTCTTCCGCGCCTCCGCGTGAATCAATCAACACCCGGCCTGCTATCCCTTCGGCCTGGTATAGGGCGTGAACTTGCCCATCCAGCACGTCGCTCCGGGGACATTCGATCCGCGCACGAGGACCCTGGTATGGTCGCGCTCGCACATCTGCGAGCCATGGTGTTCGACCACCAGTAGCGAATCGTCGCGAAGTCCCGGACAGGCGGCGAGTTCGGTCCGCCAGATCCGGCCGACGTCGTTATAAAGCAATGTGTCGCCGATGATCTGGGGGCCGTTCAGACCCTGCGTAGTGATACAGTCGACCGGCTTGCCCGCGGTCCGGCCCTCCAGCGCGGCGGCGAGCTCCTTCGCATCGCTCGCCTGCGATTTGGCGAGCTGGGCCTCGTCCGCGGCGCAGCCGGCGATCGCCAGCACGCCCAATAGCAATGCAATATGTCGCATCATCCGTCTCCCAATCCCAACGGCGCATCCTTCCGCACGGCTTATTTACCTGCGCTGTACGGCACGAAATCGCTCAGCAGGCAGGCTCCGGTGACCGCACCGCCGGTCGGGGCGTGGGTCCGCACCGTGTCGCCGGCGCAATATTCGTCGCCGTGCGTCGAGGTTATCACCGGCGTGTCGCCGTGCGCTAGTCCGTTGCAGCTGCTCTGCACGTCGTTGCGATAATAGAAGCGACGGCCGCCCTCGAACAACAGAGTCGTGTCATAGCTCAGCGTGCCGTTGACGCGGTGGCGCTTGATGCACTTCTGCGGCGTCCCCGCGCTGAGACCCTTGAGCGCATGTTCGAGCCTGGCATCCTCCTGCAGTGCAGCGGCAAGCGGTACGGCGACGGCAAGTGCGGCGAGCGCGAGGGGAACGGCGAAACGCGGCACGACACGACTCCTGCAGCCCCTGCCCGCGCATCATAGCGCGGCTAGCCGCGAAAATCATCCTTCGCGGCTCGGCGTTTGGCGAGTTCGTCGATGCTGGCGGCGCGCATGAATGGATTGGTCGCGCGCTCGAGCGCGATCGTCGTCGGCACGGTCGCCTCGCCGGCCGCGCGCGCGGCATCGACCTGCGCCATGCGCTCGGCGATCGCGGCGTTGTCGGGCTCGGCGACGCGTGCATAGCGGCCGTTCGACTGGGTATATTCGTGTGCGCAATAGACTGCGGTGTCGCCCGGCAACGCCTTCAGCCGTGCCATGTTCGCGAACATCTGTGCCGCAGTGCCTTCGAACAGCCGTCCGCAGCCCATCGCGAACAGGGTGTCGCCGACGAACACCGCGCGGTCGTCGGCGAAGTGATAGGCGATATGCCCGGCGGTGTGCGCCGGCACTTCGAACACGGTCGCGACATGCGCGCCGAGCGTCACGGTATCGCCTTCGCCGACCAGCCGGTCGGCAGTCGGGATCTTGCCCGCTTCGGCGGCGGGAGCCGTGACCAGCGCGCCCGTCGCGGCCTTGATCGCGGCATTTCCCCCGATGTGATCGCCATGCCAATGCGTGTTCCAGATCTGGCCGATCCGCCAGCCGCGCGCTGCCGCGGCGGCAAGCACCGGTTCGGCCTCCGCAGGATCGACCACCAGCGCTTCGCCCGAGTCCGGATCATGCACCAGCCAGATGTAATTGTCGCTGAGTGCCGGTATGCGCAGGATTTCGAGCGAATTCACAACGTCACTCCTTCCAGCAGCGCGAATGCCTCGCGCCCGAGCGTTTCGGTCAGCGATTGCGCCGGCATCGCGCGCACCAGCGCCGCGGCCTGGCCCGCCCAGAGCGGCGAAAAGTCGCCGCGTCCATCGGCCTCGGCGGCGCGGCGCAGCGGCGCGAGCGCGTTCGACGCGAACGGAAAGGCGGGCGCCTCGGTGCGGATCGGGCCGAGCATGTCCATCAGCCGGTTTCGGATGCCACGCGCCGCGCGGCCCGAGAGCAGGTTGGTGAAGGCCGTGTCCTCGGCGGCGCGCGTGCCGAGCAGCGCACGGTGCGGCGAGGCGGCCATGCTCTCGGGCGTTGCGAGATAGGCAGTGCCGATCTGCACGGCGCTTGCGCCGAGCAGCATTGCCGCGGCGATGCCGCGCGCGTCGACGATTCCGCCCGCCGCGATCACCGGCACCGGCAGTTCGGTGCTGAGCTGGCACACCAGCGCGAGCAGCCCGACCGGGCGATATTCGCCCAGGAACCAGCCGGCATGGCCGCCCGCCTCGAACCCTTGCGCGATCACCGCGTCGCAACCTTGCTCGGCGAGCCAGCGCCCCTCGGCCGGCGTGGTCGCGTTGCCCAGGATCTTCGCGCCCGACCGCCGAACGCGTGCGAGCAGTTCAGCGTCGGGAAGGCCGAAGTGGAAGCTGACGACTTCGGGCTTCACGCTCTCGACCGCTTCGGCCATCGCTGCGTCGAACGGCCGGCGCAGCGGCGGCATCGCGCCGGGCTCGACGCCTTCCTCGTCGTAGAAGGGAGTGAGCAGCTTGCGCCATGCCGCTTCGTCGGGCGGATCGCCGACTCGGTGGCAGAAGAAATTCAAGTTGAGTGATCCATTTGCGCGCGCGCGCACTTGGCTCGCCTGTTCGACGACCTGGTCTGCGGTCAGCAGCGCGCACGGCAGCGAGCCCAGCGCACCGCCCGCGATCGCGGCGACGGCGAGATCGACGCCGCCCGCGCCGGCCATCGGCGCCTGGACGATCGGCAACGCGGCGCCGGTCAGCGAGAGGAAGCGCCGGTCCGGCCAGCCGGCCATCGGCTCACCAGCTCCCCGTGTTGGGCATCGACACCCAGGGTTCGGCGGGCTCGAGATGGCCGTCCTGGAGCAGTTCGATCGAAATATTGTCGGGGGTCCGCACGAACGCCATATGCCCGTCGCGCGGCGGGCGATTGATCGTTACGCCCGCATCCATCAGCCGCTGGCAGGTCTCGTAGATATTGTCGACGCGGTAGGCGAGGTGCCCGAAATTGCGCCCGCCGGTGTATTCCTCCGCCGAACCGTCCTCGGCCGGCCAATTATAGGTCAGCTCGACCTCGGCATCGGGGCTGCCCGGCGGCGCCATGAAAATCAGCGTGAAGCGGCCCTTCTCGCTCTCCATCCGCCGCACTTCGTCGAGACCCAGCAGCTTGAAGAATTTCACTGTCGCGTCGGGATCGGTGACGCGGATCATCGTGTGCAGATATTTCATCGCGGAGCCTCCCTGGGATGCCGCTCCAGATAGGAAAGAAGCTCCCCGCGAACCAGAGGGTCAATCACGGCAGTGGTTTGACCTTGCTACCTAGTGCATAGGCCGGCTCGAACGGTGCATCGTCAAATTCCAGCGCGTAGATCGCATTCGAGTCATCACCACAGGGGCCTCGCGTGCCGTTGACGTAGCTTGCGGGTCGCAGACGCTCTGCAGCCTTGGCACCGCTCATCCACGCCCTGGCCGATGCGAGGTCCAGCGCGGGCTCAAGCTTGTCCTGCTTCAGGTCTAGGAGGCCGGCATAGACCACCTCGCCCGCCTTGGCTTCGAACGCCGGAGAACCAAGGCACAGGTTGAGCACGATCAGTCCGTTCACCATGGAAAATGCCCGCCACCGGCCCGGTGGCAACGCGAAAGCAACAAACTTGCCTTCACCTCCGCCGCTCATCCAGCCGGCGGCCGCACTGAAGGTGTCGGGCGCGTGATCCTCGTATGACGGTAGTCGATTCGGATCGGACCCCATACGCGTGAATACGAAGCCGTTACCTTGGCGCATACCCATGCCCTTGATGGCGACAACGATGATCGCCGCTTCCGGCGGCACTGAGTCGAGCGCCTCGGGTTTCAGTGGCTTCCTCGGCCATTTGGGATCTAACGCGATCTTGCCGACCTTGAGAGCAGTCATGGCTGCGTCGGCCGCCTGATCAGCTTTCAAGGCCTCGGAAACGCTTGTGCCTAGCGCGAGGACGCTGAGCTGGCCATTGCGGGTGTGCTGTGCATGCAGCGAGAAATGATTGACCGCGCCCAGCGCAGCATCGTTGTGCCAGCTTCGGACTACGGTGCCATGTGGTATCTCGGCGCCAATCCACGGCGCGAGCCGTTTCGCCAGATCGTCCGAAGTCAACGCGGAGAGGGCGGCGCCTTCGACGTCGTCCAGATGCACGACCCGCCACCCTCGCACTACCATGCAGTTTTCGATGCTCGCCGAAATCACGCCCCGGCTCGCCGAATTTGTTGCAGCGCCTTCGATCAGGGCGCCTAAAATACCGCTTCCGCTACCGAGCTTCTCGCGAACCGAGCGCAGATTGGCGGCATCGACTAGGCACGCCCCCAAGTCCGCGTTATGCAGCGCCATGTCGGCCCGAGGGCGATTGAAATAGCTGTACCCAGGGGTCATTCGACCGAGGTTGAGCGCGTTGTCAGCGGCATGGCTGCCGCCCCCTGCGCACGCCATGATGGCAACCGCTGCAGCGGCCAAAATTCTTGCTTTCATCGTTCCCCCCACAGACGCGCCACGGCGCGACAGTCATTCTAGCGTCTATCTTGCAGCTTGTCAGTTGTTCGCGAATTGTGCGAGCGCCGCCCGTACGACCGTGGCGTTCGTCTGGCCAACGGGTGGACAGCAATACTGGCGGCGGATAGAGGCCTCCCACTTTTCGCGCCCGAGCCGGGCCGCAAATCTCCATCGACGCAAATGGAGCAACGTGGTCGTGGTGACTGGCGAGGTCGAAGCTGCGCACGGAATGTTGCAATGAACCAGATCGCGCTTGAGCCCGATTGCGCCAACTGCGCTGCCCTTTGCTGCATCGCGCTTGCGTTCGATCGATCGAAGCTGTTCGCAATCGACAAGCCTGCGGGAGAACCTTGCCCCAATCTCGATGCGTGCGGCGCCTGCACCATCCATAATACGCGTGCCGACCGTGGCTTTCGCGGTTGCATCGCATTCGATTGCCTCGGTGCCGGGCAGCGAGTCACGCAGGAATTCTTCAGCGGTCGCGACTGGACCGAGGACAGCTCATTGATCGGCCCGATGGCGCACGCCTTCAGTGTGCTGCTGCGCCGTCACGAACAGCTGATGCTGCTGGAGCAGGCGGAGTCGCTCGATCTTTCGGGAGCTGACCGCGCGCAGCTCTCCGAATTGCGGACCAGCCTCGTGCAGGTCGGAGCATCGCCGGCGACGGATCTCGAGGCACAGCTGACCGCGTTCCTGGCGAGCCTCAAGCGCTATCTGTCGCCCGAAAACTGTGCGAGCGCGACTTCCGCCGCCTTGGCCTGAGGGCTCTCCGGCGCGAGCTTGACCGCCTGCGTCCAGGCGCTCCTCGCACCCGTTTCGTCATGGTCCATCGCGGCGATGTTGCCGGCTTCGAGCTGTACTGCTGGGTCGCCCGACCCGCGTTTGAGCGCTTCGGCGATGTCGGTCTTGGCACGCGCGAGATCGTCGCTGCGCCGCGCAAGCGTCGCCGAGAGCAGCCAGCCGAGCGCATCGCCGGGCGCAAGGCTGGTCGCGGCATCGAGATCGGCGCGCGCCCCGGCCAGGTCGCCCGCGGCGACCAGGGTGCGTGCGCGGTCGAGCCGTGCTTCGCCGAGCGCGGCATCCTTGAGCCGGCCCGGCGCGAGCGCGGCTTCGATCGCCGTGCGCGCCTTCGCCGCTTCGCCGCTCGCCAGCCAGGCGTTGCCCGCCTGCGCCCAGAGATTGTCGGAGCGCGCGTCCTTCGCCGCTTCGGCGTCGCGCGCGGCTTCCTCGAACGCACGCGCGGCGTCGGCCCAGCGGTTCTGGTTGGCATAGGCGACCGCAAGGCATTGTTCGGCGAGCATGCCTCCGCCCGCCAGCTTCCATTCGGTCGCCTTGAGCATGCCCTTCACGGGGTTGCTCGTCGCGAGCTCGAAGCAGCTCTTGTACCGCTTGTCGGCGTCCTGCATCGCCGGACCACTCGCCACCTGCAGCGCCAAAAGCAACAACATCGTCACTTGCACAGTTCCTCGACCGCCCGGATCAGCTGCGCGATGTCCGCCTCGCGCGACAGCCGGTGGTCTCCGTCCTTGATCAGCGTGACCTGCACATTGTCTGAACGCAGCAGCCGCGCCAGCGTCGTGCTATGCTCCCACGGCACGTCTGTGTCGCGCATGCCGTGGAGCAGCCGCACCCGGCAATCGAGGTCGATCGGTCCGGTCATCACGCGATTGGCCTCGCCCGATTCCCAGAGCGCGCCGGTGTAGACGGTTGGCCGGTCGCCATAAGGATTGGCGCGCTCGAGCCGGCCATGCCGCCGCAGCGTCACTTTCTCGTCGGGCGTGAATCCCCAGTCGGTGAAGTCGGGTGCTGCGGCGACGCCGACCAGCCCGACGATCCTTTCGGGCCTGGCCAGCGCGGCGAGCAGCATCAGCCAGCCGCCCATCGACGAACCGACCAATATTGCCGCCCTTTGCGCGACATGGTCGAGGATCCAAAGCGCGTCGTCGCGCCAGGCGGCGAGACTCTGGTCCTCGAATTCGCCGGGGCTCTCGCCGCAGCCACGATAGTCGAAGCGCACGAACCCGCGGCCCTGCGCCTGCGCCCAGTCTTCGAGCGCGAGCGCCTTGGTGCCAGCCATGTCCGATGCATAGCCGGGCAGGAATACGATCGTCGGCCCGGTTCCGGGGGTGACGCGATGAGCGAGCGGTTCGGTCATGCGATTGCGTCCTAGGCCCGTTGCGTGCGACCGGGAAGTTGCGCCATGGCGCGAACGAAAAGGAGCGACGGATGACTGAGCGCAAGCCGCCTGAATGCTGGCTCACCGACATGGACGGCGTGCTGGTGCATGAAGGCCTCGCGCTTCCGGGGGCGGCCGCGTTCCTCGCGCGGCTGATCGAGCGCGAGCGGCGTTTCCTGGTGCTCACCAACAATTCGATCTTCACGCCGCGCGATCTCGCCGCGCGGCTGGCGCATTCCGGGCTGCACGTACCCGAAGGGTCGATCTGGACCTCGGCGCTCGCGACGGCGGATTTCCTTGCTTCGCAGCAGCCGAACGGTTCGGCGTTCGTAATCGGCGAGGCCGGGCTCACCACCGCTCTGCACGAAGTCGGCTATACGCTGACCGAAACGGACCCCGATTATGTCGTGCTCGGCGAAACGCGGTCGGTGTCGTTCACGGCGATCACCAAGGCGGTGCGGCTGGTGCTCGGCGGTGCGCGCTTCATCGCGACCAATCCCGACGTCACTGCGCCTTCGGCCGAGGGTCCGCTGCCGGCGACCGGCTCGGTCGCGGCGATGATTACCAAGGCGACCGGCGCGCAGCCCTATTTCGTCGGCAAGCCCAACCCGATGATGTTCCGCAGCGCGATGGACCGCATCGACGCGCATTCGCAGAGCACGGTGATGATCGGCGACCGTATGGATACCGACGTGATCGCCGGGATCGAAGCAGGGCTCGAGACGATCCTGGTGCTGACCGGCTCGACCAAGGTCGCCGACATCGCGCGCTTCCCCTACCGGCCGAGCAAGGTGCTCGACTCGATCGGGGACGTGGTCGCGTTGATTTAGGACCTGGGCTTGGCGCAGGAGGCCGCGAGTTCGGGGGCGTCGCCTGCCCGAGCTCGGCGGCGCCACCGGAATCTATGGCGTTATTCGAACTGCGCCGTCGCTTTGCGCGCGCGCAGCATCGTTCCCATCAGGCCAAAGCCTCCCAACAGCATCAGCCAGCTGGCGGTCTCGGGCACCGATGTCGCCGCGAAGGTGGCGGTTCCAGCATAGGAGCCGCCTTGAAGGCCGGTCTCGCCCGTGAGCCGAATGGTGTTCAGCACCCCAGCGATGATCGGAATACCGCCGACCGTGATGGACTGGCCGCTCGGAGTGATGGGGACGACATAGGGTGTCCCGTTGATCCAGAGATGATTGATGATCAGGTGATTGTTGGGGCTCGAAAAACTGGTCGACAGCGATCCGCTGCCCACGCCGCTCAAGAACGGGATGGTGAAGGTGAACGAGTCATCAAAGAGCCTGTGCGTGTTGAAGCCGTTGCCGAAATTCGCCGTGATCGACGAGCTGAATGGCGTGCCGCTCGTGATATAGAAATTCGGCATGGTGCCGATCGGGAAAGTGGTGGCGTGTGCGGCCGGCGCGCACACAAGAGCCAGGGCACCAAGAGACGCCCTGAGAAACACGGTTCTCAGCATAAGCAATATACCCCTCTAAACGTCGGCCATGGTCGGTGGCCAGCGCGGTAACCCAATCGGGCAGCGCAAGTTCCAGGCGGGTTTCGATTTTTTTGATACGTGCGACGCCAATTGTCGCCACCGTACGTCGCGCCTGGTGACCAAGGGATCGATCCTGGGGTTAGGCGATTTGGCCATCTCGCAGCGCATCTGCGTCATGTTGGCGCGAAGCGAAGTCTAGGTGTCCCGCGCTCCGCGCAATCCGCAATTCGCACACCAGGCCGCTCGGTTCGAAGCGTATTTTGGCTGACCCGTCTTGGCCCGAGATGGCCCGACGGATCAGCTGCGTCCCGAAACCCGTTCGGCTTGGGGTTACGACGGGCGGTCCGCCCCGTTCCTGCCAGCGTACGAGAACCAGGCCGCTCTCGCGCTCGATCTCCCACGTGAGTTCGACGTAGCCCGTGGGACGACTGAGCGCGCCATGTTTGATCGCGTTGGTGCACAGCTCGTGCACGGCAAGGGCAAATCCCATGGCGTGCTGCGATGAGATGGCGAGCGGCGGACCGATCAACCGAATGCGCTCGTTCGCGTCGAAGTTGTGCGCGACCTCGCGCACGATCGCGACCAGGTCCGCCTCCTGCCACGATGTCTCTTGCAGTATCTTGTTGGCGCCTGAGAGCGCGAGCAAGCGCCGTTCGAACGTTTCCAGCTGATGGCGCGGCGCGCCCGGGAAGCTCGTGCGCGCAAGCGCCTGTGCGATGGTCAGGATGTTCTTGACCCGATGCTCGAGTTCACCGGAAAGCAGGCTGCTGCGCTCTTCAAGCTCGACGCGTTGTGTAATGTCGGTACTTTGCTCGACGACAATCCATCCGCCGGGGTCGACGCTATTGCGGAGCTTCCAGGCGGTTTCAGTCCACAGTTCGCGGCCTGACTTGGTCACGCGCCGCAGCCGACCGCTCCATTCCCGCTTGGCTATGAGTGTGGCTTGGATCCCGTCAAGCGCGTCGGGCAGCGCGGTGTGAAGTAGCTCGAACGACTTGCGTCCCAACGCCTCGTCGGCCGTAAAGCCGTAGAGGTCGGTGCAGCCCTCGGTCCAAAAAAGTATTTCCCCATCCAGGCGGCGCAAGAAGACCGGCAGATGTTGTACAAGTTCGGCGAGGGTGGCCTCCATCCAACCTTCCTCAGCAACGGGGGAGTTCGCCTCCCAAAGGCTAAGTCTGCGGTGAGTTTACTCGCCGCGCAATCACCCGAAGCGCTGTAGCGGCCAAGCCATCCTCGGGGTGTAGGAATCCCGACAGAGAGTGGGAAATCAGCGGGCAAGAGCCGAAACATTTCGGCACGCTCGCCGGTTGAACCCACACTGCGCAGCAGCGATGTCGGAGCGGCCGTACCATGTCGACGACCGAAGCCTATGCACAACCGCTCTCGGTCGAGGTATGCGAAGGCGAAGTCGTGTTGAGGGCGGCGAACGGCCCGTTCAGCGTATCGCTCACCGCTGCTGCCGCCGCCAAGACGGCCGAGGGACTAGCCCAGGCGGCTAAAGTCGCACTTTCGCATCAAGCGTCACAGGACGATGTCGGGCGCACTTGAATGTCCTGGCGGGCGAACGCCAGCGACTCCCGGCAGCTGCAAGCTGCGTTCTCCAGGCGCGGATAGTCGGTGATTTCGAGCCCGCCGCTTCGTTCCGTGCGAATGGACCCGCCGCGTTGGAGGCTCGAAATCGCTGCCGCGACCGTGGTCCGTTGCACGCCCAGCAGCTGGGAGAGTGCGAGCTGGGTGATCGGCAGCCGCATCGAACGGCATTTATCGCTCGCTTCGAGCAGCGTTCGCGCGAGCCGGTTCTCGACGCTGTGGAGCGCATTGCATGCCACGTACTGGCGCGCCTCGACCATGAGCGTCTCGACATATTTGTGTACGGCGGTGCGCAGCGAGGCACTCGAATCATACAGTGCGCGGTAGGTGCCGGCGCGTGCTTGCCAGACTTGGCCGCCGAACTGGATCGTTGCACGCGAATAGATTTGGCGGCTTCCACACGCCTCGAACACACCCACGGCACCTTCCTGGCCAAGGAGCGCGACATTGACGCTTTCGCCGGCCAACGTCTCCACCCCCAGCACGACGACTGCAGTGGTTGGAAACTGCACCTGGTCCACTTCTTCGCCAGGGCGATGCAAGGCAAATCCCGCTTGGAATTGCATGGGGGTGAACCGGTCTTGATATTGGGTCCAGAGGTCGGGCTCGATGCTAGCGATCAGAGCGTTGCTTCTCGGCATTCGTGTCCATCTTCCCCAAACAGGCGCTCGCTCGGGAGTCCTCTAGCGGGCAAGAGGACCGGCGCGTGTAGCCTAGCCGACACATTAGCATAAAGCGCAGCCATTTCCGGCTTTTGTAGGTGGGCGCCACCGCGGGGCACGTTGACCCAGCGCGCTTTCCCAGCACCGAGCCTTGGAGAATATCCGGCGACAGTTTCCTGCCTGTTCAGCCCGACGCGAACTCCACCCGATTGCGCCCGGCTTTCTTCGCCGCATACATCGCCTCGTCGGCCCGCTCGATCAACGTCTTGGCTTCTTCCTGGGGCCGCAGCGTCGCCACACCGACCGACAGAGTGATGACGCCGACTTCCCTTCCATCGCCGCGGTGCTTGAGCACGCGGCTGCTCAAGACCTCGCAAAAGCTGCGAACCGTTGCCAGCGCCTGGTCCGGACCGTGCTGCGGGAGCAGTACGACAAACTCCTCGCCGCCAAAGCGCGCGGGAAAGCCGCCTGGATCGAAATAATTGGCCATCCGGCCCGCGACATAGCGAAGCACTTCGTCGCCCAGCTTGTGACCCCAATTGTCGTTGAATTTCTTGAAATGATCGATGTCGCAAAATGCCAGCGAGAGCGGTTGCTTCGACGCTTCGGCAGCCTCGACTGCCTCCGCCAATTTGCTGTCGAAGGTGCGGCGGTTGGGCAGCGAGGTGAGCGCATCGGTGCTGCTCTCCTGTCGTGCTTTCTCCAGATCGCCGCGCACTTCCGACAATTCGGCACTCGCGCTGGCGAGGCTTGCTTCGAGCAGGGCCGTACGCTTCGACATCGACTGCGTCTGGGCGACGAGATTACCGATGACGGCCGCTGCCTCGGCGCCAAGATTGAGGGCACCCAGATGCGATGCGCCGTCGGTCAGCGACGCCGAATAGGACGCCGCATTCCCCGCCGCTTCCTCGGCCGCGCCGATCATCGTCGCGATCTGCCGGTCGAGATTCGCCATGTGGCGCGTGACGTCGATCTGGCCCGGCGGCGGACCGGCCTCATCGCAGATGACTTGGAAGGCTTGCGCGTCGATGCGGCTGGACTGCGCCAACGCCCTTTCGAACGCGCGGCAGACCTTGGGGTCGGAACGCGTCACATATCGGTGGCAAACTTCGTAATTCTCGGGCGATGCGTCGACGCCCGCCGCCTTGATGATCTCCGCCACCCGGTCGATGATGTCAGATTGCCGCATCGATCCATCTTACGGCGACAAGGGTGAAAACGCGGTTAGCAAGTCCAGCCGGAAAGCAGATGTTTTAACGCCGGGCGAGAAGAGGGCGGCCACAAGTCGAAAACGGGTCCGTCCCTCAAATCCCCCCGCTGAATGTGTCGCACTGCGCGGGATCGCCGGTTTCCATGCCCTTGCGCAGCCATTTCATGCGCTGCGCCGAGCTGCCATGGGTGAAGCTGTCGGGCACGACGCTGCCCTGGGTCTCACGCTGGAGCGTGTCGTCGCCGATCGCATTCGCTGCGGTCATGCCTTCCTCGACGTCGCCGGGATCGAGCCGGTCCTTGTTGAGTGCGGCCCATACGCCGGCGTAGCAATCGGCCTGGAGCTCGAGCCGCACCGAAGCGGCATTGCCGCCGCGCTCGTCGCTCGACCGCTGCACGCGCGCGACTTGCTCCGAAGTGCCGAGCAGGTTCTGGATATGATGGCCGAATTCGTGTGCGATCACATAGTCCTGGGCGAAATCGCCCTTGGCGCCGAAGCGGCTGGCGAGTTCCTGGAAGAAGCTGGTGTCGAGGTAGATGCCCTGGTCGCCCGGGCAATAAAAGGGGCCCATCGCGGACTGCGCTGCGCCGCATGCCGAGCGGCCGCCGCCCGCGTAAAACACGAGCTTGGGGTTGTCGAAGCGCTGCCCGTTTCGCGCGAACACCGCCGCCCAGGTCTTCTCCGCCGAACTGAACGCATTGCACGCGGCAAGGCTCGACGCATCGAGCCGGCAGGATTTCGCGACGCCGCCACCACCGCCTTGCGCCGGCGATTCTTCGCGGGCAATCGGCCCCCCGACTGGCTGCCCGCCGCCGCCGAGCATCTGCAGGCCGCCGCCGAACAAGACGAACACCCCAATCAGTACCGCAACGCCGAGGCAGCCGAATCGACTCGCGACGAGCGGCAGCAGCGAGAAGATCAGCCCGCCGCCACCGCCGAAGCCGCCGCCGCCGAAACTCCGACCGCGCTGGTCCTCTACGTTGATGTTGTCGTCGAAATCGTCGAGCCGCATGGCTTCCTCGCTGCTGATACGCATCCATAATGCCCGAGCCATCGCGGCGTTGCACGCTTTCGCATTGCCGCAACGCACAAGCTGCGCCACAGCGAGCCATGGCCGAAGCCGACTCGCGTTCGCATATCCGCCGCCACGTCGAAGGGCTGCCGCTTCCCGATTGCGTCACGCTGGTGCTTCAGGGCGGGGGCGCGCTCGGCAGCTACCAGGCCGGCGTGATCGAAGCGCTCGGCGAAACCGGGATCGAAATCGACTGGGTGGCGGGCATTTCGATCGGCGCGGTCAATGCCGCGATCTTCGCCGGCAATCCGGGCGAGCGCCGTGTCGAGCGGCTGCGCGAATTCTGGAACACGGTAACCAGCGCGCTCCCCAGCTTCCCGCTTCCGATGGGTGATCAGGCGCGCGAATGGCAGCACGAATGGTCGGCCGGAGCAGTGCTTTGGGGCGGTGTCCCAGGCTTCTTCACGCCGCGCCTCTTTCCGCCGAACTTCGCCACGCCCGGCAGCCCCCAGGCGCTCAGCTTCTATGACAGCGCGCCACTCATGGCCACGCTCGATCGGTTGATCGACTGGGACCTGCTCAACAGTGGCGCCGTGCGGCTCTCGGTCGGCGCGGTCGATGTTCAAAGCGGCAACTTCCGCTATTTCGACACCAGCGAAATGCGGCTCGACGCGCGGCACATCATGGCGTCGGGCGCGTTGCCGCCCGGGCTGCCGCCGGTCGAGATCGACGGCCGCTTCTATTGGGATGGCGGCCTCGTCTCGAACACGCCGCTGACGCATGTGATGGACAATCAATATGGCGAGATGCTGGTGTTCCAGGTCGATCTCTTCTCGTCCGAAGACGATCTCCCGCGGACCATCACCGACGTAATCGCGCGCGAGAAGGAGATCCGCTATTCGAGCCGCACGCGCCAGATCTCGGCCGAACGCATGCGTCGCCGCCAGGACCGCCAGGCGATGCGGCGCGTTCTCGATAAGCTGCCGCCCGAACTGGCCGACGACCCCGATGTCGCCGATCTGCGTGCGCGCTCGGCCGAACTGCCGGTGAGCCTCGTCCACCTGATCTATCGCGCACATGAATGGGAAGGCGGCGCCCGCGATTTCGAGTTTTCGGCGCAGTCGATGGGCGAGCATTGGTCGGCGGGCCAGGCCGCGGTCGCGCAGACCATGGCGCACGCGCAACTGCTCGCCGAAAACATCCTCGACGGCCGGACCGCCGCGTTCGATCTCACCAAAAAGCCTCCTCCGCCGTCGCGCTGAGCCGCACGGCGCCCCAAGCGAAAGGATCGACCATGTTCCTCAAGGGCAAGACCGCGATCGTCACCGGTTCGACTTCGGGCATCGGGCTTGCCTATGCCCAGGCGTTCGCGCGCGAAGGCGCGGCAGTGATGATCAACGGCTTCGGCGACGCGGTGGCAATCGAAGCCGAGCGCGCCAAGCTCGCGGAAATGTCGGGCGCGGCCGCGCTTTACGACGCCGCCGACATGACCAAGCCCGACCAGATCGCGGCGATGGTCGAGCGCGCGGCGAGCGAGCTCGGCAGTGTCGACATCATCGTCAACAACGCCGGCATCCAGCACGTCAGCCCGATCGAGGATTTCCCGGTCGATAAGTACGACGCGATCATTGCGATCAACCTGTCCTCGGCGTGGCACATGACGCGTGCGGCAATCCCGCACATGAAGGCGAAGAAATGGGGCCGCGTGATCTCGACCGCTTCGGCGCACAGCCTCGTCGCGAGCCCGAACAAATCTGCCTACGTCATGGCCAAGCACGGGATCGCCGGGCTCACCAAGACCATCGCGCTCGAAGTCGCGACGTTCGGAATCACGGTCAATGCGATCAGCCCGGGCTATGTTTGGACGCCGCTGGTCGAGAACCAGATCCCCGACACGATGAAGACTCGCGGACTGACTCGCGAGCAAGTGATCAACGACGTGCTGCTCGACGCCCAGCCGACCAAGCAGTTCGTCACGTCCGAACAGGTCGCCGCACTCGCGCTGTACCTGTGTCGCGACGAGGCGGCGCAGATCACCGGCGCGAACCTGTCGATCGATGGCGGCTGGACGGCTGCCTGACGCCGCGCCGGGGGCAGCCCCAGCCCGCAGGTATTCTGCCGGGATTTTCTCGCCCAATCGTCACTGCTGGCGGACCCGATAGGCGCCCCCCAGCAGCTGTTTGACCGCGGGAAGTCACTCGCTACGATATGCAAGTATGACGACGGAACCAACGGCGCTCTACGACTTGGTTGACCCGCGTTCAATTGCAGAGAGCGCCCCTTACACGTTCTTCCTTCCCAACGCGGCTGAGATGGCCGCCGTAGGCCGCGGTGATCTCGTGAAATTGACTTTCGAGTATCCCCCTCCGACGGAGAAATGGGCGGCAGAGCGGATGTGGGTGACCGTAGAACAGGTTGGGGTGGAAGGAATTGTCGGTTCGCTGGACAATCATCCCGACGAGCCGACGTCAAAACTGAAAGCAGGCGATCTGATCACCTTTCAGCGGCACCATATTCTTGCGATAATGTGGGATAATCCCGCTGCCGCTCCTCTCCCGACGGATCGCCGGCAATATTGGGAACGTTGCATTGTTGATCAGTGTGTTCTTGACGGTGAGGAGCCTGTGGAATTCCTATGGCGTGATCACCCGGAGCCAGTCTCCGATGGGGACCGATACCCTGATAGCGGCTGGTGTATTCGCGGGCGGGCGGGCGATGCCTCGCTCGACGAATTGAATGCTAGAAAAAAGGCCTACGTGGCGCTTGGAGCGGTTCTTAACAGAGATGATAGTTGGATCGCGTGGATCGACGCGCCCGTAGGCACGACGCTTGTGCGAGATTTCGCCACGGGACGGTACATCGAAGAAAATTGAGAGATGACCTCTTCCGCGCCTGGAAGCGGCGCCACGGGCTGCCAATGTCGATAATTGGCCGTCCGCGAAAGGTATGGATGCACAGCGACGTTCGCTGTGAATCAATCGGGGATCGACTTCCCGCCGAACCAGGCCTCCGCAGTATCGCCGGCAGTGCCAGCCGCGATCTTCACGGCGAGCTTCCATTCATATCCGAACGGGTCAATGCAAGTGAAGGTGCGCTCACCCCAAGGCTGGTCTTGCAATGGGCCAGTGATCTCCGCCCCGTGCGAGACGAAATAATCATAGGCCACCTGCAGGTTTGCGACTTCGAGGCCGATGACGCAGCCGAGCCCGCGCGGCCCGGCCTTGATCATTCTTTCGCGCTCGCTGTCCGGGAAAGGCAGCCCGACCAGCGCGTCGAGGATCAGGTGAAAGCCCTCCCGGAGCAGCACTGCGAGCACCGGCACTCCCGACGGGCCCGGAACCATCGCGATCTGATCGAAACCGAGTCCCTGATAGAATGTACTGGCACGTGCGACGTCAGGGACCCGGATACCGAGCTTCACTTCGCGCATTTGAGCCCTCCATCGACTGGAGCGCATAGACGCATTACCGCGACTTGGCGCAAGGGCATCTGCGAACCTGATCCTCGGCTCCGCCGACGAACGCGCGGCGCGGTTCCGCAACCATATGCCGCGCGATTACCTGCGGGGTAATCGCTTCCCCTCCGCCGTGCTGGCATTTGAGCACCAGCAACGGAAGGAGAATTGTCATGATCACGCCACTCGGCGCTGTCGCATCTCAGCCCCTGAGCCAGGATAAGGCAACTGTCGCGATCGGCGGCGGCCATTCGCTGTTCGTGCGCGATTGGGGGGAGGGGCCGCCGGTCCTGTTTCTCTCGGGATGGGGCATGGACAGTAGTTCCTGGGCGCCGACCATGACGGCGCTCAACGGCCACGGCCTGCGTGCGGTCGCCTATGATCGCCGCGGTCATGGTCGCTCGACCGATCCCGGCCGCCTCGGCTACGACTTGCTGGCGGATGATCTCGCCGAGATCCTCTGGGCAAAGGACCTGCGCGACGTGACGATCGTCGCGCATTCGGGCGCGGTCGGAGAGGTCCTGCGCTATCTGGCACGCTATGGCGACGCCCGGCTCGCCCATTTGGTCCTCGTCGGCGCGGCGGGGCCTTGCCTGCATCAGGCACCGGACAATCCCGATGGCCTGACGCTCGACGCGATCGAGGCAATCCTATTCGAGCAGCGCACTAATCTGGCCGGTTGGATCGAAGCCAATCTCGAACCGTTCGCGCCGCAGGCGAGCCGTCCGACCCTCGACCGAGTCGCGCAGGCGGTCATGCAGTGCTCGCAGCGCGCGCTACTCGACTATCAAAGAGAGATATTCCTCACGGACATGCGCGACGAAGCCCGCGCAGTGCGCCGGCCGGTTGCGATCATCCACGGCGACCGCGACGTATCCGCCCCGCTCGCGCGTACGGGCGACCGCTTCGCCGAACTAATTCCCGATGCGCGGCTCATCGTCTACCCCGGGGCGGCGCATGGATTGATGCTGACTCATGTCGAGCAACTGACCAGCGACATCGCCAGCTGTGTCAGGGCCCGGATGCACGAAAGGGAGGAACGCTGAGATGCGGGCGGGTGGCGCATTCGCTTCGACCGACTCGATCGGCGATATCCTGCGGCGCTGGCGCGCGCAGCGGCGCCTCAGCCAGATGGATCTGGCGCTGGATGCGGAGGTTTCGTCGCGCCATCTCAGTTTCGTCGAAAGCGGGCGATCGGCCGCGAGCCGCGAATTGCTCAATCGGCTCGCCGAGCGCCTGCAAATGCCGCTCCGGGCGCGCAACCGTCTGTTGATGGCGGGCGGCTATGCCCCCGAATATGGCGAGGCACCGCTCTCCGCGCCTGAGCTGGACCAGGCCCGCGCGGCGGTGCTTTCGGTACTCACCGCGCAGGAACCGTTTCCCGCGCTCGCGGTCGACCGGCACTGGAATATCCTGCATGCCAATTTCGGCCTCACGCGGCTCATCGCCGACGTCGACGCGGCCCTCCTGGCGCCGCCCGCGAACGCATTGCGGATCGGCCTTCACCCGCAAGGGCTTGCGCCACAGATCGAGAACCTCGGCGAGTGGCGCGCGCATCTGCTGGAGCGCTTGCGTCGCCAGGCGGACGACCTGCTCGACCCCGAGCTCGAAGCGCTGCTCGACGAGCTGAAAGCCTATCCTCCGCCGCCGCAAGGCCCAGCGATCGCGAATTTCGTCGCCGGGGCGGTCGCCGTTCCGCTCGTGTTTCGGGCCAGCGCGGAAAGGCCGCGCCTGGCGTTCCTGTCGACGACCACGCTGTTCGGAACCGCCACCCAGGTAACGCTCGCGGAGCTTGCAGTGGAATGTTTCTATCCGGCGGATGCCGAGACGCGCGCCTATATGCTTCGGTAAGCGCCGGGCTTACTCGCGGCTATTTGCGCCGATTGAGGTAGGGGGTGGCAGCGCGAGCGAGCGCCTCGGCGTGCGCACAACGGAAAAGGGGGCCGGCATTGCTGCCAGCCCCCGTGTCGCCGGACTTCGGCTGCCTGCCCCTGGGGGCTGACGGCCTGGTTTCGGCGGCTGCTCCACTCGCGCCGGAAGGGCAGCGAGCTTCGCATCCGGTCATCGGGGGCCGGTTACCGTTCGGGCGAACGGCGCACCGGTCCACGATGGCCTGCTTCGCAGCGCCCGGAAGCGACTTCGAAGCGCGGTCGGTCTGACCATCTCCCGGACCTGCCTTCGTCACCGGTGCTTGCACACCGCCTTCGAAGGGCCGGTCCCTGATCGGCTCGACGACCCCGGATCCTTCCCTCAGCGGTTTCCTTGCGGCACCAACTTCGGTCCAGAGCCTTGTAAGTTCTTGGTTCCGCTTCGGTTTCCCTCTGCCTCACCGCCTTCTTACAGTTGTGATCCTCTCACTCCCGGCGAGTCGCGCCAAGCTGCAAACCGCGCGTCGGGGCTGTTGATAACGTGAATAACGGGGACAGATTCGCTGGTTCAGGCGCCGGGCTGCCAATCGGGCGCGGCCATCTCGAATCCCGCGAATTCGAAGCCGGGAACGACGACGCAACTCACCAATACCCAGCCGCGCACCGCGTCCGCTGCTTGCCAGCGATTCGCCGGTATCAGCGCCTGCGCGCTATCGCCGCCGAGGACGTCTCCGCCAAGCCTTATTGTCGCCCAGCCGCTCGAATCTTCGTGCGCCAGCTTCAAGTCGATCGCGCTGCCGGCATGCCAAAGCCACAGTTCGGCGGCATCGACGCGATGCCAATGCGAGCAATGGCCCTGTTCGAGCAGATAGAGGATCGCAGTGCCCCCCGGACGGGTGCCCGGCTCGGTTCCGGCGCGCCACGTCTCGCGATACCAGCCGCCCTCGGGATGCGGCGCGAGCCCGAGCTTGGCGATGATCCGGTGTGCCTCGTCCATTGCTCCTCCATGCAACGCCGCCGCAGCCAGCGCGGCCTATCGAGGTTAATCCAAGGAAGCGGGTGATTTGTCATGCATAAGTTGTTCCTGGCGTTCGTCGCCGTATCGCTCGCGGGCGAGCCGCTGCCGTTGACCGGGCTGCGACCGTAACCATTCTCGGCTAGGGACCCGCGCATGTTGCGCGTCCTGACGCTTTCCTCGCTGTTCCCCGACGCCAGCCGGCCCAATTTCGGCATCTTCGTCGAGCAGCAGACGCGCGCGCTCGCCGGTTTCCCCGATGTCGAGGTGCGCGTGGTTGCGCCCCTGGGCGTCGCGCCCTGGCCGCTCCGCAAGCTCGCGGGCGATCGTAGGCTCGACGCGCTGCCCGAGCACGAAATGTGGCGCGGACTCGACGTGCGCCGGCCGCGCTTCGTCGAGCTGCCCGCCACCGGTGGACGCTTCCACGCGCTGGTGCTGGCGCACGCGCTCGTGCCGCTGCTCGAAGCGCTTCGCTGCGAATTTCCGTTCGATCTGATCGATGCCGAATTCTTCTTCCCCGACGGCCCGGCGGCAGTTTCGCTCGGCCGGCGGTTCGGCGTGCCGGTCTCGATCAAGGCGCGCGGCGGCGACCTCGACCGCTGGGGGCGCAAGCCGGGCGTCGGCGCGCAGGTGATCGCCGCAGGCCGGGCAGCCGACGGTCTGCTCGCAGTGTCGGAGGCGATGCGCCGCGCGATGATCGCGCTCGGGCTGCCCGACCATATCGAAGTGAGTGCGACGGGCGTCGACCAGAGCCGCTTCGCACCGCGCGACCGCGCCGCCGCCAAGGCGGCATTCGGCGCGACGGGCCCGCTCGTGGTGTCGCTCGGCGCGCTGATCCCGCTCAAGGGACACGACATCACGCTCGACGCCGTGGCGGGGCTGCCCGGCGTCTCGTTGCTCATCGCCGGGCAAGGTCCCGAGCGGGCCAGGCTCGAGGCGCGGATCGCGCGACTCGGCCTCGGCGATCGCATCCGGCTGCTGGGCCCGGTGCCGCATGCCCAAGTCCCCGAACTGCTCGCCGCGGCGGACGTGATGGCGTTGGCCTCGTCGTCGGAAGGGCTCGCCAATGCCTGGGTCGAATCGCTCGCCAGCGGCACGCCGATCGTGATCCCCGATGTCGGCGGCGCAGGCGAAGTGCTGATCGACCAGCGCGCCGGCCGGATCGTCGAACGCACGCCCGAGGCATTCCGCGCCGCGATCGCGGCACTACTCGCCGATCCGCCGCCGCCCGATCAAGTCACGCAGGCCGCACGGCGCTTCACCTGGGAAGCGAACGCGCAGCATCTGCGCGGCTATTTCCAGTGCCTGGTCGAGCGCCATCGTGCCAGGTGATTGACATTGGTAACACACACTCCGACATTGGCGGCACATTCGAGGAGCGCCGTTGATGGGCAAGAAGAAAGACAAGAAGGAAAAAAAGGTCAGGCTGCCCAAGGAAGTCGCCGGTGTGAAAGTGCCCAAGGCGCTGCGCAAGAAAGGCGAGCAGTTGGTCGATCTCGCGCGCAACCCGCTGGTCGCGGAAATCGCGGCGGTGGGCCTGACGGCGGTCGCGGCGGCGCTGCGCGAGAGCTCCAAGGTCAAGGCGGCCGGCGCCAAGGCGGGCGAGGCTGCGGCCACCGCCGAGAAACATGTCGCTGAAACGGTCAAGGAAGCGGTGAAGGAGGCCAAACCGGCCTTCGCCGACATTGCCAATCTCGCGCTCGCCGCGGCGACCCAGGGCATGCAGGCCTTTGCCAATGCCGCGCGCGAGAAGGCGGAGGAAGCCAAGAAGAACAGCGAGACCGCGCACTAAGAGATTTGCCAAGGACCTGACTTGCTGCATCGGTCGAGGTCTCACGCGTAACGCTTAGTGCGCACGCCAGCTTCCTGGCTCGTTCGGCCATCCTGCCCGAACTCCAGCTAAGCCGATGACAATACGTAATCCGCGCCATTGGCAGGCGCGCCGCCCCGGGCGCAGCCAGTGATCGAGATCGCGGCCAGCGCGCGGGCGAGGTGAGGCGCCGCGCGCGTGTCGCGCCCTCGGCCAATCGCTACGCAGGATTTCCGCCATGATCGAATTCGAGTCGCCCAGCCGCCGCGACCTGCTTACCGCCATCGGCAAAGCCGGGGGCGCCGTTGCGCTCTATCAGGCCATGACCGCACTGGGCCACGCCGCGCCCTCGCAGTTCGCCGGTCCGCCGAAGCTTTCGGGCGCGCGTCCGGGCGCGTCGGTGATCGTGCTCGGTTCGGGGCTCGCTGGCATGGTTGCCGCCTATGAACTGACCAAGGCGGGCTACAAGGTCAGCATCCTCGAATATCAGGACCGTCCCGGCGGCCGGAACTATACGGTGCGCGGCGGCGATGTGATCAAGGAAGTCGGTGGTGCCGTCCAGCAAGTGAAGTTCGCGCCCGGCAACTATCTCAATCCCGGCCCGTGGCGCATCCCGTTCCACCACCAGGCGCTACTGCATTATTGCCAGGAGCTGGGCGTCGCGCTCGAACCGTTCATCCAGATCAACCTCAACGGCTATCTCCACACCGACAAGGCCTATGGCGGCAAGCCACAGCGGATTGCCGAGGCCGGCGTCGACTTCAAGGGCCATGTCGCCGAGTTGCTCGCCAAGGCGCTGAACAAGAACGCGCTCGACGATGCGCTCAGCGCGGAAGACAAGCAAAAGCTGCTCGAGGCGATGCGCGGCTGGGGCGTGCTCGACAAGAACATGACCTACACCTCAAGCCTGCAGGCGTCGGCGCAGCGCGGCTATGATCGCCCGCCGGGCGGCGGCGTCAATGGCGCGCCGACGCCCTCGCAGGTGGCTGGTCTTCCGGACGTCCTCGATCCGCGCGTTTGGCAGACGGTAAGTGGTTTCTTCAGCCGCACCCAGCAGCTCACCATGTTCCAGCCGGTGGGCGGCATCGACATGATCGGCAAGGCCTTCGCCAAGCGGCTGACCGGCAAGATCAAGTACAACAGCAAGGTCACCAAAATCGCCCAGAACGACAGCGGCGTGACCATTTCCTATGAGGACGTCGTCACCGGCGCGAAGAGCGTGGCCACCGCCGACTTCTGTGTCTGCACTATCCCTTTGCCGATCCTCAGCCAGATCGAAGTCCAGGTCTCGGATGCCAAGCAGGCCGCGATCAAGAACCTGCCCTATCATTCGTCGTGCAAGGTTGGCCTCGAGATGAAGCGCCGCTTCTGGGAGCAGGACGAGCAGATCTATGGCGGGCACAGCTTTACCACCCAGTCGATTTCGGAGATCGCCTATCCGAGCTACGGCTTCTTCAAGCCTGGTCCGGCCGTCTTGCTCGGCGCCTATGCCGGCGGCGCCGCGGCCTATCAGTTTGCCGGCATGACGCCCGAGCAACGCATCGAAGAAGCGCTCAAGCAGGGATCTGTGTTCCACAAACAGTATCGCGAGGAGTTCTCCAACGGCGTCGCCGTGTCCTGGAGCCGCCTGCCCTGGATCACTGCGTGCGCGTCGAGCTGGACCGAGGATCTGCGCAAGGTCCATTACCAGAACCTCGTGTCGGTCGACGGCCGCGTGGTGCTGGCTGGCGAGCATTGCTCCTATATCGGCGCCTGGATGGAGGCCGCGCTCCTCTCGTCGATCGACGCGATCACGCGGCTCCATCAGCGGGCGGGCGCGGCATGATCGGGCCGAGGCGGCGGCTGCGACTCTGGGCAGTCGCTGCCGGTGCCGTGATTCTGCTGAGCGCGGGGGGCAAGGCACCGGCGCAATCGACCGGCGACACGGCCGGCACCGGCTCGGCGACGGCGAGTTCGACGACCGGCGAGCAGACCTATCGCGAAATCTGCCAGGCCTGCCACATGGCCAATGCCGAAGGCGGCACCGGCGCGGCCAGGATCCCTGCGCTCGCCGCCAACGCCCATTTGGCCGACGCGGACTTCGTTCTGGGCCGGGTGCTGCACGGACAGGGCGGAATGCCGGCGTTCGCCGAGATGCTATCGCCGGAGCAGATCGCGGGCGTGGTCACTTATGTCCGGACCCATTTCGGCAACGCTTATGCCAAGCCGGTAACCCCGGCCGATGTGAAGCGCCTGTCGCCCGATGCCGGCAGCAACTAGGCGATACACTTGCCGTTCGTGCGCTCCACGGCTGCGAGTCGCGGCTCCCGACCGGTTCCCGTGACAACGCGCTCGACCGACCGGGATGGCTTGCATTAGACTCGCCGCCGCAGTTGCGCAGGGGAGCCGATGAGCGAGCACGGACATCATGAAGTGGGGCCGACGCACGCGCTCGAGCGGCTCGTCTTCTTCTCCGACGCAGTGTTCGCGATCGCGATCACGTTGCTGGTGATCGAACTCCACGCCCCCGACTTGCCGCGCGGCGCAACCGATCTCGATTTCCTCCAGGCGCTCGCCAATGAGATTCCGCATTTCTTCGGCTTCGTCGTCAGCTTCTTCGTGATCGGCTCGTTCTGGGCCGGGCATCACCGCGCCTTCACCTGCGCGCGGCATTGGGATCCCAAGCTGCTGTTCCCCAATCTCGAGATGCTGTGCACGATCGCGGCGATGCCGTTCTTCACGGCCTTCGTTAGCGTCAACTCGAACACGCGCGTGCCGGCGATGCTCTATTGCGGCTGGCTGGTCCTCACCGCGCTGCTCAACATGCGGCTGCAGCGGCTTGCGACATCGCCGTCGGTAATCGCGCCCGGCGTTGCGGCAGAGACGGTCCGCATGATCCGACGGCGTGGATTGGCGGTGCTGCTCGGCGCAGCCACCGGGCTCGTCGTGAGTTGGTTCGTGCCCACGCTCGGCACGCCGTCGCTGATGTCGATCCCGCTGTGGCGCGCGTTGATCGTCAAATTCCATCGCCCGCGCGCGTTGACGCCGCATCAGGCTTGAGCCCAAGCAGCCGCAGGGAGACGCGCATGGCCAGCCTGTTCAGAACGAAGCCGATCGCAACTGCGCACGAGCCCGGCCACCACCAGCTGGCGCGCAGCCTGTCGTGGCCGCATCTCGTCGCGCTCGGCGTCGGCGCGATCGTCGGCACCGGTATCCTTACGCTGATCGGCGTCGGTGCCGATCGTGCCGGGCCGGCGGTGCTGCTCAGTTTCGTCGCCGCGGGCGCGATCTGCGCCTGCGCGGCGCTGTGCTACGCCGAGATGGCGACGATGATCCCCGCCGCGGGCAGCGCCTATACCTATAGCTATGCCGTGCTCGGCGAAGTCGTCGCCTGGGTGGTCGGGTGGAGCCTGATCCTCGAATATTCGCTGGTGGTGTCGACCGTGGCCGTCGGCTGGTCGGGCTATGCCGTCGGCTTTCTCGGCGGACTTGGCATCCATTTGCCGGCATGGCTCACGCACGGCCCGACGCTCACCGGCTGGACGCTCAGCGACCCCGGCATCAACTTGCCGGCGGTGTTGATCATCGGCGTGGTCGCCGGGTTGCTGATGCTCGGCACGCGCGAAAGCGCGCGCGTCAACACTGCGCTGGTCGTGCTCAAGCTGGTGACGCTGGCGCTGTTCGTCGCGGTCGCGCTTCCGCATTTCGATGCCGCCAATCTCCACCCGTTCGCACCGAGCGGCTATGGCAGCACGCCCGACGCGCACGGCGTCAAATATGGCGTGATGGGCGCAGCGGCGATCATCTTCTTCGCCTTCTATGGCTTCGACGCGATCTCGACCGCGGCCGAGGAAGCGAAGAATCCCGAGCGCGACTTGGCGATCGGAATCGTCGGCTCGATGGTCGCGTGCACTGCGATCTACATGATCGTCGCAGCTACCGCGGTCGGCGCGCTCCATTACACTCAGTTCGCGCACAGCGCCGAGCCGCTCGCGCTGATCCTGCGCAACCTGGGGCAGGGCCAAGTCGCGACGATCGTCGCCGCGGCGGCAGCGATTGCGCTGCCGACCGTGCTGCTCGCGTTCCTCTACGGCCAGAGCCGCATCTTTCTCGTGATGGCGCGCGACGGCTTCCTGCCGCAGGGGCTCGCGGCGATCTCCTCGCGCGGCACGCCGGCGCGGATCACGGCGGTCACGGCGATATTCGTCGCAGTCATTGCCGGCGTGACGCCGCTCGACGTGATCGCCAGCCTCGCCAACGCCGGCACCTTGTGCGCGTTCATTGCCGTCGCCTTGTGCGTGCTGGTGCTGCGCAAGCGCACGCCGGACGCGCGGCGCCCGTTCCGCACGCCGCTCGCGTGGCTGGTCGGCCCCGCCGCGGTGCTAGGCTGCCTCTATTTGTTCGCCAGCCTGCAAAGCGTCACGCAGATCGCGTTCTTCGCGTGGAACGGCGTCGGGCTGCTCGTCTATTTCCTCTACGCCCGGCACCGCGCCCGGCTCGCATAAAAGGACAAGAAATGGCCGGCTGGACGATCGGAGTCATCGGCGGATCGGGACTCTATGACGTCGAAGGCATCGAAGATGCCGATTGGGTAGCGTGCGAAAGCCCCTGGGGCGCGCCGTCGGACGACTGCTTCGTCGGCTGGGTCGGCCATGTCCGCGTCGTGTTCCTGCCGCGCCACGGACGCGGACATCGCATTTCGCCATCCGAGCTCAACGCGCGTGCCAATGTCGACGTGCTCAAGCGGCTCGGCGTCACCGACGTGCTGTCGATTTCGTCGGTCGGCAGTCTCGTCGAGGATCGCCCGCCGGGCAGCTTCACGATCGTCGACCAGTTCATCGATCGCACCAAGGGCCGGCCGTCGAGTTTCTTCGGGACCGGCATGGTCGCGCACGTCTCGATGGCCGATCCGGTGTGCCCGCGGCTGGCGCAATTGGCGCTCGAGGCCTGCCGTGCGGTCGAGGTGCCGGTGCACGCGGGCGGCACCGGGCTGGTGATGGAAGGACCGCAATTCTCGACGCGTGCCGAAAGCCATCTCTATCGCAACTGGGGCTGCCATGTGATCGGCATGACCGCGATGCCCGAGGCCAAGCTCTGCCGCGAGGCCGAGCTGCCCTATGCGATGATCGGCATGGTCACCGACTATGACTGCTGGCGCGCGGAAGAGGAGGCGGTCGACGTCGCGCAGGTGATCGCGCAGCTCCAGGGCAACGCGTCGCACGCGCGCGCGATGCTGGTGCAGTTGCTCCGGTCGCTGCCCGAGGAGCGGACGCCGTCGCCGATCGACACCTGCCTCGACACCGCACTGATCACTGCGCCGCATGCCCGCGACCCGCACTTGCTCGCGAAGCTCGATGCCGTGGCGGGGAGGGTGTTGGGCAGGCGATAGAACCACATCGTCACCCCGGCCTTTGCCGGGGTCCACTGATCAGCCGAGCGCTGGTTTCCAGGTTCCGGCTGGAACCTATAAGACCGTCTTGGCGGAGCCGTGGATGCCGGCCCAAGGCCGGCATGACGTCTCAGGCCCTGGCGAAGCGGACCGCGCGCCGCTGCCGCGCAACGCCGCCCAGCACCCCGAACCCCGCCAGCATCATCGCCCAGGTCCCGGTCTCGGGCACGCTTGCCACCGCGACCTTCAGGCTGCTGAATGCCTGGGCGCTGGTGAAGCTGCCCGAGGTGCCGAACTTGCTCGTGTCGACATTCCACCCGATCACGTCCATCGCCGCGAGGTCGTCGGTGGTCACCACGGCCATCGTCGAGTTGCAGGCATAGGGGTTCATGACGCCGACCAGCCCGGTGCAGGTGCTGCCGGTGGGCTTGCGCCAGTGCGACGCCTGATAGCCATCGCCGTTCGTCGCGCCGAGCGAGAAATAGGCGTTGCCGTTATATGCCGACGTGCCGCCGTTGACCGATAAATATTTGGCGGTGCTGCTCGTCGACCAGTCGAGCGTGCCGGCTGCGCTATAGCGGTAGAGGTCGAGCACCGAGCCGATCGCATAGGGATCGAGCGTGCCGGCCTTGTTGGTCCCGCTCGCGGCGGCGGTCGGCGAAGTATAGGCGTCATAGGTGTCGACGCCGCTGACGAAGCCGAGCGCGTGACCGATCTCATGGATCGCGACGCCGACGAAATCGACCTGGCCGCTGGAGATGCCGTTGGTCGGGTCGAAATCGAACGCGAAGCTGCTGTTGAAGGTGATCGATGCGTCGGCGGCGCTGGGGTTAGACAGGCTGAAGCCGAGCGCCTTGAGGTTCGCCGTGGTTGCCGCCAGCGCGATATTGTTGCCTGAGCCATCCGAATCGACGCGCGTCGCCTTGTCGCTATAGTTGTTCGAACTCGCCTGGGTCTGGTTGACCGTCATGGTCAGCTGCTTCATCCCGGCATAATTGCCCGAAGCGATCGTCGACAGCGGTCGAAGCGAGGCGACCGCGGCATTGTCGAGCGCATCGGTGCGGTCCGCGGCAAGCGCGGCATAGACGTCGCTGACATAGGCGACGCCGGTGCTCATGCTGGTCTGGCCGATGATGTTGGCGCCGAGCGACTTGAATCCGATGTTGAGCCGGACCGTCACATTGTCCTTGAGCGTGCTGCCCCAGAAGTTGGCGGCGGCCTGGAAGCCCTTGAGCGCGGCGGTGCCGGTCCCTGCGCCCCCCGTGTTGTTCAGGATGAAGGTGACGGCATCCGCCGGAATCGCCGCAAATGTCAGCAGCAATCCCCCGGCGCCCAACAGCGCACGCATCCCCCTATGCATCGCAAACCCTTCCCCTCGAGTGCCGACACAGACCTTGAAAGCGGCGCAGCGACCATGGCGGAGCATTCCGCCGCGGTTCAACCGTTAAATCTTCATACGCTTCGACAGACTGCTCCGCAACGAGACGATTGCGTAATGACCTATCGTGGCCGAATGCGGGGCTTGGGCACGATAGCGCGCTCCGTTCGGCAGCGCTGCGGTTTCGAACGGTCGGCGCCGGCCGCCTGCGCCCGTACCGTCCGGCATTGCTCTGGCGCGTAGACTGTGAGCCTGCCCCGCGGGTGCGTGTGCCCGTCCACCACCGGCGCCGCGAGCTGGAGGAGGAGCGCCAGCAACGGCATGTCGGCGCACTCCCGGCCCGGGCTCAGGCGCGGCTCGGCTTCGCGCGGCGCATCCGCATCGACCCGCCGACGACGCCGAAGCCTGCAAGCATCAGTGCCCAGGTGCCCGGCTCTGGAACGCCCGCCGCATCGGCCACATAGGTGCGGATGTAATCGGCATAGGGTAGCAGCCAGGTGTCGCCTGCCATCTCGCCAACCGACGAATTGGTACAGCCCGCCGTGTTCGCCGCCACGATGCCGGTCACGCCGCCGTCGCCATAGGGATCGATGCTGCGCGCGCCGCCGCACAGGGGTAGCTCGCGAAACGCGTCGCCGGTGATGCCGAAAGCGCTGACCGAGACGATCTCGCCGTTGATGAACTCGGGACCGCCCGAATCTCCGGGCGAGGAATCGCTTTCGCCGAAGATGCCGGTCTGCTGGTTGAGACCCAGCCGCCCGAACACGTCATGCATCGCCGTGCCGTCGTCGAAATCGGAGAGCAGCACGTCCCCCGACCAACCGGTCACGAGGTCACCGAAATATTCGAATTCGTTGCGGCCCGCGCGCTGCATATAGTCGTCGACGACGCTGCCAGGCGTGTCGGTGCCCTTGGGGCCGCCGATCGTGCCGGTGCCGACGCGAGTGAAGGCCTTGAGCGGATCGCCGTCGTAGATGCTGTAGGTATCGTGCCCCGTGGCGAGCTCGCTCAACTTGAACAGCCCGAAATCCCCGCCCTGGGTCGGGTCGCCGTTATAATAGGGGCTCGCGCGCCACGACGATGCGGCGAACACATTGCCAGCCGTCGCCTCGCCGAGCGAGGGCAGGAAAAAGGTTACCGCCTGGACAGGGTCCGAGGTCCCGTCCTCGGCAAGATCATAGAGGCAATGGCCCGCGGTCAGCACGACGTTCGACGACAGGAGCGCGCCCGTGCAGAGATAGCCGAATCCGGTCGTCGCAGTGGATTGCGTTTCGACGAACAGGCTGCCGACACCCGTATAGCTGCCTCCGGTCTTACCGAGTGCAATACCCGCGGCATTGGCATAAGTGATGGTGGGTCGAACTTGCGTGCCCGGCGCAACCTTGAGCGCGCCCGCAGTGGCTGGGAGTGCAGCAGTCGCCAATAGGGCGGCAAGCGTCGACAAGCACGGATTGCGCATGACTTGATCCCCTCAATCAAACCTAGTTCCGTGTACAAGGCGCGCGAATAGCCTGTGATCGCGCTTCCTTGACCCGCGCACGATCGACAAGTCCGCGTTTGATAAACGGAACCCCCGGCCCGAATAGGGCCCTGAATTCGCGCTTAAGTCAATCTGATATTAATCATGTCTTGAAGTCTTCGATCGCGCTTTTCCCGCGGAAATCAGCGCGGATGCGCGGCGCGGCGCAGCCGGTCGTTGATCGCGACGCCGAGCCCATAGTCGGGAATCGGTGCGACGGCGATGCCCGGCGCGGCTGCAGCGTCGGCGCGGTGCAGCGCGTCGAACAGCCGGGCTGCCGCCTGAGTCAGCTCGCCCGTTTCGGACAGCGTGTCGTCGCCGGCGATCGCGCCGAAGCCGATCAGCCATTCCCCATCGCGCGCTCCGGTCGCGTCGAGGCGCAGTGGCTTGGCCGGCGCATAATGGCTGGCGAGCTGTCCGGGCGCAGTGACGCTGCCCGCGTCGCCGTCGGCCAGCGCACGGCCGAGCAGGGCCTCGATCTGCCCGGGCAGCACCGGGCCCGGCCGCAGCAGCCGCGGTTCGCCGGTCAGGCCGACGATCGTCGATTCGATCCCGCCCGGCGTCGCGCCATCGTCGAGCACCAGCGCGACTCGGCCGCCGAGGCTCAAAGCGACATGGTCCGCGCGCGTCGGACTGATTGAGCCGCTGGCGTTGGCAGAAGGCGCGGCGAGCGGGCGATCGCACGTGCGCAGCAACGCCTGCATCGCCCGGTGCGCCGGCACGCGGATCGCGACGCTCGGCAGTCCGGCGGTGACCAGCGACGCGATCGGCGCGTCGGCGCGAACTGGCAGCACCAACGTCAGCGGCCCCGGCCAAAAGGCCTGGGCCAGCCGCAAGGCATCGGCATCGAACATCGCGATTGCCTGCGCCGCGGCAAGATCGGGCACGTGCACGATCAGCGGATTGAACGACGGCCGTCCCTTCGCAGCATAGATGCCCGCGACCGCCGCGGCATTGGTCGCGTCGGCGGCGAGGCCGTACACGGTCTCGGTCGGCACCGCGACGCAACCCCCCTCGGCGATCAGCGCCGCGGCTTCGGCGAGCGCGGCATCGCCGAAGCGCAGCACGCGGGTTTCGAGATGCGTTGGAGCCGCCACGGACCCGGCGCTATAGCGATGCGCAACGAGCGACAAGAGAGGATGCCATGACCCCCGCCACGCACGAGCAGCGCTTCGTCCTCGATCATGTCGCCGGCCTTGCCGCGCTGTCCGAAGCGGCGGCAGAGCTCGCCGACGCCGTGCTCGAAGGCGCCGGGTCGTTCGCCGCCGGCGAATGGGCGCCGTTCGATCGGCTGGCCGACACCGTCGGGGCGCGGCTCGGCGACGGCGGCGTGACGATGCCCGAGGGCTTTGCGGCGGCGTACCAGGCCTATGTCGCGGGCGGCTGGGGGACGATCGGGTCGCCGGTCGATCATGGCGGGCAGGGGCTGCCGGTGTGCCTGTCGGCGGCGGTGCTCGAAACGCTCGGCACCGCCAACTTCGCCTTCGCGCTCGCGCCAGTGCTCACCGTCGGCGCAGTCGAGGCGCTACTGCATCATGGCAGCCAGGCACAGCAGGCGCTGTACTTGCCGAAGCTCGCGACCGGCGAGTGGACCGGCACGATGAACCTGACCGAGCCTCAGGCGGGTAGCGACGTCGGCGCGCTGCGCACGCGCGCCGAGCCGCGCGGCGATGGCAGCTGGTCGATCAAGGGCACCAAGATCTTCATATCGTTCGGCGATCACGACATGGCCGCGAACATCGTCCATCTCGTGCTCGCGCGCACGCCCGGCGCACCGCCGGGCACGCGCGGGCTGTCGCTGTTCCTCGTCCCCAAATACCGGCTCGATGCCGATGGCGCGCCGGGTGCCGCGAACGACATCCGTGTCGTCTCGCTCGAGCACAAGATGGGACTGCACGCCTCGCCGACCTGCGTGATGAGCTATGGCGACCAGGACGATTGCATCGGCGAGCTGATCGGACCCGAACTCGGCGGCATCCGCGCGATGTTCACGATGATGAACAATGCCAGGCTGAACGTCGGCCTCCAGGGCGTGCAGGTCGCCGAGCGCGCGACCCAGCGCGCCGCCGCCTATGCACGCGAGCGCGTGCAGGGCAGCCGCGACGGCATGCCGGCGGCGATCGTCGAGCATCCCGACGTGCGGCGCATGCTGCTGCGGATGCAAGCGCAGACCCAGGCGGCGCGCGCGCTGGTATTCTATGCGTTCGGCCTGCTTGATCGCGCGCGCGCCGGCGACATGGCCGCGCAGGCGCGTGTCGACTTGCTCACGCCGCTCGCCAAGGCGCACGGCACCGACCTCGGCTGCGAAGTCGCGAGCCTGGGCATCCAGGTGCACGGCGGCATGGGCTATATCGAAGAGACCGGTGCCGCGCAGGATTTCCGCGATGCGCGGATCACGCCGATCTACGAAGGCACCAACGGCATTCAGGCCGCCGATCTGGTCGGGCGCAAGCTCACCGGCGACAATGGCGCGGCGCTGCTGTCGCTGATCGAGGAAATGCGCGCGGAAGCCGAAGACAGCGATTTGCAGCGGCTGATCGGCACCTGCGAGGAAGTCGGCCGCTTCCTGCTCGCCTCGGAGCCCGATGACCGGCTCGCGGGCAGCTACCCCTTCCTTACGATGCTCTCGGTCGCGGTGTGCGGCTGGCTGATGGAGCGCCAGGGCCGCATCGCCGCGCGCTCGGAGGGGGGCACTGCTTTCCTGCGGCTGAAACAGGCGGCGGCGCGCTTCTATCTCGAACGCGTCGTCCCCGAGGCATTCGGCCTGCGCGCAGGCGCGATGGCGGGCGCGGCGGGGTTGTACGCGATCGGCGCGGAGGATTTCGCGGGGTAGTTACATGCCGCTCACGCGGCTGCGTCCTGGACGGCCCTTGCGACGATCCTGATGCTTGGCTCGATCGCGCTGTCGGCGATGCGGCCATATCCGATGAACAGGCGACGCGGGCCAGCGCAGGTCTTGCTGTAGCGCCCCAGCCCCTCGCTCGCGACGCCGTGGCGCCGCAGATGCTGGACGATGCGCGCCTCTCCGGCCGCGTCGATCCGGCCAGGCAGGCGAAGCGTCACGTGGAGCCCGGCGGCTGCGCCCTCGGTTACGAGCCCGGGGAGTGCCGACGCCAGACAGGAGAGCAACCGGTCGCGGCGGTCCCGATAGTAGCGGCGCATCTTGCGCAGGTGCCGGTCATAGGCACCGCTCGTGATCATGTCGGCCAGCGCATCCTGGTCGATCCTCGGCGGACCTTCGCTCCAGCGCCGTAGCTCACGCGCCATCGTCTCCACCAGCTCAGGCGGCACGACCAGCCAGCCCAGCCGCAGCGCAGGTGCGAGCGTCTTGCTCGCGGTTCCCGCGTAGAGGACGCGATCGGGCGCCAGGCCCTGCAATGCGCCGACCGGCGCCTGATCGTAGCGGAATTCCGCGTCATAATCGTCCTCAAGCGCGAAGGCGCCCCGATCCCGGAGCCACCGCACCAGGTCGCCGCGCCGGGCCGCGCTCAGCACGCCTCCGATCGGGAACTGGTGCGCTGGCGTGACGAACACTGCTTCTGCCGCGATCTCGGCGAGTTGCGACACGTCCAGACCGTCCTCGTCCACCGGCACCGGGGTGCGCCGCAGCCCCGATTTGTCGACGGCGACCCAGTCGCTGTAGCTGGGATCCTCCACCGCCAGCGCACGCACGCCCGTCGTGTAGAGCGCGGCGCAGGTGAGTGCGCGCGCCTCCGCGAAGCCACTCGTGACGAAGATCGACGCAGGATCGGCAATCACGCCGCGCACCCGCCCGAGGTAATCCGCCAGCGCGCGTCGCAACACCGGGCTGCCGCGCAGATCGCCATAACCAAGCTCGTTTGCCGGAAGCTTCGCAACCACGCTTCGCAGCGAGCGCAGCCACAGCTGCCTCGGGAACATCGCAAGATCCGGTATGGCCGGTCGCAGGTCGAACCGGATCTGCTCGGGCGTCGCGGGCGCCTCCTCCTTGGCACGAGGTGGCACCATCTCCCCGATGACGACCGGACGGGCGCCACGTCGCAGGCTGAGGAAGCCTTCGGCGGCCAACTGCGCATAGGTGTCGAGAACGAGCGGCCGGGAGATGCCGAGCTGGGCCGCCAGCGCGCGCGTCGAGGGCAGGCGGACGCCGGGGCGCAGCGCACCGGCGCGGATCAGCGCGAGCAGCCCTTGGCGGAGCTGCGCCGCGAGCGTCTCCGAACTCGCTCGGTCGACCGACAGCGGTAGCCCGTCCGTCAAACTGGACAATGTTTTTGCATCAGTACTGGTCATGTTCAACAGACCAGTAGCGGCTTAGGCATCGAATGGACAGTGACAATGGGAGACGCCGCGATGTCGATGGCAGCCACCGCAACACCCGCCCGGGGCGATCGCAGCACCGCGATCCTGCCTCCTGCGATGCTGACCCTGGCCGGCATGATGCTGGCCGCAATGGGAAGCTTCTATTTGCTTCTCTCCGCGATTCCGGCGCACGCCGCCGCGCTTGGCGGCGCGTCGGCCGCGGGCCTGTCGACCGGCGCATTGATGGCGACGACCATCGTCGGCGAAGCGATCGCACCCCAAATGATCGCCCGGGTCGGGCGCTGCCGCGCGCTGGCGGCGGCGCTGTTCACCATGGCGCTTCCCTGTCTCGCGACCTTTTCGACGTCGCTTGCCCTGCTCCTTGCCACCTGTGCCGCGCGCGGCTTTGGCCTGGGAATTCTGCTGGTCGCGGCGAGCGGCCTGGCAGCACAACTGGCGCCGCCGGCGCGGCGTACCGAGGCGCTGGGCGCGCTCGGCGTCGCCTCCGCGATCCCGGCCATCGTCGCCGTCCCGCTCGGCCCCTGCGCGCTCGCAAGCCTCGGCCCCGCCCGAACGGCCGGCACCGCCGCAGCGCTAGCGGTCGCTGCCCTGCTCGCGGTCGCGCTGCTTCCCGCAGAGACCGCGTCCCCCCGGCAATCGAGCCGCGCCGCTTCGTATCCGCCGCTTCGCACGACGCTTTGGCCGATCACGGCATTGGCGACTGGTGCGATCGTAGTCGGAGCGGCGATTACCTTCCTGCCCTTGGCGCACCCCGAACTCGATCCCGCGACGATCATGATCGCGCTCCTCCTCCAGGCGCTGTTCGCCGCATGCGCGCGCTGGGTCGCGGGGCGGCCGATCGATCGCCACGGTCCGCACGCGGCGCTGATCGCAGCCACCGCGCTCTCGCTCGTCGGCTTGCTCTGCCTCGCCGTCCCCGGCGCCTTCGCGGTGATGTTCGGCATGGCCCTGAGCGGCATTGCGTTCGGCGTGGTGCAGAGCGCAAGTCTCTGCCGGCTGCTCGCGCAGACCAGGCCAGTGCAGGCCGACGCCGTGGGCGCGCTGTGGAACGGAGCCTATGATGCGGGGCTGGGCATCGGCGGCCTCGCGCTCGGCGGCCTCGCCGCGGTGCTCGGCTACGCGCTCGCCTTCGTCGCGGCAGCGGCCGCTCTGGTCCTGCTCGCTGGCGCCGCCTGGCATTTCGAAAAGCGGAGCATCGCACGGTGAACCCGGCCAAGGAGAGAAAAGTGGATCCGATTTCGCGCTCGACACACCGGACACATTCCCTCCTCCAGAAGCGTGTCACTTCGTTGCGGTGGCTTTCAGGTCGATGAACAGTTCGCCTTCTTTTCCGGCGTCCACCATGCGGCTCTCGATGTGCCACGATTTCGTGGCGGACTGCCAAGTCAAACGTTGGACTCTGATGATATTGGCGCCGTCCTGGCCAACCAACTTGATCTCGTCGCCACTACGATAGGCGTGGAGAAATCCCTCGGCGGGGTCGTAGCTGCCCCACATCGTGATTTCGTGAACGACATAGCGTTTCGCCGAAGGATTGTATCTAATATAGACCACCGCTTCGAATGGGAAAGACGCTCCCGGAATGTTCTGCGGCTCTTCCCCTCATAACTATAGTGAAGCTGCGGTATGGGGACCGTATCGACGAATACATTGGTCGTTATAAGCTGCATTTACTCCTGGACGTACGAAGAACCCGACCTTAGTGTACACTGGTGATTAGCGCGTGCCGGTCCTGTGCACTCAATTGTGTTCACGATGCCTACCGCTTGTCACACGCGCAGATTTGGCCCCACAATTTCGCGCAATCGAGAGAATTTCGAACAGCGCGCCGATCGCCGCGGTACCCAGGTCCACGTTGATCCACTTCTCATCGACTGTCACACTATGGATGAATCCACTTACGCCTTCCGCTCGTACTATCGCCGGATCGGTGGGAGGCATCCAGCGGTTGAACCACCAGCTCACCAGCTTTCCGGTAAACGCGCCGTCATGCTCGAGACGCAAGTCATCCCACCACAGATCTTCGAACTCGACGACAAGGCCGGGCGTTTCAAGGGAAAAGGCCGGCAGCGGACCGGCCCGCTCGCGTGGTACCATGTCGAGCCATTCGACTTGTGGATCGCCGAAGCTGACGTCTGGAACATAAAGCTTCCCAAACAGGCTGCTCGCCGGTTGCGCCATTCGCCGCTCGACGAACACGTCGAGTCGTTTGGCACGCTGAAGCGCCGCCATCGCGTCGAACTGCTCGATATAGTCGTCGCGGACCGACCCTATGGCTTCTCGCACATTCATGGGCCTCGACAACTAGGCCGCGACGATTGCCGTATTCCTAACGCCCGCAACGGCGAGCTGCCGTTCCGTCCAGGGATTACGGTGCCACGCCACGTAATTTAGGTCCCACAAAAGCCCACTGCGGCGACAGGGTTGGTTGCCTGCTTCGGCCCAACGACTGCCCCGCCGGTGTGCCGGAAGCTGCGCGTCGGCAATGCGCCCGATGGTGGCCGTTGGGCGAAGCCTGAACACGGCCCGAAACTGTTCATAGGTCGCGAGCATCGCCGAGGCGCACCGTCTGTCCCGATCCATATTGACAGGCACATGTTCACTGTACGATAGTACTGGTACAGTGAACATGCATTTCAAAATTACGCCGACGTCCGGCCAGCCAATCTACGTGCAGCTTATGCAGCAGATCCGTCACGCCATCGAGATTGGTGTCCTGCGCAGCGGGGACCTGCTTCCCGGTATTCGAACGCTCGCTGAGGAGCTTGTGGTAAGCCACAACACGGTCGCCAAGGCCTATTCCGAGTTGGAACACGCGGGCGTTCTCGATTTGCGACACGGTTCGGGCGCCTATGTGTCGGCGCGGTGCACGCCGAAACTCTCAACCGCGAAGGCGCGCGCGGCTCAGCAAAAGGTCCGGAGCCTTGTGGCGGCGCTGCAAAAAGATGGCTTCTCGCAGGATGAGATTCGCCGCCTTTTCGAGGCGCAATTATTGCAGGGACTGCCCCTCGAGGAGAGCGCATGAGCGGCGATTGGAGCATCGAGACCCAGGATCTAACCAAGCGATTTGGAAGATACGAGGCAGTTCGGGCGCTCAATCTTAGGGTGCCGACACATCAGATAACCGGGTTTCTCGGAAACAACGGCGCTGGAAAGAGCACCACCATCAAGATGCTCCTGGGGATGACCCACCCCAGTTCTGGCTCCGGCACGGTGTTGGGCAAGCGAATCGATGACGCGCGAGAAAGCCGCGAGATGCGTCGCCGTGTGGCCTATGTCGCGGAGGACAAGCAACTCTACGCCTATCTGACGGTCGAGGAGATGGTCCGCTTCACGCGCTCATTTTATGACGATTGGCGCACGGACACCGAGCGGCGATTGCTTCGCCAGTACCAGCTGCCGTTGGACCGGAAAATAAGGTCGCTATCCAAGGGAATGCGCACCAAGCTCGCGCTGCTGCTTGCCCTGGCGCGTCGGCCGGAACTGCTGATTCTGGACGAACCGAGTGATGCGCTGGACCCCGCGTCGATCGAAGAATTGCTTCAAGCGCTGGTGGCGGCGGCCGGCGAAGGAACGACAATATTCTTTTCCTCGCACCAGATCGGGGAAGTAGAGCGCATCGCGGATCGCGTTTGCATCGTCAATCAGGGGCAGGTCGTCGGTGACCTGGACCTGGACCAACTCCGCGAGAATTACCGAAGAATCGTCGCCAGTTTCTCTCGGGATGTCCCGAGCGATCTTTTCTCGAACCTGGCCATAGAATGGGTACGCATCCACGGCCGTCAGGTCGCGGTGGTCACGCAACAAGATTTCGATGACGTGGTGGCGCGTGCGTGGAGCGCGGGTGCAGTTTCGGTGGAAGTCGAGCCGGTCAGCCTGCGTGAGCTATTCCTCGAGATGACGCGCCGGGATAACTGATGCTGTATCTGAAGTCATGGTACGAGAGTAGGATACGGTTTCTGCTCAGCCTGATATTTTTGTCCGGAATATCGTCGTGCGTAGTTTTATATTTCGCCTTTACGCATCAGCACGGGCGGTTTCAAAACCACCAGTCGCTTGACTATGCTCACTACATTTGGTCGCTGGTGTTCAAAGGGGGGAATTCCGTCCGAGAGATGTTCGTCCTCATCGTTCTTTTCCTCGGCATGGGTGGCGTGCTTCGGGAGCGCGCGCATGGATCGGCGGCATTTACCCTTGCGCTGCCGATTTCGCGGTGGCGCTTCGTCGTGGCGCGCGGACTGGTGGGCATTTTGGAAGTGAGTGTCCTTGCCTTTGTTCCTGCCGTCACCGTCTTGGCGTTATCGCGTGCCATCGGTCAGTCGTTCCCACCAACCCAGGCTATCCAGTTCGCCATCCTGTGGAGCGCATGCGGAGCGGCTTTTTTCGCCGGGGCGTTTTTGTGCTCTGCGCTGGTCGAAGGGGAGTATGCGTCGCCCGTCACGGCGTTGATTGCACTCACCATATATTCCTTGACGGTGAATATTTCCGTGTTCGAAAAATATCCTCTCAACACCCTCAATATTCATCGCGTCATGAGCGGGGAGGGGATGCCCTATTTCCGGCCCGAAGTTGCGCAGATCACTGCCATACCCTCGGGCACGCTCATTTGCGTATTTGGGGTAGCGGCCGGCTTGCTCGCGCTGAGCGCTTACGTCACGCAGAGGCAGGATTTCTGATGCTGTGGATCAAGGCCTGGCGAGAGACGCGAGTCCGATTCCTACTCGTCGCTGCTATTTTGGCCGCCATGTGCGCTTGGTCGGTCTTCTGCCCGCAAACCGAGATCGATGGCAGGCATATCGACTATCGCACAAGCGTCTATGAGTTCGTCTACTACGGGAAGGCAAAAGGCGTTTTCGGGATTCTCGTGATTTTCATGGGCACCGGTGGATTGCTTCGGGAGCGCTCGCTTCGCACGGCTGCCTTTACATTGTCCCTCCCTGTCAGCCGTCTTCGTTTGGTCGCGGTACCCGCGACAGTCGGCTTGGCTGAATTGGCGGCGTTGGCGCTTCTGCCAGCAATGCTGTTACCCATGTTATCGATGTTGGTGCGTCAAACCTTCCCTTTAACTGACGCGCTGCAGTTCAGTATTTTGTGGTTCGGATTCGGTAGCGCCATCTTCGCTGTCGCGTTCTTCTTTTCGATCATAGCAGGCGGGGAATTCGTAGCACCGGCGGCCGCCTATCTGATATTGATGTTACAGGGATATGTCGGGCCAGTGATCGGAATTGAATTCGTACTGAAGGCCATGAGCGGTCTTGGTACTGTGTATCGCGGCGCATCTGGAAATCTGGTCGCGACTGGATTGCCCTGGAGCAGCCTTGCTGCCTATTCGGCCTCGGCACTGATCCTGTTTGCTGTTTCAGGGTTCATCACTCAACGACGGGATTTTTGACGATGTGTTATTAGGGGGCCACGAGCGATAACCGCGATTACCGGTGCGAGGTGATGCGAGATTGCGACCGGCACGCGGCCGAGCGCCGCGTCCTACTCGCCAACCGCTGGCGGCGTCGCTAGGGCGGGCCCCGTGGAGCCCCCCCTGTCCCCGCCGCTCGTCGCTCGCTCCACGTCCTGGCGGCAGGAGCTTGCGCGGCTCGTCCGCCTCTCCGTTCCGCTGGTCGGCGCGAACCTCCTGCAGATGGCGATTGCCGCGGTCGACGTGATGTTCGTCGCCAAGCTCGGTCCGCTCGATCTGGCCGCGGCGACGCTGGGCGCGTTCCTGTTCAACCTGCTGAGCTATGCGCTGATCGGCCTCACCAGCGCGGCTGCGCCGCTGATGGCAGCCGAACTCGGCCAGCGCGCGCATGCCGTGCGCGAGGTCCGTCGCAGCTTCCGCATGGCGCTGTGGATCGCGGCGCTCGGCGCGATCGTGCCGATGCTGTTGCTGTGGCAAAGCGGGGCGATCCTGCGCCTGCTCGGGCAGCAGCCCGATGTCGCGCGCCGCGCCGCCCTGTTCCTGGTGCCGTTGATCCCCGCGGTGCCGCTCGCCGTCGGCGCCGGCGTCATGCGCAGCGCCGCCGCCGTGCTCGGTCGCCCGGGCTGGACGTTCGTCATCACCGGGCTCGCGCTCGCGGTGGATCTGCTCGCCAACTGGGCCTTCATCTTCGGGCACCTTGGCATGCCTGCGCTGGGGCTGATCGGCTCCGCGCTCGCGAACCTCCTCAGCTTCGTCTTCATGGTGCTGGCCTATGGCATCGCGCTCTCGAGCGATCGGCGCTTGCGGCGATTCCGGCTGTTCGGTCGCTGGTGGCGGCCGGACGCCGAACGCGCGGCACAAATCGTCCGGCTCGGCCTGCCGATCATGGCGATCTGGGTGCTCGAAGGCAGCCTGTTCGGCGGCGCTGCCGTGCTCATGGGCCTCATCGGCGTTGCCGAGGTGGCGGCGCACGGCATCGCACTCAACATCGCCGCCTTCGCCTTTCAAATCCCATTCGGCATCGCCCAGGCGGCAACGGTGCGCGTGGGCCTGGCCTATGGCGCGCGCGACCAGCACTGGATCGCGCTCGCCGGCAACGTCGCGCTGGTCGCGGGGATCGGCGTGATGGGCGTCACTGCCGCGATCATCTGGACCATGCCCAGGCTGCTCGTGTCCGCCTATATCGATCCCGACGATCACGCCAACGCAACCGTCGTCCTGCTGGCGCTGCGCTTCCTGGCCGTCGCGGCGCTGTTCCAGCTCGCCGATGGTGCCCAGGCCGTCGCCGCCGGCGTGCTGCGGGGATTGCAGGATACGCGCACGCCGATGCTGATCGCACTGTTCGGCTATTGGATCGTCGGTTTCGGCTGCTCGATCGCCCTCGGGTTCTTGACGCCGCTCGGCGGCCAAGGCGTGTGGTGGGGGCTCGCAGCGGGCCTGCTCGTGGTCGCGACCTTGTTGAACCTGCGGTGGTGGCGCCGGCGCGAGCTGGGATTGCTGCCTGGGCGCGATCGCGATCGCCCGGGGGCCGACCGTTCAAGGGTGTGACGGCAAAGGGCCGTATTTTGTTGAAGAGGACGAGATTTTCGGTGCCAGTTTGCGAATGCCGGGAATTTCAGGGACGACGTACGCAATAAATCTAAATTCCCGGCAGAAAGCGCGCGTAAGCGAGTTGGATATAGCGTCCGCGCAATTCCAGCTTTGCGTCCTGAACCGGCACCGCCGGCGCTCCGTTATTTTCGGAGGATGGTCTTGTTCTACGGTCGCCTCGCAACCGATATCACCCGGGGTGCGCTTTTCCCGTCGCCGTCCGACAATATCAGAAAGCGATAATGGGTGGTCGTCTCCTCCAGGAGCGCAATCGCCTCGGGGCTGTCGCCTCCGTATCCTGTGAGATCGAGGTCACCGAGAGGCGTGACCTGATCCGGTTTCGCGGGGGACCAGAAATGGAGCGAGGCTTTGGGACATGCGCGGATGCATGCCGTATTGGTTCCGCTCCCGCTCGGTTCGGCAAAACGGGCGCGCATCTCGGGGCCAGAAAGGATCACGAGTCCATTCGATACCGCCGCAAGATCCCGGACGCCCATACCAGCCTCGCCGAGGCGCAGCGGCGGGTACGACACGGGTGCTGGCTTCTTCTTCTCGAACAAGGACTTCACGGGCAGCTCGACCAGCAGAGCGCCGTCGGCATCGACCGGCCCCCGAAAGCCGATGAAGATGCGATCGCCCAGAACCGCGACGCCCTCGATATTGGGACCATGCTGATCCTTGTCGAAATTGCCCTCCTCGCCTGGTTTCAGTTCCCCGGCGGCTTCCGTCAAATGAGCCTTCAGCCGTGGATGGGCCGCGATGAAATAGTCGAGGGCGACGTCGCCGAGACCAGCGGCCGGCGCATCGTCGCTGCCAAAAGAGCGAGGAAGGCCGGTCTGGGGGTCGACCGCGATGCGCCAAAGATGATGGCGCGAGGGCTGTTGTTCACCGCTCTTGCTGTTGCTGTGTGAGCCGACGACATAGAAATACCCGTCCGCGAACGCGACGCCTTCACCGTCCGACTCTTTGGTTTTCTTGCCGTTGCGATCGAGCTTCGGCAGGAGGAAGATCTGTGCCCGGTCCGGTGCGAGAACATTGCCGCGCAATCGGAAAATCCGGGCATAACGCTTCTCGTCGCCGATCAGCATGCATACGCCATTCGGCTCGCACGCCGCGCCGCTCAGGTTGGTCGCTTCTTTTTCGTCCGACAGTGGCGGGGAGATCTGCAGCTTGGCTTGCTCGACGATCTGTGCGGGGGGAGTCCGCGTCAGGCCAACGCCGGCAGAAGCGAGCGCAGCAACGGCGCATGTGACTTGGAGCGAACGGCGAATGAAGTCGATCATAATGTCTCCTCCGTGGCGGTAGCTAAGCCTTTCTGCTCGATTGCGCACTCGCGCCGACGGCGCTAGTCGAGGCGGCAATTCCTGCCAAAATGGATATGAGTCGCATTGCTCCTGCTTCGGCTCGCTCCGCTTTATTTCATTGCCCATTTGTGGATCGCAATCCGTATTTCATTTTGACACCGATGAAAACGAGCTTGTGCGGCAATAAGAAACTTTACTTCTTTGAGGAGGATCTCCGGCAAATAGTCCACGCAGTGCGGCACGTGTCGCTCAAACCGGTGCGGGGGAGAGGCGAGGTGGCGATAGCTGCGGTTCGCTTTTTCAGGAGGGGTCGGGAACAAGGGCCCCGATTGCCGACACGGGAAAAGGGCGGGAGAATTTCGGGGAGAATTACGGGGACGCGAGAATTACGGGGACGCTATATGCAACTCCACCGCGCGGCCCCTGTCACGACCCCTGACGCCGCGGTCCAAGTCCCCACGCCCCCGCCGCGGAATCGCGGCTCGACGCCGCTCCGGCCTTGCCGTAATTCAGGCCCATTGCTTCGGGGGTCCCATGAACCGCGCTCACCTGCTCCCCGCCCTGTGCCTGTCCGCCGCCCTGCTGGTGCCAGCCGCCTCGGCGCAGCAGGCGCCCGCTTCGCACGACGCCGCGCCCCTCGCACCCACCCGCGACTGGGTGGCCGCCAGCAATGCCAACACTCGGCTCGTCCTCCAGGCCCAGGCGCGCTTCGACCCCGAGGATGCCTCGGCCAACGGCCTCAGCGCCTATGACGGCCTTGCCACCGATCTCGCGCCCAAGCTCGATCAGCGCCGCGCGGCGGTGATGACGACGCTGCTCGCCGAGTTGCGACGCCGCCGTGCAGCCGAGCAGGATTCGCGCGTGCGGCAGGATCTCGACATCCTGATCCAGTCGGTCACCGACGACCTCGAAGGTACGCGGCTCCGGCGCAAATATCTGCTCACCTGGATCGATGCGCCGCGCGCGATGTTCAGCGGGCTCAAGGGCCTGCTCGACGATCAGGTCGCGCCCGCACGCCGGGCGAAGGCAGTCGAGCTGCTGCGTCGCTACGTCGGCGATTGGCCCGGCAGCGTGCCGCTCACCGATCGCGCGCGCGCGATGTTCGAGGAATTGCGCCGCCCCGGGCTGCTCGGGCCCGACAAGGTGCTGGTCGATAATGCGCTGGCCAATGCCGCGACCTACGCGCAGGGCGTGCGCAAGCTGTTCGCCAAATACCAGGTCGCGGGCGCCGACGCCGCGCTCGCCAGGCTTGACGCCCAAGTCGCTGCCTACGCCGCATGGACCCGCGCCACGATCCTGCCGCTCGCGCGCGCCGATCACCGGCTGCCGCCCGAGCTCTACGCGTTTCGGCTGCGCGACTATGGCATCGATATCGATCCGCGCACGCTGATCGCGCAGGCGCAGATCGAATTCGCCGAGACGCGCGCAGCAATGACTGCGCTCGCGCCGCGCGTCGCCGCCGAAAAGGGGCTCAAGCCGGGGAGCTACGCCGACGTCATCCGCCAGCTCAAGGCGGGCACCATTCCGAACGACCGGATCGAGGCAAGCTATGCCGAGGTCAATCGCATCAACGAAGCGGTCATCCGCCGCGAACGCATCGTCGATCTGCCGGCGCGCGCGCTCAAGATGCGGCTGGCGAGCGAAGCCGAATCCGCCGCGTCGCCCGCGCCGCACATGGAGGCGCCGCCGCTGGTCGACAACAAGGGCGAATATGGCAGCTTCGTGCTGCCGATCGGCCTGACTGGCCAGGGCCCCGATGCCGCTTATGACGACTTCAATTTTCCCGCCGCGCAATGGACCGTGATCGCGCACGAGGGGCGGCCCGGCCACGAGCTGCAATTCTCGGCGATGATCGAGCGCGGCGTGTCGCAGGCGCGCGCGCTCTATGCCTTCAACAGCGTCAACGTCGAAGGCTGGGCGCTCTATGCCGAAGCCGAAATGCTGCCGCACCACCCGCTCGACGGGCAACTCATGGCGCTGCAGGCGCGGCTGTTGCGCGCGGCGCGCGCGATCCTCGATCCGATGCTCAACCTCGGGCTGATCTCGCTCGATGATGCCCGCCGCATCCTGCTCGACCAGGTCGTCTGCTCGCCGGCGATGGCGAAGCAGGAGATCGAGCGCTACACTTCGCGCGCACCGGGCCAGGCCGGCAGCTATTTCTACGGCTACACGCGCATCCTGCGCCTGCGCATCCAGGCCGAGCTGGCGCTGGGCGACAGGTTCGACCGGCTGGCGTTCAACAACTTTCTGCTGAGCCAGGGGCTGCTCCCGCCGGCCATGCTCGAGAAGGCAGTGATGGAGGAGTTCGTGCCGCGACAGCGGGGATCGGGTTGACGGTTTCGGTCACAGTCCACACGATGCTATGAATTCGTCGCGGCCATCATGTCCGAGCGCACGATGTCTCCCGATGGGCGACGGCCTTGCGCCCAAATCTCAGCCATTCAGCCTGCCTCGGCGCGATCCCGGAACCTGCCGTTGGTTTGCTCGCTGATGGCGGCGATCGGCAACGCCCGGCATTGGGACCTTCCTGCCGGGCGGCTTGCCGGCCGGGAGGTCGGAATAGCTGCCGGTCGGCTCTTCGAAGATACATGATCGACTTGAATCACGCTTTGCGAAGTCTCGCTCTTCCAAATGAGATCAGACGCCCGGCAAACAAAGCTATCATCGACCACATGATGAAAGCGAGGAATGTCATAAAAATATCGCCGCCAGGTCCGTTGAACGGCGGTGTGAGGCTAAAATAGTAGAGCAACGGCTCGTAAATCAACCAAATAGTATTATGGGATACAAATACAAACCACTTTAAATATTCCGGAGTTTCATAGAACAGTCCGTCTGAGAGTTCATCGGCCACGCTCACGAGAGAGATGATTATCATGAGGGCGCCGAACCAGACTGCCTTTGCCCAGGGCCGCAGGGATCTGCGCTTGCCGCGTGACCCAATCCGCCGTGCGACGTAGCCGGCGCTTGCAGCGATCGCTGCGATCAGGGCGTAGCCTGCGATCTGCCGCCCGGCTGCACCCGCAAGATAGTCCCAAACCGACAGCTGCAACGTCGTTTTGCCGGATGGATAAGCGTAACAATGCCACCAAATCGCATAATCGATGTCCGCGGCGCCGTGATCTCCAAAACCAAGCTCAAAGCGATCGGACGGAGCTCCGAAGGCCACTCCGTTGCAGCCTCCCGGCATAAACCGCCATATCGTGACGCCCTTGATTATAGCATCGGGAACCCTCTCGTCCGCTTCAGCCTTGCGCATCTCTGCGTGCGCTGCTGCCAGTCTGTGCGCATATTGGTCGGCGACGGCATATGCTGCGCGATTCTCGGCTGCCTCGATCGGAAGCAGCACCAGAATTGCCACCGCCATGAAGGTTGCGAAGCCCGCCGTTAGAGTGAAGATCCAAGCCAAGAAGATGAAGATCCAGGCGAATACGTGGCGCATGCGGGCTCGGCCGGGCGGTGAACGTTCAACGACCATAATGTGTCAGGTGTCGCGACGAGCGCGTCAATGAGGCTTTTGGATGTCGTCACCCTGGAATGACCGCAATTAGCGCGCGGAGCGCTGCGTTAGAACGGCCAGCTATGGGTCGGGAGCTGAAGATCTGCTTTGACCGAAAGAGTGCGCGCCTCGTTAAAGACGTTCGGCGATCCTCGCGACTTCACTGAAAGCGTGCGTTCGTGCCGATTACGGGACGACTTCATCCTCCTGCGACCCACTTTCGGAACGAATACCAGGTTCAGGCCCTGGCGCGGCTCGACGGGACTTCCGCCTGGACATTGCGGAATCATCGCATGACCGCGCGCGCCATTCAGTCATAAACTCGATCAGAGTGAAGCCAGCAATTGGTTTTTTCGATCACGTCGTTCCCGCTACCCCCTGCGCACCGCACCAGCAGGGAGTGATATCATGCATAAAACAGCGATTTCGATCTTCGCCATTGTGGCAGCGAGCCTGTCGCCCGTCGCCATCTCCACTCCGGCCTTTGCCGATGAAAAGCCGATGACCAATCGGGACTGGTGGCCCAACACGCTCGATCTTGCCCCTCTGCGCCAGCATGAAGCGCAATCCAATCCCTATGGCCCGGATTTCGACTATGCGGCGGAATTCAAGAAGCTGGACCTTGGCGCGGTCAAGAAGGACATCAACGCCGCGCTGACGACACCGCAAGCCTGGTGGCCGGCCGATTACGGCAATTACGGTCCCTTCTTCATCCGCATGGCATGGCACAGCGCCGGTACCTATCGCGCCGGGGACGGCCGCGGCGGTGCGGGTGGCGGCGAGCAGCGCTTCGAGCCACTCAACAGCTGGCCCGACAATGCCAATCTCGACAAGGCGCGCCGTCTGCTCTGGCCGATCAAGCAGAAATATGGTCGCGCGATCAGCTGGGGCGACCTGATGGTCCTCGCCGGCAATGTCGCGCTGGAAAATATGGGCTTCAAGACGATCGGCTTTGCCGGCGGCCGCGTCGACAGCTGGCAGCCGGACATCGTGTTCTGGGGGCCGGAGACGAAATGGCTCGAATCCCACCGCTTCGATGCAAAAGGCCAGTTGGAAAATCCCCTGGCCGCCACGCAGATGGGGCTCATCTATGTGAACCCGGAAGGACCGGGCGGGGTCCCCGATCCGCTCGCCGCCGCGCAGGCCATTCGTCAGGCCTTCGGCCACATGGGCATGAATGACGAGGAGACTTTCGCACTGATTGCCGGTGGCCATACCTTCGGCAAGGCGCACGGCGCGCACAAGCCCGATGCATGCGTCAGCGCGGCGCCGGCTGGCGCGGGACTGGAGCAGCAAGGCCTGGGCTGGCAGAACAAGTGCGGGAAGGGCAATGCCGAAGATACGGTGACCAGTGGGTTGGAAGGGGCATGGTCGGCCAATCCGATTGGCTTCACGACGCAATATCTGGACAATCTTTATGGTTTTGACTGGGTCAAGACCAAGAGCCCGGCGGGCGCGATCCAGTGGACGCCCACCGATCCCAATGCCGCAAATCTGGTGCCCGATGCATTCGACTCGTCGATGCGGCATGCGCCAATGATGTTCACGACCGACATCGCGCTCAAGCAAGACCCGGGCTTTCGCGCCATTGGTCTGCGCTTCAGGAAGGATCCGCAGCAATTCGCCGATGCGTTCGCTCGCGCATGGTTCAAGCTGACGCATCGCGACATGGGGCCCAGCTGGCGCTATCTGGGTTCGGAAGTGCCAGGCCAAACGTTCGCCTGGCAGGACCCGCTCCCGCAGCCGACCTACGCCATGATCGAGGCGCAGGACGTGTCGGCCCTCAAGGCGAAGATCCTTGCATCGGGCCTGACCGGACCGGAGCTGGTCCGCACGGCATGGGCATCGGCCTCGACGTTCCGCGGCACGGACATGCGCGGCGGTGCCAATGGCGCACGCATCCGCCTGTCCCCGCAAAAGGACTGGGCAGTCAATGATCCGGCGGAACTGACCGGGGTGCTGGTGAAGCTGACGGCGATCCAGACTCAATTCAACCAGGAGCACAGGGGCGGCAAGCAGGTTTCGCTCGCCGATCTCATCGTGCTTGGTGGCGGTGCGGCGATCGAACAGGCGACCAGGGCGGCAGGCCAGGACATAGTGGTTCCGTTCACGCCAGGCCGCGTCGATGCAACGCAGGACCAGACCGACCCGACGTCGTTCGCCTTCCTGGAGCCCAAGGCCGACGGATTCCGCAACTATTATGACAAGAGCAGCCGCAATTCGCCGGCCGACATGTTGGTGGACAAGGCCAACATGCTCGATCTGACGGTGCAGGAAATGACCGTGCTGCTCGGCGGACTGCGTTCGCTCGACGCCAGTGCGGGGCATTCGGCGAACGGCGTGTTCACCAGCCGCCCGGGCACGCTCAGCAACGACTTCTTCGTCAACCTGCTCGACATGTCGATCCAATGGGAAAAGTCGGCGCAGACCGATGGGCTCTACGAAGGGCACGACCGGGCGACCGGCGCGCGCAAGTGGACGGCGACTCCCGTGGACCTGGTGTTCGGATCGAACTCCGAATTACGGGCCGTTGCCGAAGTCTATGCCTCGGACGATGCAAAGGACAAGTTCGTAAAGGACTTCGTCTCCGCATGGACCAAGGTGATGAATCTCGATCGCCGGTAAACCCGCGTGATCGATGGCGGGCGGCATGCCTCCCCAAATCCCATATGCGCTAACTTACCCTCCCCCAAAACCGTCATCCCCGCGAAAGCGGGGATCCAGGGTGGCCGAGGACGTCGCGTGTGGCCCTGGCTTCCCGCTTTCGCGGGAATGACGAAGAAGGGGATTGTGCGCGTAATTCCCTCAAAGTTAGCGCCTATGTCCCCAAATCCCCCACCATGCCGCCCGCCATTTCCTCTGCCCTTCAAATCGGATCACCGGAACGGCCGGATGCGCAGGATCGTCAACCGCCCTGCGCTGGTCGGGTATTGCGGAGCCAGTGCAGTAAATGCCGAGCCTTCTGAGCGCTCAGGCATTGATCTGCAGCTTCACTTGCATAAAGCAGAAAGACAACCTCTTGCTCTATTCCCGCCCGTTCGGCTGCCCCGAAGTTGAAACCGATAGCCGACAGTCGCTCACCGCGCAGGGCTCAATACCTCTGCTGGACGGCGCATGGCTTTCAAATCCCTTGAATTCACACATCAACGCGCTGCGCTGGCGATCCCAGTCGAACGCGATTATCATCCACCCCAAGCGGAGTGGGGGAACGGTGATGCGGATATGCGCCTTAGGCGTGGTTTTGGCACTGCTCGCGTTGTTCGCGTCATTTGCCCAGGCCGCCGCGCAAGAGGCGCCTGCCAACTCCGCAGCCAATCGAGCTTCCACCGCGCCACTCTCGCCGAGCACCCAGCCATCGGTCCCTGCGGGGGCCGAGCGCTTCGGCGACTGGTTTGTCCTGCCCAGCCAATCGCGCACGCATGTTGCCATGACGCAGGGCTTAGGCGGGACCTATCTACTCGTCGGATGTGAAACCATTTGCCGCTTCGTGGTCGGCGGCGTTGCTGGCTGTGACCAGGACAACCACAAGGCCAGGGGGCTCGCAAACTTGCCGCGGATCGGGGTGACCTGGATCGGGCTTGTATGCGCGAACGCCCCGAACATGCATGGGTGGTTTGCCAATTTCGGGCCGAGTTGCATGCAGACGCTGTCAAGCGGCGATCGGGTCACGCTCGCCATTCCCGATGGCGATGGCGATTTCACTGTGGTGGTCTTCGGATTGACGGGCGCCCTGCAGGCCGCACAGCGTGCGTTCGCGCTTTCACCGGCGGGTGCCGGCGACACCAGTGGTCGCGGGCTTGCGGGAGTGTTGCGTTGAACAAGCGTCCAATCTCTCGCCGGAAGCGAACCGCGCTCGCGGCGGCGCTCCCGCTTTGCCTGGCGCTCTCCGCCCAGTCGAAGGCGATGCAATTTCAAAAGTCCCCGATGCCCTTGGGCATTCCCGATGCGCCGCCGGTCGAAAGTCACGACGATTGGGGCGTTGTCATTAGTCGTACAACGGTGTTCGCGCGTACTGCGAACGCGCAGAAGATGGTTTTGGCGGTAGCCTGTGACGAGACCTGCCGCGTGATGCTCAGGTTGCCTTGGCTGTGCGAGAATCATGCGAAATATGTGTTGGCCACCTCGCCGGCAGGCGAAGTGATTCTCCTCACTGAGGTCCAATTCGGTCGAACCGATCTAGCTACCTGCACGGCGCTGGCGCCCCTGCCTGCCGACGCGATCGATATGTTCAAGGCGGGCGGCGAAATGAACCTGGCGCTGGCGCGTCTCGACGGCCGGATCGACCACCTGCGTTTCTCGCTCAAGGGTGCCTGGCCCGCTCTGTTCAGCGCCTATTCGCGTTCGATTGCTGGGGGGCGCGAGCCCGGTGAGGCCGCCCTCCGAAAAGTGGCGGATTCGCTAAAGTCCGTCGCGCCGCCGCTCCCGACGAAATAGTGGCGGAATTCGAGCGGTGCGATATCGAACTCGGCTGGTGTCTGCGACGCGGCAGCTATGTTTCAGCCGGCGGAAGCGAGAGCGCGAACAGTCGGGGCCGCTATCGGCGTCAGGGTTCCGCTGCGTGAAGTGCAAGAATTGTGAACTGTCGCCTATACTCCCTTCCGGGAACCTCCTCCTTATCCTGCCGCCAAGCCGTTGTTTCCCAGCCAGCCGCGAATGGTTTGAACGAGTTCCGCCTTCCGCTCCACCGGCAGCCAATGGGCTCCGGACAAACTGGCGACGGAGAGTCGTTGGCACGCTGCCCGCATCGGATCGCCCAGTCGATTTCCCTCGACCGTGTTGATCTGATCCAGCGCCCCGTTGACGAACAACACGGGCTGGGAAAGACGGCCCCCATTCGGCGCGCTTCGGGCATAGGCGATATTGGCGTCGTCATTCAGATACCAGGAGCAGGGCCCGCGGAAGCCATGGGCTTCGAACGCCTGCACGAGCACTTCGAAATCCGCTGCGGGCCACAGTACCGGGTCGGGCTTGGTCGGCGGCGCGCGGTGGGCGGCACCGAACCGCCCGCCCTTGCGCGTGACCATGGCGTTGGGCGAAGGCTTGCCCATCACACTCGGGTCGCCGCGTCGGTATATCGAGGCGAGCGAGGACGCCTTGTCGGCATCGAGATCGGCGACGGCCGATGCGAAATGGGTGGTGTAATAGCGGTAGTAATCCCATTGCCCGTCCGGATATTGATCGGCCGGATAGATCGACCGATCGACCAGCGGGACGATCGTCGCTAGCGCGTTGGCATCGGGGAAATAGGGCACCGAGACGAGCACCGCGCCCCGACAGCGTGCAGGCTCGTGCGCGGCCAATGCGCCGGCAATGACACTGCCCCAGTCATGGCCGACCCAGACCGCGGGCTTGCCGCCCAAGTGATCGTGGAGTTCCGCCATGTCCGCGACCACCTGCTCATGGGCATAGGCAGCGCTCTGGGCGGGAATCGACGAACGACCATAGCCGCGCATGTCGGGGGCAATGCAGCGCCAGCCGTCGGCGGCAAAGGCTTCCATTTGGGCGCGCCAGATCAGGCTGAGTTCCGGCCAGCCATGCAGGAACATCATCAGCGGCCCATCCGCGGGCCCGCTCTCCAGATAATGCGTCGTATGCCGCTGGGTGCGAAACAGGTGCGAGCCAAGCTCGGCCCCGGCGCCCCACGCCGGATCCGGCATCATGGCCAGCGCACCGATCCCCATCAGGATCGACCGCCGTTCGAGCGTTAGCGCTGCCAGGGGCGCTTTCAGGCGCTGAATGGGCGTCATCGTTGCATGCTCCTGTCCGCAAAGCGTTCAACTCGGGAGCCGGCGTGACCAGCCGCCGCGACAGTCAGCGTTGCCGACATCTCCCGTCGGTGTCTGGTTGAGCTGCCTTCGTTCGGCGCGACTTTGGTCCACCCGCCTGCAAGGTCGGCCAACCTCGACCGTCAGCCAACTCCGCTCCGGCGAAGATGATCCACGGGGGAGAAGCGAACCGGGCGGATGGTGTGAGTTGCGGGCTTTTTGGCCCGGAGGAAACGATCGGGACCTGGTGATTCCGCTACAGCATGCGGAAATTGAACTACCGGCGTGCGCCGAGACAGCCATCGGTCGATCGATTCCAATTCGGACGTTCGACTATCGCGACAAGGATGCCGAAAGCCGCGCCTCATTCAGCTAGCGTCGATCGACACCGCACGTGGAATGCTGACCCACCGCCGCCGGTTCGATTTCCTTAACGGCCGAGCTCGATCGAAGAACGGCCTGGTATCGGCTTGCTCGACATGCGGGCTCGATTCGGATCGCAGCACTGGACGCCTTGGCATGGCCAATTGGCATGGGGCGGCACCAAACGTGAACTTCTGAGCCCGAGTGTAGCTAAATACCTTTCAGAAGATTGGCGCTAACTTATCCGAAACAACAAATCGGGAGCGGACAATTACACCAAATTGGATTAAATCGCGCGCATGAGGCTTCGGCGCAGCTCGACGGGACCTGCCCACAATGATATCTGCTACTAGTCCGGGACGGCTTCGCTTACGTGTTCTCCCGGCGCCGGGGCATATTCACAATTGGCGTTGGAATTCCGAGCGGGCGGAAAGGGTGATCTGGCGCGCCTGAGCCAGGGAGGAGGTTCACATGGCAAAGCCCCAGATTCCGCGCCCCCGCACCCGCCGCTTGCGGATCTTTGCGCTCGACCCTAGCCTGGGCTCGTCGCTCAGAACCTATGATTCTAGGATCGCGACTATCCCGATCCCCTACGAGGAAATCGGCGTCGGACCGATCGGCGAATATCTCGCCGTCATCGATGTAGATCCTGCATCGAACCGCTTCTACCAGCCGGTAGACCTCGACCACCGCTATTTGCTGGCGCAAGATGGGCTTGACCCCTCCGAGGGCAATCCGCAATTCCATCAGCAGATGGTCTACGCCGTGGCCATGCGCACCATAGAAGTCTTCGAGGAGGCTCTGGGGCGAAAGGTGCTATGGGCGAGTGCCGTGCCGGAGATCCGAGACGGTCGGCCCAATGAATTCGTGAAGCAGCTGCGGCTCTATCCCCATGCGCTGCGGACCGCTAATGCTTATTATAGCCCTGAGCGCAGGGCAATTCTATTCGGCTATTTTCCCAGCGAAGCGACGGAGGACTCAGCAGCGCCCACCGGCACGATGGTGTTCGCATGTCTGTCCGGGGACATTATCGCGCACGAGATGACCCATGCGGTGCTCGACGGGGCGGCGCGCGGCTATCGGGAGGCATCGAACCCCGATGTGCTGGCGTTCCACGAAGGCTTTGCCGATATCGTCGCACTGTTTCAGCACTTCCAGTACCGAGACTTGGTACGCCGCGAAATCGCCAGTGCGCGCGGAACAGTCAGCGCCGCCGTGCTTCTTGCGGGACTGGCCGGCCAGTTTGGCGAAGCGGCAAGTCGGGGCGGCCCCCTTCGCGACTATGTCAAATTTCCCGAGGAGCTGAGCTACACCACCACACTCGACGTGCATGACCGGGGTTCACTCCTGGTCAAGGCGGTTTATGACGCGTTCCTGCTGATCGTGGAACGCCGTACCGGCGATCTGATTCGTCTCGCCACAGGCGGCAGCGGCATTCTCAAGCCCGGCGCACTCCATCCCGACCTGGTTGAGCGGCTCACCGACGAGACTTGCCGCGCGGCGCGGCACGTGCTGCGCATGTGCATTCGCGCGATCGACTATTGTCCCTCGGTCGACATCACCTTCGGCAGCTATCTGCGCGCGCTGATCACCGCGGACCTGGAACAGGTGGACGAAGACCGGTTTGCGTACCGCATGGCCTTTCTCCAGAGCTTCCGTCGCCGCGGCCTGTTGCCGCGCAACCTACGCACAGTTTCAATCGATACGCTTCGCTGGCGGGGACCAGTGGGGCCCAAGCTTCATGCAGAGCCGGCTTGGCTCGCCGAGGCGGTCGAGAAGCTCGAGATTGATTGGCGGACCGATCTAACTCGCGAAGAGATTCACAAGCGTGGCGAAGTGCGGCGGCGCACACTGCAGCTCTTTCTGAAGCAGCAAATGGCGCAGAAGCCGGGTATCGCAGCCGAACTTGGTCTCAAGCGAGGGGTCTCCAAATATCATGATGATTTTACGCCCGACTCCACGTGGGCAGAGCGCAACAAAGATCTGACGAACGCAACGAACTTCGAAGTGAACAGCGTCAGGGCGGCCAGACGCGTTCGGCCCGATGGCCAGACCCGCGAGGAGATCGTGATCGTGATCCAGCAGCGGCGGCCCGTACCTATCGACGAAAGGATGCCCGAGCGCGCCAAATTCTGGTTCCGCGCTGGCGTCACGCTTATAATCGACCCGAGGGGTCCGACCGGGAAGCCGCGGATCCGTTACGCGATAACGCGCAACATGAATGACCATGCCCGGCTGGTGCGCGAGCGCGCATTCCGTGCGAACCCCGGCGGCACGGGGCTCGCCGCCGTATATCTCGCCGACGCAGAGCTGGCACAGGTCGAGCCCTTTGCGATGCTTCATCGGCACGAAGGAGCGGAGCAATGACCGACCGCAGCGCCGAACCCCTTGGCAATGGCGTAGAGTTGACACTTTATTGCCACGGGCTCGGCGATTGCCACTTGATCAGCCTGCCCGCAAGCACAAGCAATGATCTTTCGAAGCCGGAAGAAGAGTCAGCGCCACCGGGCGACAAGCGCGTATGGATGATGATCGATTGCGGCCTCCACGGATCAACCAAAGGCGGCACACAGATCATGACTCAGCTCTATGCAGCCATCCATGAGGAGCTGAAGGATCAGCCATCCCCGAAGCTCGCGGTGGTGGTGCTGACCCATGAGCACCAGGATCATAATTCCGGCTTTAACCCGAGCCGAGGTCTTTTCAAGGACGCCAAGCCCGATGTCGGCGAGGTGTGGCTCGGCTGGACCGAGAATCCGGCAGACCCTCTCGGGAGCCAGCTCGATAAGTATAAAAGCCAAGCCTTCGGCGTGCTGGCCGCGAGCCGTGAGCGTATAGACGAGCTTCCCGGTCTTGCCCCGGTTCGCAACGCCTGGGAAGCTATGATCGGCTTCTACCGTGAAGACATGGCCGCGGCCGACAACGCTGACGCGGGCTTCGCGCTCAAGGGCGAGATTACGCGCACGGCGCGCGACGCGGCGGCAAAGCTTTCTGATCCCAAACCGCCGCGCTATCTTGAGCCGGGCGACGTGATTGAGGTACCGGGCGTCGATGCGGTCCGCTGCTATGTTCTCGCACCGCCGCGCAACACCAAGCTGCTTGGCCTGCTCGATAGCGCGACCGAGACCTTCAGTGCGGGCAGCGCGAGCCAGCCCGGGCTCAACGCGCTTGCCAACGCGATCGCCGTCAATGAAGGGACGCTTTCGCTGGACGAGGACGAAGCTAGCCCGTTCGATGGCTCAGAGGGCATGCCGCTCGGAAAGGCGTTGGACGAGGTCGCGTTTCTGAAGGAGAACTACAGCAACGATCCCAAGCGCAAGATTGACCATGACTGGTTGCTCAGCGCGAGCGACCTCGCACTACAGCTCGACGCCAAGACCAACAATTCCAGCCTGGTGCTTGCAATCGAGATTGTCGCGAGCGGCCATGTCCTGCTGTTTGCCGCCGATGCGCAGGTCGGCAACTGGAAGAGCTGGGCCGACGTGCGTTTCCCTGCTGTCGCTGGCAGGCCGGCGACAACGGGTGCCGACCTGATGGCGCGGACCGTTTTCTACAAGGTCGGGCATCATGGCAGCCGCAATGCCACGCTCAAGGAAGGTCTGGAGCGGATGTGTGCGCTGGAGGTCGCTTTCAATCCCACGGACCGAAAAATGGCCCAGAAGGTCGGTTGGAACGACATTCCGGCGGAGCGGCTGAACGCGGAGCTTTCGCGGCGCACCAAGGGGCGGCTGATCGAATCGGACCTTCCTTGGGTGATCGATCGCTCGCGGGCGATCCCGATCTCGGCTGGCGGAGCATTGCGCGCGATTGGACGTGGCGAAGGACCATCTCTCAAGCTGGTGTTCGACTAGGGGCAACAGGAGGATGGCGGCGTGGCTTGGTTTGCACAAAAACCGGTCGCGGGGATAGGTAACGCCATCAACTTTCGAACCGGTGGAGCTCGACTGGACCGCGCTGGCCGGTCCCGCGTGTTACAGTGCCACGTGCAATAACTCCCGATTAATTGGAGGTTGTTGCACATCGCACCGTAATCCCGGGGATTTGGCGCCACCGGAACCGCGCACATCACGACGATCCCCGATAGCTGTCTTTGTGCTTCCTCTCCTCCTCCCGTTGCGTATGATCCTGTCCAGGGAGGACGTGGGATGGGGATCAACGCAAGCGCTGTCGCGCTCATTCTTGCGGTCGCCGCTTCCCCCCAGCTCGTCCAGCCGACTGCGACGGATGTGAAGGAGGCGATCGTCGCCTCGTTCTACGACCCTTATGCGGAAGGCGATATCCTCGCCTGGCGTCGGGACTTGCCGCAGTTGCTGAAGCGCGGCAACCTCGATGCCGCAGCCAATACGCTTGCCGCGAAATACGGCATTGCCGGTCCCGAGATGCGCCGGCTGATGCGCTCCTGGATTGTCGCCCGGTCGCGGCACTTTGATTCCGATCAGGGATGGCGTCCGGCGGTCCGCGCCGAGCTCACGGCGCTCGCCCCGCTGGTACGGTGGAAGCCGCTCGGCCTGGCAATCATCGCAGAGGCACTCGATGCGACCACCGAAGATTGCTTGGCCGCCGATTTCAATATGCTGATCACGGGTTCCACCGACCCTGCCGCGGATGGCTACACGATCGCGACGACCGCGAGTTGCACGGGCAATTTCGCGCGTGCGGCACTCGCGGCAGGCGACCGCGCCGTCCCCGCGCTTATCCGCGCTGCCGGATATGGCGGCCTGCCGCCGCGCGACGTCTTGCCGCTCTATGCCTGGCTCACCAGTCCCGCCGCGCTCGCGCATGTCCGGGAAGGTGACAGGCCGGCCGTGTCTGTGCTTCTTTGGCAGCGATACCTTACCGCGCTGTTCGACGCCGATCTCCAGCCGCAAGCGCTGGCCGCTTTCGATTCGCTCCCGCTCGATCTGCGCATGGCGGTCATCTCGCCGAACGCACGGCCAAGGCAGGTCGCCGTGGTGGACGGAATCACGATGACCTTCGCGGCCGAAGGCAACCAGGACAGCGTGGCGGAAGCGGCCGATGCCCTCGAAGCTATTGCCGACGCCGCGATGGACAAGCCGGCCAGATCGCCTGCCGCCGAGTCGCGCAAGCCGGCCACACCAGAGCCCCGCGACATGGCATCGATCGACGCGCCGATCCTGCAACTGGCCGAAGCGATGACGATGGCAGGCCGCGAAGACGAGGCGCGCCGGCTGCTGGCAACCCTGCCGGGCTTGGCGGCGGCGAAAGCGGCGCTGGTGTGCCTGTTTGCCTCGACGCCGGCCAGGAAACCGCCCTGCCCGGACGCCAGCCAACTGCCGATGGGCGCACTGCCGCTCGACCATCTGCTCAATGCGCCCGGCGCCGATCCCTATGTGATCGCCGAAACGACGCTGTCGGGATCGTCTTTTTCCGGCCGGGGAGCGAGCAGCGCGGTGCTGTGTCGCGTATTCCCCACGGCAGACTATGGCGACCTCTGCCCGCAAGGCGCCGACGATTCCTACTTCAGCCAATCCAGCACCAGCCCGGAAGAGCTCGCCGTCGCCGAAGCAGCGCTCGAACAACGCATCCCGAACTTCAAGGCGCTGCGCGCGTCGATCCTGGGCGCGCATGACGTGCCGACTGCGGTCGCCGGCGCGCAGCAACGCTCCTCCCGGCCCACGGTCGCCGCGGTTCCGCCCGATTTCACCGAAAAGCCGGTTCCGGCAGAATATCTGGGACCGGCCCCACCGGCTGCGCTCAAGGGCTTGGCACCCCTTCCGGCGGGGTTCGCGTTGGTCCGGGCCGAACGGGCCGGCCAGCGCGCCGTCGCGATCAGCGTATCGCAAACCTATGATCCCACCGGAGAAGTCTCGCAGGGCGGCTATTGGGTGCATGTGTCGGAGGATGGCGGCAGGCACTGGGCTCGGCCGCTCTATACCGGCCTGGCCGATCGTTTCCCCTATGTCGTGGTGCCCGCCTCGCGCCTGCCGCTCATCGCCGGCGACACGCTCCAACTCGCGGTCGACGTGTCCGAGATCGACACCGCCAGCATCACTTATCCGCCGGTCGGCCTGCTGAGCCGCCGCCGCGCCAAAAACCGCTACCTCACGATTCCGCTCGCCGAGTTGCGACGCGACAGCGACGGTGACGGCCTGACGGACATTGCCGCGCACCATCTGCTGCTCGATCGCCCAGCCACCGCGCGTTCCACGCCGTTCATGGTCGGCACCGATCCCGATGCGGACTGCCGCGAGCCGCCTTCGGCCGACAAATTGGCGCTGATCCAGCTCCTCGGCCGCATCACCGGCGAAAGCGGCCCCGCGATCGTCGAGCCGGTCGATCGGCCCGCACGCGAAATCATGACCGGAGTACGCGGCGCCGCATCCGCCGACGATCGACCCCTGTTCCTCGTCGGCAATCGGCAGGATTATGCCTGCCTGACCACCCGCCGCATGATCATCGTCTACGACAAGGCCGATATCGAGGCGATGAAATCCTTCACGCCCGATTTCCACGCGCTCGAAATGCCCCGCATCATCTTCAACCGCGCACATGATCGCGGATTTGTCCGCTGGTCGACGGGCTGGGCGGGCGGAACCTATCGATTGCGGCGCGTGGGCGGGAAGTGGGAGTTTGATAGTATCAGCAGTTGGATTACGTGATCGCGGCGAGATCGAGCAGTTTGGGGCGGTCGCCATTCTTCTACGCCTAAGATCGGTCGTCGATGGGAGCTTCCCTCCATCCCGAACACCGTCATTCGTTCATGATCAACCGCACAAGTGCAACTGATGGCAGAATGCCGGAGAGTTTAGGGACCATGGCCGACTTTCGACCGCAAACGGCCTGGGGGCAAAGACAATGAGCGAAATTGCAGCCGACATGCCTCCGGCTAGCCTTTATAAGTATCGGGGGCTCGACAAGAGCCGCGCAGACAGCGTCCCCTACGAATGGGACCGCTCGATCATCGTCGGCTGCTCTCTGTGGGCCGGATCACCGCTCGCATTCAACGATCCATTCGACTGTTACCCCATCATCGATTTCGAGGGTACGCGAGAAGAGAAGGAAGCGTGGGCCGCGAGGGTGGCGCCGGCGTTTGGTATACCTAACGAAAAGGCGGTCGAAATGATGGAAGACGCGCTGGCGAATCCTGTGACGCGAGCGCAGATGGCTGGATGGCGCGAGAATTTAGAAGAGGTCGGTGTTTTGAGTTTAACAGAGCGGCCCGACGACATGCTGATGTGGGCCCACTATGCGAATAGCCATCGCGGATACTGCCTAGAATTCGACGCGACGACACTGCCCTTCTTATTGTCTTACCGAGTTTACTATTCTGAGGAACGGCCTATCTTTCGACTTTTCGACGCTAATCGAGTGGACATCATCAAGCGGACCCTGCTACACAAAGCCGACTTTTGGAAACACGAGCGGGAATGGCGAATGGTCGGGCCCGCGAAGATCGGACCTGTCGGGTTTCCTCAGCAGGCGCTCAAATCGATTATTGTCGGTGCGGGCATCGCGGACGAAGACGAAGTAGCGTTGCGGGCGATAGCCGCCGAGCGAGAGATTCCTTTGAAGTTCAAGCGGGCGAAGTTGGACGAGCACAACTACCGTCTAGAGATCATCGACACCTAGATAGCAACATCGCCAGATCACGTTTCCCGGTAACCAACAAGATAACTGCACTGTCACCATATTCCCGGGCGCTCGAGCACAGTATGACGTTCCCGGAATTTGGGGATCCCGGGCGGTTCGCACGCGGCGAGGACGCCGGCACCTTTGCCGAACTCGCCCCCACGCGCCACCAGTCGGGTGAGCGCCTAGCGAACGTCGAACCAGCATTCACTGAGCAATCGCTGGCGGTCCACGATGCAATGGGGTGCACTCCAGACGGCTTCGCTATTCGCGCTTGTGTACCCTTCATACTGTTTGCCATACCGTTTGGCTCATCGAATAAACAGATGCCAATATGGTTCAGACGTATTGCAATTACGTTTGAATTGATGCATACGGTAGACGTCGGAAGCGACTCAACAAATCCGACGGAATGAAAAGGAACTGGTTATGTCAAACCGATTGAAGGAAATGGGCGAGACCGCTTCGTGGCGGCTCATGGTCAGTGCTGCGCTGGAAGGCGCCAAGGCAGCCGGCTACACAATGAAGCGCCAGCCGGGCCGAGGGCTTTCGAATACCTACGAGATGACCAAGGACGGCAAGACTCTGATCGGGAGTGTACGGACGACTCGCGATCGGGCTATTGCGTTTCCGCCGCTGGACCAGGGTACGCGCTGGAAGACCTTAAGTGACGCTGACATTGTGCTGGTCAGTGCTGTCGATGATCGCCTGAACCCGCAGAACATCGACGTCTACTTGTTTCCCGCAGACGAAGTGCGGAAGCGATTCAACGCGAGTTACGTGGCTCGGATCGAGAACGGGCACAGTGTTCCCGACAATTACGGGATGTGGATACCACTCGATAAGGCCGACGATGGCGTAATCAGTCAGGTTGGACACAGCTTGGCCGTTGATTACCCTGCAATCGCTAGGTTCACCATCGACGAACTCGAAGCGACTGCAGGGGGCGAGTCCAAGCAGATGGCAGCCGAGGCAGGCCCAGAAGTCGAGGATGTCGAGGCGCATGCCGCCCCGGCGCTCACAACTGTGGCTGATGTGCTCGCCTTCGCTCGCGAGCGGATTGCGACGCTGACCGGGATGCCGGCCGACGCAATCAAGTTGGACCTCAAGATGGGAGTGTAATTATGCCAGTCGATCTCAAGCGCGTTAGGGCGGGCCTTCGTGCCCGCCTTTTTTCGGCTGCAATCCCTCATTTCAGTTGCGCTCTGACCTCGCCTCTCCCGAGCATCTTCGAGAAGCGGCGATAATCGTTGTTTTCCTTCTGCCAGCGTCCTGCAATCACCGCAGGATGCACCTTTGCCTCCGCAGCAAGCCGCAACACGTCCTCTGCCGATAGCTCTGGGTTGTCCACGGTGGCGAATACCTTTGGCGGAACCAGCGCATCTTGAGCGAACCGGTCGGCTTCGACCTCCATGTCGTGATCGCCGCGCAACTCGAGATCGTCGAGGATTACCGTTGTGTCAGCCCCGAGATGCCTCGCGACGTGGCAGAACTCGTGGAGCAAGGTGAACCAGAAATTGTCGATCCTGTCGTGCCGCAGCGTGAGAGCGATAATAGGTGTGCCGTCGCCGCGGCACATCGCCGCTCCATCGAGAAATGTTCCGGGCAGGTGCTCCAGAACGATGAAAATGATACCGAGGTCCTCTAGCCTGTCCTTGACGGCGACCATGCCGTCGGGTTCCGAGCTCAGCTTCGCAAGCTGCCTTCCGGCCTTTTGCAGGTCTGACTTCGCAGCTAGCGGTGGTACTTCGACCTTGCTTGCTTTGAGGATCACGGCCGCACACCAGGCCTCCACCGCGGCAAAATCCGTTTTGGCGTTCGTGCGCTCGGTGCGCGTCTTGCGCAGCCTCGCGCCAAGTGGCGAGGAGCCGAACGCGCGGGCGAGGAAGGCGTCTATCGTCTCCTTGGCCTTCATGCAGCCCAGCGATCTAAGCTTGTCGATGGCTGCTTTGGAAGGTGTCGCGGACCGCTTTGGCGCGGCCGGGACTTCGTTTCCGATCAATGCCGCTGCCGGGATGCCAAGATGCTTGTTGAGTGCCCGGATCATGTCGATCGACAGCGACCGTGTGCCCGACAACACCTCCGAGACCCTTGAGCGCGAACCGATAAAGGGAATGAGGTCGCGCGGCTTCAATCCAGCCTGCGCCATTCTGAAGCGAATGGCTTCGAGCGGGCTTCCGGCCGGAACGGCGTAATGTTCGCGCTCCCATCGTTCGATCACCGCCTGCAGCACGTCTAGGTCGTCCAGCGCGTCTTGGTCTGTCGAGGCCATCAGCGCCTCGGCCCGAGCGAGAGCCTGTCTGTAGCTCTCCTCCGACCTGATCGGGTTGATCTTCATGTCGACTTCCTACTCGCCGCCGCGACAGCTCCACGCCGCCGCGCTGATTTGAGTCCCGCAAATTCGATCAATGCGATGCCGAGGGCGAAGTTGATCGCCACCACCACGCAGTAGCGGTCGCCAATATCGATGGTCAGACGATTTCCATTCAGCTTGGCCGCCGGATAGCTCTTTGCCGCGTCTCGGACGTTCGGCCACGAATACTCCTCAAGTTCGTGCCAAAGAGAGGCAGCGGCGGCGCGCACGGAAGGTATCCGTGCGAGATCGGAAAGCCTGGACTTGCCCATCAGCCTCATGCGGAGACGAATAGTCCAGCCCGAGCTCTACTACAATGCTCCCGGTATGGGAACAAGGATGTTGCGAATCACCGCCGCTTATGAGAAATGATCCATGTTCCCATTTCGGGACTATGGAGGAAGCGAAATGCAGCGCGACGACAAGGAAGGTAAGGGCGGGGGCCAGGACAACAGGTTCACGGTCACCGTCTCCTATGGCGGCGTCAACAAGACGCTGGAGATCAATCGTAACCAAACCGTACAGGCGGTTTTCGCCCGCGCGATGGAGCTGTTTCACTCCCCGGCGGGCGATCTCGGGCTGTTCCTCGGTGCGACCGAGCTCCAGCCGAACCAGAGCGTCGAGCAGGCGGGTATCACCGCCGGCGCGATCCTGCTGCTGCGTCCGCGGCAAGTGCGGGGTGGCTGATGCGCTACGAGCTGCCGCGGGTGCTCCTTGAGCGCACCTTCTATCATTTCCGCAACTGCGGGGAGGGACGCCGCGAGTGCCAGGCCCTGTGGGTGGGTCCGTGGACCCACCCACATTTAGTTAGCGAGGTCGTTCACCCCCGCCACAGCGCTTCGCCTGTCGGCTTCCAGCTCGACAGCGACTGGGTGAGCGAATTCTGGACAAGGCTGTCGAGCGAGGAACTGGGCATCCGCATCCAGTGCCACACTCATCCGGGCGCCGCCTATCATAGCGCGACCGATGATGCCTATCCGATCCTTCACACACCGGGCTTCCTCAGTCTCGTCATCCCTCGATTCGCCACTGGACCTATGGGCTTCGACGATGCCTTCCTCGCCCAGATCGACGGGCAGGGCCGCTGGCATGAGGTTCGCATCGCCGACCATCTGGAGATCGTCTGATGATTACGGACGCCCTTAACCGGACCTTCCTGCTGATGCGTACCGATCTGGCGCAAGGTGTCGCGGACGAGGTTCTGCTCGACGCGCTTCGGTCGACGCGCGTCGTCATTGCCGCCGATAAATCGACCCTCTCCACCCATTCTGGGCAAAGCGCATTTGTCACCGCAGCGACCCTGATGGCGCGGTCGGGTCATTCGGTCTGGTTGGCGGCGCCGGAAGTCGGCCTGATTGGGGCGCAGCCGCCGCTGCGCGGGGAGGCGCTGATCGCCGGCCTTCTCGATCTCGGCGAGGATCTGCTCCCGGGATGGACCTTCGAGATCGGTCCCCTCCCTACCGAGGTCGATCTGACCATGGTGTTTGGCGAGCCGGTTCTGGAACATTGCTCGCAAGCGACCCTCTTTGCCAACGCCCGGGACTGGTCAGGTCGCCTTTCGGGACGGGCGTCGGCGTGGAGCGGGGCAAGCTGGCCAATCGGCGGTCTGACCGCCGCTGTTCTCGGAGCGGGGGAAGCGTTCAAGGCGGCGCTGCGGAAGCTTCGTCGCTTCGCCAAGTCCCCCGCGCTTTTCGACGAGCTCTATGCAGCCGCGCCCGCCGCCGAGGTCGAACTGGCACCGGAGTTGACGAAGCAGGTCTCGGCGCTGGGGCGCTTCGACATGGTCAGCGCAGGCGCCATCGGCAACGCTTTGTTCCATGTCCTCCTGCGGCTCCCACGCGTGAGCGGAACGGCGCAGGTACTTGATGATGACGAAAGCAACCTGAGCAACCTCAACCGCAACGTGCTCCTGCGGAGGTCGAGGCTGAACTGGTCGAAGGTCGAAGATATCGCCAGCTACGCCGATGGGCTAGCGATCTCGCCGGTAGCAAGGCGGTTCGGCAGCGGTGGCCCGGACGAGCTTGATCTCGCGGACGTCGTGCTGGTCGGTGTCGATCATATTCCCTCGCGCTGGGCCGCGCAGAGGACTCGGCCGCATTGGCTCGGCATAGGCGCCACCGAGCGTTTTGCCGTGCAGGTCTCGTTTCACGAGGAGGGTATGGCCTGCGCGCAGTGCCTTCATCCAAACGATGCCCCGCTCGACGGCGAGATCCCGACGGCGGCCTTCGTTTCTTACTGGGCGGGGCTCCTGCTTGCCGCTTCACTCCTGCGTTTTCTCTCCGGTCCCCGGCGGGACGACGAGCAGCAGACCTACTTCCCGACGCTTCGGCCCGAAGGCTGGCGGTTCGCACATTCCTGCCTCTGGCCGCGAGCGGAGTGCCCAACCTGCAGTGCCTGGCGCTCTTTGGCCGCGGAGGGAAGATGATGGCGCTGCGCGAATCCCTAGGAACATTATACGCAAATCTTGAAGGGCGATTGGTTGATCGACAACGACTTGGGTCGGCTTTGCGTCGGTGACGCGGAGGAGACGCGCCATCCTTGCGCCGGTGCCCCGCTGATTGACTGAGATTGAGCTGCTGCGACCCGTCAGCTTCTAAGCTCCGGCACGACTTTCTCGCGACGCTGTACGAGTAGCACCGCTTCATAAGGCGACGGCCAGTTGTCGGTATTTTTGGCGAACAGGACACAGCTCGCAGCATCGTCGCGTTCCAGCGCCTCTGCTGCAAAATGTTCCATATGCTCGCGTCGCAGGTGAGTGTTTTCCCCGCGATGGACATAAAATCCGACTGTCGCCTTACGATTGAGCGGGGGCACTATCGCCATGAAGCATTCTTGGCCGGGTTTCGCGTTCTTGCGCGTGACCGATTGCCTTAGCCTGTTCAGACCGCGCTCGACGTTCGGTTGCTCTTCGGGGCTCGCAGAGCTGAGGATGAAAATGCCCATCGTGGTCCATCCGGCGGGCTTCGTCCGCGCTAGTTTGTCGATGATTCCCTTGTAACTTCGGTGGATCGTCGGTGTGGGCTTCTTCAACGCCAGCCCGGCGTCACGAGCATTATAGTATCGATCGATCACGTCGGACATCCCCGTCACCATCAGACGATGGAAATCTTCTCGTTCCGCCCCGAGATTGAACCCCGTGGAGAGGTAAACGCCGAGAAAGTCCAGCTCGTCCCCAAATATTTCGAAGTGCTTCTGGAAGTGGAAGCGCTCCGAAAAATAATGGAGGAATGGAATTTCCTCATTAAGGATATCGGCGATGCAGCACAGGTCCGCAATATGCACCGCCGGAGCCAGATTGTGCCCGTCGGGGATGAGTCCGACCTTCGCTAGCTCTTCCTCCGATGAGCTGAGAACCGACAGGTCTTCGAGCGTCAGCGATATCCGGATGATCTGATCAACCTTTTCCGCATCCAGACCGAGCGCCTGCGTAATTTTGAGACTGTCTGCATCGCCCGCGCGCGCCGCGACAATGTGCCCGGCCAGACGTTCGGATTGGATGGAAGGCGCGATTACCATGTCGTTCAGATGGCGTTTGAGGCGGTCCGGTGCGCCGCGCAAACCCTGAGGCGTCAATCGATGAGATTTCGCTTCGGCAAGAAACACGGTCTTATCTACGACTGCGATGATATCTGTCTCGAACTGTTGAACGCCGACTGCGGATTCCGACGTGATCGCGCCCATGGTTCCGAGATGATGCCGCCCGTCATTCCGATTTGATGCCGCCCACCATTCCGAGATGATGCCGCCCGTCAT